>Ga0187783_10002128_pt1 | contig 14738 bp, 13 predicted proteins | sample 1015_SJ02_MP02_2_FD_132471 | JGI IMG/M metagenome (GOLD analysis project Ga0187783, IMG submission 132471) | Tropical peat soil microbial communities from peatlands in Department of Meta, Colombia - 1015_SJ02_MP02_20_MG | ecosystem: Environmental > Terrestrial > Soil > Wetlands > Peat | place... | reverse complement strand
TTCTTTACTACCAAGGAACTCGGCAAAGGAACTGGATTGGGTCTTGCGACCGTCTATGGTGTTGTCAAACAGAGCGGAGGCTGCATTTGGGTGGAATCAGAACTTGGCAAAGGTGCCCGTTTTGAAATCTATTTCCCGCGTGTGTCAAAGCCGGCGGGCCTTTCACAACCGATCGCGAAAACCTCAGCACCCACTGGTCGAGATCAAATCGTGCTGATTGCCGAAGACCAGGATGCGGTTAGAGAGCTCGCCGCGGACTTCTTGAATTCCGCTGGCTACACGGTAATCAGCGCCAAGGACGGAGTGGAAGCCCTTGATCGAGCGAAGCAATGGAGCGGCCCTATCCACTTGTTGCTTACCGATGTCGTTATGCCGAACATGCGCGGGACGGAACTTGGCAAGCGACTCAAGGACCTTCGTTCGGACGTGAAGATCATTTACATGTCCGGCTATCTCGACTACGACAAAGGTGAAGGAGAGTTTCCTAGCGGGGCGCTTTTCCTTCAGAAGCCGTTTTCACGCGAAATATTGATCGAGAAGGTAAACAAAGCACTAAGCGACGAGACGGGCGTGGATCCATCCACACGCCTGACCTCGCAGGAAATTGTTTCCGAACGTTCAACCTAGGTGCGAAGCTCTGACTTCCACCGCGACCCTGTAGCCATACGCAGCTGCGAATCGGCTCGCGATAGGGTTCGGAAACGAATACAGGGAGCAAAACGCGATGCCTACGGCGGCGAAGCGACTCGGACGCAACCGCGGGAACACTCGCGTCTGCAGGGAGCAATCTAGGTTGAAATTCAAAAGGAGGACACGTGATTAGCCAGCTTCAGCCGCGAACATCACTTCCGAGGGTAAAGCTGCTACCCCAACCATGGCGGTTATTCGTTCAGGCGGCTAGATCCAGACTAGGCGAGGAGATATGCGCAAACGTTCTACCGTCCAAGTAGCCGCAATAGGGTCAGTGCGTCAGAAGTACTTAAAACAGCGGTCTGCCCCAGCATCACGATAAGTTCTTCCAAAACGTCCCGTGCAAGCGGGTCAACGCTCCGGTCACGTCGTAGCTGACCTTTCAACTCGTCCGCTTCTTTGGGGACCCACTTCTCAAGTATCCGCAGTTGTTCGGGTTCGATGATCGTGAACAGCAACCCGATCCCGCGTCCAGGCTGGGAATGCAAGACTTCCGCTTCAGTCCTAAATGCAAGTTTCTCCCTTTTAATGATTACTCTGACGATAGATCCCGTTTCTATGGGCGAAGGGTCGAGCGTGTCGATGAAGCAACCAGCTCGACTCAGGTTGATGGTCCGCCCTCTCAGTCTTGCGTCGGAGTCGATCGCTTGAATCTCGGCCACCGCGCTGAACGGAACCCGCATGGTTGTTCGGCGCTCCTGAACGGCGAGCCCGGTTCGACGAACTTCTTTGCGCTTATCCAAGTCGGTGGACCTCCCGAGTGAGGAATCGAGTGCTTGGCACTAATTCTGCGGCCTTTTCCAAGCATCGCAGCAGCGGTTTGACGTGTGTGCTCGAGTGAGCATTAGTGGAATGGAACGCAAAGGGTCCGCAATTCGTCCTGCGCAGGCTTCCATGGCGCCAAAGTTAAGGCGGAGGTTCAAGGTGAGAGGATCGCAGCGCATCGACGATCTCTGTCGGAAACAACTCCAAACGCCGTGGTTACGTATTCATCAGGCGGGATCGAGCGTGAGTTTTGTGCCCAGCCTCATTTCTTCAGTTGAGCAGCGCGCTGAAGGAAATCGGAGGAGCCGTGCTTGCTCCGCTGGCGGGCCATTGCCAAGCAGCGCTGGGGTCGGGACGCTCTATCGCGTCGCCCCCCAGAGCTTACAAGACTCGGGAAAGGGTTTCTAAAACGCGCGGAGGAAACTGTCTGAGCCATCCACTGACCTTAGTGCGACGGCGCTTAGGACAAGATATATTTTTCGTTTTCAGCTATCTGGCTTGATGAGGGTGTTTACGAAGAGCGGCTTATCCCGGGCGAAGCTATTTGAATAACGACGCTGCATCGCGAAGTACCGGTTGCAAGTCGTCTGCAAGGACATCGGGTTCGTAGATTTCGAGATAGTTGACGTGCTGACCGGTAGCGTTCGGCTGCGTCCCGATAGCGATCGATTTTTTCAAAGCCAGCGGCGGATTTCCCTCAGCGCCCATATTTCCGCTGTTGCGTTCGCAGGAAGTGCGGAGTTGCAGACCGGTGATCACACGGCCGTTATAACCAATCACAAAACCGACGGCGCGGGGACCGGGGCCCGCACCCGGGAGTCCATCGAGGTTGCTGAACTGAAGTACGAATCGTCGTCCCAAAACGCTCATGGCCTCGTCAATAATTTCCTGTCTAGTTTCCTTTCGCTCGCGAGGAGCGATTTTCCCGCGTTCATTAATGTCGAGACCAAAGCCCATCGACACGGAAATATACTGATTCGGAAAATCGGCGGCATACACGCGGAACGTCTTCTCCCAAGCCGCTGCGTATTTTTCTGGAGTGTATCCGGCATTGAGCCATGTCGGGATGTCCTCCGGCTTGCTCGGCAACGTGTACTCTGCGGAAACCGAGGTCGGCCCGGCGGCTGCTATCACTCGAAAGGCAGGAGAAGTTCCGTACCGGTCGCTAAGCAGTTTCACGAAAGTGAACCAACGGTTCAGGTAGACGTTGTCCCAAGGCATCGGAAGCTTCGCGACGGTGCCTTTTCCAGGCCCATACTGCAGCGCAAACATTTCGGTGTGTACGCCCTGTAGAGCCCAAGGAGGAGAGAAAAAACCGGGAAAAATGAGGAGTTGAACCCATTTCTTGGACGATTCGGCAGCAGCGAAGAGCTGGTCGAGCTTCGACCAGTCCGGATTTCCCTCGACCGGCTCGAGGTCACTCCAATGAATCTGCAACGCGACACCAGAGATATAGGGATTACTCAGCGCCCGCAGATTCAATTGATTCTCTTGTGGCTTGTTCTCGATGACCACAACGAGTCCATTCGGCACCGAGTTGGGGGTTGATGCCCTGTATGGCGCGGATTCTGCCGTTGCAGCAGATGCAAATAGCAACGAGGCGCTCGCCAAACCCAGAGCAGCGTGAACAACAAGCCTTGCAGGTCGTGGCATACAATGCGTCAACATGAATGCCTCCGTAGATCAGAATCGTAGTTTCCCGTGTTCGACGACGCTCTGGCTTGCTCAAGGCGGACTTGAAGCTCGTAGTGTGTAGTCTCCGCCGAACATGCTAATCGACGTGCAGCCGTGATTTCATCAGTATGACAACGTAGGGGTTCCACGTGGACAGCACGTAGTAGATGCTTAGCTCGGAACCTTGCGCCTTCGTCCATCGCTCTACGACATACGGTGCGTAGGCGCCGCCGCGAACGGCCCGCGGATTCGCCTGACCCTTCCCGATTACGGGTCCGGCTAGACCATCGTCTGGAGTTGCCTCGGGATTGTGGATGAATTTGCCAATGGCGCCATCCCGTGCTGCGTTGAAAATGATTTGCGGCTCGCTCCACGGTCCCCAGGGCGTACGGGAATACGAGAACAAAATGCCGCGGGGCGCGGGATCTCGACTGTCGTAAGTCATCAACCACAAACCCAGATCCTTGCACCACGTTACGGAAAGATCGCCCATGGTGCCGTTTTCTACGATGGCTTTGGAGTCCGATTCCTTCTCGCTCCAGATCGGAGCTCTTCCCCCGTCCAATCCTGCGAAATACCGCGTCCCTGTGCCAGTTTCAAATTGCGCTGATGGCACGATGGACAAGTAAGCGTCGCTCTTGCGGTATGCGCCCGTGCCCCAAACGAGGATGAACGGTCCCCCGCCAGGCAGTCCAGCAATCGCCGCTGGCTGGACGTGCAATGACATCTTGACGAAGCGCCCCTCAGGAAGCTGGGAGATCGTTCGCAATGGCTGGAAATTTGTTGGCGGTCTAAATCTCGTCAGCACGGAACGGTCGGTCGAGCCATCCTCGGAGTGGTTTGTCGAGACAACTATATACGCTTGGCCGCCGAGGCTAATGCCCGCCACCGGCACCTCGAATGCTCCCATGCTGATGCCTGGTGGCTGAATGGTCAGGTAGTCGCTTCCGGACATGAGGAAATCCAATCGAACGCCATGCTCAGGATCGTCCGCGTCGGTTGTCGCAATTGTGTCGAGCGCGCGGCGCAAACGCCCCACGGTGTCACCGAAAAGAAAATACACTTGGCCTTCGTGCTCAAAGGAATTGCCCAAGTCAGTGCCTTCGATCCCGTATCGCGTTACCGTTCGACTAAGCGTCAGTTGGTGTAGTTGTTTGTCCTCTTCACCGAGCAGCTGTTCAATCTTGACCGTCGAACCAGCCACGTAGTGCAACGCCGGCTCGTTCGCTGGTGATGCCGCATTGACTACACGCCTTCCGTCAAATGCCTCAGCAAGAGCGCGTGGGCTGGTTTGAACCTGCTCAGAGAGCGAGCTCACGCCAAGTAAAACAAGTGCGAGTCTCGAAAGAAATTTCATGACCTAGTCCCGTAGCCTCTACACACCCAAGCCTAGCGCGAAACAACGCCAAGACGAATGCCTGAATGTCCTGCAGTTCCCAATGGCCCTCGCTTCCGGCACCCACTTGGGCCCTGAGGTGTGATGAACGCAGAGCGGTCCCATTGCAATGCGTTACGTGCGGAACCGAAATCACTCCATTCACGGCCCTCCAGACGCGGTATTCTTATCTCCAATTTGGAGGATGCGATGCGAAGGTCGGTTTTGACGATGGCACTCGTCCTGTTTGCTCAGGCGACCAGCCCTATCTATGAACTACAAGCCGATCCTCAATCGGCCAACGGTGGGCCATCTTTAGACGAAACGGTAAGCTACGTGAATTCCAAGTTTACGGATAGCGACCGGTCGCGGAGTTCAAAGGTGTCGCTGTCGGATGATCACGAGACCCTAATCTTTACGACTTATTCCCCCAAGGTTGATAAGCCCCGGAAGGATAGCGACTGGTACCGAGTCTCATGGGGAGCCCAAATCAGCGCCTTAGACCCAGCGTCAGTTAAATCGCTCGCCGGTAATGTCTCCTTGACTTGTAAGGAAAACACCAGTTGTGTAGCTTCGAAGGATGATCTTCACGGAAAGAATGACGGTAATAGTCTGGACCTTTTTTCCTATCCCCCGGATGAGGATGAGGGTCAGCGCTTGGTGAGGGCATACAGGCACTTAATCGAGCTGTTGCAGGCCGAGCATCGTGCAAAACACGACGACGGCGATCCATTCGCGCACTGACCTTCGCCAAATCCTCGTTCGCCTCCTCACCGCCTGGAACTGTGCATGACCTTCCTACTAGATTGACACTGGTAGCGCGGCCAGCGTATGGTTTCTGCGCAAGGCAGTTCACCCAGGTCCGGCCTGACATTCAAACATCAAGAGGAGACGTCAAAATGCGTAAGCTGCTTCTATTACTCTCTGCGCTCGGATTGGCTGGCGCTCTATACGCTGCCGATTCATTCTCGGGAACCTGGAAGCTCAACCCCGCCAAATCGAAATACGAGTCCGGCCCGGCGCCCAAGGAAACGACTGTGACGGTAACAGAAGGCAATGGCATAACCGATGTGACCGTAGCAGGAACCGACGGGAACGGGAAACTGATTGCAACACACATGACGCATCCGACCGATGGAGGCCCGGTCAAGTTCGTGGAGGGAGGACCCACAGACGGCAGCACGGAAAGCGTCAAACAGCTCAACGCCAACACTCGCGATATAACCATCATGCAAGGTGGTAAGGTGGTTTCGACGGAGCACATCACAGTCAGCGCCGACGGCAAGACGATGCGAATCGTGGCGAAGGGTACCTCGCAAGGAGGCAAGCCGTTCACCGACGTCGAGGTCTACGAAAAGCAGTAGTGTCGTCTCCGATAACGCATCAGGCGGAATCGAGCGCGCGTTTGTGCTTGATGGCTACATCCCGACGGAGCCTAGGATCACGGGTACAGTACACTTCACCCATCGGCCTGCACCAATAGCGCTGGTGAATTTCATAAGGCCCGGTGTGGGTGCCAGCGGCCACTGCCATTTGGGGCTGGAATCCCGCCTGAAGAGCCGCTTCGGGCCATTGCTCTTAGAATCTTCAGGCGGGCGTTTGCTTGTACGGTCGATCAATCGGTATGAGAGAATCCCGCCACCGGAGGCTTGAACGATGAGGCCGATTCCAGTTTTTGCCGCGGTGTTGTTCGCCGTCCCGATGATCATCGGGAGCAGGGCGCTCGGAAAGCAATCGTCCGTTACGCTGGATGTGAAATCGCTGAAGGGCATCGACGGAGTCCAGGTGGTTATCGACCTGACTGACACTGGCAAGGTATCAGATTTAGACAAGTACACCATCCGAACGGACGTTGAACTCAAGCTGCGAGCGGCCGGATTGCGCGTTCTATCTGAAGAGGAAGAGGCCAAGGCTCCCGGAAGTCCATACCTCTATCTGAATGTCAATTTGGTTGGTACGGCCGCTGCGGTTGAAATCCAACTCATGCAGACGGCGCGATTGGTGCGAAACGACGAGGTCGCGGTGGGAGCCACTTGGTCTCAGCGCAGCCTAAGTACAAATTCGACAGCCCCCGTTGTTCGAGGCCTCATTAAGGATCAGGTTGACTCTTTCCTGAACGCGTGGCTTTCGGTCAATGCCAAGTGAATGGCGCGGTCTTGGAATTGACAATCCATCGGCGACGCAGCACGCTGCCCGGCATGCGATTAATGGTTGTCTGTCTGTTCGCGTCCGCTGTGTTTCCGTTACCGAGTCGAGCGCAGGCTCCGGTCTTCGAGATCACTCCTGTGCAAAGCTGGATTAAGTTTCATGTAAAGGCGTCGGTGACGATCGCAGGCAAATTCGACAAGTGGGATGCCTCTTTGACTTTCGCGTCCCCGGACGAAACGACAGGCACTCTGGTGATCAAAATCTATGCTGACAGCGTCGATACGGGAAGTGGCATGAAAAACGGCAAACTGAAGGGCAAAGACTTCTTCGACGCCGAGAACTTTCCGGAGATCACGTTCGTATCCACCCAGATTGTTCCAAGCGGCCACGAAACCTACGAAGTGGATGGCACCTTTACCATCCGAGGGGTGTCAAACCCTGAGAAGCTGACCTTGACAGTTACCGGCAAAGGCACCGGCTCAGGCGAGATCAAGGGGACCATGGTCTTCAACCGTAAAGATTACGGGATGAACAAAGGCATTCCATTCATCAAAATCGCCGACCACGTCGACGTAAGCTTCCACCTTATGGGCAAGCGAGTGAGCGGACCTCCTCTCGCCTTATTGCAATAGCCAGTGAAGTGAGCCAGACGGACAACGGCTCGGCGGTCAGCCTAGATCGAAGATTTGCCGTGGAACAGGGCGTAAGCAATCGCGCTTTGGTTCTCGTGTTAGTGGCATACATCGGCTCGCTCGTCTACAACCATGGCGAAAAGAAAGACGATCGTTACGCCTCCAAGAGGAAGTGGGGCTGGGGGAGCTAGCCGTTTATGGCGGAAGCTTCCACTGACTTCAGCTGGCCGTGCAGAAATAACAGGATCAGGCTGGCGTTCACAGCGCCGACCTGGGCCCGATGAATCCGAGTTCGTAGCCGATGACCTGATGTAGACTCTCTCGTTCGTCTGTGCCAGATCAGCTCGTTTTGTTACCAAAAGGAGGAGCGGGTGATGAAGAGAGTCCTTGCTGGTCTCATTGCGCTTTTGTTTCTGGCGCTGCTGGGCTACCGTGCTGCGGCGGGGGGAAACGATACACAACGACAAACTCAAGACCGCGCGCAGATCGAGAAACTGATGTGGCAGTACGTTCGTGCCCTGGACACGGAGAACGCCGACGCCTACGCCGCCACATTTACGCCGGATGGTCAATTTGGCACGGGTGCCAGGGCGATCCAGGGACACGAAGCCCTCAAGAAAATGATTGCCGATCTGCGCCAGCGCGCGGCTGACACCGAAGCGAAGAGCGGAGAAAAAAGGCCACCCATGTATCATGTGATCGCGAACAGCTATTTGGAGTTTGTCGATAAGGATCACGCGCACTTGGAGGCTTACTGGATGACTGTGTTTGCTCAGGCGGGCCCGAATGTGCCTGTTCGCGTCGCTGCTGCCGGGCGGGAAGTTGACGAACTCGTGCGCCTGAATGGGCAGTGGCTTATCCAGTCGCGCGACGTCGCGCCAAAGGACTAAGCAAAACCGTCTGGGTCCTTCGTTCGAGATGCGGAGTAGGCCAGTTCGGGCGCAGCCTTTCGTCATGCATTATGAAATACCCTGAGGGGTAGGTTTTCTACCGGCTTGGTTGACGCCTTGAGGCACTGACGCTGCCGTTTGCAGTGTATAATCCCGTGCATTCGCATCCGGCGAGGATGCTTATGGCCGACACGGTAGTCTGACTTGCTCATCGGAAACTTTGCTTACCAATGATTGGTCAGACCATCTCGCATTATCGCATCGTGGAGCAACTCGGCGCCGGTGGGATGGGTGTCGTCTACAAAGCCCACGATAGCCGGCTGGACCGTGCAGTAGCCCTGAAGTTTCTCCCCGAAGAATTGGCGCAACAACCGCAGGCGCTCGATCGATTGCGGCGCGAGGCGCGCGCCGCATCCACTCTCAACCACCCTGGCATTTGCACAATCTATGATATTGGCGAGCAGGATGGCCGCGCGTTCATCGCTATGGAATTCATCGATGGCATGACGCTCGCCAGTCACATCCATGGGAAGCCGCTTCCTGTCCAAGAAATACTGAAGCTAGCGATCCAGATAACGGAGGCTCTGGATGCAGCGCACGGCGAAGGAATCGTCCACCGCGACATCAAACCCGCGAATATTTTCGTGACCAAGCGCGGACAAGCGAAAGTACTTGATTTTGGCCTTGCCAAGCTGATTCCCAAAGGGGTCGCGAGTGCGGACGCGGACGACTCCCATTCGATTATTGGAATCATCAGCGGCACTCCTTCCTACATGTCACCCGAGCAAGTACGCGGGGACGATCTGGACCCGCGCACAGACATTTTCTCGCTCGGCCTCTCGCTCTATGAAATGGCGACAGGACGCCAGGCGTTTGGCGGTGGCACGGGCGGCGCGATTATCGAAGCGGTTCTGACGCGGCCGCCTGTTCCGGTGCGAAGTATCAATCCCGATATTCCGCCAAGGCTTGAAGAAATCATCGACAAGGCACTCGAAAAAGATAGAGACCAGCGTTACCAGCACGCAGCCGACATGCTGGTCGAGCTGCAAAGACTCCAGCGAGACACAGGGTCGGGAGAGGAAGGCGCAGAGTCCCTGACGCCACCTACAGGTCGCTTGTCCTCTACCGGCAGGAGGTCGCGGACTGCGCTCGTGCAAACAGGTTCCCTCCGACCAGAGCGGGTATCAAAAATCATTGACTCGCTTGCCGTGTTGCCGTTCGAAAACGCCAGTCGCGACCCGGAGAACGAATACCTCAGTGATGGGATCGCCGGGAGTCTTATCAATATTCTGGCGACGGTGCCAAAACTGCGAGTGATGGCCCAGAGCACGGTCTTTCGTTATAAGGGCCGGGAGATCGACCCTCAAGCCGTCGGCCGCGATCTTAACGTGCGCGCCGTGCTCACCGGAAGAATGATGCAAAGCGGTGGCTCTTTGCGCATCGGCGTCGAATTGGTCGATGTAGCCACAGGGACTCAGTTATGGGGCGCCCAATACGATCGAAAGCCCGGCGATATTTTTGCGATCCAAGACGAAATTTCCAACGAGATATCGGGAAAACTGCGCTTGCAGCTCACCCGCGCAGAAAAAAGGCGACTGACCAGGCGCCCCACGGAAGATGCCGAGGCTTACCGCCTCTACCTAAAAGGTCGGCACCACTGGAGCAGATGGACCGAAGAAGGGTTTTATAAAGCGATCGAGCATTTTCAGCAAGCGGTCGTGAAAGACCCCAGCTACGCGCTCGCCTACACTGGTTTGGCGGATTCCTACGTGCTGCTGGGATGGAACAGCTACCTGCCTCCGAAGGAAGCCTTCCCGAAAGGTAAAGTGGCTGCCATGACGGCCCTGCAGCTCGAACCTGATCTGGGCGAAGCCCATACGCCGTTGGCAGCTGTGCTCTGGCTTTACGATTGGAAGTGGCAAGAGGCTCAGACTGAATTCAAACGCAGCCTCGAACTCAATCCCACCTATCCCACCGCCAATCATTGGTATGCCGAGTATGTGATGACCATGGGCCGCCAGGTAGAAGCCATCGCCAAGATGAAAAACAGCCAAGAGCTGGATCCCTTGTCCCTCATTATCAACGTTGCAATCGGATGGGCTTCCTACATGGCCCGGGAATACGACGAAGCCCTCGAACAGCTTCTGCGAACTGTCGAACTAGATCCGAACTACCCCGTCACGCACTGGATTCTGGGACTCCTGTACAGGAAAACGGGCCATTACGAATCGGCCATCACGGAGGGTGAGAAGGGGGTGAACCTGTCTGGCGGTAGTCCTCTGATGCGCGCAGCCCTGGCACACACCTACGGAAAGTCTGGAAGGGCAAAGGAGGCAGTACAGCTGCTCGATGATCTGACGAAACTGGCGATGCACAAATATGTCGCATCGTACTTTTTCGCTGGAATCTATATCGGCTTGGGAGAAGACGATCGAGCCATTGAATGCTTGGAGAAATCCTACGAAGAGCACTCCCACTGGCTCATCTACCTTCATATAGATCCGAGTATGGATGATTTGCGGAACAACCCTCGTTTCCAAGACCTGCTTAGGCGTGTGGGCCTTCCGGTACAGACATCCGCGGTCCGAGCCTGAAGCAAACAAGGCCTTGGCATTCCCCAAGAAGGAATCTCGAAACCCCACGTGGGCTGATGGATTCGGCAAGACAACGTGTGAGAATTCGCGATGGGAACCGCCTACGTAGGGGGCATTGGCACTGCTTCGTCTTCCTGGTTCTTTCGTTCTCCACGCTGCTCGCGTCTCCCCTCCTTGCCGATAACCTCTCGCTTCCCTCCGAGGCCATCCAAGCTTTGGACAAGATCTATGGCAACGACCTGGACGCGGCGATTGCAATCGCACGTGGCCTCCAGCACTCCGAGCCAGATCATCCGCTCGGATACTTCCTGGAAGCGGAAGCGTTCTGGTGGAAACGATATTGCGCAGCCTGCGAAATCAAGTACGGCATGGTGGAGGCCTGGAAGCAGAGCAAGGAGCCGGAAGACGAGGCCTTTCTTCAGATTACGGACAAGGAGATCGATACGGCAGAGGCTCGGCTGGCCAAATCCGAAACCGCCGAAATGCACGTATACGCCGGAATTGGTTATGACCTGAAAGCGAGAATCTACGCTTTGCGCAGCGAAAACCGCAACGTGGCTCGCGTCGGCGTGAAAGGGCGGGCGGAAATGCTTCGTGCCCTGGAACTTGATCCGCAAATGGCGGACGCCTCTGCTGTCCTCGGGATTTACAACTATTACGTAGATACGCTGTCTCCCATCGTGAAGCTGCTGCGCGTTTTCATGGGCATTCCGGGCGGCAGCAAGGAAAATGGCGTCAAGCAATTGCAAGTGGGAATGGACCACGGGGTTCTCATGGCCGTCGACGCTCGCTTCATCCTTGCGAGAGCTCTCCGGCAATACGATCAAAAATACGAACAGGCACTTTCGGTGGGCGAGCCCCTCGGCGTGCGATACCCTAACAATCCTATCTTTCTGCTACTTCTTGGCAATTTGAACGCCGAGCTCGGCAGAAGCGCCGATGCCGCACAATATTTTCGCCTAGCGCTGCAATCACCGATGCCCGATTCGGTCTGCACCGCCCGCATCCGCGACATAACTCACGCTTTCCTCGCGTCGCTCCATCAAAAGTAAGCCTTTCGCGAGCCTTCCCAGCCTTTTCAGAGCCGAGAAGTTCCTCGTGCGTCGGTTTTGAACAAAAGGCTAGATGCTCGTCGTTGGGATATTTCCTCGCCGTTCCTTTTGAGGAGTGGAACCAGAGGATTTCACGACCTGGAAACAATCGACCGTTAGAAATACACTGGTCCCGATGAACATGTGGCAAGGGATGCGGTTTGCCGACCAACCGAGACTTCAGCTGCCTGTTGCGTAATGGAAATGACCTGGCGCTTGCTCTCCAGCTGCGGTATCGGTTATAAACCGCGAGCGAGAAAAAGCGCGGCCGGATCGGGGCTCGGAACGCGAGGATTGACGCGACGGGAATGGCGAAATATGGGCATGCAAAACTTAGGCAAATGGACCTTACCGGCGTTGTTGGTCGGTCTTGCAGCTTGGATCGTTTCGGCGCAGCAACCTGAGCGCGTGGATGACAAGGTTCTGCTGAACGCTGGCAAGACTGGCGACGAGTGGCTGATGAATGCCGGCAACTACTGGCAAACGCGCTACAGCCCGCTCAAACAGATTGATGCCTCGAATGTCAACCGGCTTGGCCTCGCCTGGTATTACGACACCAACTCTCTCCCGGGCACACTCGAAGCGTCTCCGGTCATTTCGAATGGGACTCTCTATGCCACCTTGACCTGGGGCGTGGTGTTCGCCGTTGACGCCCGCACGGGAAAAGAGAAGTGGCGCTGGGATCCACAAATCGGCCATCAGAACTTTCCACCTGGATCGGCTGGGAATCCTAACAAGGTTCGCACCGGACCTAGTCTCTGCTGCGGTCCGGGAAATCGGGGCGTTGCAGTGTATGCGGGCAAAGTGTACGTCGGCACGTTGGATGCAAGGCTGGTCGCACTCGATGCGGAAACTGGCAAGCTAGATTGGGAGGTTCAGACCGCCGACAAGAACACCGACTATAGCATCACGGGTGCTCCACTCATCGTCAAAGGCAAGGTGATTATCGGAAACGGCGGCGGAGAATTCGCAGTGCGCGGTTACATCTCTGCCTACGACGCCGAGAGCGGCAAGTTGATCTGGCGCTTCTACACCGTGCCGGGCGATCCATCGAAACCGTTCGAAAACAAAGCAATGGAGGCCGCTGCGAAGACATGGTCGGGCGAATGGTGGAAACTAGGCGGGGGCGGAAATCCCTGGAACTCAATTTCTTACGATCCGCAACTCGATCTGCTCTACTTCGGAACCGGGCAGGGCGGCCCATGGGTCCAGAAGTATCGCAGCGCGCTGGGCAAGGACGATTTGTATATCTGCTCGATCATTGCCCTGAAGCCGGACACGGGAAAATTCGTCTGGTATTTCCAGACGACCCCCGGCGATGAGTGGGACTACGACTCCATTGCCGACCTGGTCCTCGCCGACTTGAGGATAGACGCAAAAGTGCGCCACGTCCTCATGCAGGCGCCCAAGAACGGCTACTTCTACGTTCTTGACCGCAAAACCGGGAAATTTATCTCCGGCGCCCCTTTACAGAAAATCACCTGGGCAAAGGGCCTCGATCCCAAGACCGGTCGCCCTATCATCAATCCCGAGGCGTATTACGGGACCACCGGAGTCACAATCTGGCCGGGTCCCGGTGGCGGGCACGTTTGGCAGGGCATGTCGTACAACCCGCAAACCGGCCTGGTGTACGTGACTCCCGGCGCCGCCAGCAGCTTTGTTTATGTACAGGCGCCGGAATTCAAGCCCGAGCTCGGAGCATACAACTGGGGAATCGTTTTCCGCTCTCCTCGGAGCACCACCGATGCGAATGGGGCACCGCCTCCACCACCTCCGCCGCCAAACCCGCCGGAAGGAGGATTCCTCTTCGCATGGGATCCTGCGACGGAGACAGAACGCTGGCGGGTTCCGGCAACCAATGGAGGCGGCACCATGACAACGGCGGGCAATCTAGTGTTTGCGGCTTCCAGCACGGGAGAATTCGAAGCGTTCAGCGCAGATAAGGGTCAAAAGCTCTGGAGTGTCAAGCTTACGCAGGGATTCGCAAATCCTGTTTCCTACATGCTCGATGGCAAGCAGTACGTTTCCGTTCTCGCAGGACGTGGAGGAAAGGGTCGTCTCTATACGTTCGCACTCGACGGAAACGTCCCCATCCCCTCACCACCTGCTGCGCAAGGCCCGAGTGGACCTCCAAGCACTGGTGAGACCCGATAGAAGTCTACAGGCCAAAATCACCAGTCAACGGACGCAGCGATTCAGTTCCACAATCAGTCCCAGTTTTGGCTGGAACTCGATTTCGCTCTCCCTCCGTCGGCACTCACGAGCCGTATAGTCGCTCGTAGAGCCACATCCCGCCCATCAACAGGGTCAACGCACCGGATGCGAAGGAAAAGATCTTCAAAACGAATTCCAGGCGCTTGAGTCGTTGCATGATTGTCGCGTATTCGTTCTTCGTCGAACGCTCGCCTTCGGAGACGAAAATCGTATCTTCCTCGCGCATGATGAAAATGGAACGGTGAATCGATAGCGCGATGAGGACTATCGTGACCACCGCCCAGATTGCAATGGTCGTTGGCAGCATTGATTTTCACTCCCTTCAGATCACCTATACCCCCGGCAATACGAATCTGCAGTGACCTGCTGCCCAGGAAACGGTGTCCTGCGTCACAGAGATCGAGTACGGCGGCGAAGACCTTCGTCTACGCAACACATCTCCCCATAGCTGATTGAAAGCACGGCCACTCCCGCTGCTCAACAAAGGCCGCCTTTCCGCGTTCCCCGGGACCTGCCTAGCTGACAGACCCAACCGGATTGTTGACGATTCGGTCAGAACTCTGCGACCAAACCGCTTGGACCAACGCAAACAGAAACGCTGTCGACATGCCGAAAAGAATCCAGCCATTCAGGGCCTCCAGTGCCCCCAATAGCTGCCATTGATG
>Ga0187783_10002127_pt1 | contig 14746 bp, 10 predicted proteins | sample 1015_SJ02_MP02_2_FD_132471 | JGI IMG/M metagenome (GOLD analysis project Ga0187783, IMG submission 132471) | Tropical peat soil microbial communities from peatlands in Department of Meta, Colombia - 1015_SJ02_MP02_20_MG | ecosystem: Environmental > Terrestrial > Soil > Wetlands > Peat | place... | reverse complement strand
TTCCGGCGGAGAAGCGCGGCATGGCGAGTGCGATCTACGGTATCGCGGCCGTGGTGGCGCCGACCGTGGGGCCGACGCTCGGCGGCTGGCTCACCGACAGCTATAACTGGCGCTGGATCTTCTTCATCAACGTGCCGGTGGGCGTGGCGCTCGTGTTGCTGGTGCAGTCGCTGGTGAAGGAGCCGGCCAAGCCACGCGCGCCCGGCGCGCTGTCAGTGGACTGGCTCGGCTTCGGCTTCATCGCGCTCAGCCTCGGTTGCCTGCAGGTGGTGCTCGATCGTGGCCAGGACGACGACTGGTTCGGGTCGCCGCTGATCGCGACGCTCGCGGTGACCTCGGCCGCGGCATTCGTGCTGCTGATCTGGCGCGAGCTGCGCCATGCGCAGCCGATGGTGGACCTGCGTCTGATGCGCCGGCCGGAGTTCGCCGTGACCTTCTGCCTGATGCTGATGCTCGGCTTCATGGTGTTCGGCAGCACCTTTCTCATTCCGGCCTACACGCAGCAGCTGATGGGCTATCGCGCCGTCGATGCCGGCATGGTGCTCACGCCCGGCGGGCTGGCGACCATCGCGCTGCTGCCGCTCGTCGGGCGGCTGATCAACAAGGTGGACACGCGCTGGCTGATCGCGATCGGGCTCGCCCTCGGGGGCGCCAGTCTGCTGTGGATGACGGACTTCTACCTCCAGGTCTCGTTCACGCACATGGTGCTGCTGCGCGTGGTGCAGATGGCCGCACTCGCCTTCCTGTTCGTGCCGATCAACTCGCTCGCCTTCCGCGACATCCCGCCGCAGAAGACCAACAACGCCTCGGCGCTCATCAACCTGGCGCGCAACCTCGGCGGCAGCATCGGCATCTCCTTCATGTCCACGCTCCTGACACGCCGGCAGCAGTTCCACCAGAGCCGCCTGGTCGAGCAGCTGCAGTCACTCAATCCCGCCTACCCCGACTATGCCCATCAGGTGGGCAGCGTCCTCGGCGCACCCGCCGATGCCTCGACCACACTCGCCGGCATCTATCTGCAGGCGCAGCAGCAGGCCGCGCTCCTCTCCTATCTCGATGACTTCAAGATCCTGGGCCTCATCTTCCTCGCGCTCCTGCCCCTGCTCCTGCTCGTGAAGCCGGGCAAGGGGGGTGGAGGGGCCGCGCCAGCGCACTGAACGGCCTGCAGCATCGAGTGCGCATCGCCGTGCGCCTTGGCCGTGCGCCTTGGCCGTGTGCCTTGGCCGTGTGCATGGGGTAATGCGCGGGGGGGCAATGCGCATGGACAATGCGCATGGAGAATGCGCATAGGCGGCGCGCCCTGCCCCAGCGCCGCGCCCCGGGGGGCGGCCGAGGGCCGTAGCTGGACGCTAAAAAGCGGCAATACGCCGCCTCTTGTGCCTATAATCCGCGATCATGGAGCCTACCGTCCCCTCGGGTCTCGCCAACGGCTGTGAACGGCGGCTGTCGGATTGTGGAATCCGCCCCACCGCGCAGCGGGTCCGCATCGCGCAGCTGCTGCTGGCGGCTCCGCAGCACCTGTCCGCAGAGCAGATCCTCGCGAGCCTGCGTGCCGCCGGCGCCCGCGTGTCCAAGGCCACGGTCTACAACACGCTCAATCTCTTCGCCGCCCACGGGCTCATCCGCCAGCTCTCGGTGGACGGCTCGCGCGCCTGGTTCGACTCGAACGTGGACGCGCACTACCACTTTCACGACCTCACGACGGGCGCGCTGATCGACGTGCCGGTCCCGGCGGTCGAGTTCAGCCGTCTGCCGCCACCGCCCCCTGGCACCGAGGTCGCCGGCATCGACTTGGTGATCCGGCTCAGGAAAAAAATGTAGAATTCGCGGCTTTCCGTGGCCGGACGCCGGGATAGCTCAGTTGGTAGAGCAGCGCATTCGTAATGCGCGGGTCGTAGGTTCGAGTCCTATTCCCGGCACCATTCTGCGGAGCGCCGTGCGTTTCGGCCCGTCGACTGCCAGCGTCCCCCTGGCGTTTCCGGCGGTTGAATTTCTGCGTGGAGTCTTAAACTTAGGAAGCGCACCCGGGTCAGACCCCCGACGGGCGCAGCGTCAGGGGCCGGCCTTAAAGGAATATGCCCGTGGGGACCAACCCGGATCAGATCGTGAGCACTTCCGACAGTCCGGACGAGCACGTCACGTGGATCGGGCGCGACCGGCCGGGCCGGATCGCACCGGATCAGCCTCACGTCCAGCCGCCCTCGCCGCCCCCGGCACAGGCACCTGACACTCCGGCGCTGCCCCCGGGGCTGCGCAGGTGGCTCCTGCCCCTGGGCGTCGCGCTCCTCGCGCTGCTCGTGGCCATCGTCATCTGGCGGGTCATGCACCCCAAGCCGGCGCTGGTATCGCTCGCCGACCAGCAGAGCGTGCCGCTCATCTCGGTGATGACGCCCGGCGTGAAGCCAGTCACCTCGAGCGTGACCTTCACGGGGGCGATCGCCGCGCGCTACGACATGCCGATTGCGAACGAGGGTGACACGGGGCGCATCGTCGCCGTCTACGTCGAGGCGGGCGATCACGTGAAGCGCGGTCAGCTGCTGGCGAAGATCGACGACTCGGTGATGGTGCAGCAGGTCAATCGCCTCCAGGCCTCACTCGAGCAGGCGCAGGCGCAAGCCGCGCTGTCCCTCGCGGAGTACCGCCGGGCGCAGGGCGTCGAGGCCGCCGGTGCGCTCTCGGCGGAGGACATCGAGAAGCGGCGCGCGACTTCCGTGACGGACGCCGCCAACGTCAAGGTGGTCGCGGCACAGCTCGCCGAGACACAGGCGCGGCTCGGGCGCACGCGCATCGCCGCCCCCGTCGACGGCACGGTGCTGACGAGGCGCGCGGAGGTCGGCCAGATCGCAAACCCGGGCGGGGAGGTTCTGTTCCGCATCGAAAGCGGCGGCGAGGTCGAGATGCGCGGCCAGCTCGCCGAGCAGGATCTCGCCCAGGTCAAGGTGGGTGACCCGGCCACGGTGCGCCTCACCGGGCTGGCGCGCGACTTCCAGGGTCGCGTGCGCCTGCTCGGGGCGATCATCGACCCGCAGACGCGTCTCGGCGAGATCCGCATCACGCTCACTCCCGATCCGGCGCTGCGCCCCGGCGCGTTCGCGCGCGGCACGGTGTCCGTGGCCAAGGCGCTGCGGCCGGTGGTGCCCCAGACCTCAGTGCTGAGCGATGCCGGCGGCAGCTACGTCTTCATCGTGAACGCGCAGAACCGCGCCGAGCGCCGCGCGGTGCAGGTCGCCGACACGTCCGACGAGGGGGTCGTCATTGCCTCGGGCCTGACCGGCTCCGAGCGCGTGGTGACGACCGCGGCGGGCTTCCTGCGCGAGGGCGAGCCGGTCAAGGTGACCGCCGCGCCGCGCACGCCGGCGGGCTGAGGCCGAAAGGCGCGCACATGAAGAACATCTCGGCGTGGGCCATCCGCCACCCGCTGCCGCCGGTCGTGCTGTTCGTGGTCCTGTTGTTCCTCGGCCTCGTGTCGTTCATGCGGCTGCCGGTAACGGCCGATCCGGACGTGACCTTCCCCATGGTGACCATCTTCGTCGAGCAGCCCGGCGCTGCGCCGCAGGAGATGGAAACGCAGATCATGCAGAAGATCGAGGGCGGGGTCGCCGGCATCGGCAACATCGACAACATCACCTCCTGGGCGGTCGAGGGAGAGGCGTTCATCGCCGTGCAGTTCGAGATCGGTACGCCCATCGATCGTGCCATCGCCGACGTGCGCGACGCAGTCGCCAAGGTGCGGCCGCAGCTGCCGCAGGGCATCCAGGAGCCGGTGGTACAGCGCGTCAACGCCGACGGCGGCCCGATGGTGTACTACGCCGTCAGCTCGAGCGCCATGAGCGAGGAGCAGCTGTCCTGGTTCGTCGACAACACGATCACCAAGCGGCTGCTCGGCGTCACCGGCGTGGCACAGGTGCAGCGCAACGGCGGCGTCAACCGCGAGATCCGCGTCGAGCTCGACCCGGCGCGCATGCAGGCGCTCGGCATCACCGCCGTCGAGGTCAACGACCAGCTGCGCGCCCTGAATCAGGATGCCGCCGGCGGCCGCGCGCAGCTCGGCGGCGGCGAGCAGGCCATCCGCGTGCTGGGCGGCGCGCGCACCGCGGCCACGCTCGGGGAGACCCAGATCATGCTGCCCGGCGGGCGCTTCGCCCGGCTGTCGGATCTGGCCGAGGTGCGCGACAGCGTCGGCGAGATCCGCTCGATCGCGCGCCTCAACGGGCGCCCGGCGACCACCTTCGGCGTGATCAAGGCCAAGGGCTATTCCGATGTCAACACGGACGACGGCATCAAGGCGGAGCTCGCCAAGATCAGCAAGGAGAATCCCCAGGTCAAGCTGACCGAGGTGTTCACCAGCGTCGACTACACCCGCGACACCTATCACTCCGCGCTGAGCGCGCTGGTGGAGGGCTCGATCCTGGCGGTGCTGGTGGTGTTCCTGTTCCTGCGCGACGTGCGCGCGACGCTCATCTCGGCGCTCGCCATCCCGCTGTCGGCAATCCCCGCGTTCGCCTTCATGTACTGGATGGACTTCACGCTCAACTCCATCAGCCTGCTGGCGCTGTCGCTGGTCGCCGGCGTGCTGGTCGATGACGCCATCGTCGAGATCGAGAACATCGTGCGCCACATGCGCATGGGCAAGAGCGGCTTCCAGGCGGCGCTCGATGCCGCCGACCAGATCGGACTGGCGGTGGTGGCGACCTCGGCGACCATCATCGCGGTGTTCCTGCCGGTGAGCTTCATGGGCGGCATCACCGGGCAGTACTTCAAGCAGTTCGGGCTGACGGTGGCGGCCGCGGTGTTCTTCTCGCTGCTGGTGGCGCGCCTCATCACGCCGGTGATCGCCGCCTACACGCTCAACTCCGACAAGATCGCCGCGCATACCGACGGCCCGCTCATGGAGTGGTACCAGCGCACGCTGCGCTGGTGCGCCCTGCATCGCTGGAAGACCGTGGTGGGGGGCCTGATCTTCTTCGTGCTGTCGCTCGTCGGGCTGTTCACCGTGGTGCCGTTTTCCTTCATCCCGGAAGCCGACATCGGCACCGCCTTCCTCACCGTCGAGCTGCCCCCGGGCGTGCGCCTCGAGGACACCGCGCGCATCACCGGTGCGGCCTATCGCATCATCGCCCGCCAGCCGGAAGTGCAGGACGTGGTGGAGCTGGTCGGCTCGAGCGACGAGGGGGTGCGCGAGGCGGAGCTCGACATCGCGCTGGTGCCGAAGAGCAAGCGCCGCGTGACCCAGCGCGAGTGGGAAGACCGCATGCTGCAGGAGCTCAAGGCCATTCCCGATGCGCAGCTGCACTTCCAGCGCAACGGCAACGGCCGCGACGTCAACATCTACATCACCGGCGACGACCCGCAGCTCACCTACGACACCGCCCGCAAGGTGGTCGACGAGATGAGCAAGCTCCCCTTCGTGCGTGATGCGCGCATCAACAACGACCTGCCGCGGCCGGAGATCCTGATACACCCGCACCTCGATCTCGCCTCGCAGCTCGGCGTGACGGTCGAGAGCATCAGCGAGACCATTCGTATCGCCACGCTCGGCGAACTCGACCAGAACAGCGCCAAGTTCAAACTCTCCGACCGCCAGGTGCCGATCCGCGTCAGCCTGCTGGAGGACAGCCGCAAGAGCCTGACCACGCTCGAGAACCTGCCGGTGCCGACCTCTGGCGGCGGCACGGTGCCGCTCAAGGCGGTCGCCGACATCACCTTCGGCGAGGGGCCGACGCGCGTGCGCCGCTACAACCAGAGCCGGCGCCTGTTCATCGACGCCGACCTGAAGGGCATGGAGCTCGGGCCGGCGATGAAGGCCATCTACAACCTGCCCACGCTCAAGAACCTGCCGCAGGGCGTGCACCGCGTCGAGGTCGGCGACGCCAAGTACATGAACGAGCTGCTCGCCAACTTCGCCATCGCGATGGGCACGGGCATCCTGATGGTGTTCGCGGTGCTGGTGCTGTTGTTCGCGCGCGTGCTGCAGCCGATCACCATCATGTTCTCGCTGCTGCTGTCGATCGGCGGCGTCGTGCTGGCGCTGCTGATCACGGGCTTCTCCGCCTCGCTCGGGGTGTTCATCGGGCTGCTCATGCTGATGGGCATCGTGGCGAAGAACGCCATCCTGCTGGTGGATTTCGCCATCGAGGAGATGCGCGCCGGCAAGGACCGGCTGACCGCGATCCTCGAGGCCGGCCACAAGCGCGCCCGCCCGATCGTCATGACCACCGTCGCCATGGTCGCCGGCATGATGCCCGTGGCGCTCGGCCTGGGTGGTGATACCGCCTTCCGCCAGCCGATGGCGATCGCCGTGATCGGCGGTCTCATCACCTCCACCGCGCTCACGCTGGTGGTGGCGCCGGCCGCGTTCACCATCATCGACGACATCGAGCGCTGGCTCGCGCCCAGGTTCGGGCGTGTCATCACCGCTCAGGCGCCGCCCGAGCCGCCGCCGCATCCGCGTCCGGTAAACTAAGGCGGAATGTCCACCGAGGTATCCCCGGACCGCCTTACCACTCCCGCCCCGCAGTCGCCGGCCGCGCGCGAGCGCTCCGCGTGGTGGGGCCGGCTGGCGGCGCGGCTGCCGCTCGGCCTGCTCTACGGCCTGGCGAGTGTCGCCGGCTGGCTCACCTTCCGCCTCTTTCCGCATCGCGAGCACGTGGTACGCGAGAACCTCGGCAAGGCCTTCCCGGCGTTCGACGAGCGGCAGCTGCGCGAGGTCATCCGCCGCTACTACCTCGGCTTCGCGCAGATGCTCATGGAAATCGTCAAGTCGGTGAGCATGCCCGCCGAGGAGCTGCGCCGGCGCGTGCGCATCGTGAATCTCGAAGCGCCGCGCGCCTGGCTCGAGCGCGGCCAGTCGGTGCTGCTGGTGGCCGCCCACCAGTGCAACTGGGAGTGGATGCTGCTCGCGCTGTCGCTCGAGCTCGGCTACCCCGTGGACGCCGCCTACAAGCCCCTGGTGAACAGCTGGGCCGAGCGCGAGATGAAGAAGCTGCGCACGCGCTTCGGCAGCCGCCTGGTGCCCGCCAAGGAAATGCTGGCCGACATCATCCGGCGCCGCGACGTGGTGCGTGCGGTGGCGATGGTGGCTGACCAGGAGCCCACCACCAGCGAGCGCAAGTACTGGACACGATTCCTCGGGCGCGACACGGCCTTCTACATGGGACCGGAGGAGATCGCGCGTGCCACGCGCCTGCCGGTGTTCTTCATCGCCATGCGCCGGCTGGCCCGCGGTTACTACGAGATGCAGTTCGAGCCCCTCAGCGAGCCCGGTGAGGCCGCACCGTCGGGTGCGCTGACCGAGCGCTATGCGCGGCTCGTGGAGGCGCAGATCCACGCCGCGCCGCCCGACTGGCCCTGGTCGCACAAGCGCTGGAAGCTGAAGAAGTCGGTCTACCAGAACCGCTCCGCCTGAGGCCCGCGCAGCGTTCCCGCAGCGCTCGCCCGTGCGCGCCAGGCGTTCCCGCGCCGTTCCCGCCGCGGCTGCGCATTGAACCGTCAGCGCGCACCGGCTAACTCACCAGCGTAACCGTTCGTGTGTCGGGGCCGGGCGCGCCGGTCTCCCTGCGAGGGACGTGCGTTGTCGGCAAATCCAAGGCGTTCAGGTCCGAAGCTCCAGCGCTTGCCGCTGGTGACGCTGTACCTGAGCGAACGCTGCAACTCGCGCTGCGTCACCTGCGACTACTGGCGCCACGGCCGCGCGGACCTGGACCTCGCGGCGGTCACGCGGCTGCTGCCGAGCTTGGCCGCGCTCGGCACGCGCGTGGCGCTCATCTCGGGCGGCGAGCCGCTGCTCAACGCCGAGTGGGCCGAGATCGCGCAGCTGCTGCGCGCGAGCGGCCTGCGGCTGTGGCTGCTCACCTCGGGGCTGTCGCTCGCCAAGCACGCCGCACGTGTGGCGCAGCTGTTCGATGCGGTGACCGTCTCGCTCGACGGCACCGACCGCGCGACCTACGCCAGGATCCGCGGGCTCGATGCCTTCGACCGGGTGTGCGCGGGCGTGCGCGCGGCGGCGGGCGCAGGAGTGGCGGTCGGCCTGCGCGTCACCGTGCAGCGCGCCAACTACCGCCAGCTGCCGCGGTTCGTGACGCTCGCGCAGCGCTTGCAGGCGCGGCAGTTGTCGTTCGTCGCGGTGGACGTCGCCAACCCGCACGCCTTCGCGCGCCGCGACGACTTCGGCACGGACCTGGCGCTCACGCGCGAAGACCTGCCGGTCCTCGAGCAGCTGCTCGCGGAGCTCGAGCGCGCGCACGCGGACGACTTCCGCTCCGGCCTGATCGCCGACAGCCCGCACAAGCTGCGCCGCCTGCCGCAGTACTTCGCCGCCGTGTGCGGGCTCGGTCCGTTTCCGCCGGTGCGCTGCAACGTCTTCGACTACTCGGCCGTCATCTCCGCCACCGGCCGCGTCAGCCCGTGCTTCTTCATTCCCGGACCCCCGCAGGAGGCGGGCGGCGGCGAGCTCGCCGAGCTGCTCAACGGCGCCCCGATGCGCGCGCTGCGCGAGTCGATCCGCGCCGGCGAGCGCGCCGAGTGTGCGCGCTGCGTGTGCTCGCTGTGGCGCGAGCCCGAGGAGCGCGCCGCCGGCGACTTCCTCATGCGGCGGTGCGCCGATGGCTGAGGCCGCTTCGTGCAGCGCCGGGCTGCTGCGTCCGGCGCGCCTGGCGGGCCTCACCGGGCTCATCGCCCGCGGCATGCGGCTCGCGGCGCGCGTGAGCGGCCGCGACCGCTACGACGACTTCCGCCTGGAGCGCGTTGCGGGAACCCCGATCCTCGTCATCCCGAGCGTCTTCAACCCCAAGGTACTGCGTACCGGGGCGTTCCTTGCCGCCCATCTCGATGCGCACACCGTGCCGCCCGAGGCGCAGGTGCTCGACATGGGCACCGGCTCGGGCGTGTGCGCTCTGTTCGCCGCCCGCCACGCGCGGCGTGTGGTCGCGGTGGATCTGAACCCCGCGGCCTGCCGCTGCGCGCTCCTCAACGCCCGGCTCAATCAGCTCGAGGAGCGCCTCGAGGTGCGCCACGGTGACCTGTTCGCCCCGGTGGCCGGCGAGCGCTTCGATCTCGTCCTGTTCAATCCGCCCTTCCTGCGCGGCACGCCGCGCGATGAGCGCGATCGCGCCTGGCGCTCGAACGATGTCGCCGAGCGCTTCGCGGCCGGCCTCGCCGCGCACCTGACGCCCGCCGGGGCAGCCCTGGTGCTGCTGTCGAGCTTCGGCGGGGCGGCGGCGTTTCTGGAGGAGTTCGCGCGTCGCGGCCTCGCCTGGTCGGTGCTCGCCGAGCGGCGCTACATCAACGAGCGGCTCGCGATCCTCAGCGTAGCGCCCGTGCGGGGTGCGGCGTGAGCGAGCCGCTCGCGGCGCAGCGCTGCGCCACGCGCGCCACGGCACGCACGGCGCGCCCCCGGGTCGTGCTCTACAACCCGCGCGCGGTGTTCTTCACCATGCCGCTGGCGCTCATCGCGATCGGCTCCGAGCTCGACCCCGAGCTCTACGAGGTCGTGATCGTCGACGGCCGTCTGGAGAGCGACCCGGAGGGTGCCGTGCGCGCGCAGCTCGCGCGCGGCGCGCTGTGCTTCGGCGTCACCGTCCTCACCGGCGCGCCGATCTCCGATGCGCTCGCCATCTCGCGCCTGGTGAAGCGGCTGCAGCCGGCGCTGCCGGTGATCTGGGGCGGCTGGCACCCTTCCATGTTCGCGCGCGAGTGCCTCGCCGAGCCCGCCGTCGACGTCACCGTGCGCGGCCAGGGAGAGGAGACCTTTCGCGAGCTCGTGCAGCGCCTGGCGGAGGGCCGCTCGCTCGAGGGCTGTGCCGGCTGCAGCGTGCGGCTCGCCGACGGCAGCATCGTCGAGAATCCGCCGCGGCCGCTCGCGCCGGTGGAACGCTTCCGCGCCCACGACTACCGGCTGATCCCGGTGGAGCGCTACTTCGCCCTCAAGGGCAAGCGGCAGCTGGATTTCATCTCCTCGCAGGGCTGCAACTTTCGCTGCGCCTTCTGCTCGGATCCGTTCGTCTACGGGCGCCGCTGGGTGGGCCTCGAGCCCGAGCGCATGGCGTTGCGGCTGCGCGAGCTGTGGGAGCGCTACCGCTTCGACGACGTCAACTTCCAGGACGAGACCTTCTTCACGCGCGCGCCGCGCGTGCAGGCCTTTGCCGAGCGGCTGCTCGAGCTGCGCCTGAAGGTCAGCTGGGCAGCCACCATGCGCGCCGACCAGGGCGTGCGGCTGCCCGATGAGGTATGGGCGCGCTGCAAGCAGTCGGGGCTGCGGCGGCTGCTGGTCGGGGTCGAGTCCGGATCCGACGAGATGCTGCGCCGGATCCGCAAGGACATCCGCATCGAGCAGGTGTTTCACACCGTCGAGCGCATGCTGCGCCACGCGATCGCCGGGCACTTTCCCTTCATCGTGGGCTTCCCTGACGAGAGCGACGCGAGCATCCGCGCGACGCTCAGCTGCGCCAAGCGCCTGCGCGCCCTCAGCCCCGACTTCCTGACGCCCATCTACTACTTCAAGCCCTATCCGGGCAGCGAGCTGGTGCGCGAGGCGGTGGCGCGCGGCTTTCGGCTGCCCGACACGCTCGAGGCCTGGGCGCAGTTCGACTACGTGGCGGGGCTGCCCGGGCCGTGGGTGACGGCCGAGAAGTTCCGTCTCATCGAGCGCTTCAAATTCTTCCAGGAGCTCGCCTGCCAGCGCGTCTCACGCGGACGCCGTCTGCTGCAGCGGCTCGCCCGCTATCGCTGCAGCCGCGACGAGTATCGCTGGCCGCTCGAGATGCTGCTGACGCGCTGGCTGTTGCCGGCGGAGCGGCTCTCATGAGCGGAGCGGCTCTCATGAACGGGGCGGCTCCTGTGGGCGGAGCGGGCCGCGTGCTGCTCATCAACCCGACCATCACCGCCCGGCGCCACGCGCGCTTTCCGCTCGCGGTGCTCGCGCTCGCGACCGCCATCGAGGGCCGCTACGCGCCGACCATCCTCGACGGCAACATCGACCGTGACTTCATCGCCAGCGCCGTGCGCCTGCTTGGCGAACAGCGCTTCCTTGCCGTGGGCGTCACCGTCATGGGCGGCCCGCAGCTCACCGCGGCCATCGCAGTGTCGAGAGCGATACGCGCGCACGCCCCGCAGCTTCCGATCATCTGGGGCGGCGCCTTCCCGACCGTCTGTCCCGCGGCCGCCGTGAATGCGCCGTACGTCGACTATGCGGTGCGCGCCCAGGGCGAGCAGACCCTCACCGAGCTGCTCGATGCGCTCGCCGGCGGCGGCGCCGGGGCACTGCCGGCCATCCGCGGCCTCACCTTCCGGCGCGACGGCCGCATCGTGCACAACCCCGAGCGGCCGTTCTCGCCGGCGGGCCTCGCGCACCGGCTCCCCTACGAGCGCCTGGACAATCCGCGCCAGTATCTCACGCACACCTATCTCGGCACGCGCACCGCCGGCTACCAGGCCGCCCTCGGCTGCCGCTTCCGCTGCACCTTCTGCGGCGTCGCCACGATGTACCGCGGCAAGACGGCGCTGCCGCCGGCGGCGCGTCTCGCCGAGGACCTCGCCTTCCTGCACGAGCGGCTCGGAGTGAACGGCATCCAGTTCTACGACCACAACTTCTTCGATCGCGAAGTCGACATGGTGCCGTTGCTCGAGGTGCTGGCGCGCTTCGGGATGCCGTGGTGGTGCTTCGCGCGTTCGGACGCGCTCGCGAACCTGTCGGAGCGCTCCTGGAGGCTGGTCCGAAAGAGCGGACTGCGCATGGCCTACATCGGTGCGGAATCTCCCAGCGACTGGCTGCTGCATGACATCCGCAAGGGCACGCGTGCGGATCAGACGCTGGCCGCAATCGAGCAGTGCCGCAGCCACGGGGTGATCCCGGAGCTGTCCTTCATGCTGGCACCCCCGCAGGACCCCGAGGGCGAGACCGAGCGCACCTTCGAGTTCATCCGCCTCATCAAGCGGCTGCATCCCCCGACCGAGGTCATGATCTACATCTACACTCCGCTGCCGCCGCGCCACGACGAGCACAACGCGCAGGCGGGCCGCATGGCGGCCACGCTGCGCGATCACGCCGGACGGGCGCTGCAGTTTCCGCAAAGCGCCGACGAATGGGCGCAACCGCACTGGCTCGGCTACTGGTGCCACAAGGACGCGCCCTGGCTCTCGCCGCGGCTGCGCCGGCGGATCGTCGACTTCACGACCGTGCTCGGCTGCCGCTTCCCGACCGTCATGGACATCCGCGCCTCGGCCTGGGGCAAGTCGGCGCTGCGCTCGCTCGCCGCGTGGCGCTACCGCTTCGAGCGCTACGAGAATCCCTGGGAGCTGCGCGTGTCGCGCAAGCTCATCCGCCAGTGGGATCCGCGCGCGCTGAGCTTATGAGCGGCGCCGGGGCGCAGGTGCCGCACGTCGCGCATCTCGGGTTCTACAACGATCCCGCCCGGCGCGCCCCGCGCGAGCTGCTCGAGTCCTGGAGCACGCTCGCCGACGTGGCCGAAGCCGCCGCCGCCGCCGGCGTCAGGGTATCGCTGCTGCAGGCCTGCGGGCAGCGCGCCGAGCTCAGGCAGCGCGGCGTGCATTACCACTTCCTGCCCTTCGGCGTGGCGGCGCGGCACGGCGGCCTGGCGCCGCTCGCGCAGCGGCTGCGCGCCCTCGGGCCCGACCTGCTGCACGTGCACGGCCTGCTCTTCTGCCGCGAGGTGCGCGCGCTCGCCGCGCTCGTGCCGGGCGTGCCGCTCATCCTGCAGGATCACGCCAGCCGGCCGCCGCGTCTCTGGCACCGCCCGCTCTGGCGCCGCTCGTTCGCCTGCGCCAGCGCGATCGCCTTCTGCGCCACCGAGCAGGCGGCGCCCTTTGCGGAGGCGGGCCTGCTCGCCCCGGGCACGCAGCTGTACGCGATCCCCGAGTCGACCAGCCGCTTCACGCCCGGTGAGCGGCAGGAAGCGCGCCGCGCCACCGGCATCCACGGCGACCCGGCGCTGCTGTGGGTCGGACACCTGGACGCCAACAAGGATCCGCTGACGGTGCTCGCGGGCGTGAGCGCCGCGGCGCGCGCGCTGCCGGGCATGCGGCTGTGGTGTTGCTTCGGCGTCGCGCCGCTGCTGCCGGAGGTGCAGAGCCGCATCGCCGCCGACCGGCAGCTGCGCGAGCGGGTGCATCTGCTCGGACGCGTGCCGCACGCGCGCGTCGAGCAGCTGATGCGCGCGGCCGACATCTTCGTGCTCGGCAGCCACCGCGAAGGCAGCGGCTACTCACTCATCGAGGCGCTCGCCTGCGGCCTGCCGCCGCTGGTCACCGACATCCCCTCGTTCCGCTCGCTCACGGCCGCGGGCACGGTCGGAGGGCTGTGGCCGTGCGGCGATGCACGCGCGCTCGGTAGCGCCCTGCCGCCGCTGGCGCGGCGCGCCGGCGCCGAGCGCCGCGCGGTGCGCGCGCACTTCGAGCGCGAGCTGTCCGCCGCGGCCCTGGGCGCCAAGCTCGCCGCGATGTACCGGGAGGTGCTCGCGCGCGCCCGCGCGCGCGCACCCCGGCCGCTCACCCTCGTCGGCTGCTAGTCGCCGGGTCGCCGTCATGCCGCCGCTCGTCTCGGTCATCATGCCGACCTTCAACCGCCTCGAGTTCCTGCCGGCGGCGCTCGCCTCACTCGAGGCCCAGACGTTCACGGACTGGGAGCTCATCATCGCGGACGACGGCTCGGAGCTGCCGACGCGCCGCTATCTGCAGCAGCTCGCGGCGCCGCCGCGCGTGCGGGTGCTGTGGCTCGCGCACAGCGGCCGGCCCGCCGTGGCGCGCAACGCGGCGCTCGCGCTGGCGCGCGGGGAATTCGTCGCATTCCTCGACTCCGACGATCTGTGGCTGCCCGCGAAGCTCGCGCGGCAGCTTGCCTCGCTGCGCGCCCACCCCGGGCGTCAGTGGAGCTACACGGCGTTCGCCCTCGTCGACGCCGCCGGACGGCGCCGCAGCGCGCCCTGCCCTGCTCAGCAGCGCGCACCGGCCGGCAACATCCTCGCGCGGCTGCTCGCGGGTCAGACCGTCATCGCACTGCCGAGCGTGATCGTGGCGCGGCGCGTGCTCGGCGAGCTCGGCGCCTTCGACGAGACGCTCGTCATGTGCGAGGACGATGAGCTGTGGCTGCGCCTCGCCGCGCACGGCGAGATCGACGGCGTCGATGAGCCGCTCACCCTGGTGCGCCGCCACGACCGGCACTGCGGCGATGATGCCACGGCGTGGCGTGATCGCCGGCGGGTGTTCGAGAAGGCGCTGCGTGCCACCGCGGACGCGCAGCTCGCCGGCACGCTCCGGCGGCTGCGCGCCGAGATGTCGGCAGGCCTCGCCCGCAGCCAGGCGCGCGCGGCCCGGCGCGCCGGCGCGCTCGCCACGCTCGCCGCCAGCGCGCGCTATTCGTGGCGCTACCGCCAATGGTGGCGCGGCGCGCTGCAGGCACTCGGCTGCGCATTCGCGCCGGCGACGCTGCGTGCCCTGGCGCGCCGCCGCCGGGCTCACACCCGATGAGCGCGCTGCGCGCCATCCGCGCCATGCTGACCGCGCGGCAGCAGCGCGCGCTGCTCGGCATGCAGCTCGTCTCGCTCCTGGTCGCGCTGGCGACCGCCGCCGGGATCGCGGCGATCGCCCCGTTCTTCGCCGTGCTCGGCGACCCGGCGCTGATCGAGCGCAACGGCTGGCTGCGTTGGCTGTACCTCGCCGGCGGATTCACCAGCCGGCGCAGCCTGCTGCTGGCGCTCGGTGCGGGTTTCGTCGTCCTGGTGCTGGTGGCGAACCT
>Ga0187783_10002126_pt1 | contig 14747 bp, 12 predicted proteins | sample 1015_SJ02_MP02_2_FD_132471 | JGI IMG/M metagenome (GOLD analysis project Ga0187783, IMG submission 132471) | Tropical peat soil microbial communities from peatlands in Department of Meta, Colombia - 1015_SJ02_MP02_20_MG | ecosystem: Environmental > Terrestrial > Soil > Wetlands > Peat | place... | reverse complement strand
CGGAACACCGGCTCGCCGGTACCCTCGCGGCGACCGCGGTGTGCGCCTGGCACGGCGCCCGCATTTTCCGCGTTCACCAGGTGCCCGAGTCGCGCCAGGTCGTAGACATGGTGGCGACGATCCGCCGCGACCGGCCGCCGGCCAGGGCAGTCCGGGGGCTTGCCTAGCCGATGCTCATCGCAGCCGCCCTGTGCCCGGCGCCGCCGCTGCTCGCCCGCGAGCTGACCGGTGCCGATCCGGTGCTGCCGGAGCTCCGCCAGGCCTGCCGCGAGGCCGTGGACGAGCTGGTGCGGACCGACCCGGACGTGGTCGCGGTGGTGGGCGCCGCGCCGGAGACCCGGAGCTGGGATTCGCGCGCCCGCCTTGACCTGACGGCCTACGCGCCCGCGCTCGCTGGCCTTCGCCGCTGGGTCCCGGCCACTGCGCGCGACGCGGCCGCCGCGGGCGTGGCCGGCCGCCCCGGCCACACCGCGGCCGAGTCACCACCGGGGCTGCCGTTGCCGGTCGGCCTCGGCAGCCGGCTCCTGGACGATGCCGGGTACGCGGGCGGGCGGCACCTGCAGTCGGTTGGCGAGGACGCGCCCTCGTCAGCGTGCGCGGCTCTCGGCTCGCGGCTGGCCGCGGCCGCCCCCCGCATGGCGCTGCTCGTCATGGCTGACGGCAGTGCGCGCCGGAGCCGCCGTGCCCCTGGCTACCTGGACCCGCGGGCCCGCCCCTTCGACGCGGAGGTCGGCCACGCGATCCGGGACGGCGACATGGCTGCCCTGCTGGCGCTCGACGGCGGGCTGGCGGCCGAGTTGCTGGCTACCGGTCGGCCGGCGTGGCAGGTGCTGGCCGGCGCGATGACCGGGCACCGGCCGTCGTGCCAGATCCGATACGACGACGATCCGTTCGGGGTTGCCTACCTGGTCGCATCGCTGGCCGTCGGCTGACGGCAGGAGAAGTGGAGGACACGTGGTGGAAACCGCCCTCGCCGGCCGCGACGTGATGGTGTTCGGGGCAGCCGGTGCCCTGGGCTCGGGTATCGCGGCCGCGCTCGCCAGCGCCGGCGCCGTGGTGCTGGGGGCCGATCGGGTCCTCCCGGCGGTCGAGCACCGGCTCGCCGGGGTTGGCTACCAGTCCGTCGACGTCCTGGACGACGCCGCCGTCGCCGAGCTGTTCGACGCCCGGCCTGCGCCCTGGGCGGTGCTCAACACGATCGGCGGGTTCGCGCCCAGGCGGGCACTGGCGGAACTCGACCCCGCGGAGCTGACCGCTCAGCTTCGGCTCAACCTGGTATCCGCGGCGATCATCACCAGCCACGCGCTCCGAGTCATGGGGGCCACCGGCCGGGGCCGGATCGTGCACACCGCGAGCCGGGCCGCGGTGGTAACCGCCGGCACCGGTTTTGCGTACTCGGTCAGCAAGCTCGGCGTGCTCCATCTCGTCGCGATGGCCGCCGACGAAGTGCGGGGCACCGGCATCACGGTGAATTGCGTGGTGCCCAGCATCATCGACACCCCCGCCAACCGGGCGGCCCTGCCGTCCGCGGCCCACGACGCGTGGCCCAAGGTGCCCGACATCGCCCGCACCTACCTCTACCTGGCTAGTCCCGACTCCGGCCTGGTCAACGGCGCGGCCGTGCCGGTCTAGGCCGACCGCAGGCCACGGCGCGGCCAGGCAGGTAGAGTACTAGGTCAACTACGTCGTCAGAGGGTCGCGGATGCTCAGCGAAGCCCGGCAGGTCGGCCAGCACCTGCGCCCGGTCAAGACCGGCGAGATGATCGCCGCCTACCTTCGCGCCAGGATCGTCCGCGGCGAGCTCGCCGCCGGCGACAGCCTGCCCGCCGAGGTCGAGCTGATGCGCCAGTTCGAGGTGTCTAGGCCGACCCTGCGCGAGGCATTCCGGATCCTGGAAACCGAGTCGCTGATTGAACTGCGCCGCGGTGCGCGCGGCGCCAGGATCACCGCGCCGACCGCGGAGGTCGCGGCCAGGTATATCGGCCTGCTGCTGCAGACCGTGGGCACCACGGTCAGCGACGTCTACGAGGCGCGGTCGCTGCTGGAGCCGGTGGCGGCCGGGCTGCTGGCCCGGCGCCGGACCGCCGCGGACGTGGCGGACCTGTCGGCCTGCGCGGGCGAGCTTGAAGCCCTGCTGCCCGCGGGGCGGCCGCCAGCCGACGTCGCCGGCTGGACGCGCGGCTCGCAGCGGTTCCACGACTTGCTCGTGCAGCGAGCCGGGAACAAGACGCTGGCCATCCAGTACCAGGTGCTGCGCGAGGTCGTCGAAACTCACCTGGTGCTCGCCAGCAGCCGCCCCGCCATCGCGGCGGCGCCGGCCACCGCCTTCCGCACCGTGATCCGGTCTTATCGCAAACTCATCGCGCTGGTCGAGGCGGGCGACGCGGCCGGCGCGGAGGCACACTGGCGGACGCACATGGACGTGGCCGCCCGGTCACTGCTGCCGGACGAACTGAGGTCCGCCACGGTGCTCGACATCTTCAGCTGACCATGCCCACGCGGCCCGGCGGCGAGCACGCCGCCCGCCGGTCTCGTCAGCTGGTGCACAGTTAGCTATCGTAGTTAACTACGTTGAACCCCCGTCACCTGCCACCGGGCAGGCCGGTGGCGGTAGGTCGATCTGTCGGACAGCCAGGAGGGGTCAGATGCGGGATGCAGTCATCGCGGCGGCGGTCAGGACGCCGGTGGGAAAGCGCAACGGCGGCCTGTCGGAGATCCAGCCGGCCGACTTGTCGGCGCACGTGCTGACGGCGCTCGCGAACCGGGCCGGCCTCGACCCGGCCATCGTGGAGGACGTGATCTGGGGCTGCGTCATGCAGGTGGGGGAGCAGACGGGAGACATCGCCCGGACCGCGGTGCTCGGAGCCGGCTGGCCCGAGTCCGTGCCCGGCGTCACGGTTGACCGTCAGTGCGGCTCGTCTCAGCAGGCGGTGAGCTTCGCCGCGGCGAGCGTGCTCGCGGGCCACTACGACGTGGTCGTGGCCGGCGGCGTGGAGTCGATGAGCCGGGTGCCGATGGGCTCGTCTTCGGCGGGCAAGTGGCCGTTCGGGGAAGGATTCAAGGCCCGATACCACGGCGCGGTGCCCAACCAGGGCATCGGCGCCGAGATGATCGTGGAGCGCTGGGGCTTCAGCCGGACCGAGCTGGACGAGTTCAGCCTGGACTCGCACGCCAAGGCCGCGGCCGCGCAGGACGAGGGCCGGTTTGCCGCCGAGATTGCCGCCGTTACCAACCCGTCGGGCGTCAAGGTCGAGGCGGATGAGGGCGTCCGCCGCGGCAGCACGCTGGCGGCGCTCGGCGCGCTGAAGCCTGCCTTCAAGCCGGAGGGCGGCACCATCACGGCCGCCAACAGCTCGCAGATATCCGACGGGGCCGCCGCGCTGCTGATCACCACCAGCCAGAAGGCCGCCGAACTCGGCCTGACACCGATGGCGCGGATTCACACCGCGGTGGTCACCGGCGACGACCCGGTGATCATGCTGACCGGTCCCATCCCGGCGACGGCTCTCGCGCTGAAGCGCAGCGGACTGGCCATCGACGACATCGGCGTCTTCGAGGTGAATGAGGCGTTCGCGCCGGTGCCGCTCGCGTGGCTCAACGAGACCGGGGCAGACCCGGCGCGGCTCAATCCGAACGGCGGCGCGATCGCGCTCGGCCACCCGCTCGGCGCCAGTGGTGCCCGGATCATGACCACGCTGGTGCACCATATGCAGGCCACCGGCACCCGTTACGGGCTGCAGACCATGTGCGAGGGCGGCGGCCAGGCCAACGCCACGATTCTCGAACTGCTCTGACGCGCCGTGCACCTCTCGCAGATCGCGGCGGCGGGGTCAGCGAAGCCAGCGGTCATCACCGCGGACCGCGGTCGCGTGCTGACCTACGGCGAGCTCGATCGGCGCAGCCGGCAGGTGTCGCGGCTGCTGGCGAGGCTGGGCGTGGACACCGGGGACCACGTCGCCCTGCTCCTGACCAACGAGCCGGAGTACTTCGAGGTGGCGTGGGGTGCGCAGCGCCGCGGTACCTACTGGACGCCGGTGAACTGGCACCTGACCGCCGACGAGGCGGGCTACATCGTCCGTGACTCCGGCGCGCAGGTGCTCTTCGCCTCCCCGCAGACCGCCGCCGTGGCCGCCCGCATCGCCGCGGATCAGCCGGGCCTGGCCGTGTTCGTGACCGGCGGCGACGCGGGCTCCGGCCTGGCCGACTACGAGGCGGCGATCGCCGCCGAGTCCGACGGCCCGATCGACGGCGAGATCGACGGCGCGGTGTTGTTCTACTCGTCCGGCACGACCGGCCGCCCGAAGGGCATCAAGCCGCTCCACGCGTTCCCGCCCTTTGGCTCGCCGGGCACGCTCGCGCTGCTGATGAACCTCGTTTTCGGGTTCGGCGCAGACTCCATCTACCTGTGCCCGGCCCCGCTCTACCACGCCGCGCCGAACAACTTCTCGCTCGGCGTGCACCGGCTCGGCGGCACGGTCGTGCTGATGGACCGGTTCGACCCGGCCGGGTGCCTGCGCGCGATCGAGGCGCACCGGGTCAGCCACGTCCAGTTCGTGCCGACGCACTTCGTCCGCATGCTGCGGCTGCCGGAGGAACAGCGGCTCTCCTTCGACGTCTCGAGCCTGCAGACGGTCGTGCACGCGGCCGCGCCGTGCCCCGCGGACGTCAAGCGGCAGATGATCGACTGGCTCGGCCCCTGCCTGACGGAGTACTACGCCGGTAGCGAGGCCAACGGCATCACGATCATCGATTCGGCGGACTGGCTGGCTCATCCCGGCTCAGTGGGCCGCTCACTCGGCGCGCCCGTGCACATCGTCGGCGATGACGGCACCGAGCTGCCCGCCGGCCTGGACGGGCTCATCTACTTCGAGGGTCAGCCGTTCGAGTACCTGGGCGACCCGGCCAAGACCACGAGCGCGCTGGATGACCGCGGCTGGTCCACCCTGGGCGACGTCGGTCACGTGGACGACGAGGGGTTCCTGTACCTCAGCGACCGGCGCACCGACCTGATCATCTCTGGCGGCGTCAACATCTACCCGGCGGAGATCGAGGCGGTGCTGATCGGCCACCCCGCAGTCGACGACGTCGCGGTCATCGGCGTACCGGATCCCGAGATGGGACAGCTGGTGCTGGCTGTCGTCCAGCTGTGCGATAACGGAACGGGGTCGCCCGATCTCGCGGCCGAACTGATCGAGCACTGCCGGGCGCGGCTCGCGACCTTCAAGTGCCCGCGGTCGATCGAGTTCGTCGCCGACCTGCCGCGGCTGCCCACCGGCAAGCTGCTCCGCCGCCAGCTGCGCGCTGAGCGCGCGGGTCAGGACCGCTGACCGGCCCTGGCTGCCGCCGCGAGCGCCGCGAGCCAGGCCGCGAAGCCGGCCGTGCCCTGATACACCTCATCGGCGACCTCGAGCAGCCGCGGGTCGGTCTCGGCGCCGTGGTCCACGACCAGCGCATAGCCGCCCGCCCGGTGTACCGCCCGCAACGCCGGTATGTCGCCGAGATCGTCGCCGGCGTATGCGACAGCCGCGGGCCGTTCCGCCGTGACGAGCGCGGCAACGGCCGAGCCCTTGTCGGTGTCGACCGGCGGCCGCAGCTCCTCGACCAGCTTTCCCGGCGTTAGCCGCAGTCCGGTCGCCGTGGCGACCCGGCGGGTCGCGGCGCGGACCAGCTCGGCGGCGGCGGCCCGGTCGGGCGCCTGCCGCCAGTGCACGGCGACCGACGCCGGCTTGGCCTCGACCCGGATCCCCGGCGTCCCGTCGAGCTGCTCGGCCAGCGACCCGATCGCGGCGGTCACGGCGCCCAGCCAGGCCCGCGCCGCCGGGTCGAGCCACTCCTGTCCGTCGCGGACCTGCTCCATCCCGTACGAGCCCAGCAGCCGGATGCCGGGCACGCCAACCCGGTCGGCGAGAAAGGCCGCAGGCCTGCCGGAGATGACGGCGACCAGGCCCAGCGCCCCGGCCAGGCTCGACAGGCTCAGCCGGGTCTCCGCTGGCATGGCGCTGGCGTCGGGGTCATCGACGATGGGAGCCAGGACGCCGTCGAAGTCGAGCACGAGCACGGCCGCCGCCGGAGTGGCGGCGAGTACCTCCAGCGCGCTGGGTCGCGTGTCCATCGGCGCCTCCTGCTATCCGGACAGCATGACAAGATAACGTCAATTAATGGACAAAGAAGATGTAACAGGTCTCGCGGTGCGGTAATGAGGGAAACTACGCGTGTTCCTTGCCCCGAACACCCGTCGCTGACCCCATCCCGGCCAGAGGCTCATCGTGCACCACCGGCGGTCCCACTCGCCCCAGCATGCCCTGTCCCGTTCGGCGCCCGGCTTCGGACGGACTCGCTACCGGGGCTCGGGCCGACCCGCCATGCTGACCGGCGCCGCCGCGGCGGCCCTGCTCATCGCCGCCGCGGTCGTCATGGGCGTGATCTCCGGGCCGGCCCCGGCTGCCGGGGCTGACCGCCTCGCGCTGGCCAGTGACGCGGGCCGCGGCCTCACCGGCCCCGTTGCTGCGCACGCCTGGCAGGCGCGTCCGCGCGCCGGCCGGTCCGCAGCCGACCGGCCGTCCCGCACCGCGGGAGCCGGCAGGCGGTCGCGCTCCCGCACCGGCGCCCGGCCGTCCGCGTCGCCGTCACCGTCGCCGTCGGCGCCGGCCGCCTCGGACCAGCCGTACCTGATCTACGACTCGGCCACGCCAGCCGCGATCCCGCCCGGCGTGCTGTGCGCCACATACGCGACCGGCGGTTTTGCCGTTCCGGCAGCGGAGATGGCAGGCCGGCCCACCATCTGGATCGATGCCTGGGGCACCGACCCGGCGGCCTCGGTGCTCGACGTCGAGCCGGGCGACGCGACGCCGAGCATGGTGCCGGCCTGGGTCACGCAGCATCTGGCCCTGGAACCCTCCGACAACGCGCGGATCTACACGATGCTGGACGAGTGGTCCGCGGTGCAGCAGGCGGTCGCGACCCTGCCTGCCTGGATGCAGGCGCGCGTCCGGTGGTGGATCGCCGACCCGACCGGCGTTCCCCACATGGTTCCCGGCGCCAGCGCGACGCAGTGGTACTGGGGCCCTGACTACGACATCTCCACCGCAGAGCCCAGCTTCTGAGCTCCGTGCGCCTGGTCGTAGTGCGCGGCGAGGATGTCGTCCCCGAAGTCGCTGCGCGGGCGGCGCAGCACCGTGTGCGCGTGGTTGCCGTCCAGCGTGGTGTTGTCGTACTCGATGAGCAGGTCCTCGCCCTGGACACGGTAGTAGTGCCGGGTGCCGGGTACCGCGGGTCCCTCCCACGCGAAGTAGAGCTCCCCGCCCGCGATCCGGTCGGCCTCCCGGCCGGCCAGCTCGGGCACCAGCCGGTCAAGGTACAGGGCGACCAGCTGGCCGAGCAGGGCGCGCGGGGTTGGCCCGAGCCCGGCAGCAGCGACGCCGGCCGGGCGCAGCTCCGGCTGGGCGCGCGGCCGGGTGGCGCTGCGGATGTCGGCGGGTGCCGCGTCGGCCACCACTGCAACCGCCCGGCCGGCCGGGCCGAGCGCGTCCAGCAGCGCCCGGCCGAGGTCCTCCTCGGGGGCGAGCGGGCGGGACACGGTGTGTCCCCCGTAGCTCACCCGAGCCGGGTTGGCACCGAGGAACACCGGCGCCGGCGAGACGTCGTCGCCGAGCAGGGTCATGGTCACCGACACGTGGTGCCCCTCGAACCGCCACGACCACGGCTCGTCTTTGTCCGGATCGCCAAACACGGCCACCCAGTAGTCGCCGATGTGCCGGTGCAGCGCGCCCTGCTCCCGGCGGTCCAGCACCTCCTCTAGCGCCACGATGGCCATGACCTGCGCGAACGCCCGGTCACTCAGCGCGGTGGCGAGCAGCCGGTGCGCGGCCTTGCGGGCGTCAGGGGTCAGCACCGCGAGGCACGCACCCGGCCGCGGCTCCGGCCGGTACTCGAGCCAGCGCCTGGCCGCGTCGTCGGCAAAGGCGAGCTGCGCGAGCACGCGCTGGTCGTCGTCCAGCTGGCGGAGGAGGGTGGTCGCGGCGCGGCGCATCTGGCCGGCGATACCGTCGTGGCTCATAAACCCGGTATAGCAAAATGTCTGGTTCCGGCATACCCGCCGTCATCGGTCGGGCTACGAGGCGGCGCGGGCCGCCACGACCACGGCGCGCTCATAGAGCGCCGCGAGCCCGGAGCTGAACCGCGCGGCGTACGACACCGAGGCCGTGTAGCCGCCCTGCTCGTACCCGCCGATCACGCCGATGACCATGTCCAGCCCGTCGGTGACGGCCTCGCCCGAGGCGCCGACGGGCACGCTCTCGGCGAGCAGCGGACTGCCACTCGTGCCATCGGTGAAGCCGTCGCAGTCGAACTGGAACTGCGTCGGGCTGAAGGCGACAACCGTGTTCTGGCAGACCACCATCGTGTTGGCGGTGTTGGGGTAGCCCGCGACCTTAACCTGTCGGCCTGGCGACGCGCTGATCCCCAGCAGCTCGCCACCGGTGAGGTCCTCGACCGGAACCGGGCTGCCCGCCTGGCTGACGACCAGGAACGCGAAGTCGTCGTCCGCGTCGCTCGACTGCCGCCACCGGCTGTCCTCGATCACGTGGGTGACGATCCAGATCCCGTAGGGCTCGTGCCCGGCCGAATAGTCCGGCACGAACGCCACCTGGCCCGCATGCTGACCCTGCATACAATGCGCGGCCGTCACGACGAGGTCACCGACCGGGCTGTCGACGACGCTGCCGGTGCAGAAGTGGTTCTCCAGCTGGCCCGAGGCGGAGATGGTGAACAGCGCGCCGATCGTCGTCGTCTGCCCGAACACAGCGAGGTGGCCCGGCAGCGCGGTCGAACTGCGGGCGGGCGGGCTGAGGGTGACGCCGACGGCGACGGCGATCGCTATGACGAGTCCGAGCACAGCAGACCGCACAGCCCGCAGACGCATCCACCCTCCTCGCAATCGACCAGGCCTGTCCGCGCCTGCGAACACCCTCGGTGCTGGAACCGCTACGTTCAGTACTGCGTTACTAAGTCATGCTAAGGTCACGGCACTGTGGGGAAGCCGTAAAAAACCTGAGTATCGACACAATAAGCCCTGGTTGCGAAACGGTAAAGATGGGCGTTACGTGAGGTCTCGCGGGTGGAACCCCGCCGCGGCGGCGCGGAACAGCGTCTCCTGGGCGATCCCGGCGCAGAGCGTGCCGTCCCGGCTGAAGATCCGCCCGGTATAGGTCGCGCGCCCGCCGCAGGCCGCCTCGGGCTGCAGGTCCATGAGCACCCAGTCATCCAGGGTCACCGTGCGATACAGCCACAGCGCGTGGTCGATGCTGGTCAGAGGCCCGCCGATGACCAGGCCCGGCACGGCGGAGTGCCCGGTGAACATGTCGGAGACGTAGGCGAGGGCGCACGCGTGCGCGATGTCCCCGTCGAGACGGTGCCGGGACCTTACCCACACCCGGGACGGCCACTGCTGACCGGCCTGCGGCTGCGTGGGGACCCGGAGCTGGACGCCGTGCATCGGCGTCCGCCGCTGGCTGTCCGGCAGGTCCTCGGGTGATTCAACATCCGGTGCCTCGTGCGCCTGGTACACCGGTCCGGCCTCGGCCCGGTGGAACGAAGCCGCCATGTTGAAGATCACCTTGCCGTGCTGGACGGCGATGACCCGGCGGTTAGAGTAGGACCCCCCGTCCCGGTCCCGGCTGACGGTCAGCAGGACGCGCAGCGAGGCGTCGCCGCGACTCAGGAAGTAGCCGTGCAGGGAGTGCGGCAGCCGACCGTCGGGCACGGTCTCGGCCGCGGCCCGCAGTGCCTGGGCCGCGACCTGGCCGCCGAACAGCCCGGCCGGCTCGGCACTCACCACCACCGTCCGGAACAGGTCGTCTTCGATCTGCTCGAGGGTCAGCAGCTCAGGCAGGCCCGTGTCGGGAGTGCCCACGACCGGTCCGGCCTGGCTCGTCATGACCGATTGATACCACATCGCCGGGTCGGCGGAGCGCCTCGCGCAGCTGCGCCGCCGACCCGGTGGCGCTAGCGGCCGGCGTCGTGGCCGGTATCAGCGGTTGCAGCCCGCGGCGCCGCGGCGCCGTCTGCCTGACGAGTCGCCGACGCGCCGTGCGGCCCGATGGTCTGCTCCGTCGGCCGGCGCTCCGGCACGGGCCTGCCGACGATCGCGTAGACCTCGGCACCGTCGACGGTCTCCTTCTCCAGGAGCAGCCCCACGATCTTGTCGAGCTCGTCACGGTGGCTACGGATCAGCGAGACGGCCGTTGTTTCTGCCTCGCGCAGCAGCCTCGCCACCTCCGTGTCAATGCTCGCCTGGGTGGCCTCGGCGTACGGTCGGCTCGACAGCCCGCCGCCGGCGCCATCGCCGAGGAACACCGACCCACCCTGCGGGTAGCCGATCGGGCCGAGCTTGTCCGACAGCCCGAACTCGCGCACCATCTTCGTCGCCAGGTCGGTCGCCGACGCTAGGTCGTTGGCCGCTCCGGTCGAGCCCTGCCCGAGCTCGACCAGCTCCGCCGCACGGCCGCCGAGCCGGACGGCCAGCGACTCGGTCAGGTAGTCCTGCCCGTACAGATGCCGTTCGTAGAGCGGCAGCTGCTGCGTTACGCCGAGCGCCTGGCCCGCCGGCAGGATAGTGACCTTCGCAACCGGGTCGGCATGCTTCGACAGCGCCGTGACGAGCGCGTGGCCGGCCTCGTGCACGGCGACCGAGTGCTTCTCCTCGGGCAGCAGCACGTTGGAGCCCTCGCGCCGGCCGAGCAGTATGCGGTCCCTGGCGTTGTCGAAGTCGGCCGCCGTCAGGACTTCGCGCCCGTCCCTGACCGCGAAGATGGCCGCCTCGTTGGCCAGGTTCGCCAGGTCCGCACCGGAGAAGCCCGGTGTGCCGCGGGCCACCACGTCAAGGTCCACGTCGGAACCGAGTTTCTTGTCGCGGCAATGCACGGCGAGGATCGCCGCCCGCTCCTCGAGCGTCGGCAGCGGGATGACCACCTGGCGATCGAACCGGCCGGGCCGCAGCAGCGCGGGATCCAGCACTTCGGGCCTGTTGGTCGCGCCGAGCACGACGATCCCCGCTCGCGGGTCGAACCCGTCCAGCTCGGACAGTAGCTGGTTGAGCGTCTGCTCCCGCTCGTCGTTCGAGACGATCTGCCCGGCGCCACCCCGGCGCTGGCCGATCGCGTCGATCTCGTCCACGAAGATGATCGCGGGAGCCGCCTTGCGGGCCTCCGCGAACAGGTCACGCACCCGGGCGGCGCCGACGCCGACGAACAGCTCGACGAAGCTGGACCCGGTGACGGAGAAGAACGGAACCGAGGCCTCGCCCGCCACGGCCCGCGCGAGCAGCGTCTTGCCGGTGCCCGGCGGACCGACCATCAGCACACCGCGCGGCGCCATCGCGCCGGCCCGCTGGTATCGGTCCGGGCTGCGGAGAAAGTCGACGACCTCGCTGATCTCAGACTTCGGGCCGTCGTACCCGGCCACGTCGCTGAACCGGGTCTGCGGCCGCTCGGCGTCGAAGACCTGGGCCCTCGACCGGCCGACGCCCATGACGCCCTGCAGCGAGCTTCCCGTCCTGCGCGCCATCCACCGAAACAGCAAGATGAGCACCGCGAACGGCAGCACCAGGAAGATGATGATCTCGAGCAGCAGGCCGCCGAGCGAGCTCGCCGGCGCCTCATAGGTGGTCGCGACGCCGGCCGACTTGAGGCTGTCAGCCAGCGGGCTACCCGGCGTGATCGGCGGCGTGACTGCGGAGAAGTCCTTGCCGTTGGTGAAGGTGCCGGTGACCGTGACGTTGGCTCCCTCGGATGACGGGCTGGGAATGTCCACGGTCTTGATCTTGTGCGCCGTCACGTCACTGGTGAACTGCGAGTAGCTCAGCACCGTCTGCGGCGTCGTGTGAATGAAGGCGGGCACCACCCAGATCAGGATGATGACGAGCCAGACCAGCCACAGCCAGTTCCGCCAGCCGGGGGGCTGCGGAGGAGCGGAACCGACGGGCTTGTCACCGGGTGGCGGTGCCGCGGGAGTTTTACTCATGAGTCATTCTTACGCGACCCTGAGCAGTGCGCTCACGCAGCGAGTCCGGTGCCCTCCCGGATCGCGCCGGGCAGCCCCCGCCGGGCCGGCCGGAGTACCTCGGTGCACTGCTCCGGGCCGAGCTTCGCGCGCAGCATCGTCCGACCGCGGTGCATTCGGGACATCACCGTTCCGACCGGGATGTCCAGCACGTCGGCTATCTCGGCATATCGGTAGCCTTCAACGTCCGCCAGGTAGATCACGGTCTTGTAGGCAGCGGGCAGCTCGGCGAGCGCGCGGACCACGTCCGAGTCGCCCAGCCGGCCGAGCGCCTCCACCTCGGCCGAGCTCGCTGCCCGGGCGGCTATGGCCCTGCCGCTTGCGTCCTCTTCGCAGGTGAGTACCTCGGCGGGGCGCCGGGTGCGCTGCCGGCACGAGCTGTAGAACGTGCTGAGCAGGATCCGGTACAGCCAGGCGCCGAGGTTGGTGCCGGGGGTGAACTGGTGGAACTTTACGTAGGCCCGCGCCAGCGTGTCCTGGACGAGATCCTCGGCATCGCAGTGCTGGCGGGTGAGTCGGAGCGCGACGGCGTACAGCTGGGGGGCGTGCGGGAGCGCCTGCTGCTCGAACGTGTCGCCTGGGCAGGTGGCCGCGGCTGCCATGGCGGGCATGAGAGTCCTCCTTGGTGGCATGCAGTTACCTAAAGGTAACTTCCAGCAAGTAACCATCTCGCGCCTGGCCTGCGGGCACATCGGGCGGAGCCTGAGGTAATGCGGGCGACACCCTGAGTTAAGAGCTGACGTGCCGGGCAGCGTGGGCTACCAGCTCCCGGCGCCCCGCCTGGCCCGTCTTGGCCACCAGGCTGGCGACGTGAGTTTCGACCGTTTTTGGCGATATATACAGCCGCTCGGCGATCTGGCCGTTCGAGTAGCCGCGCGCGACCAGCAGGTACACGTCCATCTCCCGGCTCGTCACGCCGAGCCTTTGCAGCTGCGCCGGGACCTTCGCCGAACCACGGCCCGAGCGCGGCACGGGCACGCCGGCCTGCCGGAGCAGCCCGCGGCAGGCGGAGGCGAGCTGGGCGTGGCCGGACGCCTCGAAGCCTGCAGCGGCCTCGCGCAGCCAGGGCACCGGCTCGCCCCAGCCGTCCCGGAGCGCGCACTGGGCCACCAGCCGCCTGGCGAGCTGGTTCCACCACGGCGCAAACGGCGCAAACGCGGCGGCGCCGTCGGCAGCGAGCGCGCTGGCACGCTGCCGCTGCCCGGCCCGCCCGGCCAGCACCGCCCCCGCGTACGCGAGGCAGCCGCGGTTCCAGCTGACCGCGGCGCCGACGAGCTCGGCCTGCTCGACCTCGGTTGCTCCGCCGCCGCCGACCGCCGCGAGCAGCGCCCGCAGCCCCCACGACCGCCCCCGCGCGAGCAGCGGGATCTGGGTCGGCGAGTAGTAACCGCGGGCGCGGCGCGGGGCACTCAGCATCTGCACCGCGTAGTCGCCGGCCCGTGTGGCGAGCTGCATCGCCTGCCGGACGTCGTCGCGGAACAGCGCCCCCACCACCCGCACCTGGCCGACAGTGCTCAGCAGCACCTCCGGATCGCCAGGCAGAACCGCCTCCGCACGCCGTGCGGACTGCTCGACGGCGCGTGCGTCGCCCCGGATCCCGAAGGCGAGGCCCTGCAGGCCGAGAGCCATCGCCTCGATCCGTTGCGAGCCGATCAGGCGCGCCTCGCGCTCGCACTCCTCGGCCATATCCAGGGCCCGGTCCGTCTCCGTGCTCAGGCTGAGCAGGTTGGCCAGCTGGAGGTCGATCGTCGTCGCGATGGAGAACAGACCCGCCTCGTGTGCCAGGTCGCGCACGTCGACCAGCCCGCTGGTCTTTCCGTCGTCGAGCATGTCGACGGTGGCAAGCCGGTGCAGCGCCGCGATCCGCCACACCCCGAGCCCCCGCTTGTCGGCGATCTTGTGAGCGCGCTCGAACGCGGCCCGGGCGCCGCCCAGGTTCCGGATCCGCTCGATCCGGCCGATCATGCCGAGTGACTCGACCCCGACCTCCGCTGCCCACCCGGTCAGCCCGGCACTCTCCGCGGCTGCCAGCGATCGGCGAGCCAGCTCCTCCGCCCGGTCAAACTCGCCGGTTACCAGGGCATACCGCGCGGTCGCCACGTCGACCCGGCTCGCCAGCTCCGGCTCCTGCAACCGGTCCGCGATGACACTCGCCACCGCGAGGTGCTCGGCGGCTGCCTCGAGGTTGTCCTCCGGGCGCGTGCTGGCAGCGCGCACCCGGATCAGCGCCTCCCGCCGTTGGTCGGCCGGGCCGAGCCTGCCGAGCAGGTCTGCCATGAGCGGGCCGAGCTGCTCGTACTTGCCCGACAGCGCGAGCGCGTCGACGAGCGCCTCCTCGATGTCGATATCCAGCCCGGCTGGGACGTCCGTTGTTGCCTCGGCGACCAGCCTGCGCGCGTCCTGCAGGGCGGCTGTACCGCTGGTGATGGCCGCCTGCCGGAGGGCGCGCCGCCCGGCCGTCAGCAGCAGGCGGGCCGCCCCTACCGGCTGGCCGGCCGCGGCGCGCAGCTCGGCTGCCAGCACGCACGAAGCGCCGGGCAGGCCGGGGTGTGCCGCCTCGACCGCCGCTGCCGCCCGCGCCGACCGAGCCGCCAGCTCGGGCGGCAGCAGGTCGGACACGATCGCGTTCCTGGTAAGGCTGTGCCGGAACCTGAACGCGCCCGCGTCGTTGACCATCGGCTCGATCAGCT
>Ga0187783_10002125_pt1 | contig 14761 bp, 12 predicted proteins | sample 1015_SJ02_MP02_2_FD_132471 | JGI IMG/M metagenome (GOLD analysis project Ga0187783, IMG submission 132471) | Tropical peat soil microbial communities from peatlands in Department of Meta, Colombia - 1015_SJ02_MP02_20_MG | ecosystem: Environmental > Terrestrial > Soil > Wetlands > Peat | place... | reverse complement strand
CAACGGCCACGATGCCGCCCCGGCAGGCCACCCCCGCCGCCCGCGCCCGCCGCCACGACCCGGTAACCAACCCGGGCTCCCGTGCCCTGGCCGCCCGATCATCGGCTCCCGGCGGCCCGCGTCCAGGCCGCCTGCGGCGCCGCCATGCGGGCGCTCCGCGCACCTTGACCCGGGCCACCGCTCGCACCAGACGAGCAGCTATCCAGGACACGGGATCAGACAGGCATGCCCGCATTCACTCGCCGGACCGCGCACCACAATCCCGCAAACCACTAAGAACCAGGCACAGGATCCGCAGACCCTTGACGCACCGCTTCATATGAGTGCGCACTTGAATAGCCGGTGGGCCAGACGCCGCTCGCGAGTAGCGCTGGCCAAGTCCGGCGCGGTTGCCGGCCAGCTCTGGCGCGATGCCGGGGTGGCCAGTGTGCACGATCCTTCTGCCGGTTGTTCCGGGCAGAGCCGGTCATTACGATGGATGGAGCGAGCGAGGGCGCTGCCAGTCCGCGGGCAGGGATTTTCCCACCTCGAGCAGCAGCGTCAAACGCACCGGGTAAGACCAGCCTCTTTCCGGCCGGGCAAGCGGACCTCGGCGACGGAGGAGGTTGCAATGCCTGATCGTCATGTCGAGCTGCTGGCTCATCCGGACCTGGAGTACTACCGCAAGCAGGCCAAGCACTTGCAGCGTGCGTACGAGGCGGGCGATGCGGCCGCCCAAGCCCGGGCGGCCGACGTGCTGGGCGACCGGGCCGCCGGGCGGTTCCTGCTCAGCGACGCCCAGTTCGTCTTGGCCCAGGAACACGGATTCCGGACCTGGGCCGAGTTCCGGGCGGACATCCAGAGCCAGCGCCCCGCCGGCGACCGGCCGGTCTCCCGCCTGTGGACCGGCTCGAGCGCGTATGCCTCGTGGGCCGATTCCCTGCTCACCGAGCTGCGCCGCGGCGACCCGGACGCGCTGGCCCGGCTGCGGGCCCATGTGCCCAGGCACGCCGCTGCCACCGACGCCGCCACCGCTGAGCTGCGCGACGCGCGGCTGATCATCGCCCGGGAAGCCGGCTTCGCGACCTGGTGGGAGCTCGTGGCGAGCGCCGAGAAATCCCGGCGCGATGAGGCCGAACGCAAGGAGAGCTGGCGGCGCCTGCGCCCGGAGGCCGAAGCCCTGCTGGCCGGCGACACCGCCCGGCTGGCCCGGCTGACCGCCGGGCAGGCCGACGCGTTGCTGCAGATGCTCGCCAGCCAGGAGCTCCTCGGTACCAAGCCCGGCCAGGGACTCGGTGCGCCGCGCGCCGCCGTCGATGTGCTGATCGGCAAGGCCACCCGCCTGGACCTCCCGCTGTTTCGGGCTGTCCGCGCCGGCCGGGTGGAGTACGTGCGCCTGCTGTTCGACGCCGGCGCCGACCCCGGCACCCGGACGGACGGCATGACGCCGCTGGAGAGCGCCATCTACTTTGGCGACGCGCAGATGGTCGACCTGCTCGCGGAGCACGGCATCGTCCCGCAGGGTCTGTGGACGTATGCCGCGTGCGGTCGGCTGGACCTCGTCCGGGCCTGTTTCGATACGGACGGCAGGCTGCGGCACGACGCCGCGCTGTCGCGCCCCAACCCCGCCAACTTCTACCCGATCCCACCCCGCAAACTGGTGTCCGACGATCCGGAGCAGATCATGGCCGAGGCGTTCGTCCATGCCTGCCAGCACGGCCGGATCGAGGTCGTGCGCTGGTTCCTCGACCGCGGCCTGAACCCCGACGTCGCGCCCTACTTCGGGCGGACCGGCCTGCTCTGGGCGGTCATGTGCCAGCAGCTCGAGGTGGTCCGCTTGCTCATGGAACATGGTGCCGATCCGTCCCGCCACGAGGAGATGGTTCCCTTCGGCGCCCAGGCCCTGGCGGCCGTGCTCTTCGCCACCGACCAGCACGACTCCGTGATCCGGCAACTCCACGAGCTGCTCAAGCCTCGATCCCGCTGAGTTACCGCCGCAGGTCCCCAGCAGGCGGAGTCCGTCCGTAGACCGAACGACCGGCGCAGTCCCCCCGTACCGCCACCTGCAATCCGCCACAAGATCCACGAGGCCTTCATGACCTCAGCGCCGCCACCATCTGCTGGCGACACCTCATCCGCTGATCATTTGCCAGGACTTATTAGTGCGCAGATTCGTCCAGCACGACGCGTAAATACCCAGGTCAACGACTTGCACGCCGTCCGGGCCTGCGAGGGTGTCACAAGTCGGGGAATGAGAAGGGAGCGTGCTGACTCTGCCCACGGCTGGCCTGCTGCTCCATCCTGCCGTCAGGAGGGAATTCCATGATCGCGAAGACTTTTACCCCCAGAAAAGGTATAGAACGCTTCGCGATCATGGAAACGGAGGGTCTACAACACTGTCCCGGCCGTCGAAGCCGCGATTAGCCTGTGACGCACGTGGCCAGCGCTACTGCTGCTACCAGCCCCGCAGGATCGTGGACCGCCGCCGCGTCCACAACGAGGTAACTGTCCACAATGAGCAGGGAACCCGGGCCGGGGGCGGCCCCGCGTCCTGTCACACCAGCGGCGGGTCAAGAATCTGCGGCTTCCCTTGTGGTCGGCGCGGCGTCAGCCACGGTGGCAGTCGGCGCCTGCGGCTGGCGACCAGGGTTGCCGCCCAGCAGCCGAGGATCAGCGCGGTCGCCGCGAGCGAGAGGGCCAGGCCGGCCGCCAGGCCCGGCGGCGCGTAGCTCCAGGTGACGACGCCCAGCCCGGGCGGCACGTCGACGGCCTGGATCAGGCCGTCCCGCTGGACCGCCAGCGCGATCGCCGGGCCGTGCCGGGGTTGCCACGTGGCGCTCCAGCCTGGGATGGCCGCCACCGAGCGGACGACGCAGGCACCGTGCGGGGAGAACACCGTGGCCGCCGCGGGCTCGGCCGGCGCGCCGCCGGAGCCGGTGATCCACGCACCGGAGACCGAACGCCCGGGCAGCGCCTCGACGAGCAGCGGCGGCTGCGCGTCGTGGTTGGCGAAGACCGCGAACGACCCGTCAAAGCCGGCGAACGTCCAGCTCGGCGGCACGAGAGCGGCTTGCAGCTGCCCGTCGGCCACCAGCACGCCGCCGCCCGCCACCGTCACCGAAGGCGGCCCGAGCGAGGACGGCCCGAGCGAGGACGGCCCGAGCGAAGGCGGCCCGAGCGAAGGCGCCCCGAGCGAGGACGCCGCGCTGCTTTGTCCCGGCCCATCAGCCTCGGTCGACTTCCCGGGCTCTCCCGGCCCGCCGGCACCGCTCGATCTCCCGGCTTGTCGCGGTCCACCAGCCTCGGTCGACCTCCCGGGCGCCTGGACCGTCACCGCGACGCTCGCCACCGGCTGGGCCACGGTGATCGCCAGGCTCGACGGGCTGATCGCCCGCGCGCGGAACCAGCGCGTCGAGCCGTCCGGCGTCTCCAGCCCGATCTCGGCTCCGGCGGCCGCGTCCCGGACCGCGTCGGCGTCGGGCACCTCGACCCTGGACACGTCCTCGATGGCGCCCAGGTACCAGGTGGCACGCGAAGACGCGGAAATGTCGCGCCCGCCGGTGCCCGGCGGCCCCGCCGCAGGCCCCCCGGCCCCGTTCGCGCCACCAGTAACGAGGTATTCCGGCAGGGTCAGCAGGACGGTGGTATCGAGCTGATTGAGGGTCCCGTCCGCGACCGCGCCGGGAGCGAGCGTGTCCTGCCCGTCGCCCGTGGCCAGGTGCGACCCGGTGGCCGACGCGTAGATACCGTCAACCGTGGACGAGTAGCCCTGCACCGACGGCATCGGGTCGCTCCCGATCTCGTTGACGTCGGGCGGGTCGAGGTCGGTCAGCTCACCCGTGTCGAGCAGGTCGGGATCGTAGATCGCGAAGCGCCCCGGATACCCGAGCGCCGCGACCGGCCGCGGGGAACCGGAGCTGACCAGGCTGACAGTGCTTTCCGCGCCGGCGGTGCCGACCGCGCTGACAGTGCCGGCCGCGCCGGCGGTGCCGACCGCGCTGACAGTGCTGACCGCGCCGGCGGAGCTGACCAGGCTGACAGTGCTGACCGCGCCGGCGGTGCCGACGGTGCTGACCGCGCCCGCGGTGCTGACGGGCACGCCGGGCGAGCCGGCCTGGCCGGCCGACACGCCGGGGGAGCCGGCCGCGACGTCCGCGCCGAGGGGAAGGCCGGGCCTGACCTGGACCACGCAAAGGACCGTGAAGACCAGCAGGTCGACGGCGACGAACCCGGCGATCAGCCCGGAGCGCAGCCCCGGCCGCAGATGCCGCGCCGCGATCACCAGCGCGGCAGCGCCGGCCCCGAGCACCGCGTACGGCAACAGCCATGGCTTCAGGCTGGCGAAGACGGCGGCGCCCTGGCTCGCGCCCGCTCCCAGCCATTGCAGCAGGCCCGCACCCCAGACCAGGCCGAGCGCGATGACCGCCACCGCCGCGAGCGCCGGGACAAGACCGAGCACGGTCTCCAGCGGGGGCAACCGGAGCGAACGATCAGCACGCAGCGCCGCCGGACCGCGCTCACCCACGGGCGCAACGGGACGGTCGGCCCAGTAGCCAAGCAGCACGGCGAGCGCCAGGTCGAGCACGAGGATGTTCCGGCTCTGCAGCCGCTGGTCACCGAACAACGGCAGGTGATAAAGCAGTCCGCCAAGCGCGGTGTTGCCCCCCAGCGCGAGCACCGCCCCGGCTGCCGCCGTGACGTGCCAGACGAACCATTCAGGCAGCCGCGGCCGCCACTGGAGCCGGCCGAGGAGCGCGAACGCGGCCACCAGCGGCAGGATGCCGACGTAGCTCGTCACCTCGGTCAGGTTGTAGGAGGCGAAGAAGCTGGGCTGGCTCAGCGAGCCCGCGCCGCCGAGCAGGTCAGGAACCAGCGTCAGCAGCAGCCACCTGACCGGGAGCGAGCCGGAGCTGAACAGGGCCATCGAGTTGGCCCCGCGCTGGGAGGTGCCGATATTCGCCAGCCCGGGCAACCACTGGACCGCCCCGAGGCACGCGCCGAGGACAAGGCCCGCGACCACCCAGGCGGCGGCCGGGCCCGCGCGGCGCCCCAGCCGGGCGACCTGCCAGGCCGCGAAGATCAGCACCACCACGCAGGCGTCGTCGATGGCACGCGGCTCGCCCGCGAGGATCACCAGGCCGGTGGCCACGCCAAGGACCGCGGTCCACCCGAGCCTGGACGCCACCGGGCGATCCTGCGACAGCCGCAGGATGCCGAGCAGCTGCACCGGCACCCAGCTCATCCCGGCCACCAGGCCGAAGTGGTCCACCTGCGCCGACATGGCCCCGGCGAACGTGAACGAGAGCGCCCCGAGGCAGCTGGCCAGGCTCCCCAGCCGCAGCGCGCGCAGGAAGCAGAACATCCCGAGCCCGGACACCGCGTAGGTGACGACCAGGTTGACCGTCCACGCCGCGGTGCCGGGCAGCACGGCGAACAGCCAGGTCAGCGGGTACGCGGCGGCAGCGTTCCAGCCCGCGAGCAACGGCGCGCCGCTCCAGATGTACGGGTCGAGCAGCGGCAGGTGCCCGGCGCGTATCTCCCGCCCGGCCAGCACGCGAAGCGGGAAGTTCTGTGTCTTGTCGTCGCCGAGCAGGATGGGATGCCCGAGCAGCGCCGGGACGCCGAAGATGAGGACCGGCAGCGCGAGCAGCAGGACGACGGCCACCACGTCGCCCCGCCGGAGCCGGGACGTCGGCGCGCCGGGCGCGTCGGCAGGTGCCGGGCCGGACGCCAGCCGCGCCTCGATCCTCATTCTGTGCACTCTCGCAACTCAACCTGAGGGAACGCTGGGAGATCCTCGCCGACGTGCCTGAATCACCCTGGCAGACGCCCGATCGGGTTCTGCGAGCGTAATGCCACCGGCCGTTCGGCCCAAAGATTTTTGAAGGATACCTAACGGTGCGTGGTTCCAGCCCAGCCTCACGTGAATCAGCGACGCCTCGGCACCGCTCCGACTTGCTGAGGCAGTAAACCACCTGATCCAAACCACCTGATCCTTGGGGGAAGCGATGGCCGAGCTGTACTGGGCGTGGCAGGGGTACGAGCTGTCGGAGGCGGCGGAAGACATCGGCGAGGTCTACGAGGGCATCGTGCAAGCCATGCAGGAGCAGGGCTGGGAAGGCGTCCAGCACCAGGAGGACGTGCACGGCTACAAGCCCGGCGTGGACCTGTTCGCCTCCATCGTGTTCCTTTACGTTGGCGGGCAAAACTTCTGGCAGGTCATCGCGGTGGGCGGCGGTTCGGCCACCGAAGCGCAGGCACAGCAGGAGATCGAGCAACTCAAGAACATCGTCGCCGAGCTCGAGTTCCTGTAAAGGCAGAAGTCCGCCCGGTTCACCTGCGCCGGTCGCCCTGTGATACTCCCGGCGGACGCGGCAGACCAGCGGCGATGCCGAGATGCGACAGTTCAAAGTTTCGTTTTCCGTCCGTTTCCGTATCGCGCCGATACCGAATTCGCGTGCAATTCACTGCGAAATTCATACGTCGCAGGTCACGGTGCCGTGACCGCCCCGGGATCGCCCCGCGATCGCGCCAGCCCCGCCGCCTCCGCCCCGTCTGCGGCTCCCGGCCCCGCTATTTGTGGCCATTTCGTAATGTGCGGATATTTCAAGATGTGTTCCGCAGGCTTAGCCTTGGGGTTGCAAGCCGGCATTGGATTGCCCGGGGTCGGCGGCAAGGGAGGGGTTTCCGGGCGAAGGGTGGGGAGGCGCCTAGGGGAGAGGTGCGTGCTGCGATTTTCTTAGCAGGATGCCAGTTCACGGCCATTGTTGCGCCGTGCTTTCGTGCGACTTTTCTGTTGCACCCAGTCGATCGTGTGCGGTGAGCGCTTATCAGGGCTGGAAGCCTCATGATCATTGAAATCTGGTTTATAATCATCTGCCTCATGGTGGTTGCCGGAATTGTTTTCAGGCTCTGGCAGCGGCAACTGCCGCCCGTGCAACTGCATAAGATCGCGCCGGAGCCCGCATCCCGGCTGGTGGGCGAATTCATCGCAAGCAGCTACGACGGCCAGTTCGGATACCCGACCGGCCTGTTCGAGGTCGAGAGCTCGAGCCAGAGCCGGGTCGTGGCGCGGGAGATCGTCGCGCGCGGCAGCCACTTCACCCAGATCCTCAAGGGCATGTACGTGGCCGTCCTGGCCGTGGGCGACAGCTTCGGGTGCATCGGCGGGATCATCGCCCTGGTGATCGCGGTCTTCCTCACCCCGGCCCTGCTCTACGCGGCGCTGGCCGAGGTTCTCCTCAAATACCTGCTGAGATCGCAGATCGTCACCAGCCTGGAGGGCGCGGGAGACGCGACGACGGTGGCTTTCTCCCTGCGCGGGCCGGTGGCCCTGCTGGTCGGCCGCCGGCTGGAACGGGCCTTCCACGCCCCGGTGCTTCCCGCCCGGGTCGCCGTGCTCACCGGGGTCGCTGTCCCTGAGGTCGGCGCCCCGGCCGCACCGGAGGTCACCGACTCCGTCGTCCCGGAGGTAAACGACTCCAGCGTCCCGGAGGTCACCGGCTCCGGCGCCCCGGAACCGGGCCCGGCATCATGAACGATCCCGACGGGTCGGCCAGGCAGTGGCCGGCTGGGGAAACCGGGCCGAAGGCGGCCGCCGCCCTGCCCGCCGAGGTCGTCGCGGAGATAAGGGCCGCCGTGCACGCCGAGTTCACCCCGGTCTTGCACTACGTGGCCGACGCCGTGGGCCGCAACAGCGCATTCGATGAGCTGAGCGACCGGCTCCGGGCGGCGGAGCGTCGACTGGAGGCACGGCGCGAACGCCCGCTCGTGGGGGCCGTCTACCACCTCCTTGACCGCCTGCGGCACCTTGCCTTCGACCCGGTCGTGAAGCGCGAACTCGAGGCCGAGATCCTCAGGATGCTCTACGACGCCGGCTTCGAGGAGACGGGCCGGGTCGGTGAGGAATACGACCCCGCCATGCATGAGGCCATCGACGGCCGGGCCGTCGCTGGCCGGGCCAGGGTCACCGAGGTCTACACCCGTGGCCTCGGCTGCCTCGGCGACGTGGTCTTCCGGGCCAAGGTGCAGGTACTTCCCGAACCGCGGCCTCAGGACCTGGACGGCGTGTCCGGCCAGGACTGGAACGGCCGCGGGGACCTGCAGTGAGGAGCGACGATCATGGACCGGATCTTCGGGATCGACCTCGGCACCACCAATTCCGTCATCGCCTACACCGATCCCCACGGCACGACCGAGGTCATCGCCGGCCAGGACGGTGCCCGGATCGTGCCGTCCGTGGTGTACCTCCCCCGGGACGGCGATCCGATCGTCGGGACCCGCGCACGGGAGCAGATGATCCTGGAGCCCGACCGTGTCGCGAGGCTCTTCAAGCGCGGCATGGGCGAAAGGACGTTCCTGCCCGACGGGAAACCGTTCGTCGTCGACGGCAAGACCTGGGCCCCCGAGGCACTGTCCGCCCTGGTGCTGCGCAAGCTGGCCAAGATGGCCGAGGACATGTACCGCGAGCAGGTCCGCCGGGCGGTGATCACGGTACCCGCGTACTTCGGTGAAGTGGAGCGCGCGGCCACCAGGTCCGCCGGCGAGATCGCCGGTCTTGAGGTCGTCAATATCGTCAACGAGCCGACCGCCGCCGCCGTCGCGCACGGCCTGGACCGCCCGGGCGTAGCCGGGCGGATCCTCGTCTTCGACCTGGGCGGCGGGACCTTCGATGTCACGATCATGGAGGCGCCGGACGAGGGGCCCATGCGGGTGCTCGGGGTCGGCGGGGACCGGGAACTCGGCGGCATGGACTTCGATGAGCTCGTGCTCGGCCGGATGATCAGCACGGCGCGAGAAGGCGGTCTCGACATCGAGACCGAGCCGTGGGCGAGGCAGCAGGCCTACCTCCAGGCCGAGGCCATCAAGCAGGAACTGTCGTTCGCCGACGTCGCCGGCCGGTCCCTCACCGGCAGCGGGCGGCCGATCCGGTTCGACCTCAGCCGGGGTGAGCTCGAGAGCCTGCTGGCCAACAAGCTCCGTGAGGTGGAGGACACGACCGTCTACGCGCTGGAAAACGCCGACCTGCGGCCCTCCGACCTGGGCATGGTGCTCATGGTGGGCGGTTCGAGCCGGATCCCGGCCTTCCAGCACCTGCTGAAGAAGATCCTCGGCCGGGAGCCCACGTTCACGAGGAACGTGGACGAGGATGTAGCCCGCGGCGCCGCCATCCTGGCCGTCAAGGAGGGCGGTGAGCTCGACCCGCGCACCCGGCTGGCCCAGATGTACAGGCCCATCGACGTGCTCTCGCACGGTCTGGGGATCACCTCGACCGACCCGCGGACCAGGCACCAGTCGAACTCCATCGTCCTCCAGGCCAACGAGCCGGTCCCCGCGGAAGGGTCCACCATCTTCGTGACGATCGACGAAGGCCAGACCGGCATCGAGATCGACCTGAACGAGGGGGAGGACGAAGACCTTGATTACGTCAAGCGGATCGAACGCGGGCTTGCCGACTTCCACCGCGCCGTGCCGGTGGACTACCCGATCAAGATCCTGCTGAAAGTCGGCACCAACGGGATAGTCAGGCTCTTCGCCTGGGACGGCGAGACCGACCAACAGATCTGCGAGATGAAGGTAGACAGGCCCTCGATCTTGTCCCGGGCCGAGCAGGAGCGAGAGCGCAGCTTCCAGAACAACATGAAGGTGCAGTAGCCATGCCCCCGGTACGCGAGCCATGGGTGACCCTCTCCGAAATCCCCAGGGGCGCCTCCTATGAGGAGATGCTCAATTTCTTTGGCATACCGCCGCACGCATTCGAGGAACTCGACGAGAACATCAAGGGCAAACGGCGTGTCTGGCACGCCAAGAGCAACAGCGGGAACCCCAACGGCCGCGACAAGGCCAAGAGGGTCGAAGACCTGATCCAGCGCCTGGCGCAGGCCCTCAAACGTGGTGTCCCCGACAGCGAGGGCGGCGGCGCGTCAGCCGAGATCCCGGACGCGGTGTTCGAGACGATCGAGGAGCTTTGGCGGATCATCTCCGAGTACGTCTTCGCGGATGACTACGACCAGGCTCTGGCGGTCGCGCGTGAGGCCGCCAGCCGGCCGGGCATGGCCGACGCCGCCGCGGTGCTCGCCTGGGTCATCTCCACCGGGTTCAGCAACCGGGCCTTCGCTCACCCCTCACTGCTCGAGGAGGGGATGCGGGCAGCCGAGACCGCGGTCGGCGAGCAGCCGGGCGAGGCGCGCAACTGGGAGAGCAAGGTCGGGTTGCTGATCGCGAGTTCCCGGCCGCAGGACGCGTTGGACGCCGTGGCCGAGGCCGAGCGGACCCTGGACGGGCACATGACCGGCACGCTGCACCTGATGCGGGCCCGGGCGGCGATCTTCCTGGGCCGGGCCGAGGACGCGATGCTCGCCTCCGTCCGGGCCGTGCACACGGCCCGCCATGATGCCGAGGTCGTCGCGGCCATCCGCTCCGAGACGACCGACCTGCTGGTCACCTGGCTGGCTGCCCACCTGCTGCCGATCAAGTCGGCGGCTGACCTGAGACGCTATGTGGAGATGGTCGACGTCGCGGCCTGGTGCTCCTACGGCGTCCCCGAGGCGGAGGATCAGGTCCGGGTGCACCGGATGTGGGCCGCGAACGCCGGGCAGCGCGTGTTCACCGGAAGCTGGAAGCTGCGCTCGTTCCTCGCCGTGTGCACTGGCTTCATCTCCCTGCCCATCCACAACTACCTGAGGTCCTCGCCGGCCTGGAAGGTCTTCGCCGAGGGACTGGGCCAGGAGGAGGTCACCGGGGCGTTCGCCCTCGTGGCCAGCCCGCAGTACGTGCAGCGCGCGCACAACATGAAGCTCGCCATCTCGCCCGCCGATATCTAGGAACGGCCCGCGACACGCCAGGTTGCGAATGCGTTAAATCCCGAATCCGCGCCCGCGGTTGCATGATAATCGAATGCGTGTACCGTAATTGAGCGCCTGAGTGGAGAAAGCAGTTGATCAAGACATCCAGGCCTGGACGGGACGGAACCGTCCGAGTCACCTTCGCCCTTCCCGCCGACGAGCCCGACGGCGCGGTGTCGGTCGTGGGCAATTTCAACGACTGGGACCCCTTCGCGCACCCGCTTCGGCTCCGCGCGAACCGCACCCGCAGCGCCGCGGTGACGGTCCCGGCCGGCAGTACCCTGTACTTCCGCTACCTGGCCGAGGGCGGAAGATGGTTTGACGACGAAACCCTCACCGCACCAGACGGCCAGGGCGTAGTCATCACGGTCTTATACCGAACGGGCCGTGGTCCTCCCGCCCGGTCACCTCACCAGCATCCCGGCAGCCTAAGGGCCCGGCCGCCTAAGGGCATGGTCTAAGCTCTGCGCACATGCCGAGGCTCCTGGTAGTTCACCACACGCCCTCGCCTGCGCTGCAGGCCATGTTCGAGTCCGCGGTCCTCGGAGCGCGGACCGACGAGATCGAGGGCGTCGAGGTAGTGGTCAGGCCCGCCCTGACCGCGGCGGAGGTGGACGTGCTCGAGGCCGACGGCTACCTGCTTGGCACCTCGGCCAACATCGGCTACATGTCCGGTGCCCTCAAGCACTTCTTCGATCGCATCTACTATCCGTGCCTGGAGGCCACCCGGCGGCGCCCCTACGCCCTGTACGTGCACGGCGCCTCGGACACAGGCGGCGCGGTACGGGCGGTGGAGTCGATCGCCACCGGCCTGCAGTGGCGGAAGGCGCAGCCGCCGGTCTGCGTCACCGGAGCTCCCAGCAGGACCGATCTCGAGGCCTGCTGGGAGCTCGGGGCCGTGCTCGCGGCCGAGGTCGCCGGTCAGGCCGACGTGGCGGCCGTCCGAGGGTAGCCGCCTGCGTCGCTGCGTCGGCTGGCTCACCCGGCGATGTCGGCGATGACCATCCGGGCCAGGCGCAGGTGACGCCGGGTGGCCGCGGCGGCCGGATGGTAACGCAGCGACCAGTCGACCTGCCGCAGCACCATGTGCGCGAGATAGGCGTCGGCCGCCTGCGGGTCGGTCAGCTCGAGCAGCCGGGCGCGCAGCGGCCCGCGCACGTCATCCTGGTCGTAGCAGTAGAACAGCAGGGTGGCCAGGTCGAACGCGCGGTCCCCGGCCGGAACCAGCGGGCTGACGTCGATCACTCCCGTGATCGACGTGCCGTCGGACAGCAGATTGGCCGGGGCGAAGTCGTAGTGCACGAAGTCGCCGCCCGCCGGGATGGCCTGCCTGCACCGGTCGCCGATCCGGCGCACCGCCCGCAGTAGCTCACGGGTGTCGGGCCTGGTCGTCAGGGTGGAGTGCACGCAGTAGCCGTCGCCGCCTGTCGTCAGTGTCCGCACCAGCAGGTCACGCCAGCCGCCGGGGCCGGTGCCGCCCAGGCCCGCCTGCGCGTCGTTCAGCCTCAGCAACTCCGGCAGTAGCCCGCCGAGCGGGGCGGGTCCCTCCACGCGGTCAAGGGCCGTGCCCGGCAGCCGCTCCTGGACCCAGAACACCAGATCAGGGAGCTGCCCGACGGCGCGGATCCGCGGGGCCGGATAGCCGCGATCCCGGAGCCGGGCCACCACCGGGCCGAGCGCCCGCACCCGGTCGGCCACCTCAGGACCCGCCCCCGGCATGACCTTGACCACGCTGACCGAACCGTCCCGGCCGGTGGCCAAGAACACGGTGCGCGACTCCCCGCCGGTGGCCGGCGCCAGCCGCACGACGTCAAGGCCGGCCTGCCCGGCCAGCGCCCGGCGCAGCTCACCGTGCCCGCCCGCCCGGAACGCAGAACCAGAGGCTTCCGGACTGGTTGCCGGACTCATGGTGTGGCGAGATTCCCGATGTCTATACCGCCGCGAGGGACGGGTCCAGGACGGCTCTGAGCTGGCGGAGGTGCGCCAAGCGCGAGTCCGGAAGGCCGCGTCGCTTCAGGTCGCCCACGAAACGCCGCAGCAGGTCGTCGTGCGGCGCGGCCACGACGGCGACGACCTCTCGCAGCTCGGGCGGGTCGAAGGACCTTACCGTCCCGCCCGGCTGCGGGGTCAGCGCGGAGGAGGGCACGATCGCCACCCCCATGCCGGCCGCGGCCAGCTGCGCGGCCGTGCGCGGGCTGCCGGTGCGCAGCGTCGGCTGCGGCAGCACGACACCGCGCTGCGCCGCGAACTGGTCGACCCACACGGCGAACCCGTTGTCCGGGTTGTAGTGCACGAGGGGTTCGGCCGCAAGCTCCGCCAGCGGCAGGCAGTCCATGTAAAAGAACCGGTGCTCCAGGGAAGCGACCACCACGATCTCCTCGCGGCCGAGCACCTCGAGGTGCTCATCCGTTCGCGTGGGCCTGGGCCCCACGGTGATGTCGGTCCCGCCGCCGAGGAGCACGTCGAGCATCCGGTCCGCGCTGGTGTACTCCTTCAGGTCAAGCTCGACGTCGGGGAACCGGCGCCGCCAGGCGCGCAGCACGGGGACCAGCACCCACGCCGTCATCGTCTCCGCGCAGGCGATGCGGATCCGCCCGCCGGCGCCGGCCGCCACCCGTCGGCCCGCCATGACGGCCCGGTCGGCCGCTGCCAGCGCGATCCGCGCCTCGGCCGCGGCCGCCAGCCCGGCCGCGGTCGGCCTGATGCCCCGCGCCAGCCGCTCGATGACCGGGGTCCCCAGCTCCTTCTCGATCGCGGCGATCTGGTGCGACAGAGCCGGCTGCGTCAGGTGCAGGACCGCCGCCGCCTTCGTGAGCGATCCCTGCTCCACGATCGTGACCAGGCACTCAAGTGCCCTCATAGAAACCATTCGGGCGATCCTGTCCATGCTGTCCCGCACTTCACGTCACAGAACGGTACGACTAACTGAATTAAAATGTTTACCTGGTTAGTAACACAGTCAACCATGGCCGGTTGTAACCTGTCAAGTGAGCCGATGTAGTTAGGGGTGGGATGGCGGAGACGGTATCGGACGAGGGTTTCCTGCTGGCCGTGCTGAACAGCACTCCGGTCATCGACGGGGTGCCGATGGACGCCTTCGCCGACACTGGGCAGGCCCGGGCCTGGCTGGCCAGGGTCGGCGGCCTGGGCACCGAGGCCGAGCTGCGGCACGTGCTTGAGGTCCGGCGGGCGCTGCAGGCGGTGGTCCGCGGCGAGCAGCCGGCCGACGTGCTGGCCGACGCGTTGCGGGGGGTGACTTACGTGCCAGCCATGGCGGACGGCCGGGTCTCCTGGACCCTCAGCGTTTCCCCCGAGCGCGCGCTGGCCGTCCGGGCCGTGCTCACGTGGGACGCGCTGGCCAGGCACAGCCCCGGGCGGCTGCGCCCGTGCGCGAACGACGAATGCCGCTTGTTCCTCATCGACCGCAGCAAGGCCAACGCGGCCCGGTGGTGCTCGATGGCGGTCTGCGGCAACAGGATGAAGGCCCGCCGGCACTATCAGCGGGCCCGGAATACGCCATCGGCCTGAGGTCACGCTCAGGCCGGGAACACCAGCAGGCGTTCACGACTCGAGCTGACTGGTAGCGCGGATGTAGATATTGCCGTCTCCGTCGGCAATGGCCAGGAGCTGGCCGTCCGGGCTGAACGCCACGCTCCACACTTGCGCCTCGCTCGTGCCGGCATAGGTGCCGGCGACCTTGTCGGTGGCGGCGCGCCAGAGGTAGGCGTTGCCGTTGCCGTCCGCGTCGGCAAGGAGCGTTCCGTCCGGGCTGAACGTCAGCGAGTTCACCGGCCCGCGCGCGCCCGGGGCGGTGAGCGTGGCGGCCAGAGTATAGGTGGCGGTGTCCCACAGGTAGATGCTGCCGTTGCTGTCCCCCACGGCAAGCAGCTTGCCGTCCGGGCTGAACGCCACGGAGTCGGCGCCCTGGCCGCCCGGGT
>Ga0187783_10002124_pt1 | contig 14763 bp, 13 predicted proteins | sample 1015_SJ02_MP02_2_FD_132471 | JGI IMG/M metagenome (GOLD analysis project Ga0187783, IMG submission 132471) | Tropical peat soil microbial communities from peatlands in Department of Meta, Colombia - 1015_SJ02_MP02_20_MG | ecosystem: Environmental > Terrestrial > Soil > Wetlands > Peat | place... | reverse complement strand
CGATAGGCTTCCAGAAGGCGCCGCTTCGTCCCTTCAACAGGGAATAGATCAACCCGAGGACCGCCAGGTAGATCAGCAGCTGCACCAGAAGAACCACATCAGGAATCTGCATGATGTCCATCAGGGAAAGCTTGGGGTACACGAGCAGATGCGCTGGTAGCACAACCAGCAGAGGAATCACGATGAGCAACACCACGGTCACAGCCGTGATGCCGACCACGTCCCACCCGCTCCAGAGAGGATTCTCGGGAGGCGGCAGAACATCCATGCCGGGAAACGCCGGGTCGGGACCTGAAAACGGATTGGGCAATGAAGACACGCGCGCGAGTGATCGCTGACTTTTTGAATGTACACGAAAATCCGTATGAAAGGGGGCCGACTTCGCCCGTAGAACCGGAGGAAGGCCGGCGCTCGGCGAGGCTTGCAATCAGGCAGAGCAACCTCGGAGTTCTCGTTCTTTACCGTTGAAATAGCGGGCCAGAGCCTGCCCGGTAAACGATTTCCTCTGGCGCGCGACTTGCTCTGGAGTTCCCTGGGCGACGATCCGGCCACCCTCGTCGCCGCCCTCCGGACCTAAATCGATGATCCAATCGGCGTTGCGGATCACATCCAAATTGTGTTCGATGATCACGATGGTGTTGCCTAAGTCGGTGAGACGGTGCAAAACGTTCAGCAACTTCTTGACATCATCGAAGTGGAGGCCGGTCGTTGGCTCATCCAGCAGGTACAAAGTCCTGCCCGTTTGCCGTTTGCTCAACTCGCGGGCCAACTTGATGCGCTGGGCTTCGCCCCCGGAGAGCGTCACCGCCGACTGCCCAAGATGAATGTAGCCCAAGCCTACCTCAACGAGCGTCTGCAGTTTCTGCTTGATCGGGGGAATGTTGTCGAGCAGCAGCAGGGCGTCCGCCGCCGGCATTTCGAGGATATCTGCGATCGAGTACCCCTGGTAGCGCACCGCCAAGGTTTCGCGATTATAACGGCGGCCGCCACACACTTCACAGAGCACATACACGTCGGGCAGAAAATTCATCTCGATGCGGCGCTGCCCTTCTCCCTGGCAGGCCTCACAGCGCCCACCGGCCACGTTGAACGAGAACCGGCCCGGTTTGTAACCTCGCTCGCGAGATTCTGGCAGCATGGCGTAGAGATCACGAATGGGGGCGAACACCCCGGTGTAGGTGGCGGGATTGGAGCGCGGGGTGCGCCCGATGGGCAATTGGTCGATGCGAATGACCTTATCCATGTGCTCGGATCCGACGATGGCCCGGTGCGCCCCCGGTTCCTCACGCGAGCGATAGAGGGTCTTGGCCAAAGCGCGATACAGAATGTCATTGACCAAAGTGGACTTGCCCGAGCCGGAGACGCCCGTGACCACGGTCATAACCCCTAGGGGAAAGCGAACATCAAGATTCTTGAGGTTGTTGGCCCGGGCTCCGAGAATACTGATACCGGTGCCGTTCGGCTGCCGTCGCTGGGGCAACATTTCGATCTGCGCTCTACCGGAAATGTAAGCTCCGGTAAGAGATTGCGGAGCCTGCATAATTTCCTGCGGTGTCCCCTGCGCCACCAGCTCACCTCCGTGCCGGCCGGCCCCGGGCCCGAGATCGATTACGTAATCCGCGCGACGAATCGTCTCCTCATCGTGTTCCACCACGAGCACGGTATTGCCTAAGTCGCGCAACTCTGCGAGAGCCTGCAGCAAGCGGTCATTGTCACGGTGATGCAGACCGATCGAAGGCTCATCGAGGACATACAAGACCCCCCGCAGTTTGGATCCAATCTGTGTGGCTAGGCGGATCCGCTGCCCTTCCCCTCCCGACAACGTGGCGGCGGATCGATCCAGGGAGATATAGCCGAGACCAACCGCATCGAGGAACTGCAATCGCTCCACAACCTCCTGCACGATTCTGGCGGCAATGAGGGCTTCGCGGGGCGTGAGTTGGATCTTCCGCGCTGCTTCGAGAGCTCGGGAAACCGGCAATCGAGTGAAGTCTGCGATCGACATGCCAGCCACCTTCACCGCCAGGCTCTCGGGACGGAGTCGTTCGCCATGGCAGGCGGGACAGGGCGAAGCCGACATATGGTCAGCCAGGAATTCGCGGTAACCCTCAGACGTCGATTCTTCGAAAGTGCGTTTCAAATAGCCCAGAATTCCGAGGAAGCCGGTTTTTCCTCCTTTCCGGCCCTCTCCGTAGAGCAGCAGATTCTGGATGCTTTCTCCAAGCTGATCGAACGGCGTCCGTAAATCGATGGCGTGGGCCGCTGCCGTGATTTCGAGCATATGCATCAGTCCCTGCGACCCTGAGCCTGGACCAAGCCCGCCCTCGAGCAGGGGTTTGGACCAATCCGTGATGACTTTCGCCGGATCAAAATCGTAGCGACTGCCTAACCCATGGCATTCCGGGCAGGCTCCGTAGGTACTGTTAAAAGAGAAGGACCGTGGCTCAAGTTGCGGTACGCTGATGGCGCAATCCGGGCAGGCGAGCTTCTCGGAATAGAGTTGCTCCTCGCCCCCAACGACCGCAACCTCGACCAAACCGCCGGCTAGTTTCATGGCGAGCCCGATCGAGAGCTCCAAGCGATGCTCGATGCCTGGTTTGACCAGCAATCGATCCACCACGACTTCAATCGTGTGGTTTTTCCGCTTATCGAGCACGGGTTCCTCTTCGAGATTCACCAATTGGCCATCGACGCGTGCCCGGGTAAAACCGTGCTTCACCAGCTTTTCCATCTCCAGCTTGAACTCTCCCTTGCGCCCGCGAACGATCGGGGCTAGCACCATGACCCGGTCTTCGGGAGTAAGCGCCATGACCCGCTCGACGATTTGTTCCGCCGACTGGCGTGTGATGGCTCGGCCGCACTGCGGGCAGTGAGGGAAACCGATCGAGGCGAACAAAAGACGCAGATAGTCATAGATCTCGGTAATCGTCCCCACCGTCGAGCGTGGGCTACGGCTGGTGGTCTTCTGCTCGATCGAGATCGACGGGCTCAATCCGTCGATCGAATCAACATCCGGCCTCTCCATCTGCTCGAGAAATTGGCGCGCGTAGGCCGACAGCGTCTCAACGTAGCGCCGTTGGCCCTCGGCATAGATCGTGTCGAAAGCGAGAGAGGACTTGCCCGACCCGCTGAGGCCGGTAATCACGGTTAGGCTGTTGCGCGGGATCTCAAGGTTGAGGTTCTTGAGGTTGTGTTGGCGCGCCCCGCGCACCGAAATCTTGGTGATCCCCATAGTAATGCGGCAGTGTTACCCTCAGTGGCCTTCCGTAATGTGGACGGAGCTCTAGAAATGTTGGAGAGTGATGCTGCACACCTTAACTGCGTATCGTATTTGCAAACAGTAGTGTGCGTCAACGCAGTTACATTGGGAGAAGCAATCGCAGCCCCGGCGATTCCTGACGAGGCGGGCCGAACTTGAGTGAGTTACTAGGTGCTTTCGTACTGTCTTTAACGGTCGTAGCCGTGGTTTCCCTGGGGATTTTTTCCGCGTTCGCCGCGATCCTCCTCATCCTGCAGGCCTTTGCGCCGGATCGCCGCCCCGCGGCAAGGACAAAACCTTCTCTGGTCGCAAAGCCGGCTCACGTCGCCCATGCGGGTGGAAGCTAACCCTCCTGTCAGCCAAGGGTTCTGGCCACTTGCTTGTCCGGCGTGAAACCCCTATGAGGAACCTCCATGAGCCCGGCCGAGCCCCAGGTTACTGATGCGGAGGCGTTGTAACCATTGGACTCGGCGGATACCCCGCCGGAGGAGTCACCCCCTGTTGCTGCAATTGCTGCTGCCGTTGTTGTAGTTCTTGCAGAAGCTGCTCCGGGGTCTTGACCGCGGGTTGGTTCGGCGGCTGCGCTTGAGGCTGATCGTCCGCTTGCCCTTGGTTAGCCTGCTCGTCGTTAGCTTCATTCGCATCGGGGGTCATATCCGCGGCTGCATCATCATCATTCGAACCGTCAGCCGTTTCCGCGGGTGGTGTGGCGGGTGAGATGGGCCTTGACAACCTGGCCTGCGCCAGCGGTGAATCGCTGTCGCCGGATTTCGAGAGGAGCACCACTCGCTCAAGCCCAGTGGGATTGCTCTCGGATCCGAGCAGAACATAATTGAAATGGGATCCATTGAGCAGCGAAGCCAGAACATCGCGGGCTGGACCGGGACCAAACCGCCCAACCACACGCTCGGTGGCATTTCCCGGGACGTCCACCGCTGCACCCGTCTGGTGGTGCACGGCCCGGAGGATATCGCCCAAGGTGGAGTTGTCGGCGGTAATGGTCAAAACTCCGTCGCTATATGCAACTTGGGGGGCAGTTGCCGGCATTTGCTCGGGAGGTGGCGGGGTGGCGGTCGCGGGTGGCGACGTGGCGGTCGCGGGTGGCGCAGCCGCCGGCTGGGGCTGAGTCAACGGCTGGGGCTGCGGAGCCAACTGTTCGGAGTGGGGCCGGAGCCCCCGGGGCGACACTTGCGCGCCTGCCAAGGAGATCAGGATCGACCCCATGGCTGCCACCAGTGGAAAGCCAACCTTCATTGTCCCTCTTAGCCTAAGAACGGCAACTGCACACGAGCTTGCAGTTGGCCTCCCGCCATTTTAGCATCGCTTGGCTGGATCTTTCCTAGTGCGTGGGGGCGTAATATCCCTTGCGAGCACGGACCTGAAGGTCCTTTTTGAGTGCCGTAATCTCAATCGGACGATAGCGCCCGTCTGCTTCGAAATCGGCTGGCCGGTAGGAAACTACATATTGGCTGCGGAGCTCGTCCTCGATAGCCGCAAAAGAACTCTTCACATCCTTCGTCTTATAGGGAAAGAAGGCCCGGCCACCGGTGGCATCTGCTAGTTGCTGCAAGACCGTGTCGCCGCGGAGGATGAGCCCGCTGTCATCGGTCGAAATCGCATAGATGATGACCTCTGCCCGTTGTGCCATCTCGACGGCCTGCTTTTCGCTAACGTCGCTCTGATTATCTTCGCCATCGCTCACCACGATGACCGCGCGTCGCGCCGGTTGCCCGTCCTGCACCTTCATCAGCTTGGTGCGACAGGCACGGTAAATGGCATCAAACAGCGCCGTTCCTCCACCATTCTGCAGACGGTGGACCCCGATCCTCAGCAGAATGGTGTTGTCCGTAAAATCCTGGGTCAGGGTGGCATGGCTATTGAAGCCCATGACAAAGGCTTTGTCGAAATGTGGACGTACGGTCTGTTCGAGAAAGCTGATCGCGGATTCTTGCTCAAAGTCGAAGCGCGCCCGGACCGAACCGCTGGTATCAATCAACAATCCAAGCTCGAGGGGAAGGTCGGTCTCGCTATGGAAATTCACGATCGATTGCGGCGGCTTGTGATCGTCGAGAATCGTGAAGTCCGTCTGGTCCAAGTTGCGCACGAAACGGCCGTGTTTATTGGTGGCGATGAACAGCAGGTTCACTTCATCGACGCGCTTCTTGATGGTGATGACCGAATCCTCGAGCTGCTCGCGGTTGTCATCGGCGGAACCAACCGCCAGAGGATTGTCCGAGATGACCGAATTCGACTGCGCCGGCAGGGGAGGGAGGGGTGTTAACACCAGGGCGGCGAGGAGAAAAATATACAGCCTTGTGTACTTCATTCCACAACCCCTTTTGGGCCTCTCACGACTTACGCCCGGCTAAGGAACCCCCATGTTATAAGATGCACGTGAAGGACCGAAGTCGGACGCCTTGCCCGCATTGACTTTAGGAGAAGCCTTGCCGGAGGCCAAGTTACAAAAGGAGCACGCATAGTCAGGAGCCAAAAGTTTAGAAAGCGTAACTCCGAGAAACGACGGCTGACGCCGTCGATCGACGACCGGAAGTACATGCCGATTTGGTTCTTCTCCTTGATCCCAAAACGATTTCCAACTTCGGTCGATTCCGTTCCTGTCACGGTGACTTAGGTGCCGGGCGCGCACTCGAGTCCGGAGTAAAATGAACCGATTCGCAACAGATTTCGGAGGTGCGATGAGAAATACCCGGTTAGCTCTGCTGCTATTCTTTATCTTCCTTCCGGCCGCGCTTGCCGACAAGAGCAACGTCAAGGAGCAAGAGCGGGTCAGAGACTCAGGCGAGGTTCTCAAGGAGATCTTGAACATCCCCGACAACCTTCCCCAGGACCTGCTCGACAAAGCGGAGTGCGTGGTTATCCTGCCCTCGGTCAAGAAGGCCGCGTTTGGGGTTGGCGCCAGTTACGGCCGGGGAGTGATGATTTGCCGCAGCGGCCAGCATTACACCGGCTTGTGGGGAGCACCGGCTCTCTATGCCTTGGAAGGCGGCAGCATCGGCTTTCAGATTGGCGGCCAAGCTACCGATTTCGTGTTGCTGGTCATGAATCCTCAAGGCGCCCGTTCTCTGCTCCGTAGCAAGGTAAAGCTGGGAGCAGATGCCTCCGCCGCGGCTGGCCCCAAGGGCCGCACCGCTGAGGGAGCGACGGACATTGTGATGACCGCAGAGATTCTGTCCTATTCCAGAAATAAAGGTCTATTTGCTGGGGTTTCGCTCGAGGGATCGACCCTACGTTCCGATGGCAGCGCGAATGAAAAGCTCTACGGTCAAAGGCTGAACGCAAAAGATATCATTCTCGAGGGCAAAGTGAAGACTCCGCCTTGTGCGCAGGAACTGGTCTCGCTCTTGGATAAGAAAAGCCCGAAGAACCTCTCGGATCCAAAATCCTTAGAGTGAACCTGGCGGGCGGTTACGCCCGGCCTGGCGCGCGCTTGACGATACCGTGGCCGGCTTATGAACCAAGCTGTCGTTCGCTGCTCCTGGGCTCGCACTCCGCTATCGATCCGTTATCACGATGAAGAATGGGGGGTGCCCTGCCATGACGACCGCAGGTTGTTTGAGTTTCTCATCCTGGAGGGCGCTCAGGCCGGTCTAAGCTGGGAAACGGTTCTCGGAAAGCGGCAGAACTATCAGGCAGCCTTCGATGGCTTCGATCCCCATCGGATCGCCGCTTATGACCAACGCAGGATCAGAGCCTTGTTACGCAACCCGGGCATCATTCGCAACCGGCAGAAGGTCGCCTCAGCCGTACGAAACGCCGCAGCGTTTCTTAAAGTACAGGACGAGTTCGGATCCTTTGATCGCTACATCTGGCGGTTCGTGGGCGGCGAACCGCAGGTGAATTCATGGCGGAGGGCAAACGATGTTCCCGCCTCGACCGTCAAGTCCGACGCTATGAGCAAGGACCTGAGAAAGCGGGGCTTCGCCTTCGTGGGCAGCACGATTTGCTACGCCTTCATGCAGGCCGTCGGCTTAGTTAACGATCATATGGCGGGTTGTTTCCGGCACTTGGCAATCCTGCAGATGAACAAAAGGAGCCGGAGCTAACCGCGAACCTTGCCCGAACCAGGACGATGCGGAGGGGGAACTTCACGGTTGGGCCGGGGCGCGCCAGTCTCCGATGGGTCCCCCTCAGGCGTAGATTCCACGCTGCCGGATGGTATAGGCGACTCGGTCGACGGCCAGCATATATGCGGCGATCCGGTTGTTGACCTGGTGGACGTCGGCATAGCGGATCACGTCGTCAAAGGCGGAAACCATGATCGTCTCCAGTTGCTCATTGACGACCGATTCTTTCCAGAAGTAGCCTTGCCGGTCTTGCACCCACTCAAAATACGACGTGGTTACGCCGCCGGCGTTGCACAGTATGTCGGGAATGATGAAAACGCCTTTGTCAGCCAGGATTTCGTCGGCGGCCGCGGTCGTGGGACCGTTTGCGCCTTCCGCCAGGATCTTGCACTTGACCCGATCGGCATTGCGGCTGGTGATCTGGTTTTCGGTGGCAGCTGGAATCAGGATGTCGCAGTCGGCCACCAGTAGCTCCGCACCATTGGCCGCCTCAGCCTCGGGGAATCCGACAATCGTTCGGTTGCGTTGGCGATACTCCCACAGTTTCTGGACGTTAATTCCATTGCGGTTGTAAAGGCAGCCCTCCACCTCGAGAATGGCGATAATCTTGTAGCCGGCTTCAGCCATGAGCAGGGCGGCATTGGAGCCTACGTTGCCGAAACCCTGCACGATCACGCGCGCGTTTTCGCGGGAAAGCATGAGCTTCTTGGCCGCCTCGTCGCATACGATCATGATCCCGCGACCGGTCGCCTCCCGGCGACCCCGCGATCCCCCAATGTTGATCGGCTTACCCGTCACCACGGCGGTAACGGTCTGGCGCATGTGCATCGAATACGTATCCATCATCCACGCCATGATCTGCTCGTTGGTATTCACGTCGGGTGCGGGAACGTCTTTTTCAGGACCGATGAACTCGAACAACTCTGCCGTGTAGCGACGGGTCAGCCGTTCCAGTTCGCCCATCGACATTTTGTGCGGATCGCAGATGATGCCGCCCTTCGCACCCCCAAACGGGATGTTGACGACGGCGCACTTCCAGGTCATCCAGCTGGCCAGGGCGCGCACTTCATCGAGGGTGACATCCGGCGCGTAGCGAACCCCTCCTTTCGCCGGTCCACGGGCGATCGAATGCTGCACGCGAAAACCCGTGAAGACGTCGAGACTACCGTTGTCCATGGCAACCGGGATGTGCACGGTTATCTCACGATTGGGGTAGCGCAACACTTTCCAGAGGCCTTCGTCCAGGTTGAGCTTTTGCGCCGCCAGATCGAAGCGCGCAGCCTGCGCCTCCACGGGGTTGAATTCTCGTTCAACGCTGGTGGGGCTCGCAGTGGTGGTCATGGTAGTCTCCGATGAGGTGCAGCTGCTGGTCGATGCCGGCAGGGTTCCGCTCTAGTGACAAACCACAGAAGTATAGCAGGCGAGACCGCCAGGCAAGGAACCGACCAAACCGGCTCAGGAACATACCTCGATCGACCCTATCGCCTGTGTCTCTGCGAAAAGCGCCCTAGCCGCCATTCGCCACTCCCTCCACTCGCCTCTCTGGTCGTGCCCGAACGGAGCTTGGCCGATCGACAACCGGGCTAGCTTCGCTTGCCAGTCACCCTAGCGTTCAAGGTGCCCTGGGCCAATCTAGCCGAGATCATGTCTCCGGGTTGGACCTTCGCCGCATCCGTGATCAGCCCTCCCTCGTCGTCAAACACCAAGGCGTAACCGCGCCCCAGAATGGCTACGGGGGAGAGGGCTTGAAGGGTGGTCTCCATGCGCTCGAAACGCATTCTGCGCTCCCGCAGAAGGCTGCGCAGCCTGGACAGCAGCGCCGCGGTCTGAGCCACCCAATCCTTTCTCATGCTGGCGAGCACGCGGCGGGCATCATAGTGCCGGACAGCGGCCGCTAGAGTTTCAAAGCGTCTCCGTTGGTATTCGACGATTCGCCGCTGTGCCTGGGCCAAGCGATGCGTCAGATCGTCCAGCCGCTGCTGCCGTCGATGGATCAAATCCATAAGCCGGGCGAAGGCCGTATGCCTCGCCAGTTCCGTCAGGTTCTGACGTGCGATCAGCAGCCGATAGCGGATGCCTTTCCCCAGTCGTCCATGAAGACTGGCGAGCTGCTGTTCGACTTCCTGACGCGAGCGGATGACCAGCTCCGCCGCCGCCGAAGGCGTGGGCGCCCGCAGGTCGGAAACAAAATCAATGATGGTGAAATCGGTCTCATGCCCTACGGCGGAGATGACTGGAATCAAGGATGACGCAATCGCGCGAGCTAGGCCTTCGTGATTGAAGGCTGCCAGGTCTTCTGCGGAGCCGCCCCCGCGAGCCACGATAATCACGTCGACATTGCGGGCCTGGTTGAAATATCGGATGCCCGCGCTGACCTCCAGGGCCGCGGTCTCTCCTTGTACCTGTGCGGGAAAGATCACCACATTCGCCCCGTGATGCCGGCGCCGCAAGATGTGGAGGATATCGCGCAAGGCTGCGGCCTGCGGTGAGGTCACAATTCCGATCTTGCCGGGCAGTGCCGGAATCGGCTTTTTGCGATTCGCGTCGAACAGGCCTTCGGCTTCCAGCTTGGCCTTGAGTTGCTCGAACGCAACCTGAAGGCTGCCTGCCCCCTTCGGCTCAAGATATTCCGCCGAAATCTGCAGTTCGCCCCGATCCTCATAGATTGTGACGCGTCCGCGAGCCACTACCTGCATGCCGTTCTGCGGGCGAAACCGAAGGAGGCGCGCCGCAGAGCGAAACATGACTACACGAATCTGCGCACTCTCGTCCTTGAGCGTGAAATAGAGGTGGCCCGAATCGTGCGCCCGCAGGTTGGAGATCTCTCCCTCAACCCAGGTATCGCTATATTCCCCCTCGAGATGGGTGCGTACGGCAGCCACCAGGTCGCGCACCGTCCAAGTGCGGCGGCCCCGAGGGTTAAAGGTGAACCCGAGCTGGTCTGGAACTGACACCGACAAAGTTTACCCCAGACGACGCGAGCATTCAGCGAGGCGGCCTCTCTCCTAGCTCCGGCGGGCAAAGAACTGGTGGCTTGGGCTCCCTCCCTTCGTAGGGGCAAGCACCGCGGATCTTCGGACCTCGTTCGGCCGCTCTACGGGGATTGGCAAACGGCTACTGCCTGAACCTGCCGATTACATACAGCAGCACGGAGAGCACCACGCTCAGCAGGATCGAGGTAGCTAGCGGGAAATAGAATGTGGTGTTCTTGCCCCGATAGATAAGGTCGCCGGGTAAGCGGCCGAAAGGCAAGTGCGTCCGACCGCCCAGAGCCAGGACGACGCCGATGCCCACCATGCCTGCACCAATCATGATGAGAAGTTTCCCCAGATCGGTCACCTAGCAATTGTAGTCGAGTTCAAACAGGCAGATCCGCGGGCTCGGGAAACGCGCCATCCCGCGAAGCCGCCCAGCAGTCTCTGCCGTGCTCAGCCACCCGCTCTTCCGTCACTTTGAGGAATGGCGACTGCTCCCACCCCCTCCCAGCAGGCGGGATAGGCTCAAGACGGCCCCAAGAACACATTTGCCCGCCCGACCTTCGAAAACCTTCTCAAACTTTGCCTGCGCAATGACGTTGCGGCCAAAATCCGCATGCAATCGAGAAACATAGTCCGGTACTGGATATAGCCAGGCACTGGATGACGTCACGCGAGGCAGGCGACCCGGTGGCGAAAGTTGCGGGGTTGAGGCCTTTTCGATCTGCCGGGATTCGCGCAAGTTACGGCGGCCATCACGTTCTATGCTAGTGGCAGTTTGGGTACCCGCGTATTGCAAAACGGGTGAAATCCTCTCTGCTATAATATTATTCACAGGTGGTCGCAGCGAGCACCCTGCCAGCAGCTTGGTAACATGTTGAATACAAAGCTAGAACTTACAGCCGTGGGCACGTTGGCGGCTTCGCTTCTGCTCGTTCTGGGAGTGGGTTGCAACGGCTTTTTTGTGAATCCCACTCTCACCTCGATCACGGTCGGTCCGACTGTGACGATTCAACAGAACGGTACGGTCCAGATGAGCGCCGTGGGTACATATAACGATGGCAGTTCCCAATCGCTCAGCAACGTGTTGTGGAGCAGCTCGGAAACCAGCGTGGCCAGCATCACCGACGGGGGACTCGTAACCGGCATTTCCCCTGGTACGTCGACAATCACCGGGGCCTCTGAAACGGTCAGCGGCACCGCTACGATCACGGTGGCGCTTTCGAACGTGACCGGGATTAAAGTCAGCCCCACGAGTGCGACGGCAGCAGCTGACGGGGGGACTCACAACTTTACTGCACAGGCCACCATCTCGAATGGAAGCCCGGTGGACATCACTAGTACTGCGACTTGGTCGATCAGCAGCACAACCTCGGGCAGCACAACCGACTTTACTGTGACCCAAGGACAGGACCCGGCTGTGGTAACTGTGGAATCCACTGCCACGGTCGGTGAACAGGCGACCGTGACTGCCACCTACGTCAGCGGTGCGAACACGTACACGGCGAACGCCACGCTGACGGTGATTCAGTAAACGCCCCGTATTCCTGATGCCGGTGGCGTCGGCACCGGGTGCGGTGATCGCCGCAGCAACCTCGCCAGTCGACCCCTAGGGAGAATTCGTCCGCTCCGCCAGACCTCAAGGGAACTGATTCGGACCGATCCCGGCCGATACCACCCCATTAAACATCGGCCACGCCGGCGCTGCGTTATATTGGCTTGTGTTCGAAAAGACTGTCCGTCGACTGCTGCTGCTTCCCTGCCTGGCGGCGCTTTCATTTTCTGCCTGCCGAGCGCGCAAGAAGACGCTGGAAACGGAATACGTGTCTGCGCCGCAAGCCGTGCTTCGCGATCGGGTGGCTGCCGTCTATAACAAGACCGGAACCGTCAAAAACGCGGACCGGGTGCAGGTGCTCGAACGCGAACGTCGTTTTGTACGGGTGAGAACGGATAGCGGTCTGGAAGGTTGGGTCGAGCAGCGATACCTGGTCCCGCAAGCGGTGTACGACGGATTCCAGCAACTCACCGGGCAAGAGAAGAATGATCTCCTGCAGGCCACTGGAACCACGCGCAACGATACCAACCTCCATTTGCAGCCGGGCCGTGAAACTGAGCACCTTTACCAACTCAGCCAAGGAGCGAAGGTGTCCCTGTTCAAGCGAGCCACGGCAGAGAAAAGTCTACCGGGGACGATCCCCGCGTCGGAGAACCAAGCGTCACAGAAGGCTGCCATGGTTGAGGATTGGTGGTTGCTGCGAGATCCAGAGGGGCACATGGGTTGGGTGCTTGCGCGCATGGTGGACCTCGACGTTCCCCTCGAGATCGCACAATATGCGGAAGGCCAGCGGATCGTTGCATTCTTTGTGCTCAACGAAGTAACCGACGAAGAGAAGAAAATTCCTCAATATCTCGTGGCCCTGACCGAGCCTAAAGACGGAATGCCTTTCGACTACAACCAGGTGAGGGTGTTTACATGGAATCAAAAGAAGCACCGCTACGAAACTGCCTATCACGAACGCAACCTCAATGGCGTGCTCCCGTTAACCGTCTCCCACGAGGATTTCGAGCGGGAGGGCACGCTACCGGTTTTCGTGCTGCGCGTCAAAGACGGTGACGGCAATGTGGTAGAACGAAAATACAAGCTAAACACCCCGATGGTTCACCGCGTGCTCGCCCCGGGCGAACCAGCCTCGAAGAGCGAACTCCGAAAACGACTCCAATAGCCAAAGTTTTCCGGATGCGATCCCGACGATTGCCGCCGTTGCCCTGCTCGGCCAGCGTGACGGCCATGGTCGATCGCGCATGTCCGTTTGAGCTTTTAGGCAGAAGACGCGGAATCTGAACTTTCGATCCGCGGCAGGGACGGCGGAGGCTGCAGAGTATCGAGCGCCTCTCGCCATTGCTCAACAGAACGCTTCAGGGACAGGAGCTTGATGCCGCAGAAATCGTTCGGGTAACCGTCCAGGTTCCTTATGCCACGCTCCAGGACGGAACGCATGCCCACGCGGTTGCCGGTCGAATGGTGGTGGAATGCGACCGCCAGCTGAACCAACCCTTGCCAGAATCTCTTCTGTTCGGCGGGGGCAGCGCGCCAGACGTCTTCCCAAGCTTCGTGGGCCTCGAAAAAACGGGCGCCATTAAAAAAACCGATGCCCCGGGCGAAATCAGCAGACTGCACGCCCCATTGTGTCACAGCCAGCGACCCAAGAAATATCAGCCTGGCGGGTTAACGCAGAGCACGCAATCGGAAGCTTAGGTGGATCCCTACTTACCCAAAATCCCATAATGGGAGGCGGCCGCCATAAAGAAGAGCATGGGCACAGAGAGGAACAGGTTGGTGCGTGAGGCAAGAAAGGCCTGGCGGGCGAGGGTCCCGCCGTCGCTCGGCGGAGTGCCGGCGAGGGTACCTCTGATGATTTTCTTGTTATTCCGCCAGATGATTCCCCAGACGTTAAACAACATGATGACTCCGAGGCCGCCTCCGATTCCGATCGACAGCACGTGGTTATCGTCCTGGCCGACGGGCGTGAAGTTGACAAAGAGCCACCCGGCCGCGATCACAACCACAGCGACCACCAGCCCCAAAGCATAACCGCCCGGCGTCTTGGAGATGACGAAGTACAAAATCGCCCAGGCTACAATCCAGATGAGCCAGAACAGACCGATGGTGCCTCCGGGGCTCTTCCCTGCGCGGGACGCGGCCGGGCCAACCAAGATCTGCCCCCAGTACCAGAAACCAAAAAACACCGTGAGCAGGGCGCTCCAGCGAAACAGTTGCAGCACCGGCATGGTCAGATACTGAAAGACTTTTGGTTTCATCCCGGCGTCGATCTGCTTCATGAAAGGGACATTGACCAGATTGAAGAAGTAAAGCAACCCAACCCAGGTGATCCCGGCCAGAAAGTGAAACCAGCGCAGAATCAGCGCCAGTGCTTCGGTACCGGTATGGGTAGGCATCACCCAGCAAGCTCCAAAGGCAATCCAATGCATCTCTTCCTCCCAAAGGCGAATTCTTGAGCGCCCCGGGTGCCGAAACCTTGGGCAGAACACCGGCCTGCGGAACAACCCAACCTTGGGAAACCAAGTAGCGCCGCTGGGCCGGAATGTTTGCACTTTACACTCTCTATGTCAACGGCCGGGGTCCGCGGGGCAGCGGGCCATCAGAAGTGCCGTTCGACGCCGCTCCGCCCCGTTCTCTTGAAAACTCGCCGATAACACCGTATTGTTACGGGTGTTGCCCCGGATCGATTTGCCTGGCGGCGGGCCAGGCATTGGAAGCTTTTCGGCGCAAGGCCGGATGAAGCCGGCGCGAGGAGATGAAGTTGGTTGGCGTTTCAATCAGTAGCTAAGGAGGTCGGCGATGGAGAATAAGCCGGCGCAAAACATTCAGGACTCCTTCCTCAACACCGCCCGCAAAGAAAAGATGAATATCACCATTTACCTG
>Ga0187783_10002123_pt1 | contig 14763 bp, 14 predicted proteins | sample 1015_SJ02_MP02_2_FD_132471 | JGI IMG/M metagenome (GOLD analysis project Ga0187783, IMG submission 132471) | Tropical peat soil microbial communities from peatlands in Department of Meta, Colombia - 1015_SJ02_MP02_20_MG | ecosystem: Environmental > Terrestrial > Soil > Wetlands > Peat | place... | reverse complement strand
GGCCCACAGAATTCCACGAATTTGCTCACCACGCCGCGCTTGCGCAGCATCTGTGTCACACTGAGCACGAGATCGGTGGCGGTCACGCCCTCGTTGAGCTTCCCGGTCAGCCGCACGCCAATTACCTCGGGCAGCAACATGGACATCGGCTGACCCAGCATGGCGGCTTCGGCCTCGATGCCGCCGACGCCCCAGCCGAGCACCGAGAGACCATTGACCATCGTGGTATGAGAATCAGTTCCGACCACAGTATCCGGATAGGCCAATTGCGCGGTGGTGCTGCGGCCGTTGAGCTTGAGCTTCTCCTTGCGGCTAAAGATCGTCTGCGACAGATATTCGAGATTGACCTGATGACAAATGCCGGTGCCGGGCGGCACCACGCGGAAATTTTCGAATGAGCGCTGCGCCCATTTGAGGAATTGATAGCGCTCCTGATTCTGCTTGTATTCCTCCTCGACATTCTTTTTGAACGCGCCGGCGCTGCCAAAGAAGTTGACGATGACCGAATGGTCGACGACGAGGTCGACCGGAACCAACGGGTTGATCTTGTTGGGGTCGCCATCGAGCATCTTCATGGCGTCGCGCATGGCCGCAAGATCGACCACCGCCGGAACTCCAGTGAAATCCTGCATGAGCACCCGCGCCGGTCGAAAGGCGATCTCGCGCTCGGAGCGTCGGGTCTTGAGCCAATCGGCGACCGACCGGATATGGTCCTTGGTGACGGAGTGTCCGTCCTCATGGCGCAGCAGGTTCTCAAGCAGCACTTTCATCGAGAAGGGCAGCTGCGATATGCCCGTCAAGCCTGCCTTCTCGGCAGCCGGCAGGCTGTAATAGAGGTAGGATCTCAGGCCGACTCGCAACGTTTTGCGACATTTGAAGCTGTCAAGCGAGGTCATGGGAGGCTAATCCGGTATGGGCTTGCGGTGATGGACTCCAACGGACCTCGACCTGCCGGCCTCGATCGAGGAGTGGTGCTGGCGATGCGACCCGGTCGGCTAGGCTTATAAGACCTTTTCGGGGGATCGGCTATGGCAGCAGCATGCCGGGGACGCATAATCCGCTGGACGTTGCGATCAAACCCTTGAGATCTGTTGGCAGCCAGCCCATCACGCACGATGGATTCGCCAGCAACGCGGTCGCGAATCAGTGTGCCGCCGCGGCGTGGCCAAGCAGGCTCGGCCGAATCGGGGGAACGGTGATTCCCGGACAGAAGGGGGCAGGGGGTATGGAGCTGCTCGCCACGGACTTGGTCTGCCATCGTGGTGGGAGACCGGTATTTTCGAATGTCAGCCTACGGGTGTCGTCCGGGCAGGCTCTGGTCGTGCGTGGTCCCAATGGGGCCGGCAAGTCATCGCTGTTGCGCGTGCTGGCCGGACTGCTTCGGGCCGTCGGCGGCAGCATCGTGCTCACGGGCGGCGATCCCCAGCTGACGCTGACCGAGCAAGCCCACTACCTGGGGCACCAGGACGCTTTGAAGCCCGCTTTGTCGCTCACTGAAAATCTTGGTTTCTGGATCGAATATCTCGGAGGCGGGACGATGGCGCCTGACGCGGCGCTCGCCGCGCTCGGCCTCGAGGCGATTGCCGACCTCCCCGCGGGCTATCTTTCTGAAGGCCAGCGCCGGCGGCTCGCCATTGCTAGGCTGATCGCCTGCCCACGGCCGATCTGGCTCCTCGACGAGCCGACGACCGCACTCGATCAGGCCGCACAGGGAGGGCTCGCCGACATCATGCGCCGGCACCTCGCCGACGGTGGCCTGATCGTCGCGGCGACCCACGGGCCGCTCGGACTGGACGGCGCCAACGAATTGATCCTGGGAGGGGCGCATTGAGAACCTCGAGTGCGACGCCCGTTCAGCCGCGCCCAATGATCGGCCGGGGCGCTCATTCAAGTGGGTGGCCCGGCAAGCCATCGACCACCGGCGGACCTGGCCGATGATGCCCTTGAAAGCGGTGCTCCTGCGCGACATGCGGCTGGCCTGGCGGGCCGGAGGCGGCGCCCTCATGGGGGTGCTCTTTTTCCTGATTGTCGTGACGGTCGAACCCTTCGCGGTCGGCCCGGATCTCGCGCTCCTGCGGCGAATCGGGCCCGCCATCCTGTGGGTCGCCGCGCTGTTGGCGAGCCTGCTCGCCCTCGACCGGCTGTTTGCCGCCGATCATGATGATGGTTCGCTCGACCTGATTCTCATGGGCCGGATGCCGCTCGAACTGGTGGTCGCCATGAAGGCGCTCGCCCACTGGCTCACAACCGGCGTGCCCCTGGTCATCGCTGCACCGCTGCTGGGACTTTTGCTGGATCTCGAACCCGCCGCTATGGGCGCAGTGGCCTTGACGCTGTTGGCGGGGACGCCAGGGCTCACCTTCATCGGCTTGATCGGCGCAGCGCTCAGCGTGGCGGTGCGGCGCGGGGGCCTCCTGCTGCCGGTGCTGATTCTGCCGCTTACCATTCCCCTGCTGATTTTTGGGGTATCGGCGTCGGAGGCAGTGGTGACCGGGCCAGTGGCCTTCGGCACGCCGTTTACGATTCTTGTCGCCTTGATGCTGATGACGGCCGTGATCGGGCCCTTTGCGGCTGCCGCAGCCCTGCGCCAAGGACTCGAATAAGTCCGCCTGCCGCCCAGGAAAAGCCCGAAGGACGCCCCCACCTTATCGCCTGCATCGTCCCGCCGTGGCATTGAGGCCGATTGAAGCCGGCCTGCGAGCCGTCTAGAAAGCGCCCCGTGAAACCGATCGAGCTCGCCAATCCGACACGCTTTCTCAGGTTCGTGGAACGAGCCATGCCGTGGCTGGTCGTGGCCACGGTGCTGGCCTTTGGGTTCGGCCTATACGAGGCGCTGTTTGTAGCACCCGACGACTATCAACAGGGCGCCACGGTGCGGATCATGTTCATCCACGTCCCAACGGCCTGGCTGAGCATGGCGGTCTGGGCACTGATGAGTCTGTCGGCGCTGGGCACGCTGGTATGGCGACACCCTCTGGCCGATGTGGCCCAAAAGTCCGCTGCGCCGCTGGGCGCCGCCTTCACCTTCCTGTGCCTCATAACCGGCTCGCTGTGGGGGCGTCCGATGTGGGGGACGTTCTGGGTGTGGGATGCGCGTCTGACGTCGGTGCTGGTGCTGTTTCTGATGTATCTCGGCCTGATCGCCTTGTGGCACACGGTTGAAGATCCATCACGCGCAGGCCGTGCCGCGGCGCTGCTCACGCTGGTTGGCGCCATCAACCTGCCGATCATCAAGTTTTCGGTCGATTGGTGGAACACCCTGCATCAACCCGCCTCGGTATTGCGCCTGGACGGACCCAAAATCCATCCGACGATCCTGATTCCTTTGCTCATCATGGCGCTGGCGTTCCTACTGTTGTTTGTTTCGCTGCATCTTTCGGCGATGCGCAACGAACTGCTGCGTCGACGGGTTCGCACGCTGCGGCTCTTGCAGGCGCAAGCCGCGCAGCCGAGCTGAATGGACCGGCCATGGATCTCGGGCCTCATGCTGCCTTTATCATCCTGGCCTACTTGGCGGCGATGATCGTGATTGCGACTCTGATTGTTTGGACCATCACCGACCACAGGCTGCAAACCCGTATGCTTCGCGATCTGGAACGGCGAGGAGCCCCACGGCGCTCCTCCCTGAGGGGAGCTGATGGGTCATGACTGAAGTTGAGCCGCCGCCCAGCGGTGTCCGACGGCTGGTGGTGCTGTTGCCGCTCGCTATCTTTGCGGGACTTGTGGCTTTGTTCTTCGTGCGGCTCGGCAGCGGCGATCCCTCGCGGATCCCCTCCGCCCTGATCGGCCATCCGGTGCCGGACACCAATCTTCCGGCCGTGGAGGGGCTGCTGCGCGATGGCCAGCCTCTGCCCGGCCTTGCCACCAACGATTTCAAGGGACAGGTGACATTGGTGAATGTCTGGGCCTCGTGGTGCGTGCCTTGTCACGACGAGGCGCCATTCCTGATGCAGATGGCCGAGGACCCACGGATTCGTCTGGTCGGTTTCAATTACAAGGATCAGCCGGACAATGCCCGGCGCTTCCTCGGCCGTTACGGTAATCCGTTTGCTGCGGCCGGTGCCGATCAAAATGGCCGAGCGGCCATCGAATGGGGTGTCTACGGGGTGCCGGAGACATTTCTGGTCGGTCCCGACGCGCGGATTGCCTTCAAGCTGGTCGGTCCCATTACGGCCGACAATTTCGAGCAGGTCCTCAAGCCGGAGATCGCCAAGCTTCTCGAACACGGCCAGGAAGCGTCAGGGCGGATCCAAAATACCGAAAAATAACGGCGCACCGAACCTCGACGGGTCGAGCCTAATCCTCGGCGACGCCAGCTGGTGCCGCATATTTGGTAATGAGCGGATATTGCAGGGCGCCAAACACCAAGGTCAGCGGCAGCACCACGAAAACCTTGAAATCGACCCACAGGTCGGTCGATTGCGTTCGCCAGACCACCTCGTTGAGCACGGCCAACACCAGAAAGAACAAGGCCCAACGCAGAGTGAGTTTGCGCCAACCCGCTTCGGTCAGATCGAAGACAGAATCGAATACCACCGCCAGCAGTGACTTTCCGGCCACCAGGCCGCCAAGCAACACACCGCCAAATAGCAGGTAAATGATGGTGGGCTTGAGCTTGATGAACAGGTCATCGTGAAGCAGCAGCGTGAGCCCGCCGAACACCACCACGATCACCGCTGAGATGACGGTCATCAGGGGCACGCGGCCATTCGACAGATACGCGACCGCCGCTGCGCCGAGCACGGCGGCAATGAAGCAGCCAGTCGCCGCAAAGATTCCCCATCGCCCATTGGCGATGAAGAACAGTGCCAGCGGACCGATGTCGAGCGCAAGCCGCAGCGCTGGATTTGGCTTGGAACTGGCGGTCAGCTTGGAAGATGGCTCACTCACGCGAACTCCTCACGATCAAGAGCAAAATCGGTCTGTGCCGCGATTGGCCGTACGAATGCCGGGCTGTCTGCCAATGGTCATGACGGACGTCGCTTATCCGCATCACTTTTCGAGTCCGGCGATGGCACGAGCGAAGTCACGGGCCGCGAACGGTTCGAGATCATCGGGACTCTCACCCACCCCAATGAAATGGATGGGAAGGCCAAACTTCTCGGCGACCGCCACCAGGATGCCGCCCCGCGCCGTGCCGTCGAGCTTGGTCATGACCAGACCGGTTACGCCGGCCGTCTTGGAAAACTCGCTGACCTGCGCGAGCGCGTTCTGGCCGACCGTCGCATCAAGCACAAGCAGCACCGCGTGAGGAGCTGCCGGGTCGATCTTCCTGATGACACGGACGATCTTCTCAAGCTCCTGCATCAGCACGGCCTTGTTGTGCAACCGACCGGCCGTGTCGATGATCAACAGATCGCTGCCCTCATCGCGGGCGGTGACGAGCGCTTCGAACACCAGCGCGGCCGCATCCGCACCCGGCTCACGGGCGACGATGGTCGCGCCGGCGCGTGCGCCCCAGATCTTGAGCTGGTCGATGGCCGCGGCCCGGAAGGTATCGCCGGCCGCCAGCACGACCTTGAGGCCCTGGGCGCGGAATTTGGCGGCCAATTTCCCAATCGTCGTGGTCTTGCCCGACCCGTTGACCCCGACTACCAGGAGAACAAACGGCCTTGCGGGGTCGACCGTGAGCGGCCGGGCTACCGGCGCAAGGACGCGCTCGATCTCGGCCGCCAGGATCGCCTTGACCTCCTCGGCGGTAACCGCGCGGTCGTAGCGCTCATGGCCAACCGCAGCTGCGATCCGGCTCGCCATCGCGACCCCGAGATCGGCACGAATCAGCGCGTCCTCCAATTCCTCAATCGTGTCCGCATCGAGCCGGCGTTTGGTGACGAGGTCGGCAATCGCCGTGCCAATCGCGGCGGAAGAGCGCCTAAGCCCAGTGGTCAGGCGCTTCCACCAGCCTTTGGGGCCGCCCTGCTGTCCACTCTCGGGCTCGTCAGGCGCGTCGGATTGAGACGATTTGTCGTTCATGGAAGAGCCGTGATAGCGATTTCGTCATGACAGCGGAAGAGATGCAACGTCGCGTGCTCTATCGCGATGGACTGATGATCGTGATCGACAAGCCGGCCGGCATGGCGGTGCATCGCGGACCGAAGGGGGGCGAGAGCCTGGAGGATCATTTCGAGGCGTTGCGCTTCGGACTGCCACAACCCCCCTGCCTGGCGCACCGGCTCGACCGCGATACCGCCGGCTGCCTGGTGCTTGGTCGCCACCGCAAGGCGCTTGCGACACTTGGCCGATTGTTCAAGTCGGGGCGCGTGCAAAAGACCTACTGGGCCCTCGTTGAAGGCGGACCGGCAGCCGCGCAGGGGCGCATCGATCTGCCGCTCGCCCGCCTTGATGCGACCCGCGGCTGGTGGATGAAGGCGGATGCGGCCGGCCAGTCGGCCGTGACCGAGTGGCGGGTGCTTGGGCGCAGTGCCGCTCAGACCTGGCTCCTCCTGACCCCGCTGACCGGGCGCACCCATCAGCTGCGCGTGCATTGTGCGGCAGCCGGGTGGCCGATGGTGGGTGACGCCATCTACGGAACTGCCCCGAGGCACGGTGGCCCCGGGCTGCAGCTCCAGGCACGCGAAATCGTGGTGCCGCTCTATCCAAAGCGATCCCCTATAGCAATCGTCGCTCCGGTTCCCGGCCACATGGTGTCCGGCTTGCAGGCGTGCGGATGGGATGAGGCGTCATCAACCGATGAGCACCCGCAAAGCAAGGCTGCTGCATCTGCGGGTCCGGCGACGGGTCTGATCGAGCCGGCGTCACAGGCGTGACGGGCCGACATCGTCAGTGCCGATAACTTCGACGCGAACTGCTGGATGCGCTATAGGGGCCCAGCCCCTTGACCGGTTCATTTCCAATGGCATCGCTCCTTAATGCCGCGCTCGGCGCCGCCGTGGCGGCTGCGTTCTGGACATTTCTTGGTTTCGCGGTCGGTCGGTGCGTCATCCCCCGTCCGATGGTCTGGCCGACGGCGCCGGCGCTTGGCTGGGCGATTCACAGCGCCATCACCCTGCCGGTCTTGTCATGGGTGGGCCTGTCTTCGGTCAACGTTTTCGCGGCGGCCGCGGCTGGGGTCGGGGTGGGCATTGCACTATTGCGAATACCGCCCGCCGCGCCTTCCGCCGAAGGTTTCCACCCCAGATGGGCATTTCTCGCCACCGCAGGTGCTGCGATTCTGGCACTGGCGCCGGCCGTCGCCATCGCGCCCGAGCGGATAGGTGACGGCGTTTGGCTTGCTCCGCCGATTTTCGACCATTCCAAGATTGTCATCATCGACGTGATCAGGCGCCTCGGACTGCCGCCGGCCAATCCGGTCTTTGGCGAATTCGGCGAGGCCGGCCGGACCGCCTACTATTATCTGTGGTACTTCGGCGGCGCGGAGCTTGCGGTCGCGCTTGGCATCACCGGCTGGGAAGCCGACATCGCGCTGACATGGTTTACGGCATTCGCCACGCTTGGCGTCGTCATGGGACTCGCGGTGTGGATGAGCGCCCGCTCCATAGCCGCGGTCTGGGCGCTCATGTTCTGCTGCGCCGCGTCACTTCGTTGGCTGCTGCCCGATTTTCTCGGGGCCCGGCTTGGCGAGTTTCTTGCCCATCCGAGCGGCTTCGCCGGATGGCTGTTCCAGGCCACCTGGGCGCCGCAGCATCTGATGTCGGGGTCGTGCGTCATGCTGGCGATGGTGCTGATGGGCCGGCTCGCACGGCGGCCCAGCGCCATGCTGGTGGCTACTCTGGTTCTGATCGTCGTCGCCGGATTCGAGAGCTCGACCTATGTCGGAGGCGTCACTTTTGCTGTGGCGGCGATCGTCGCGCTGCCATTCCTGTTGGCCGGGCTCGATCCCCAGGCTCGCGTCCGCTTTGTTTGGAATCTGGCCGCGGCGGCTGCACTGTGCCTTGTTCTCGCGGCTCCATTTCTGCTCGATCAGGCAGCGGCTCTTGCATCGCGCGGCCGCGGCTTTCCGATCGGCATTCATCCCTTCGAGGTGCTCGGCGATCTGTTTCCGGCCGATCGTCGTCGGATTCTGGATCTACCAGCCTATTGGGTCATTCTGCTGGTGATCGAATTTCCAGCCGTCTATCTGGCCGGTGCGGCTGCAATCGCTATTCTGATCAGACACGGAAAGCTCGAACCGGAGCGTCAATCGGCGGCGATCGCTTTGGCGGCACTTGCGGCCGCCGGCCTGGGGATTCCCTGGCTTCTTGCCAGCACGGTGGGTGATAACAACGATCTCGGTCTGCGCGCGGTGCTTCCTGGCGCGATGGTGCTTGCCGCCTTTTCGGCGGCCGGGGTTGCGCTTTGGCTGCGCGGCCGCGGGCCGCCCCGATGGGCGGCGATCGTCGGCCTGTGTGGCCTTCTGCTCGGCCTACCGGAGAGCGGCCGGATCATCTATAGCAATGTGGCCGATCGCCCGCCGCAGCCGAGCCATGATTTTGCTGAGACCCCCGAAATGTGGGCCGCGGTGCGGCGCCATTCCGGTCCGGCCGAGCGGGTCGCCAACAATCCGCTGTTCCTTGCCACCATGACGCCCTGGCCGGTCAATATCTCATGGGCGTTGCTGTCGGACCGCAGTTCGTGCTTCGCCGGTCGTGAACTCGCGTTGGCCTTGACGTCGCTGCCGCCGGAGCGGCGGGCCGTCATCGACGCCCAATTCATCCGCGTGTTTGCTGGCGAGGCCGACACCGCCGACATGCGCGAGCTTGTGATTCGTTACGGCTGCCGGATCGCGGTCGTAACCTCACAGGACGGAGCCTGGAACCACGATCCCTTCGCGGCGAGCCCGTACTACCGTCTGGTCGAGAGCAAGCCCGACCGCTTCCGGATCTACCTGGCAACAGCCCCCGGTGACGGCGAGTCGCAGCATTGATTGCGCCTCAGATTCCGGCGAACCAGTTGAACCCGCGCTCCGCCCAATAGGTCTTGGTATAGATATTCGTGACTTCGAGCGCAGTAATCCACTTCGGATTTTTGAAGCCGAGCTTGGTCGCCGTGCGCAATCGCAGTGGGAAGCCAAACGGATCGGTGATCGGCTCTCTGGCGTATTTGGTCGCCAGGATTGTCTGGGGGTGGAGCGCCGTCGCCATGTCGATGCTTTCGGTATAGTCGTCGGCGCATTTGAATGCGACGTATTTGGCGGTGAGGTCGGCTCCGATGCGCTCGAGAAAATATCGCAGGTTCACGCCCGACCACTGGCCGATATAGTCCCATCCCTCGACACATATGTGTCGAATGATGAGCTCCTGTTCGGGAAGTTCGCTCAGCTGTGTGGCGGTCCACGGCCGCTTGTCTTCGATCAGCCCGGCAAGTTCCAGTTTCCAGCTTCCCGCGTCGACCGGCTTGACGTCCTCGATGTCGTAATAGGCGTTGAAGCGGGGCGGCTTGAGGACCTCCGCCTCCGAAAAGGTCGGCGCCAGATGATGCGGCCGGAACAGAAAGGCCTGCACCCCGTCATTCCACGCCGAGACGGCTTGCAGCACGGCCTGCACGGCGGAGGTTTCGGTCACGCTGCAGCCGGTCAGAAGCGAAAGCGCCCCGAGGCTCATGGTACCGCGCAGCAGATTGCGACGGTTGATGTCGCCGACCAGATGTCGGTGTTCCTCGAGCACACTTTGATCGACCGGCTTGCGGAAGATCGACGGCGAAGGGGTTTTGATCGACATGGGGGCTCCTATCGGGTCACTTCCGGCGCGGACGGCGGCAGTCCGCCGCCCGGCAGGACAGGACCGCCGGTGATCATGGCAAGCAGGGACCGCGGCACGAGCAACGCCAGGACGACATGGACGGCTAGAAACAGCACGATCGCACTCATGCACAGGAAGTGAACCAAGCGCGCTGTTTGAAAGTCACGGAACAGGCTCAGCAACTCGGAGAACTGCACCGGTTTCCAGATCGCGAGTCCCGACGCGACCGTCAGGACACCAACCAGCATGATGCCGATATAAAGCAGTTTTTGCACAGCATTGTAGTGCGTAAGGTCGTCGTGCTGCAGCCGCAGTCGCAGCGCGTCACCGATGGTGTGCCTCAGTTCGCGCGGTGAAATCGGCAGCAGCATGCGTCTGAACCGGCCAGTCAGGAAGCCGTAGATCAGATAGGCAAGGCCATTGAGGACCAATATCCACATTCCGAAGAAATGCCACTGCAGGCCGTGTTGTGCCCAATGGCCGAGCGTGATCGAATCGGGAAAGTGCAGCCATCCAAAGATCACGTCATCGTCGTAAATTTTCCATCCGCTCAGGATCATGATGATCATGGCGGCGGCATTGACCCAATGCATGATGCGCAACCCCAGAGGGTGTAGCAGGGGCCTATGGCGGGCGTTCGATCTGATGTGAGCGGCGGTCAAAGGAGATGCTCCCAATCGATGAGGACATCATGGAAAGTGTTGCAAGCGGCATCGAGCGAGCTGCCGCGCAGCCGGAGGCATTCGCGCGCCGTTATCTCGTCCCGGCTGAGTACTGACTTGTCCGGTCGGTCTGGTTGAAACTCAAGCTCACGCGATCTCCTGCGGCCGGCAACACAGCTTGGAGGTGCCGGTCGGCCGCATCTGCTCACCGCATTAGCACGAAACCCGCGTTCGAACATCTTGCCGGCTTCCCGAAGTCCGGACTTCGCAAACCAGACCGCCACTTGTGGGAGGTCGGCATCAGGTGGTTGACGTGGCAGTTCGCTCAGATATGTTGCTGCGCCAAATAAATTCCTGCCAGATCTATCACGGATCAGAAGACCATGCCGATAGCTGTGCGACCCATGATGGTGGTTGTCACCGCGGCGCTGCTGGCGGTCAGCGCGAGCCCGTTGCGAAGCGATGAGCTGACGGCAACGATCCCGGCCCAACAGGCAACGGTCGCGCCGAGCGGTACGGATCACCAGGATTCGCCGCAAGAGCACATGCGACGCCGTTTTCCACAACCGGTGCGGGTCAGCGATCTGATCGGGCTGCGAGTGCTCGATGACAATGATGCGACCATCGGTCGGGTCCTGCAGGTGGTGCGCTCGCCGCAGGGAGCGATCCTTCTGATCGTGTCCTATGGTAGCTGGCTCGGGTCGCGAACTCGCGCGGTGGCGGTGCCGATCGAAGTTGTCGGGATCTTCGGACATCAGTTGGCATCACTCGACATGAAGCCGGAGGAATATGCGACGGCCGCCACTTGGCCGGGTACCTCCGGACAGATACTCGGCAGCGACGAGACTATTCAGATCGCGTTGGCCCGGCGATGAGCTAAGTCGTGCGGGGCTACTCCGTCGTTACATCACGATCCCGTGAGAGCGTAACTTTTGTCTGGCTCGGGGCGTAACCACTAACGGATCAGCCGGGTTTCCCGCCCCGGACATGTCGGTGGCATTCCAGTTGAGCATCGGGCCGCTCGCCGAGGCATGCGGCCATCAGCGGAGGATTCCATGCAGGGCATTGGCTCCTCGGTTGGCGGCGACCAAACGCAGCGCCAGCGCCGGGACGCAGCGGGCTGTGGGGTTGCGGTGATGGCCAAGGCTTCTGCTCCGGGGCGGACCAAGACCCGCCTGGTGCCCCCGCTGCTTGGCGAGGAGGCGGCCGCCTTCAATACCGCCTTCCTCAAAGACATCGCCGCCAATCTGCTCGCCGCCGGTCGGCAGACCGCGATCGCCGGATACATGGCAATCGGCCCGGCCGGGAGCGAAGAATTTTTCAAAGGTAACATGCCGGCGGAAATCGGTCTGTTCGAGGCGAGCTTGCCGAATTTCGGCGATTGTCTGTTTCGTGCGGTCGAGCAGGTTCTGCACCGCGGACATCGTTCTGCCGTGGTACTCAATTCCGACAGCCCGACCCTGCCGACGGCGCTGTTGGTCGAGACCGCCGAGATGTTGGCGCAACCGGGCGACCGCGCAGTCCTGGGTCCGGCCAGTGATGGCGGATATTATCTGCTCGGCGTCAAGCACGCGCACCGCCGTCTGTTCGATGACGTCGACTGGAGCACCGAGCGGGTTGCGAAGCAGACGCTGGCGCGCGCCAGAGAAATCCGCCTGCAGGTCCACGTTCTTCCGACCTGGTACGACGTCGACGACATCGAGGCGTTGCGCCGGTTGCATGCCGAACTCATCGAGGGCCGCCGCTTTTGTGCCAGCCTTGAGCCGCACCGCGCACCGCACACCGCCGCATTGATGACATCGCTCGATGTCAAAGCGGATCTGTCCCGTCGCATCGGCCTGCCACGCGTTTTTCAAGGAGCCCAAATGTGACGAACCCCATTGACCGGCGATGCGCGCCGGCGACTGCTCAACCGAAACGTCCCTCGTACAGCTGGTGAGGCAATGGCATCGTCGTCGTCCGAGCCGGCGGTGGACCCGCGGCGCTATTTCGAAGGCGTGCAGACGCGCGATGTTCTCCCTGACCACGCGCCGGTCTGTCTGTATTTGGAAACGACCAATCGCTGCAATCTGCTCTGCACGACCTGCCCGCGTACCTATGAGGAACTCGAACCTCCCGCGGATATGAGCTGGGAGCTGTTCACCTCGATCGTCGATCAGATTCCCAACCTGCCGCGTGCGGTCCTCCATGGGGTCGGCGAGCCGATGCTGGTGAAGAGTCTTCCTAGCATGGTACGTTATCTGAAGGAGCGAGGAGCCTACGTCCTATTCAACACCAACGGCACGGTGCTCAACGCCAGGAACGGCCGCGCGGTGATCGAGGCCGGTCTCGATGAGTTGCGTGTGTCATTCGATGCGAGCAATGCCAAGTCCTACCTCGCGATCCGCGGCAAGGATTATTTCCACCGGATCCTGAAGAATGTGCGGGCGTTCCGCGATTTGCAGGAGCGCGAAGGTCATCAAAGGCCAAGGGTCTCGGCCTGGCTCACGGGGCTGCGCGAGACCATCGACGAGCTTCCCGACTTCGTGCGGGTCGCGGCCCAGACCGGCGTCAAGGAGATCTATCTGCAACGACTGGTGTTCTTCGATGAGAATGCGATCGGTCATGCCCGACCGGATCAAGCGCTCTATGAGCAACTCAGCCGGGAGGAAGCCGGACGGATCGATGAGGCAACAGCACTCGCCAAGTCGCTGGGCGTGGTGTTCTCCGCCTCCGGCGCGGCGTCCGAGCCCGGCATGAGCCTCAAGCGTCACGATCACGGGTCGCCCTGGTCGCTGTGCCGGCGCCCGTGGACGGTCATGTACTTCACAGCGAATGGCCGGGCGCTGCCCTGCTGTATCGCGCCGTTCTCACAACGCGGCTACGACAATTACACGCTCGGCAATGCAAGACAGCAGACGCTCCACGAAATCTGGACCGGAGAGGCCTATCGGTCGTTTCGCGCCGGCTTGCTCTCCGATCAGCCGCCGGCAGCCTGCCGGAACTGCGGGCTGCGGTGGAGCCTCTGATCGGTGTCAGGCTGTGAGGAGTTGCGCGCCATCGTGACCGGTGACAGCGACATCGAAGATCAGGCCGGGACCGACCGCACGGTCGAGCTTCACGGCAATATAGTGTTCGGTTCGTCCGCGGTCGCGGCCTTCGCTAAGCAGCCTCTGCGTCGTGCCGACCAGGCGTTCGAGATGTGCCCGCAGTTGCGCTTCACCTTTGTGGCGCAGAACGCGTGCCCGCTCCTTGATGACATCGTGGGGAACCTGCGGCATGCGGGCCGCCGGCGTGCCGGGCCGCAGCGAAAACGGAAATACGTGGAGCTGAACCAGGCCGCAGTCGTCGACCAGATCGAGCGACCGACTGAACATCGCTTCGCTTTCGGTCGGAAAGCCGGCAATAAGATCGGCACCTAACACCACGTCGGGACGCAGCCCGCGCGCCCTCTCGCAGAAGGCGACGGCCTGAGCGCGCTGGTGGCGGCGCTTCATGCGTTTGAGCAGCAGATCGTCGCCCGATTGCAGCGAGAGATGCAGATGCGGCATGAACCGCGCATCGCTCGCAAGCGCATCGAGCAAATCGTGATCCACTTCCACCGAATCGATTGAGGATATCCGCAGGCGCGCCAGATCTGGCACCTGCTTGAGAATCTGCTTGACCAGCGCTCCGAGCCGCGGCGACCCCGGCAGGCCAGTCCCGTAGCTCGTGATGTCAACGCCGGTCAGCACGATTTCGCGACAGCCGCGCTCGACCAGTTGGCGCACCTGCGTTACCACCTCGGCCATCGATACCGAACGGGAGTTGCCGCGACCGTAGGGAATGACGCAAAAGGTGCAGCGATGGTCGCAACCGTTCTGGACCTGGATGAAGGCGCGCGCCCGACCGTGCAGGCTCTCGGCGGGATGAAGGGCCGCCGTCTCGACTGTCATGATGTCGTCGACGTGGATCTTCTCTTTGTCCCTGAGCGGAGACACAGCGGCGCGATCAAGTGCAAGGCGTGTGTCTTGCCATGCCAATTCCTGGAGTTTCTGATCGTTGCCGAGAACGAGGTCGACCTCGGCCATACGGGCGAAGGCGAGCGGTTCGGTTTGAGCCGCGCAACCGGTGACTACAATCCGCGCCGCCGGCTGTTCGCGGCGCAGCCGCCGGATGGTCTGACGCGCCTGACGCACGGCCTCACTGGTGACCGCACAGGTGTTGACGACGACGGTGTCCTTAAGGCCGGCGCCGTCGGCCGCGCGGCGGATTACCTGCGCCTCATAGGCATTGAGCCGGCAGCCGAAACTGACCACATCCACGGCCATCTCAGGATCTCACGGGGTTGGCGGCTGGCCGAACAGGGCGGGGTCGAAGCGACTTTGGTATTCATGCTCGACCGGCCCGCTCATTACCACATGGTCGTTGCTCTCACGCCATTCGATGGTGAGATCGCCCCCGGG
>Ga0187783_10002122_pt1 | contig 14763 bp, 13 predicted proteins | sample 1015_SJ02_MP02_2_FD_132471 | JGI IMG/M metagenome (GOLD analysis project Ga0187783, IMG submission 132471) | Tropical peat soil microbial communities from peatlands in Department of Meta, Colombia - 1015_SJ02_MP02_20_MG | ecosystem: Environmental > Terrestrial > Soil > Wetlands > Peat | place... | reverse complement strand
CTTGTTGTTGGCCAGGCAATTGGCAAAGGCGGTCTCGGCGGCACTGCCGCGCGGTCCCATGATCAGATCGATATGGGCCACCTCGTTACCCTCGCCGATGAGCGATTCACCGACGCAGAGCTGAGTGATTTTTCTGGGCGGTTTGACCGACGGCGCCGGTGTTGGCGCCGGAGCCGCAGCCTGGATAGGCTGCGCGAGCCCAGCCGGAGCCGTCTGGGTCCCTCTTGCGGTCGTCTCGGCACTCACGCGCGCTGACGCTTCCGCTGTACGGCGGCTCTCCGTGCTAACTTCGTCGCGAAGGAAGCGGAAGCCGATCAGACAGCCGAGTACGTAGACCCCGATCATCATTAGGCCCACTTCAAGCCAGTAGCCGAGCCGATCGGGAACGCGCTCGAGAACCACCAGGGTTACGCCGGCCGCAATGAGCAAGACGGCTGCGATTGTTACAACAACGTCCACCCAGGAGGCGCGCTGGCGTGAATTGGTAAGCCAGCCGGCGATGATGCCCAGAACAAGTGCACTGAGCAGCCATTGCCAGTACACCGTGATCAAGTATGACATTACCAACTCCTACTTTACCTGAATCTCGATCCGGCGATTCTGGGCCTTGCCCTCTTCGGTGTCGTTCGATGCGATGGGCTTCGATCTGCCGAAGCCGACGGCACTCATGCGCGATGCTTCGATGCCGGCGGTTGTGAGATAATCGACGACCGCCTGGGCACGCCGTTGCGACAGATCCATGTTGAACTCGTCCGTGCCATTCGCATCGGTATAACCATCGATTTCGAAGGTCGTCGACGGACAACGTTTGGCGATCGCGACCAAGTGGTCGAGTACACCGGCCGAGTCCTTGTCGATGGTCGCCTGCCCGGTCTCGAACAGAATTTTGCCTTTGGCGAGGAGATCCTTGAAGAGCTGTTGGCAGGCGGCGGAATCAACTTCGCCGGCGGACGGCGTGACTGTTATGTGTATCTCGGGCCGATACCCTTGCGGCAGTCCGCTGGCCATGAAGGTGTTGATTTGTTCGGCCGCACGATCGTACAGCGCCGCGCCCGAGAGCTTCATGTCGGTATCCGACATGATCAGCGACCCATTGTTCAGCCGAGCCAATTGATCTAATCCGATCGAGGTGGCGGTCGCAAAATCCTTTGGCGCCCCGGATGCGATTTTCAGATCGTCGATGATACGCTCGCCGAAGAAGCGGCGTTTGGCACCTTCCAACACGGAATCTCGGGCCTGATTGTCTGGTGCATAGCCGTGCAGCGTCAATGTGGCGTTGACCGGGTCCTTGACCGCCTCGAACACATAGGCCGGAGCGCGGACCGAATTCTCGACCGGATCAAAGCCCGGCGGTAGCTGGCGTAGATCGCTGGCGATGGCGTCACGCGCCGCGATATCGGTGGCGAGGCCGGATATTGCCACGTGACTGTCGGTGATTGAAACGCGGCCCTGCGTCAGCTTCGCAAGCTGGGCCACCCCGAGCTGCGACATCTCCGCAAAGCGCGCCGCGGCCCCACGGCCATAGGTCATTTGATCGACCGGATCGACGCCATTGGCAGCCTTCCGGGCGCCCTCCAGAAGTTTGGCTCGCACCCGCGGGTCAGGCACGCCGCCGGATAATGTAATCTTATTGTCTTCCCTGGTCGCCGACCAGGCAAACGGACGCAGTTCCGGAACAAGCGTGATGTTGTCCCTGACGACCCGGACACCGGCCTGTTGTTCGGCGGCCGCCAGGGCGAGCTTGCGTTCCTGTTCCGAATAGGCGATCCCTGTGACGCTGACATCACGACCGGAGACCGTGACATGCGCGCCATTGAGCGTGACCGATTGAACGGCCCGGTCAGCCCGAGACGCCAAATCCTGTTCAGCGGGAGGCGTCTTGATTCCGACCGCTATCAGCCACAATAGTCCCAATGGAATGAGACCGACCCACCACCTTGCCACCCTTGCCATTGGCGCCCCTCCCCAAGACCACTTGCCCCTTTACTTTGTCAATTGAGCAACGATAGCCGTACAATCAAGGCCGAGTGAAGTTACAAATGGTGCCGACGTCAATAAAGGACATCGGCCCGCGGGTCGCAATGTCCCGCGTGGTCGAACGCCGGCTGCAGGATTTCGCGCCCTGTGAGCGATTGCGGCAGTCCGTCTGCACCAGAATGTCGGTAGCGCCGCTGGTGCGTTCGAGTTCGCGGCACACTTCGTAAAGGTCACGTGCACCCGAAAATGCGAGCGCGAGAGTGCTGCAAAACGTGCTACCGGCGGAAAGCAGGCTACTTTCATCTGAAAGCCACACATCCACACGACTTCAACACACGAATTCAAGGTTTCAGGGGTCTAGCGAAGGCTGTTTGCGGTGCGTCTCTTTAGCTCCATCATAAACACGCTGAGCGTCCCTGCAAGGACGCAGAGCCGTAGGCCGAGAACTCTTATTGGCCGCAGGCCGGTGGTGCACTGCTTGAGCCGGCCGGTGCCCGGCTCGTGCCGATTTGGGAGGCGACGACCGGCACGCTTCTGAGCGCCTAACAAACAATCCTGGCAGAGGGTTTGATTGGGCTAGGAAAGCTGCCGACGTCGCCTTGGTAGAGTTGCCGCAGGTCAAAGGGCGACGATTTCTTATTGTCGGGTCGTGTGAAGGGTCGAAATATTCGATTCCGCGACCGACCGACAAGCACACCATCAGCGCCTGATTCGATCGGCGGTTATTCAAGCCCGCTCACGTTCAGCTCTCACCGCTCTCAGCGCTTCGGGGGTGTCGACGTCGACCAGGATTCCCTCATCTTCGATCGGCACTTCGGTGACCGCTTCAGCATAGCTGGCAATCAAACGGCGCGCGCCGATATCACCCTCCAGCCCCATGAGTTCGGGCAGGAAGCGACGCGACCAGACAACCGGATTGCCCCGCTTGCCGGCGATGGTCGGCACCACAACCAGCGCATTGCGAATCGGATCAAAAGTGTCGATCAGACGATCGATCAGGCTTGACGTCACCTGGGGCATGTCACCGAGACAGACGACGACACCATCGGCGTCTTGCGGCATTGCGGCGAGCCCAGTTTTTAACGAGGTGGATAGGCCGCCGACATAATGCGGATTATGGACGATCTGCAGATCAAGGCCCGCAAGGACTGCTTCGACACGGGCGTGCTCATGGCCGGTGACCACAATTACCGGACGGGCTTGCGAACCCGATAGCTGCTCGGCGGCGAGACGTACCAGGGGCTTGCCGCCGATTTCGGCGAGCAATTTGTTGGGCCCGCCCATGCGAGTCGAACGGCCGGCGGCGAGCAGGAGCCCGGCGACCCGGCGTCCGGCCGGTGGGCGCGACAGTTCGCGCGGTTGCGGCCGTGTCACAATTTCCATGAGCAGGCCGCCGACCCCCATCCCGGTGATGTCGTCACGCGACACCGTCAGTCCGGCGAGCAGCCGCATCAGCACCCAATCAAATCCGTTTTCCTTCGGCGAGCGGGCGCAACCCGGGGCGCCGAGCACGGGCCGGCCCCTTGCTTCGGCAATCAACAGGAGATTGCCGGGATCGACCGGCATGCCGAAATGTTCGATCCGGCCTCCGACGGCCTCGATGGCGGCCGGGATTACATCGCGCTGGTCGGCGATCGCTGAGGCGCCGAATATCACCACCAGGTCCGCATCGGCCTGCAGCATCTCGTCAAGCGCGACGGCGAGTCGCGTTGAATCGTGCGGGACGCTTCGTCGTGCGGTGATGATGGCGCCGGCCGGCGCCAGTCGCTCGGCGGTGATTTTCAGGGTCTTTTCGATGACCTTGTCGGCGAGGCCCGGCAGAACTGTGGAGACCACGGCAACGCGGCGTCGCTGATACGGTGCCACCCGCACCAGGGGCCTTGCGTCACGAGCAACCCCCAGCGCCTGATCGCGCGCGGCTTCGGTCACAGCAAATGGGATGATCTTGACCGTCGCGATCATCTTGTTGGCGATCACCGGCGCATAAGCCGGAAGTGTCGCAAGGGTGATGGCCGCATCGATCCGGTTGAGACGATCGATCGCGGTGCGATCAACCACCAATATGCCGGCACTTTCGGCAAACAAATTGGCTCGGCCCGTAAAGGCGCGGTCGATCCGAACGGCATTGCCGGCGATCGCCGCGGCAATGTCGGCAGCCGCCTGATCCTCGGACACATCGCCCGGCTCGAGACGCGCCACTACGATCTCGGTGACGCCGGCTGCCTCAAGCGAAGCCACCTCGGCAGGTCCAATCACGGTGCCCTTCTTGAGGACCAGCCCGCTCTGGCGAATCGAGTGGACAGCAGTCGCCCCCAAAGCCTCCGCGGGCGGCACGGCACCAAATTTCATGGCCGCAACTCCGGCGGCAGACGCAGCCGCGAGGTGATTTCCGCCATGATGGCAACGGCAATTTCGGCTGGCGACACCGCACCGATCTTGAGGCCGATCGGCGCGTGAATGCGCGCCAGCGCCTCCTCGCTCACGCCTTGGCTCTTCAGGCGATCGATACGACGGGCGTGCGTCTTCTTGGAGCCGAGCGCCCCGATATAGAAGCATTGCCGCTGGAGGGCGTAGAGCAACGCCGGGTCATCGATCTTGGGGTCATGGGTCAGCGCCACAAAGGCGCTGTAGTGATCGACCTTGAGGCGCGGCAGCGCGGTGTCCGGCCACTCGGCGATCAGCGGCACATCGGGAAAGCGCTCGGGGCTCGCGAACGCGGTGCGCGGATCGACAATACTCACGTCATATCCGAGCAGCCGCGCGATCGGGGCCAGGGCCTGACTGATGTGCACGGCGCCGGTGATCACCAGAGCCGGCGGCGGCAGATGAACGCTCAGAATCACGCGGCCGGCCGGCGTTTCGACCAGGCCGCCCTTGCCGCTGCGCAGCCGCTCCTCCAGCAGATTTTTGAGCGGATCACGGCTCACCTCGGCGGCCTTGACGAGCCGCTGCTGCCCGGTCTCGGCATCGGTCACAATGACGGCGGCACGCCGTTGCGCGCGTTCGGTATTGAGTTGGGACAGCATGTCGAGACGCATGATGAGATCAGGATCTGTTCTGGCGAAATGGTTTGCGGTGATCTTTGGCCGCCCGGAATAATGGCGGCCGGGAAGTAACTTATTCCACCTTCTCCAGATAGACCCGGATCGTTCCACCGCATGACAGGCCGGCCCGCCAAGCAGTTTCGTCGGCCACGCCGAACTCCAATGTTTTTGGTTTGCCGGTCTCAATCACATCGAGAGCTTCGGTGACCACCTCACCTTCGACGCAGCCGCCCGACACCGACCCCAGAAAATTGCCGTTCTGGTCAATGACCAGATTGGCGCCAACCGGCCGCGGTGCCGAGCCCCAGGTCTCGACAACGGTCGCAAGGGCGACACCGCGTCCTTCTCGCCGCCATGCTTCGGCGGCTTTGAGAATGTCTTCGTCTCGTGAGAGCATGGTTGGTACCTCGGTATCCGGTTAGCAATGTTGGCTCGCGCTCAGGCGGCCGGTTCAAGCCACTTGCGTGGATCGCCGCTGCGCACACCGTCAACTGACAGCGTTCGACACAACTGCGCGATCGAGTCCAAATTGTGCAACGCATGAAATTCGTCGACATGCGGAAGCATGGTGCGGATCCCCTTGGCCTTGGCCGCAAAACCGTCGAAACGTAACAGCGGATTGAGCCAGATCAACCGCCGGCACGAGCGATGCAGCCGGTCAATCTCAAATCCAAGAGTATCATCACCGTCGCGCTCAAGCCCGTCGGTGATGAGCAACACGATTGCCCCCTGGCCTAGGACCCGCCGGGCCCAAAGTCGATTGAAACTGCGCAGCGAGCCCGCAATTCGCGTGCCCCCGGACCAGTCGAGGACAGATGCCGAACAGGCCGCGAGGGCCTCGTCAGGATCGCGTTCCTTCAAGGCGCGGGTGACGTTGGTAAGCCGGGTGCCAAATAGGAAGCTGGCGACCCGTTTTCGCCTCTCGGTCAGCGCATGCAGGAAATGCAGGAAGATCCGGGTGTATTGGCTCATGGAACCCGAGACGTCCAGTAGCACCACGATCGGCGGTATTCGGGTCCGAGGTCCGCGGAATTTGAGATCGATTACGCCGCCGCCGGCCTTGAGACTAGCCCGAAAGGTCCGACGGCTGTCGACGATATGTCCGCGGCGGCGCGATATCAGCCGCCGCGTCTTGACCTCCCCGAACGGCCGCACCAGCCGCGCGATGGCGTCCTTGGCGGCGGCAATTTCGGCGACGGTCATCTGAGCGAAATCCTTTTTCTGCAGGACCTCCCGGTCTGACACGGTGTAGCGGGCATCGATCTCCGCCTGGGGGCGCTCGCGGTTGAGCCTTTCGCCGATCCCGGAAAATAGCGCCTCCTCGATGCGCTTTGCGGCTGGCGCTGGCTGGTCGTTCGTCGGGCTCGTGATCTGCGGCATCATCATGGCGATCAGCCGCTCGAGATAACCGCGTTTGCGGAAGAAAATCCGGAATGCCTGATCAAACAGCAAGGAATGCTCGTGTTTCTTCACGAACACAGCGTGCAGCGTCCAGTAGAAGTCCTCGCGCGTTCCGACGCCGGCTGCCCTTAGCGCGTCGAGCGCGTCAAGCACAGCGCCTGGTCCCAGTGGAATTCCGGCGGCCCGCAGCGCGCGCGCGAAATAGACGATATTCTCGGCGAGCCGCCCCTTTGTTGCTGTGCGTTCGGCCGGGATCATGGATGTCAACCTGTCTCAGCGCTGTCTGATCCGACGTCGGCACCGCCGGAACGCGAAGGTCTGACCGCACCGCAGCCAGTCCTGCCAGACGGCATGACCGAGCGCCCAACACCGGCGACCCGGCAGCCGCAACGTTGTGTCTGGGGAGTCTTGAGGCAGGTTGGTCTCGTTTGGGTCTTCATCTGGTTGTTGCTTCGCGGGATCGCCGAGCCGGGCTCGGGCACGAGCCGCGATCGCGTTACGGCGCCGCGCGCAGGTCCGCCCGCACTTCGTCGATGAGTTCCTTGGCCTTGGACCCCTCAATCCGGGCGATATCATCCTGATATTTGAGCAGAACACCGAGCGTGTCGGAAACCGTTGCGGGATCGAGCGCCACCACATCGAGTTCGGCGAGTGCGGTTGCCCAGTCGAGGGTCTCGGCAACCCCGGGCGCCTTGAACAGGTCTTGTTTGCGCAGGGCCTGAACAAACAGGACAACTTCCTGCGACAGGCGCTCGGCGATCCCTGGCGCCTTGGTACGGACGATTCTCAGCTCGCGTTCGGCGCTTGGATAGCCGACCCAGTGATAGAGGCACCGGCGCTTGAGCGCGTCATGGATTTCGCGGGTACGGTTGGAGGTCACAACCACGATCGGCGGCTGCGAGGCTTTGACAGTTCCGAGCTCCGGGATCGTCACCTGGAAGTCGGCCAGCACCTCGAGCAGAAAGGCCTCGAAAGCCTCATCCGTGCGGTCGAGTTCGTCGATCAGCAGAACCGGCGGGCCAGCCGCATCCGGTTCGAGCGCCTGCAACAGTGGTCGCTTGATCAGAAAATTTTGTGAGAACACGTCGCGCGCCAGCCGTGTCCGGTCGGCACTGCCTTCAGCCTCGGCGAGCCGGATCGCAATCATCTGGGCCGCGTAATTCCACTCATAGACCGCGGCCGCGACGTCGAGGCCCTCGTAGCATTGCAGACGGATCAGTTGCCGGCCGAGCGCAGCAGCCAGCACCTTGGCGATCTCGGTCTTGCCGACCCCGGCTTCGCCTTCCAGGAAAAGGGGCCGGTTCATGCGCAGGGCCAGAAATACCACGGTCGCCAGCGCACGGTCGGCCAGATAATCGGCATCGCCAAGCAGCCGCAGGGTGTCATCGATTGACGCCGGCAGCCCATTCACACCTGTTGAAGTTGATCGTTGCTCCATGCCGATGCTGGACCTGTTGCGGATTTGATTAAATCCCTTGCCGGACCGCGCCGCTGAAATCCGGCCGCTTTAAGATAGGCATCCGCGCGATCTCCGCCCAGTCCGGCCCCGAGCTTTCGTCCGGCCACAGGCGCCCGGCCCTTCCGGCCGCGTCAGGTTGCCGCCCCGACCGCGCGCCGGGCCAATACGCCCACGAGGTGGGCCCGGTATTCTGCACCTGCGTGGATATCGCTGCTCATTCCGGCGGCCGGCACCATCAGGCCCTCCAGTGATTTGACGCCGAAGCGCTTTTGCAGCGCCTGCTCGAATGTGGTGACCCGGAACACGCCGTTGGCACCCGCGCCGGTTACGGCCACGCGGATTTCAGGGCCACGTTTGGAGACGAATACGCCGACCAAGGCATAGCGCGAGGCTGGATTGGGGAATTTGAGGTAGGCTGCCTTCTTGACCAGCGGAAACATGATCTTGGTGATGATTTCATCGGGCTCGAGTGCGGTCTCAAACAGCCCGGTGAAGAAATCATCGGCCTTGATCCGCCGTTTGGTGGTGAGGATGGTGGCCCCAAGCCCCAGACAGCCGGCTGGGTAGTCGGCATTGGGATCGTTGTTGGCAACTGAACCACCGAGTGTACCGCGGTTGCGGACATGGGGATCGCCGATCTCCTCGGCCAGCGCCGCGAGGGCAGGCAGATGCTCCTGAACGAGTGGCGATGTCGCTACATCGGCATGACAGGTCATGGCGCCGATGACCAGCGAGCGCCCCTTGAGCTCGATGCCGTCGAGCCCACCCACGCCTGAGAGGTCGATCAGATTGGCCGGGCTGGTCAGTCGCTGCTTCATGGTGGGGATCAGCGTCTGGCCTCCGGCCAGGAGCACGGCCTCATCGAGCTTGGCCAGCATGTTGCCGGCCTGCCGCAGCCCGCTCGGACGGTGATAGGTAAATCCGTACATCGGAATCTCCATTTCCGGCGTGCTGTGCGCCACAGGCGCTCACCTTAACGCCTCTCGTGCGCTTAACCGGGAAGCCGGCATTGCCGGACGAGCGAAGCTGATGATGATCGTTTGACTCGTTTGGTTTCTGGATCAGGCCCGTTATTCGGCAGCCTTCTGGTCGGCGTGAATCTTGCCCATGGCGGCTGCGCCCGCCGCGATGGCCTTGACGATATTGTGGTAACCCGTGCAGCGGCACAGATTGCCTTCGAGCTCCTCGCGGATGGTGCGCTCCTCGAGCGCGTAACCCTTGCGATTGACCATGTCGACAGCCGCCATGATCATGCCGGGCGTGCAGAATCCACATTGCAGCCCATGGTGCTCGCGGAAGGCCTCCTGCATTGGATGCAACTGCGCGCCCGACGCCAGTCCCTCAATCGTCGTGATATTGGCGCCTTCTGCCTGAAGGGCAAACATGGTGCAGGATTTGACGCCGCGTCCGTTGACGATGACGACACAGGCCCCGCATTGCGACGTATCGCAGCCAACGTGGGTGCCGGTCAGTCGCAGATGCTCCCGTAAAAACTGGACCAGCAAGGTGCGGGCATCGAGATCGGCGGTGACGGACTTACCGTTCACCGCCATCGAGACGGTGGGCATGATGTGCCTCCTCAAGAAATCGGAACCCTCTGCCGCTTTCGCGCGGTCTGCCGCACCGGTGGAATGGGCCGGATTCGGATCGTTTTGCCCGGATTCTTGTCCGAAAGCCAAGCGACTCTGAACCGGCCCGACGGCCGCGGTCAAGGACCCGGGGGCGCTGCCGGGGCCGCGGCTGCCGCCTCCGACCCGACCGCAGCGGCAAATTTCTGGAAAAACTCGTCGGCCAGTTTCTTGGCGGCGCCGTTGACCAGGCGCTGCCCGAGCTGGGCGAGCTTGCCGCCGATCTGGGCCTCAACGTCGTAGACGAGCATGGTGCCGGTCTCGTCCTTGGGCTGCAGGGTCACCTTGGCGGCACCTTTGGCAAAGCCCGCCACCCCGCCATTGCCTTCTCCGGAAATCCGGTAGCCATTCGGGGGGTCGAGATCGCTCAGGCGGACCGTGCCTTTGAACCTGGTCTTTACCGGACCGATCTTGGTGACGGCGACCGCCTGGAACTCGGTGTCGGAGACCTTTTCAAGCGATTCACATCCCGGGATGCAGATCTTTAGCACCTCGGGATCGTTGAGCTTGGCCCAAACGGTTTCCCGGCTCGCCGGCAGCGCGACCTCGCCATTCATCGTCATAGCCATGACTGTTTCCCTCCACTCCCGAAATACCGCTGGTGTTTTCGCGGTGTCCGTTTTGCCGGCATGCCGATCTTAATGCACGCGGAGATCCGTTGTCTTCTCCGGGCCACGTCGCCAACCCGGGGCCCAGGCTCACCGGGCCGCAAAGGGCGCGAGTTTGATCGCCGCGTCGTGATCGTGGACCTCGCCGCAGGCTTGCCGGTCCGCCCTTGAACTCGCCCTGGCGAGCGCAGGGCCGGGGCGTTCGAAGCAGGCGCTGCCTGGCCAGACGCGTTGCGGTGTCCGACGCAACCGCGATGAGCATTCTGCATTGCGGCCCGGTCGTCAAGCTGCGAGCTCGCTCGTCAACGCGGGCGAGCGCCATTGCAAAATCTTTTGTGGTCGCGATCTCGTCTTGACTCGTCGGTTTGGCGCAAGTCCGTCAATGACGCCCGCGCGCCCCGCGCACTCGAGCCGTCACGCCCGACCCATTAGACTCAAGACCGCAGCATTCACGCGAGGCGTCGTGTTTGATGGAGATCAGCTTTCGTATTTGCGTGTAATCCGCCAAGATGGCCGACGACATGGGGCCGACAACTCGCGACGGCCTCCCTCCTCTGTTATGTGGACTCAGCATTCGCCCATGGTCGATTCGCCTCTGTCCTCCTCCCTTTACGGTCCGCTGTTTGCCAGCGCGTCGATGCGCGACGTCGTGGCTGATCGCGCACGGCTCCAGCGCATGCTCGACGTCGAAGCGGCGCTGGCGCGTGCTGAGGCCCGCGTCGGGGTCATTCCTCAGACGGCGGTTGCGGCCATCGTCGGGTCCTGCGATGCCAGCCGTTTCGATTTGGCGGCGCTGGGCGAGGCTGCGGTGTCTGCCGGCAATATTGCCATTCCGCTGGTCAAAGCCCTGACGGCCGAGGTGGCCCGCCAGGACCCGGAAGCGGCCCGTTATGTACACTGGGGCGCCACCAGCCAGGACATCATCGATACGGCCCAGGTTCTTGAGCTGCGCGCTGGCATCGACGTGCTCCTCGCCGATATCGATCGTGCGGTGCCGGCCTTCGTAGCGCTCGCTAATCGCCACCGCGCGACCATGACGGCGGCGCGGACCTGGCTGCAGCATGCCTTGCCGATACCGTTCGGATTGAAGGTAGCTGGCTACGCGGCTGCGCTGAGCCGCACGCGCCGGCGGCTCAACCGCGACCGACAGGAAGAGTTGGTGCTGCAATTTGGCGGCGCAGCTGGGACGCTTGCGGCGCTCGATCACAACGGCTTGGCGGTGGCCCGGGAGCTGGCGACCGGCCTTGACCTTCCGCTGCCGGAGGCGCCGTGGCACGGCCACCGGGACCGGCTAGCCGCGGTGGCCTGCTCATTGGCGATCCTGGCCGGAACCTGCGGCAAGATTGCTCGCGACGTCAGCCTCTTGATGCAGACCGACGTGGCTGAGGCCTTCGAGCCATCTGAAGCAGGCCGGGGCGGCTCGTCCACGATGCCGCACAAGCGCAATCCGGTTGCAGCCTCGGTGGCTTTGGCTGCTGCCACGATGGCACCGAGCCTCACCGCGACCATTCTGGCTGCCCAGGTCGGCGAGCATGAACGCGCGGTCGGCGCCTGGCAGGCCGAATGGCCAACCTTCCCGCAGTTGCTTCTGATCGTCTCGGGAGCGCTCCGCTCCATCGTCGACATTGCGCAAGGACTTGAGGTCGACGTCTCGCGCATGCGCGCCAATCTCGAAGCCACCGGCGGCCTGCTCATGGCGGAAGCGGTCGCGTTCGCGCTCGGCAGCAAGATCGGCAAACAGGCTGCGCATCACCTGCTCGAAGAGAGCGCAAAAAAAGCCGTGGCCGAGCATCGATCGCTGCAGACGGTGCTCGGTGAGCAGCCGGCGGTTACCACACACTTGTCCGCGGCGCAGCTCGCAGAGCTATTTGATTACCTGCACTATCAGGGCGAGGCGCAGGCCTTCATCGACCGGCTGATCGCTACGGCGCATCCATAACTTTCCGGTACAAGGAGACGCGGTCATGCCGACAATCGAGGCCGATGGTTGTCCGATCCATGTGGAGATCGACGGACCGGAACAGGCGCCGGTTCTAATGCTTTCGAATTCACTCGGCACCACGCTTCAGATGTGGGACGACCAGGTTCGGCCATTCACGCAATCCTTCCGCCTCGTCCGTTATGATCGGCGCGGACATGGTCAATCCGGCGTTCCTGCGGGCCCCTATACGATGGAGAGGCTCGGACGCGACGCGCTCGCGGTGATGGATGGCCTCGGCCTCGAGCGGGTTCACTGGTGCGGTCTGTCGATGGGTGGCATGGTCGGGATGTGGCTGGGCGCGAACGCTGCGGACCGTATCAATAAACTCATCCTCTCCAACACGGCGACCTACTATGCAGACAAGTCGCCGTGGAACGAGCGGATCGCTGCGGTGCGCGCTTCCGGCCTCGGGGCCATCGCCGACCGCGTGATCAATCTGTGGCTCACTGCTGATTTTCGCGAGCGCGCCCCGGCGGCGACAGCGCGACTCAAAGCGATGCTGCTGGCGACGCCGGTGGCAGGCTACATTGCCTGTTGCGAGGCGGTGCGTGACATGGACCATCGCGAGATCATTCGCTCGATCACGGCTCCAACGCTCGTCATTGCCGGTCGCCATGATCAGGCCACGACCGTCGAGGCGGCCGATTTCATTCGCCAGCGGATTCCGGGTGCCGCGCTCACTTTGCTCGACGCCGCACACATTTCCAATGTCGAACAGCCCCATGACTTTGCCGAGACCGTGCTCGGCTTCCTGACCCAACGCTGAATGAGGAGTATCGCGCCATGGACGATGAACCACGCTACAACCAAGGCATGACGCGCCGTCGCAAGGTGCTGGGTGATGCGTGGGTCGACCGGGCGAACGCAAACAAAACGGCATTCAATGCCGAATTCCAGGATCTCATCACCCGCTACGCATGGGGCGAAATCTGGACCCGCCCGCATTTTGACGAACGCACGCGCCGCGTACTGGTGATCGGTACGATGCTCGCGCTCGATAAGTGGGACGAGTTTCGCATGCACGTGCGCGCCGCGGTTGTCGAAGGCGGCTTCTCGGCGGAGGACATCAAAGAGATCATCCTTCAGCAGGCCATCTATTGCGGCGTGCCGGCCGCCAACCACGCCTTCAAGGAGGCGGCCGCGATCCTCGCCGAGACCGGCCACGCCATTTAGATAGCCCTGAGGTTTCTGATCGACGCCCAGCCGGATTGTTCCCAGTTGTTTTGCCCAGGCACGCGAGGCGCTGATTTCGCCTGCCCAAGATTGCTGGTTCGCAAGCCGCCGCGATCAAGGACCGCGGGTGGCCACCCGATCGAGATGACGGGCAACAACTCTTCAGCGAGAAGTTGGACGTAGACACGATCAAGCTAGGACTTAATTGCAAGTTCTTCTGATATTCTGCCGACGCAATCAGGCACTTAATTCGAGCGCTGCGCGTGGAGCTCATTGCTCGCATGCGGGCGTTTGTTCACGCTCATGCGGCAACCTTTAATTGAATACCACTTTGTCACAACTGTGTCCAAACTGAGACAGTAAGTAATCTTTAACGGGCGTACTTTGGGGCAGTGGTGCTTTGCGTTGGTGGGGTTGCGTCATGAAAAAGTTGCTGTCGGGTACACTTGTTGCCTTCGGTCTGACTATTCCAGGCATTGCGATCGCGGCCGACATGGCAGCGCCCCCAGTCTACAAGGCGCCTCCGGCGATTGCCCCGGTCTTCAGCTGGACCGGGTTCTACATCGGGGCGAATGCGGGCGGGGCCTGGAATCAAGACGACGGATTGCCGTTCTGCGTCAATCCTGCCGGCGTGCTCAATGGAACCGGATGCCGAACGACCAACGTGCCGGGGGCCCAGGTTGATGCCAACGGGTTCATTGGCGGTGGTCAGATTGGCTACAATTGGCAGGTTTCGCCGAACTGGCTGCTGGGTGCCGAGGCCGATTTCCAGGGCGCCGACATCAAGGGCTCGCTGAATATTCCGGGCCCCTTTGCGACCGTGGGGGGCGGTGGTCCGGGTGGGACCAGTTTTACGGCCAGTGAGAAGATCGACTGGTTTGGCACGGTCCGCGCACGTGCTGGGCTCACGTTTGATCGGTTCCTGGTGTACGGAACGGGCGGGCTCGCTTACGGCAAGGTCGATGTCAGCCAAGACACCCTCTTTCCGGCAACGTCGTATCCGAGCAGCGCTTCTCTCACCAAGACGGGCTGGACGGCCGGCGGCGGCGTCGAATGGGCGTTCCTCAACAACTGGTCGGCCAAACTCGAATATCTCTATTATGACCTCGGCAACGTCAGCACCTCCGGTTACGGGACGCCGATTAACGATGGCTACCTAGGAGGCAAGGATTTTGACGTGAAGGGTCAGATCGTGAGGGTTGGCATCAACTACAAATTCAACTAAAGGCGCGCCAACCTTCTTAAAGATACCCATCGCCGAAACTTGAGCGCGCTCCAGCGTGTCGGCGCAGCAATCGGGCCCCGGAAGATTGAGATTTCACCGGGGCCTTTTCTTTGTGCTGCGGGCTTGCGGCGCTCCGCCAGAGCACCTCGATGTTTGGTGGCCCTACCCGCCCCGGCCCTCGCGAAACATCTGCGGCGTCATGCCGGTCTGCTTCTTGAAGAAGCGGGCAAAGTGCGAGGGATCCGCGAAGGCCAGATAATAAGCAAT
>Ga0187783_10002121_pt1 | contig 14772 bp, 10 predicted proteins | sample 1015_SJ02_MP02_2_FD_132471 | JGI IMG/M metagenome (GOLD analysis project Ga0187783, IMG submission 132471) | Tropical peat soil microbial communities from peatlands in Department of Meta, Colombia - 1015_SJ02_MP02_20_MG | ecosystem: Environmental > Terrestrial > Soil > Wetlands > Peat | place... | reverse complement strand
CCGCGCTGTATGCCACGGTGCACGCGGTGGCGCGCGAGCTGTGCCCGCAGCTCGGCATCGCCATCCCGGTCGGCAAGGACTCCTTGTCGATGCAGACCGCGTGGCGCGAGGCAGGTGTGCCCAAGAGCGTGGTCGCACCGCTGTCGCTGATCGTGTCCGCCTTCGCCCCGGTTGCCGATGCGCGCCGCACACTGACTCCAGCGCTGCAGCTCGATGAGCGGCCGACCTCGCTGTGGCTCATCGATCTGGCAGCGGGCCACAACCGCCTGGGCGCATCCGCGCTCGCGCAGGTGTACGGCGAGCTCGGCGCGCAGCCGCCGGATCTCGACGAGCCGCAGCAGCTCACGCGGCTCGCGGCCGCGCTCGCGGAGCTGCGCAGCGCGGGACTGCTGCGTGCCTACCACGATCGCTCGGACGGCGGGCTGCTGGTGACGCTCCTCGAGATGGCGTTTGCGGGCCGCTGCGGGCTCGACATCGCGCTGCCGGCGGCGCGTGGCAGTGCGCTCGCGCAGTTGTTTGCCGAGGAGCTGGGCGTGGTGGTGCAGGTCATGGCTGGCGACGAGCCGGCCTTCACCGCAATCCTGGCGCGGCACGGGCTGGGCCACGCGGCGCTGTACCTCGGCGCGCCGGTGAGCGAACCGCGCGTGCAGATCCGGGTCGGCGCCACGCTGCTCGATGAGGCCTGGAGCGATCTGCGACGTGCCTGGTCGGAGACCTCCTGGCAACTGCGGCGGCTGCGGGATGATCCGCAATGCGCTGACGAGGAGCTGGCCGTGCAGACGGCGGCCGCGGACGGCGGCCTGTGCGTCGCGCTCAGCTTCGATCCCGAGGAAGACATCGCGGCACCGTACGTGGCACGCGGCGTGCGTCCGGCGGTCGCGATCCTGCGCGAGCAGGGCGTCAACAGCCAGACCGAGACCGCCGCGGCCTTCGACCGCGCCGGTTTCAGCGCGTGCGACGTGCACATGACCGACCTGCTGAGCGGGCGCCGCAGGCTCAGCGAGTTCAGCGGACTGGTGGCGTGCGGCGGCTTTTCCTACGGCGACGTGCTCGGTGCGGGCGAGGGCTGGGCCAAGTCGATTCTGTTTCACGGGCAGCTGCGCGAGCAGTTCCAGGGCTTCTTCGCGCGCGGCGACCGCTTCGCCCTTGGCATCTGCAACGGCTGCCAGATGTTCGCCGCGCTGAAGAGCATCATCCCCGGCACGGAGCACTGGCCGCGCTTCGTGCGCAACCGCAGCGAGCAGTACGAGGCGCGCTTCTCGCAGGTGGAGGTGCTGCCCTCGGCGTCGGTGCTGTTCAGCGGCATGGTCGGGTCGCGCCTGCCGGTTGCAGTCTCGCACGGCGAGGGGCGCGCCGAGTTCGCCGATGAGGCGGCCGCGGCGCGCTGCGCCGCGAGCCCGGTGGTGAGCCTGCGCTACGTCAACGCCGACGGCGGCGTCGCGAGCACCTATCCGGCCAACCCGAGCGGCACGCCCTACGGTATCGCGGCGCTCGCTAACAGCGACGGGCGCATCACCATCACCATGCCGCACCCGGAGCGCTCGTTCCGCTACCTGCAGAATTCCTGGCGCCCGGCCACGGCCGGCGAATACAGCGGCTGGATGCGACTATTCCGCAACGCGCGGCGCTTCGTCGACTAGCGGATCGGCGCCCGGCGTGAACGGCGCGACGTGCGTGCCGGTCTCGTCGAGGAAGAAGCGTCGCACCATGATGGCCTGCTGCAGCTTGCCGCGGCGCACGTAGGCCTCGTAGAGCAGATCCTTCAGGACTTCGAGCATGATGCCGGCCTGGTAGCCGTCGAACAGCGGCAGGGCGGCGCGCGCATCGAGCTCGGCGCCGAACAGCGCGCTCTTCATCTTGGCAAAGATCTCGGGCGCGATGCCGGCCAGCTCGCGCACCGCCGTCAGCTCATCGAGCAGCCGCAGCCGCCCGGCCTCGCCGAGGTCGGCGAACATCGCCTGCGCGGTCCGGCGGCACATCGAGGCGAACGCGTTGAATGCGCCCTGGGAGAAGCAGGTGAGCGCCTCGCGGAACAGCAGTTCGACGTCCTCGGGTATGTAGGCGAAGCTGAATTTCTCGCGCGCGCGTTCCACTTCGGTGAACTGCGGCGACAGCTCGATGCGCGTGGCACCGTACACCCGCACCGTGTAGCGCAGAAAGACCGGCATGTGGCAGTTGTCGCACAGGTACACCACGCCCACCTGCCTGGGCCGGTAGAGCTGCAGGTCCGCGAAGCGCGGCACGGCGCTCGCGGTGAGGTGCGCGACCACCTGGCAATGCGGGCAGGTCACGACCAGGTTCTGCTCCAGGTCGTGATGCAATTGGCTGGTCGAGTCGATGTACACGGACATTAGCGGTCGGCGGCGCATGTTGTTGTGTCTGCCGCCCGCTCCATGGTAACCCAGCGCGCGACCGCGCATGCGGCCCGCGCCGTCCCGCACCGCGAGGTGAAGCGCAGCGGCGCGTTATGTCACAGGACGGCCGGTGCGCGCGAACGACAGGATGCGATCGGCGAGCGTGGCGTACTCGCCGCTGAAGTGATGGCCCTTGCCGATGCGCTCGCGCGCGATGTGCGCTGCCGGCAGGCCCGGGCAGATGGAGTCCTGCTCGCCTTCGCCGTAGATGCACAGCACCGGCACGCGCTGCACCTGCGCCAGCTCGGGTTGCGTCGGCGCGCCGCGCTCGTCGCCGCCGACCCAGTCGCTGACGCGCACCTCGAAGGAGGCATGCGCGTCGATACCGAGCAGGCTGACGCTCAGCACGTGCGCGAGCAGCTCGGGCGGCAGGCGGTTGACCACGAACGGCAGCACGTCGGCACCGAAGGAGTAGCCGATCAGCAGCACGCGCTGCCTGCGCCACGCCGCCAGATAGTGACGCAGCAGCCGCGCCACGTCGCGCGCGGTCTCATCCGGCGAGCGCCCGCGCCAGAAGTACTCGAGCGAGTTGAGCGCTGCCGTCGGCACGCCGTTGGCCGCGAGCCGTGCGGCCAGCTCCTGGTCGAGGCCGGCCCAGCCGCCATCGCCGGTGAGCAGCAGCGCGAACTCATCGGCGCTGCCCGCGGCGTGCACCTCCTGCACCGGCAGGTCGCTGATGTCCGCCGGCCGCTCGGGCGGCGCTGCCGCGCGGCTGCTGAGGCGCGCATAGGCGGCGCGAAACTGCGGCAGCCAGTTGTGCTGCACCGAGAAGCCGTGACCGACCAGCGGCAGCTGCACCAGCGCGGCGCCGTTCACCCCGGCGACGAACAGCTCGGTGGCGTGCGCAGCGCACACCTGGTCCGCGAGTCCCTGCAGTGCGATCCACGGTTGGCGCAGATTCGCCGCCGGCGCGAGCACCAGCTCGTGCCGCTCGTTGTGCGTGTAATGCAGCCCGCTCCCGGGGCACAGCGCGGCGCCGTGGAAGTCCTGGTCGGGGCAGAAGCCGAGGCTGAGCGCGCCGGCAAACGTGCCGGGCGGGGACTGCACCAGCGCCGCGTACACCACCGTGGCGCCCGAGGAGTAGCCGACCAGCACCGGCACGTGATACTCGCTCATGCCGATCTCCTTCTGCACCTGGTGGCTGAGGGTCTCGAAGTCGGCGGCGATCATCTGGCAGGGCGCTGCGGGCCGCCGGGCGGCCTTGCCGAGGCTGTCGAGGTAGCGGCGGATGTCGACACCGATCACCACCGCGCCGAGGTCGGTGAGTGCGTGCGCCATGTCGCGCACGCCCAGCTCCCAGCCGCCGTCGCCGGACAGGAAAATCGCGACGCTCTGCGGCTCGCCGTCCGGGATGTAGACGGTAACGGTGCCGAAACGTCCCTCCGGCAGGCGCGTCGCGTAGCGATCGGCGGCCTGCCCGGCAACGCCTGCGCCGCGCGCCGCGGCCGGTTGCGCGGCCTGGGTCGGGACGGGCTGCGGCTGAGCAGTGGCAAGCGCCGGCACGGCCGCCGCAGCCGTCAGGCAGCTGGCGGAGAGTGAGGCGAGCTTGCAGGCGGCGGCGCGCGTGCGGATGCGCTGCGCGCGCCGCGCCGGGGTGTGAGCCGAGGCCGCCGGTCTCATCGGGCGAATAACTCCTTCATGCCGCCGGCGATCAGCACCGAGACATCCACCAGCACGCGCGGCAGCCGGATCCCGCCACGCGCGACCAGATAGCGCGGCTCCCACTCGGGATCGAACTTCGCCTTGTAGCGCCGCAGTCCTTCGAAATTATAGAAGTGCTCGCCGTGGCGGAAGATGAAGTTGCCCACGCGGTGCCAGGCCGGTGCCAGCGGGTGTGCCTCGAGACCCGAGAGCGGCGCCATGCCGAGATTGAACCAGCGATAGCCCGCGCTCCTGCCCCATAGCATCAGCTCGATGAACAGGTAGTCCATGGCAGTACGCGGCGCGTCCGCGCCGAAGCGCATCAGATCCACCGACAGCTCGGCGCGGGTGTCCGTGGTCCACAGGTTGGCAAACGCCACCGGCGTGCCTCTGGCGCGCACCAGCGCAACCGGGAACTGCTGCACGTACTGCGGCGAGAACGCGCCGACCGAGAAGCGCTTCTCGCCGGTCGACTTGGCGGCCAGCCAGGCGGCCGAGATGCGCTGCAGGGACGGCATGAGCGGCGCGACGCGCTCGGGCGGCAATACCTCGAACGTCGCCCCGTCGCGTTGCGCGCGCCGGTGCGCCTGCCGCAGGTCGGCGCGCTGCGCGCCCTCGAGCGAGAAGTCCGCGAGCGGTACGCGCGCTTCCTCGCCGATCTTGAGTGCCGCGAGGCCGAGGTCGACGTACAGTGCCAGCCGCTCGGCGCACACCTGGTAGAACACCGTCTGCGCGCCGTGCTGGTCGGACATCTCGCGCAGCCGCCACACCAGCTCCTCGGCGCCCGATTGCGAGCCGATCGGATCGCCGAGCGCGATCCAGCTGTGCCGGGCGATCTGGTACATGAGGAATGCATCGCCGGCGTCGCTGAACAGCAACCGCTTGTCGCCGGTGAGCGCGGCGTTGGCGAAGGTCAGGTCGGACGCAGCGATCAGCGGGCGCGCGCGCGCAAGCTCGGCGTCGCCGGCGACCGCGGGCTCCGGCCGCGCCGGCCGCAGCATGTTGAGCAACACGTAAGCCGCGCCGAGCACCACCACCACGAGCGAGGCACGCAGCATGCGCGGCGCGTTGCCGTCCAGGGCGAACGTCCACCACAGCTCGTGCGAGTAACTCACGTGCCGGTAGGACACCACGCCGATCCACACCGCCATGAGAATGACCCCGATGATGCTCGCCACCCAGGCCGGCGTGAAACGCTCGGCGAGGATCGCGGTCGGGCGATAGAACGCGCGCCGCCCGAGGGTCAGCACGCCGAGCACCAGTGCCAGCAGGCTCGCCTCCTCGAAGTCGAGGCCCTTGAGGAGCGAGGCGAGGATGCCGGCGACCAGCAGCCACACCGAGATGTAGTAGGCCGCCCGCACCCGGCGGAACAGCGCCCGCGCCAGCACCAGGAGTCCGAGCCCCACGACGCTGCCGGTGAGGTGCGACACCTCGAGCACCGCGAGCGGCAGGAAGCGGTCGAGGAACGCCAGCCGCTCGTCGACCGCCGGGGTCGCGCCCGAGAACAGCAGCAGCGCCCCGGCGAGGAAGGTGAGAGCACCGGCAATCTGCGGCACGACCGGCGCGATGTACATGCTGGCCAGCTGCTGCGCGCGCGCCAGGGCGGAGAGCTGTGCCGAGAGCTCCTTGGAGCCGAACAGCAGCGTGCCGAATACCAGCGGCACGAGGTAGTAGACCGCACGGTAGGCGAGCAGCGAGCCGAGCAGCGCGTCGGTCGGCACGCCCGGCAGCGTCAAGAGGATCACCGCCTCGAATACGCCCACCCCGCCGGGTACGTGGCTGACGATGCCGGCGATCACCGCCGCCGCATACACGCCGAGAAACGGCACGAAGGCGACGTGCGCCCGCAGCGGCAGCAGCGACCACAGCACCGCGGAGGACAGCGACAGATCGAGGATGCCGAGCGCGATCTGCGTCAGTCCGATCGCGGGTCCGGGGGCGCGCAGCGCCCAGCCACGCACTTCGAGCGTGCCGCGCGCCAGGCACGCCCACAGCGCGTAGGCGCTCACCGCGGCCAGCAGCAGCGCGCCGACCAGCACGGACCAGTGGCGGTGCAGGTGCAGCACCGCGGCGGCGTGCTCGGGTGCAAATACCAGCGACAGACCGAGTATGGTCGCGAGCCCGATGCCGAAGGACAGGCTGCAGAAGGCCGACACGGTGGCGACATCGATGGCCGAGACGCCGGCGGTGGCATACAGGCGGAAGCGGATCGCCGTGCCGGTGAAGGCCGCGAAGCCGAGCGTGTGGCTGAACGAATAGGCGATGAAGGAGGTGAACAGGATGCGGGTGTAGGGGATCACCCGCCTGAGGTAGGCGAGCGCCAGCACCTCGTAGGTGGTCAGCAGCCAGTAGCTGAGCGCCGTGAAACCGAGGGCGGCGAGCACCTGGCGGCGCGGGATCGCGTGCAGGTGCGCGAACACCCGCCGCACGTGCAGATGTGCCAGCTGGTGATGCAGGACCAGCACCACCAGCGTGAAGACCAGCAGCGCGCCGAGCGGGCCCACCCAGCGGCGCAGGCTGTGCCCGCGGGGCTCCTCGGGTGCCGCGGACGGCGGCGGAGCTGTGGGCGGGCGCGACAAAGCGGGCTACGGATCCTCGGTCAGCGCGTCAGCGGCTTGTACCTGAGGCGATGCGGCTGGGCCGCGTCCTCACCCCTGCGGCGGCGGAAGTCCTGGACGTACTCCTGGTAATTGCCCTCGAACCACACCACCTGCGAGTCCCCCTCGAAGGCGAGGATGTGGGTGGCGATGCGGTCGAGGAACCAGCGATCGTGCGAGATCACCACTGCGCAGCCCGGGAAGTTGAGCAGCGCCTCCTCGAGGGCGCGCAGCGTCTCGACGTCGAGGTCGTTGGTCGGCTCATCCAGCAGCAGCACGTTGGCGCCCGCGCGCAGCACCTTGGCGAGGTGCACGCGATTGCGCTCGCCTCCCGAGAGCTGCCCGATCAGCTGCTGCTGCTGCGTACCCTTGAAGTTGAAGCGCCCGACGTAGCCGCGCGAGGAGGTCTCGTAGCTTCCCACCCGGATCACGTCGAGTCCGCCGGAGATCTCCTGCCAGACGCTCTTGCTGTCATCGAGCGTCTGGCGCGACTGGTCGACGTAGGCGAGTTGCACGGTGGGGCCGACGCGGATCTCGCCGGCGTCGGCGCGCTCGGCACCGGTCAGCATGCGAAACAGCGTGGTCTTGCCCGCGCCGTTCGGGCCGATGATGCCGACGATCCCGCCGCGCGGCAGGTTGAAGGAGAGATCGTCGATCAGCAGCCGCTCGCCGTAGCCCTTGCGCAAGCCCTGCACCGCGATCACCAGCTCGCCGAGCCGCTCGCCGGGCGGGATGTAGATCTCGTTGGTCTCGTTGCGTTGCTGGAACTCGCGCGCGGCCAGCTCCTCGTAGCGCTGCAGCCGCGCCTTGCTCTTCGCCTGGCGGGCCTGCGGGTTCTGCCGCACCCACTCGAGCTCGTGCGCCAGGCTCTTGCGCAGCGCCTCGTGCTCGCGCTCCTCGAGTGCCAGGCGCTGCTCCTTCTGCTCGAGCCAGGAGGAGTAGTTGCCGTGCCAGGGAATGCCGTGACCGCGATCGAGCTCGAGAATCCACTCCGCCACGTTGTCGAGGAAGTAGCGGTCGTGGGTGACGGCGATCACCGTGCTTGGATACTGCTCGAGATAGCGCTCGAGCCAGGCGATCGACTCCGCGTCCAGGTGGTTGGTGGGTTCATCGAGCAGCAGCATGTCCGGCGCCGAGAGCAGCAGCCGGCACAGCGCCACGCGGCGCTTCTCCCCGCCCGAGAGCGTGCCGATGCTCGCCTCCCACGGCGGCAGGCGCAGCGCGTCGGCGGCGATCTCGAGCTTGCGCTCGAGCTCCCAGCCGCCGGCGGCGTCGATGGCATCCTGCAGCTGCGCCTGCCGCTCGAGCAGCGCATTCATCTCATCTTCCCCGAGCTCCGCGCCGAATCGCTCGCTGATGCGGTTGAACTCCTCGAGCTGGCCGAAGGTTGCGCCGAGTCCCTCCATGACGGTGCTGCGCACGTCGCGCGCGGCATCCAGCTGCGGCTCCTGCGGCAGCAAGCCGACGCGGATGCCGCTCTGCGGGCGTGCCTCGCCGTCGTGGTCCGCGTCGAGGCCGGCCATGATCCGCAGCAGCGAGGACTTGCCGGCACCGTTCAGGCCGAGCACGCCGATCTTGGCGCCGGGGAAGAACGACAGGCTGATGTCGCGCAGGATGACCCGCTTCGGCGGGACCACCTTGGAGACGCGATTCATCGTGTAGATGTATTGGGCCATGCGCGCTGCAGTGTAAGGAAGTGCAACGGTGATTATGGTCGAGGCCCGCGCGGATGGCGATGGCCCGGCGGGCCGTGCAACGCGCGCCGCTGTGTTAGGCTTGCGCGCCTCGACGCGGATCCGATGCGGGAGCGTGACAGCCGCCATGGCGAGCGTTGCAGTGGTGTTGAGCGAGCGCCTGGCGCGCTACGGGTTCGGCGAGGGGCATCCGTTCGGGCCGGATCGCCTGGCGGCATTCACGCGCGAGTTCACCGCGCGCGGTCTGGGCACGCGGGTCACCGTGCTCGAGATGCGTAACGCCACCGACGAGGAGCTGCGCTCCTTCCACAGCCCCGAGTACCTGGAGTTCGTCAAGGAACGCTCGGCGAGCGGCAGCGGGCTGCTCGATGGCGGTGACACCCCCGCCTTCAAGGGCGTGTACGAAGCGGCCGCCGGCGTCGTCGGGGCGACTCTGAGTGCCACCGACGCCATCATGCAGGGCGAAGTGCGCCGCGCGTTCGTGCCGATCGCGGGGCTGCATCACGCGGCGCGCGACCGGGCCGCGGGCTTCTGCGTATTCAACGACTGCGGCGTCGCCATCGAGCAGCTCAAGCGCGCCGGGCTCAAGCGCATCGCCTACGTCGACATCGATGCCCATCACGGCGACGGCGTGTTCTACGCCTTCGAGGACGACGCGGCGGTGGTGTTCGCCGACCTGCACGAGGACGGGCGTTATCTCTATCCGGGAACCGGAGCCGCCTCCGAGAGCGGGCGCGGCGCGGCGGCGGGCATGAAGCTCAACGTGCCGCTGCCACCGGGGGCCGACGATCAGGTGTTCGCCGCGGTCTGGCCGCGCGTTACCGCGCACCTGACGAAGTTCGCACCGGAATTCATCATCCTGCAGTGCGGCGCCGACAGTCTCGATGGCGATCCGATCACGCACCTGCGCTTCTCGCCGCACACTCACGGCCGGGCGGCACGCGAGCTCGCGCTGCTCGCCGACGAGCTCGGCCACGGCCGGGTTCTGGCGCTCGGGGGCGGCGGCTACAACCGGACCAATCTCGCCCAGGCCTGGACGGCGGTCGTCGAGAATCTGCTCTAGCGGCGGCCTGCGCCCGGGTCGAACCGGCTTGCGGCCCAGCGCGACCGCGCGGCGCGCCGGCCAGGGCGGCTGAGCGGTCGTTCCGGTACAATGCGCGACCCCTGATCCCCCACGGCCGCAGGCGGCGTCGCGCATGTTCCGCACCACCATGACGATCGAAGGGTTCGACCCCGAACTGGCGCGCGCCATCGCCGGCGAGCGCCGCCGCCAGGAAGAGCACGTCGAGCTCATCGCCTCCGAGAACTACGCCAGCCCGCGGGTGCTCGAGGCCCAGGGCTCGGTGCTCACCAACAAGTACGCGGAAGGCTATCCCGGCAAGCGCTACTACGGCGGCTGCGAGTACGTCGACGTGGTCGAGCAGCTCGCGATCGATCGCGCCCGGCAGCTGTTCGGCGCCGACTTCGCCAACGTGCAGCCGCACTCCGGCTCGCAGGCCAATGCCGCCGCCTACTTCGCGCTGGTGCAGCCGGGCGACCCGATTCTCGGCATGAGCCTCGATCACGGCGGCCACCTCACCCACGGCGCCAAGGTCAACTTCTCGGGCAAGTTCTTCCGTGCCGCCCAGTACGGCATTCACCCCGACAGCGGCGAGATCGACTACGAGCAGGTGCAACGGCTCGCCGAGGAGCATCGCCCGAAGATGATCATCGCGGGCTTTTCCGCCTACTCGCGCGTCATCGACTGGGCGCGCTTCGCGCAGATCGCGAAGAGCGTCGGCGCCTACTTCGTGGTGGACATGGCGCACGTCGCCGGACTGGTTGCCGCCGGCATCTATCCGAACCCGGTGCCGCACGCCGACGTGGTGACCACCACCACGCACAAGACGCTGCGCGGGCCGCGCGGCGGCCTGATACTCGCGCGCGCCAACGAGGAGATCACGCGCCGGCTCAACTCGCTGGTGTTCCCGGGCACGCAGGGCGGCCCGCTGATGCACGTGATCGCCGCCAAGGCGGTGGCACTGCTCGAGGCGCTGCAGCCGGAGTTCCGCGACTATCAGCGCCAGGTGCTCAGCAACGCACGCGCCATGGCGGCGCGGCTCACGCGGCGCGGCTACCGGATCGTGTCCGGCGGCACCGACAATCACCTGTTCCTCATGAGTCTCGTCGACCGCAACATCACCGGCAAGGATGCCGACGCGGCTCTCGGCAGAGCCAACATCACCGTGAACAAGAACGCCGTGCCCAACGATCCGCGGCCGCCGATGATCACCAGCGGCCTGCGGATCGGCACGCCGGCCTCCACCACCCGCGGCTTCCGCGAGGCCGAGATCGAGCAGGTGGCGGATCTGATCGCCGAGGTGCTCGATGCCGAGGGCGCCGCGGCCGTGCTCGAGCGCGCGCGCGGCCAGGTGCTCGAGCTGTGCCGGCGCTTCCCGGTCTACGGCCCCTAGCCCGGCGCAGGCAGCCGCATGCACTGTCCGTTCTGCGGCCACGAAGAGACCAAGGTGAACGACTCGCGACTCGCCGGCGAGGGGCGGCAGATCCGCCGTCGCCGCGAGTGCCTGAAGTGCGGCGAGCGCTTCACGACCTTCGAGACCGCCGAGCTCGTCATGCCGCTGGTGATCAAGGGCGATCGCGGCCGCGAGGCCTTCGACGAGGGCAAGCTGCGCGCGGGGATGGAAAAGGCGCTGGAGAAGCGCCCGGTGTCGCGCGAGCAGATCGACGAAGCCGTCAGCCGCATCGTGCACCGCATACGCACCCTGGGCGATCGCGAGGTCACCTCGCGCGCCATCGGCGAGGTGGCGATGGAGGAGCTGCGCCATCTCGATGAGGTGGCCTACGTGCGCTTCGCCTCCGTCTACCGCCAGTTCGAGGACGTCGAGGCGTTTCACGAGGAGATCGAGCGGCTGCGCAGCGCCCGCGCGGTTCCGGCCGCGCCGCCGCGCCACGAGCCGCGGCGTGCGCGCAGCCGCGACGCCCGCCACCCGGTCAATCGCGATCAGCTGCCGCTGCTGCCCGCCGACCCGGCGGCCAACGATGCCGAGCCGGGCGAGGCCGGCAAGAAATGAGGGTGCGCGCGGGCCGGCCGCGCCGGCGCGTGCGCCGCCGGCGTGAGGCACGGCTGCCTGTGCGCCGATGACCGCCATGTTCTCGGATTTCGACCGCTTCGCCATGCAACGGGCGCTGACGCTCGCCGTGCGCGGCCTCGAGACGACCGACCCTAATCCGCGCGTGGGGTGCGTGCTGGCGCAGCGGGGTCGCATCGTCGGCGAAGGCTGGCACGAGCGCGCCGGTGAGGCGCACGCGGAGGCGGCGGCGCTGCGTGCGGCCGGCGCTCTGGCGGAAGGCGCGGCGGTCTACGTGACGCTCGAGCCCTGCAGCCACCACGGTCGCACACCACCGTGCGCGCAGGCCCTGATCGCGGCGCGCGTGGCGCGGGTGGTGTATGCGACCGATGACCCCAACCCGCAGGTGAGCGGCCGCGGTGCCGACGCGCTGCGGGCCGCCGGCATCGTGGTCGAGGCGGGTCTCATGGCGCAGGAGGCGGCCGAGCTCAACGCCGGGTTCATGAAGCGCATGCAGCAGGGGCGGCCGCTGCTGCGCGTGAAGCTCGCCATGAGCCTCGACGGCCGCACCGCGCTCGCCAACGGCGAGAGCCGCTGGATCACCGGCGACGCCGCGCGCCAGGACGTGCAGCACTGGCGGGCGCGCAGCTCCGCGGTGCTCACCGGCATCGGCACGGTGCTCGCGGACGATCCGCGACTCGACGTGCGGCTGGCGGAGGAGCCCGGCACGCCGCGGCGCCAGCCGCTGCGTGTCGTGCTCGATACGCGGCTGCGCACGCCGCCGCAGGCGCGGCTGTTCGAGGCGGGCGGCGGCGAGGTGCTGATCATCACGGCGGTCACCGCCGCGGAGGATCGGCGCGTTGCGGCTCTGACCGCGCGCGGCGCGCGCGTCGAGTCGCTGCCGGAGATCGGCGGGCGCCTGGCGTTGCCGGCGGTACTCGAGCGGCTCGGGGAGCTGGAGCTCAACGAGGTGCTGGTGGAGGCCGGTGCGACACTCGCCGGCGCGCTGCTGCGCGCGGCGCTCGCGGACGAGTTGCTGCTGTACGTCGGGCCGCGGCTGCTCGGTCCCGGCGCGCGCGCGCTGGTGACACTGCCCGAGCTGCGGCGCTTGAGCGAGGCGCCGCAGTTCGCGCTCATCGAGGCGCAGCAGGTGGGCGAGGATCTGCGCCTGCGGTTGCGGCCGCGCGCGGCCGCGCCGGACTGAAGGAGCGGCGTCCTGTTCACCGGCATCGTCCAGGACGTGGGGGTCGTGCAGGCGCGTGAGAGCCGCGGCGGCGATCTGCGCCTGCGGATCGCCTGCCGGCGGCTCGATCTCGGCGCGCTGCGCCCCGGGGACAGCGTGTGCGTGCAGGGCTGCTGCCTGACGGCGACCGAGATCGCCGGCAACACGTTCGCCGCCGACCTCTCGCGCGAGACCCTCGCACTTACCACGCTCGGTGAGCTCGGCCCCGCCGCGCGGGTCAACCTCGAGCCGGCGCTGCGCGCCGGCGATGCGCTCGGCGGGCACCTGCTGTCCGGCCACGTCGACGGGGTCGCCCGGGTCAGCGCCGCGCGCGCGGACGCGCGCTCGCGGCGCCTCACGATCAGGGCGCCGGCGCGCCTGGCGCGTTACCTGGCGGTCAAGGGCTCGGTGGCCGTCGATGGGGTGAGCCTGACCGTCAACTCAGTCGACGGCGCGACCTTCGGCGTCAACATCATTCCGCACACCCAGGCCAACACCACGCTGGGCGCGCTCACTGCCGGCACGCGCGTGAATCTCGAGGTCGATCTGCTGGCGCGCTACCTGGAGAGGCTCATGCTGCCCTTCACGAAGGTTCACAAACCTCGCAGCAAGCGCTGATCTACCGCAATTTCAGGGCCTGACTGAATGGCGCTGTCTTTAGTCTTTCAGTTCGTAACAAGGTCAGCTGAATCAACCCACGCAACGCCACCAGAGTTGCCGACCTTTACGGCACCGGTGTTGTTATCCTCACCAAGCACGTTCACGTCGATGTCAGCACCTATCTGCTGGCAACCTTGAAACGCGATGGACGAGTTGGCGTTGCGCAGCTGCCTTTCTCCCATCACCTCGTACGAGCGGTCGCACAGGTAGCCGCCGGCCTTGACGTGAGGGGTCGCGGGGGGAGCAGGCAGCGCCGCGGCGGCCGCGACGTCGGTCTTCCGCTGCTCGACGCACAGCAGCGTTCCCTGCTGGTGGCTGGTAGAGGTGGTCGTGTCGCTGCTGACCTTGTACTTGTTTGGCTCCTCAAAGGACACGGTGGTGTAGACAACGTGCAGATGAACGGGGGTGATGGCGCCGGTCGACGAGATCGATCCCTTCAGGTCGAAGGCGAGGGTCTTGTCACCACGGGTGGCGGTTCCGATGAATATGGTTTTGGATTCAGTCAGCATCGCGGACGCTTGATCCGGATTACTGGAGTCCAGCAGCAAAGTGCCCTGTGGCCAAGGCTTGTACTCGGTTGGAGAGCAGGAGAGGAACTGAGGGAGCTGCGCCTTGCCGCAGCCCGTGAGCAGCAGCAGAACCGCGAGCGGCGCGACCCGAATCAGCTTGTTCATAGGTGCCCCTTGAATGAGGAGGGTCTTGTACTACCGGCGCGCACCGCGGAACATTGAGCCGTGTCACAAACGACGGCCCGTGATCCGAATTAGCGACATGAGTCAGGGAGCAGAGCCGACTGCGGGCCTTGCTAAGCAAGCTCGATGCAAGCGGCGGCCTTGGCTCGCCCGAGGCGCGCAACGCTGATCAGACCGACCCCGGGGCGGCCGGACAGGTGAGGTCCTTCATCACGGTGCACAGCAGCACGCGGCCGCGGTACAGCGACCGATACTTGCTTACCTCGACCCGATCCAGCACCCGGAAGCCATAGCGCCTGAACAGGCTGACCGTGCGGCGGCCGGAGAAGGTCACCATCTGGCCGTAGACCGCGCGGTGGCCGTGCGCGCGCAGGAAGTCGAGAAAGGTACGGATCAGGGCGCGCGTGCTGCGCACGCTGCGCGCCGTCGGCAGCACGTTCATGTGGAAGTGCGGCGTGTTGCGCGGCGTGACCGGCACCTCGCGCCAGCTGTTGAGCAGCACCCAGCGCAGAAACCGGCGCGAGGCGCGGTTGTACGGGCGCCGGCAGCAGCGATACAGCGCCTTGGCGCCGACCACGATATTGGCCAGGAACTGATACGCCTGTTTGCCGAGCGCGTAGCGGCAGCCCATGAGGTAGCCGCACACTTCGCCGCGCACCTCGCACACGAACAGCGCATCCGGCTCGAAGCGCGTGTAGTAGCCCGTCAGGTAGTCGGCGAACAGCTCGCGGTCTTCGAATATCGGGTCGATGGGACTGCCGAGGAAGCCGGTGTCGCAGCAGAT
>Ga0187783_10002120_pt1 | contig 14776 bp, 13 predicted proteins | sample 1015_SJ02_MP02_2_FD_132471 | JGI IMG/M metagenome (GOLD analysis project Ga0187783, IMG submission 132471) | Tropical peat soil microbial communities from peatlands in Department of Meta, Colombia - 1015_SJ02_MP02_20_MG | ecosystem: Environmental > Terrestrial > Soil > Wetlands > Peat | place... | reverse complement strand
GGCGTGTCCCAGACGGCGAGTTCCGCGTCGCCGAGCTTGACCAACTGCCGCTGGCCGATGACTCGGTGGACGTCATCACCTGTGCGCTCGCTCTCGTCCACGTCCCCCGCATCGAGCCAGTGCTGGCCGAGTTCGCCCGCGTGCTGCGCCCCGGCGGCGACCTGGTCATCTCCGATGTTCACCACGAAGTCATCACCCGCGGCTCGGTGATGACCACTCTCGGCCCGGCGGGTGAGCGGCGCATCGCGCCTACCTACCGGCATCAGCTCGGAGACTATCTGCGGGCGGCATTGAGACATGGCTTGGATGTAAAGCGGTGCGAGGAACCGCGCGTGGTCAGGGCGAGCGAACCGCTGCCCGAGCCCGCGACCGAGATCGGCGACTGGAAGGACTGGCCGTTCTCGCTGACGGACTACCTGCCATCGGTAGCGCGTGCCGCAGACAATCGTCCGCACCTGGTCATCTGGCATTTCCAGCTGCCCGCCGGCTGACCGACTCCCGTGTCGATGGAGGCACTATGACGCCGCGCCGGCGTATACCAGCGCCGAGCGATTCCAGCACCCGGTACCTATGGCGCGTGTTTGTGCGGACGGTGACCGGGTGGCGGTGGCTTGCCGCGCGGCCCAGGGGGCGGTCGCCGCGGCGGCGGGCTGCCCGACAGCAGCGCCTCCACGTGCGGCAGCGAGCGGCTCAGGGCGTCGATCTCGGGGTGCGGCAGGCCGACGAGTAGTTCGCCGAACCGGTCGCGCAGCAGGAGTCGCGCGGATCGCTCCACCCGCTGCCCCGCCGCGGACAGGGCAAGGGCTTGCCAGCGGCGATCAGCGGCAACGGGCGCGCGATGGATCAGTCCGGCATCGGCCAGCCCGGCCAGCACCTGGGAGACCGCCGGCCCGGACACGCCAGCTCGGCGGGCAAGCTCAGCCGCCGGCGGCCCCTCGTCACTGATCGCGCGCAGCGCCAGGTACTGGGTCACGGTCAGCGGCGGCTCGTGGCCGGCCAGCAGCCGTTCGGCCAGCCGTGCGGCCAGCAAGGCGACGGCAGCGAGCGAATCAGCGGCACCGGGAAGGGGATCCGTTGGCCGAGGCGGCATGGATAAGGTACCTTATCTATTAAGGATGCTTACCGGATTCAGTATCGCAGACGCGGGGCCACTGGGCGTGTTCCTGCTCATGGTCCCGGAGAGCGCGTGCCTCCCGGTGCCCAGCGAGATCACGCTGCTCGCCGCCGGGTTCGCCGTGCACCAAGGACGCATGCCCGTGGTGGCCGCTATCGCGGCCGCTACGGCCGGCAACCTCGCTGGCTCGCTCATCGCCTACGCGGTCGGCCGCCTCAGCTCGCGCTGGCGGGTGTGGCCTCGGGCGCAGGCCGGGCTCCGGCGCTGTGACGCCCTGCTTGCCCGCCACGGAGCACGGGCAGTCTTCACCGCACGGCTGATGCCGCTGGCCCGGACATTCGTCTCGCTGCCGGCCGGCCATGCCCGTATTCCGATCGTCCGGTTCATCGCATTGACCACGCTCGGGTGCGCCCTCTGGGCATCCGGGTTCGTGGCCGCCGGGATGCTGCTCGGCGCCGGGTGGCAGAACGCGGGGAACGCTCTGGGCATCCCGCTCCTGCTGCTCGGGGCAGCCACAGTCACCGGCATCGTGCTGAAATCACGCATCCGTGGACTGCTTGGCGCTCGGCCGGGGGCCCTGCCACGCGAACTGGCTGATAGCCACTCCCGCCGATCAGAGTCGTCAGCGACGCGGCATCCTGGCCGCTAACCTCCGATCCCGGCGCTATCCGGCCAGCTACCCGGCCGACGCGCCGGGCAGCTGACGGGCCTTCGCGTACCGTGCGCGCAGCGCCGCCTCGGCATCTGGTGTGACCTCACCCAGCACTCGTAGCCGTGCCACGCCGCCGTCAGGGAACACCTCGTGCCGGACGTGCGTCGCCGGTTCGCTCGGCTCAACGAGGAACCGGTGCCTGGTGTCGGGCTGCAATCCGACGCTCGGGAGCAGCTCGGTCCACTGCAGCGTGCTTGCCGTGTCTGCTGGCCGCCGGAAGGCGGCCAGCAGGCGCCCGGACGCTGGCGCGTTACCCACGAAGTACGAGGTGTCGATCTCAACCTGCCGCACCACGCCGGCCGCGGCCAGGCCGACCGTCGCATAGTCGAAGCCACCGTCGCGGCGGCGGGCGTTCTCCCAGCCGTCGGCCATGCTGACCGGCCGGCCAGGCATGATGAGATTCCAGCCCGACGAGTAGAAGGCGTTCGAGCTCTCGACGAGCTGGCCGCCGTTCTCGATCGCCGCGAGATCGATGGTGCCGACCAGGAACCGCGGATCGGGCAGCGGTTCGCCGTGTACCCGGCACCGGGCCACGCCGCCGTCCGGGTAGATGGACAGCCGCACGTGCGTGCAGTGCCGTGGCGTCGCGACCGGGTACCAGCCGAGGGCGTCACCGGCCGCGGGCGCGCGATCGACGAGCGGCCGCCAGTCCAGCTGGCCCAGCTCGGCCGGTGACGGGTAGCCGTCCGCGCTGACTGCCTCGACGGACACGTGCGGCGGATAGTTGCCGCGGAAGAACGAGGTATCGACCCCGACTCCGTGCACGATGCCAGGCACGCCGAGCCGAATGACCGCGTGATCGTTTCCCGGCTCCCGGCGCCGTCGGCTCTCCCAGCCGTCGTAGATCTTGCCCTTGACCCCGAACTCCCCCGCTGTGAACACCGGCGGCTCTGGCCTTATCAGGTTTTCCTTGGCAGCGAACAACTCGTCCGTGGCATACACGACGCTGCCGCCGAGCCGGCGGGACGCGAGGTCGGGCAGCGCCGCGAAGCCAGGGTCGTCGGCTGCGGCTGAGCGTGCCTGCCCAGCTGGGCCCGCCCCTGGCCTGGTCATAGCAGCCGCCCGGTCGGCTTGGCTCGCGCTGCCTGGTCAGTGCCGAAGACCTCACGCCCGCGCAGCCAGGTCCGCCGCACCACGCCGGTCAGCCGGCGACCGGCGTAAGGGGTCAGCTTGTGCCGATGCTCAAGCATGCCCGGCTCCACGACGAAGCCGGCGTCGGGGGCGAACGCGACAAGGTCAGCGTCATACCCCACCGCGATGCGGCCCTTGGTGGCCAGGCCCGCCAGCTCGGCCGGCCCGGCCGCCATCCAGCGAACAAGATCAGCCAGCTGGCAACCCCGTTCCCGCCCTGACGTCCAGACGACAGGGAGACTGAGCTGCAGCGACGCGATCCCTCCCCACGCTCTGGCGAAGTCGCCGGTACCGGCCAGCTTCAGCTCCGGCGGGCACGGCGAGTGATCAGACACGACGCAGTCGACGGCGCCAGCCAGCAGCCCAGCCCACAGCCGGTCGGCGTTCGCGCGTTCCCGGATCGGCGGACAGCACTTGAACTCGGTCGCCCCGGCGGGCACCTCTTCGGCAGCCAGCGCCAGGTAGTGCGGACACGTCTCGCTGGAGAGTGCCAGCCCGTCGGCGCGCGCCGCCGCCAGCAGTTCGATCGCGTCTGCGCTGGACACATGCAGGATGTGAGCGCGTACGCCGGTGTACCGGGCGGCCTCGATCACCGCCCGGATGGCAGTCGTCTCTGCCTCCGGCGGCCGCGACCGCAGGAACGCCGCGTAGCCGACGCCAGCAGGCCCGCAGACAGCACCAAGACAGGCTGGATCCTCGGCGTGCACGAGCAGCAGACCGCCGAGCTCCGCTAGCTGGGCTGCAGCGCGGCGCAGGCCGACCTCGTCCAGTGGCGGGAACTCCGGCACGCCCGAGTCGGCCAGGAAGCACTTGAAGCCGCGCACGCCCGCTTCGTGCAGATCGGCGCGGTGCCGATCATTGCCAGGCACGACGCCACCCCAGAAGGCGACGTCCACCCAGCACTGCCCGTCCGCCGCCGCCCGCTTCAGCGCCAGCGAGGCCGCGTCGATCGTCGGCGGCACGCTGTTTAGCGGCATGTCGACAATCGTGGTCACGCCGCCAGCCGCGGCGGCCCTGGTCGCGGTCGCGAATCCCTCCCAGTGCGTGCGCCCCGGCTCGTTGACGTGCACGTGCGTGTCCACCAGGCCAGGCAGCAGCACCTCGTCGGCAGCCAGCCGGTGCAGCGAAACACCGGCGAACGTAGTCACGTCGGCAGCGTCGTACACACCGCTGATCGTGCCGTCGGTGACCGCGATCAGGGCGGGAACGAGGCCGTCTGGCGTCAGCGCCGGACCAGCCAGCAGCAGGTCAGCGGGCCGCGCCGGGGCCGCGCTTGTCACCCAGTGTCCGTCAGGTGCTCAGGCCTGATCGGAATCTGGCCTAGCTCCAGCCCGGTTGCCGCCCGGATCGCGGCGGCGACAGCCGGACCCGACGAGACGGTTGGCGGCTCGCCGACGCCCCGCAGCCCGTACGGGGCGTGCGGGTCGGGGTATTCCAGGACGTCGACATGCATCGGTGGCATGTCGAGGATGGTCGGGATCAGGTAATCGGTGAACGACGGATTGCGGATCCGGCCGCCGGCGACCTGGACCTCCTCCATGATCGCGAGACCGAGGCCCTGAGCGCTGCCGCCGTGGATCTGACCGAGCACCGCGTCCGGGTTCATGGCCTTGCCAACGTCTTGTGCGCAGGCCAGCTCGACGACCTTGACCAGGCCGAGCTCGGTATCCACGTCGACCACCGCGCGATGCGCCGCGAACGCGTACTGGACGTGCGCGAAACCCTGGCCGGTCTCCGGGTCGACCCGATACGTCGGCCGGTGCCGCCACTGCACGGTCTCCTCGATCACCTCGCTGCCGAGCAGGTCGGAGATCGATACCAGGGCAGCGCCACTCGGCGCGAAGACGTGGCCATCCGCGAGGTACAGACCCGGCGTGCTTGCGCCAAGCCGACGACCGGCCAGCGCGAACAGGCGGTCGCGAACCTGCTGGCAGGCGGCTTGGATCGCGCCACCGGTGACATAGGTCTGCCGGGACGCCGAGGTCGATCCGGCCGAGCCGACCGACGTGTCTTTCGTCGCGGTTACGACGCGCTGCACACCGAGTTCGGTGCGGCAGATCTGCTGCTCGACCGTCACCAGACCCTGGCCCACCTCCGCCGCGGCGGTGTGCACGGTCACGGTCGGCTCACCACCGGATACCTCGAGCCGCACCCTGGCGACCGAGTAGTCGTCGAACCCCTCGGAGAAGCCGACGTTCTTGTACCCCACCGCGTACCCGACACCGCGGCGGACCCCCTCGCCGTGCGTGGTGTTCGACACGCCGCCGGGCAGCTCGAGCAGGTCGGGCTGATTGCCGGTGTCCGCGCCCTGGATCGGCCGACGCGCTGGCAGCGGGCGGCCCTGTACCCGCCGCAACAGCTCTGCGACCGGCGCCGGGCTGTCGATGATCTGGCCCGTTGGCGCCTCCGCGCCGAGGCTCATGCCGTTCCGGCACCGCAGGTCCACAGGATCCATGCCGAGCACGGCTGCGAGCTTGTCCATCTGCGCCTCGTAACCGAAGGCGGCCTGCACCGAGCCGAAGCCGCGCATGGCGCCGGCCGGCGGGTTGTTGGTGTACACGCCGTAGGCGTCGACGTGCACGTTCGGGACGACGTACGGGCCGATGCCCATCGTGCCCGCGTTCGCTACGACAGCAGACGTGCTCGAGGCGTAGGCGCCGCCGTCGAGAAAGATCGTCGCCTTGACATAGACGAGTTGGCCGTCGGCGGCCGCGCCGTGCTCGTAGTGCATCGTTGCCGGATGCCGGTGCACGTGACCGAAGAATGACTCCTCGCGGTTGTAGCTCATCTTCACGGGCTTGCCGGTGTGCAGCGCGAGCAGGCACGCGTGCACGTGCATGGACAGATCCTCCCGGCCGCCGAACGCGCCGCCGACCCCGGCCAGCGTCAGCCGCACCTGCTCAGACGGCAGCCCGAGCGCGGCGCACACCTGCCGCTGGTCCACGTGCAGCCACTGGGTGGCCACATACAGGTCGACGCCGCCGACGCCGTCGGGCACCGCCAGCCCGGCCTCCGGCCCGAGGAAGGCCTGGTCCTGCATGCCCACCCGGTAGTCGCCTGTCACCACCACGTCAGCCCGAAGCTCGGCGTTGCCCTTGCGCAGCTTGACATGGCGGACCAGGTTGCCAGCCGGATGAACCTGCGGAGCGCCCGGCGCCAGCGCCGCAACTGGGTCTGTCACCGGCTCCAGCGGCTCGTATTCAACCCGGATCTTGCGCGCGGCCTGTAGCGCGATCTCCGGATGATCGGCGGCGACGATGGCCACCGGCTCGCCTTGGTACCGAACCACATCCTCGGCGAGCACCGGCTGGTCGGCGTGTTCGAGCCCGCAGCGGTTGGTGCCTGGCACGTCGTCGTGCGTCAGGATGGCGTGCACACCGGACGTGGCCAGCGCCGCGCCGATGCTGATGGAGGTGATCCGGGCGAACGGGTGCGGGCTGCGAAGCGTGGCGCCCCACAGCATGCCGTCCATCCACAGGTCACTGCCATAGGCGAACTGGCCGGTGACCTTGAGCATGCCATCGGGCCGCTGCGGGCTGTTCCCGATGCCGTCAGCCGGCGGCGCGGAAACTCGGTCTGGCGTCACGACCGGCGGTGGCGGACTGCTCATTGACTGACAATACGGCGCACTGCAGCGTCCTGACAGATACGTCTTCGAGGCACTCCCATCAGCCTGCCGTCACGAGCGAAGCGCTGGCACGGCGAGCGTCCGCGGTTACCTGTTGCTCATCGACGGTTACGAGCTGGTCCCGCTCGACGACCGGCTGCCCGTTGACCAGCAGCAGCTCCAGCGGCGGGCGGGCGCCGAGCACGAGCGCAGCCACCGGATCGGCGATGCCCGCGTGCGGCAGCGTGTCCAGTCGCCAGAGGGCAATATCCGCGAGCTTGCCAGCCTCGAGCGAGCCGGTCTGCTGGTCTCGGCCGAGGAGCCGCGCGCCGCCCATGGTTGCCAGCCGCAGCGCCTGACGAACCGACATCGCTTGCGGTCCGCCAGCCGCCCGCGCTGTCAGGGTGGCCTGCCTGACCTCTCCGACCAGCGAGCTTTCCTCGCTGGAAGCAGCGCCATCCACGCCCAGCCCGACGTGCACCCCGGCGGCGAGCAGGTCGCGGGTTCGGCAGATGCCCGCGCCGAGTCGGCCGTTCGACGAAGGGCAGTGCGCTACTCCGGTGCCGGTCGCGGCGAGCCTGCCAATGGCCGTGTCGTCGAGATGCACGGCATGGGCGAGCCAGACGTCCTCCCCCAGCCAGCCGAGGGAGTCGAGATACTCGACCGGGGTGCAGCCGAAGCGCTCGGCGCAGTAGTCGTTCTCGTCCGCGGTCTCGGCCAAATGAGTGTGCAGCCGCACGCCCACCTGGCGAGCCAGTTCCGCTGTCTCGGTGAGCAGCTCGGCTGTTACCGAGAACGGCGAGCAGGGCGCCAGGCCGATCCGCAGCATCGAGTGCGGCGAGTCATCGTGGCACCGGTCGATCGCGTCCTTGCTGGCCAGCAGGATCGCGTCGCGGTCCTCGACCACGTCGTCGGGTGGCAGCCCGCCGGAGCTTGCGCCGAGATCCATCGACCCGCGCGTCGGGTGAAACCGGAGCCCGACGTGCTGCGCCGCGTCGATGGTCGCAGCGAGCACGCCGCCGCCCGACCTCGGGTAGACGTAGTGGTGATCCATCGTCGTCGAGCAGCCGGATCTGGCGAGCCAGCAAAGCGCGGCCGTGGCCAGCGGCCGGACGATGTCTGCGTCCATCCGCGCCCAGACCGGGTACAGCTCGGTGAGCCACTCAAACAGCGTCGCGTCCGCCGCCATCCCCCTGGTGCCCCACTGGTACAGATGATGGTGCGTGTTAATCAGCCCCGGCGTGGCCAGGCAGCCGCTCGCATCGACTGTCCGCACGGTCCCGACAGCGGAGCTGAGGCCGCCGCCGACCGCGCCGGCAAGCATCTCGGGCGGCGGGCTGCCGGGGCCGACCGCGGCGATCAGGTTACCGGTGATGACCACGTGACCGGTTGCGTACTCGGCGCCGTTGCCGTCCATGGTGACGACCGTGCAGCCGTCGAGCACCAGAGTGGCTGCCGGGCTCTCCGGCCTGACCTCGGCGCTCATTCGGCTGCTCCGCTGATGTCCCGAGCCGCAAGCTGGACCGCGGCGAGGATCGCCGCGTACCCGGTGCACCGGCACAGGTTGCCCGCCAGCGCCTCGCGGATTTGCGGGTCCGTCGGGTGCGGTATCCGGCTGAGCAGATCGTGAGCGGCGACGATCAGGCCCGGCGTGCAAAAGCCGCACTGCACAGCGCCGGCCTGCAGGAACGCCCGCTGTACCGGATGCAGGTCAGCCCCGGAGCCGAGCCCCTCGACGGTGACAATGCTCCGCCCGGCGGCCTGCCCGGCCGCCACCAGACAGGCGCAGACCGGAACACCGTCGAGGTAGACGGTGCAAGACCCGCATTCGCCTTGCTCACAGGCGTTCTTCGAGCCCGGCAGGCCGAGTCGCTCGCGCAGCAGGTACAGCAGGCTCTCGCCTTCCCAGACATCGTCGGCCTGCCTGATCTGGCCATTGACCGTCGCGGTGACTCGCACTGCGCCTCACGCTCCTTCTTCGTACTTAGCGCGCTTCGCCGGCTGCGCGTGCTGAAGGTCTTGCCACGCCCAGGCGAGCGTCCGGCGCGCGAGCACCGACAGGCAGTGCCGCCGGTACGCGGCGGTGCCGCGCACGTCGTCGATCGGGTGAGCAGCAGCCGCGACGAGCCGGCCGAACTCCGCCGCGATGGCAGCGGACAGCGGCGCCCTGGACTCCCAGAGGCCGTCGGCGGCGAGGGCCGCGGCCAGGAACGTCTCCGCTTGCCGAGCGCGCAGCGGCGTCGGCCCGGCCGATCCGATGCCGGTCCCGACCTCTTGCCGGTCTGGCCGCAGGGCCAGGCTGAACGCGGCGACCGCGATAACCATCGCATTCCGCGTGCCGATCTTGCTGAACTGCTCCGCACCAGACGGCTGTGGGATGCGAACGGCCGCGATCAGCTCGCCGGGTTGCAGCGCGTGTCGCTTGGGGCCGGTGAAGAACTGATCGATGGGAAGCAGGCGCGTTCCCTTGATGGAAGCGATCTCTACCTCGGCGCCGGCGGCCAGCAGCGGCGGATGCGCATCGCCGGCCGGTGACGCGGTGCCGAGGTTGCCGCCGACCGTGCCGCGGTTGCGGATCTGCGGTGAGCCCACGGTCCGCGCTGCGAGCGCGAGCCCGGGCAGCCTGTCGCGCAGCTCGGTGATCACCCGGCTGTAGCTCACGCCGGCGCCAAGCCGCACCTGGCTGCCGACGACGTCCCACTCGCGGAGCTCGCTGATCCTGGTGAGATCCAGCAGCGCGGGCGGGCGCTCGGCGCCGAAGTTCAGGCCGACCATCACATCGGTCCCGCCAGCCAGCGGCACCGCGGTCGGCATCTCAGCCTGCGCCGCCAGCGCCTCGGTCCAGCTACTCGGCTGAATAAACTCCACCCTTGCTGCCTCCTCGGCGCCACGCTGCGCCGTCGGTCTTTTGCCTGGTTAGCCAGCGAACGAGCCAGGCACGTGCCAGGACGGACCGGCTGGCGGTGCATCGTCTCGCTGCACCGCGCACTGGATGAGACCGTAGGGCCGGTCGTCCGCGTGAAACACCTCCCCTCGGTTGTCCAGCCCGAACGGACTCAGGTCGACCAGGAAGTGGTGCTTGTTCGGTGCGGACAGCCTGATCTCGGCGATTTCCTCGTGCGCGGCGAGAACAGCGCTGCCCATCTCCCAGAGGCTCTGCTGCAGCGCCCGGCTGTGCACCGTGGCGAACTGCCCGATCAGCACCTCCCGAATGCTCGCGTGCAGGGCGTCCCAGTCGCCCTCCGGGCGCATGTGCCGCCAGGTGGCGGTCAGCGAGGTCGCGAGCACCCGGTCCGCAGTTTCGGCCAGGGTCGTGTACCGGTCGTGCAGGAACCCGGCGAACTCTGACCCGGTCGACTTCAGCAGCACCAGGTCCCGGAGCCCAGACAGGACCCAGACGCGCTGCTCCCGCCCGCGGCCCTCGACCGTCACCGACGCAGTCCTTGCCTCCTGACTGGCCCGGACGAAGGCGTGGGGATGGTTCTCGCCAGCCACCTGCACCCGTTCCCACGGGTACTCATCCACGTCCACCCTGGCGCCGCGCACCGGCTCGACCTCGTCAGCAAAATGCCTGGCCAGCGCCAGCGCGTAGGTCTCGACGTCGGTCACCCCACGCTCGAGCGCGAAGGCGTACGCGGTGTTCTTCTGGCTGTCGGTCGGCAGCACGCTGGACTGGTCGCCGGACAGGTAGGCGTCGGCGAAGTCGCCGCGCAGGCACGTCGACACGTTCAGGTCGCGAAGCTGGTGTTCCGCCGCGTCCCGGTAGATGCGTACGACCCTGGTCTCGGCCTTGCCGTACTGCTGGGCCCCGAGCACGTATCCCACGTCAGCTCCCGCGATACGTCGAGTAGCCGAACGGACTCATGAGGAGGGGAACGTGGTAGTGCCCGTCGTCAGTCACGGCGAACGTAACGGTGACCTCCGGGAAAAACGCTCCGGTGCCGGCGCTGTAGCCGCCGGTGTCGAAGATCAGCCGGTACGTGCCTGGCGCAATGGCTTCTGGCCCGAGGCTCGCGACCCGACCGTCGGCGTCAGTGCTGGCCGCGGCGATCTCCGCCGCCGCGGGCCGGACCTGCTCGCCCGCTGAGTCGACGCGTTCCAGCCGCACCCGCATTCCGGCCGCGGGGCGGCCGGCCGCGATGTCGAGCACGTGGGTGGAGATCGCGCTCACGGCGACCCCGCGAGAATCTGCTGCAGTCTGAGCGCGTTGATCTTCTGCAATTCGGCCCGGACCACCTGCCATTCGTCCTCGGGCTCGTGCTGCAGCCGGTCGGTCAGCACGTCGAGCAGTTCCGCCCCGGTCCGGCCGGCGGCGCACACCAGATAGATGTGGCCGAATCGCTGTTCGTACTGCTTGTTGGCCGCGGCGAGGGCCCGCTTCGTCGTGGCGTCCTCGGCTTCGACGCCGGACTGTTCCCGGGCAGACCAGTCGGCCGCCCGGGCCCGGATCGGTGCCTCGTTGCTGCCGCCAGCGCGATGGTCAGAAGCCGTCGGCGGATATCCGCTGGACGCGTCCGGCCGCTCGCCGATTCGCGGATGGCCAGCCAGCGCGTCGGTTAGGTCGGGGACCGTCAGCGTACCGACGATCGCACCGGAGCGCCGGATCGCATCCTCGGCCGTAGCGAAGGGCCGCGCGGCCGCCATCTGCGCAGCCCAGCCGGGGGCGGAACAGCAGTCAAGCAGCGTCTGCTGCGCAGCTCCGGCGGGCAGTTCGTTGAACCAGGTCAGCCGGTCGGTGCCCATCCCGACAGGGTCGCCTGTCCGGAGGCCTTCCGGCAAGCCTTGTGGCGGATCTCCCTTGGCCGACTCGCGGACCGGCCCGGTCAGGTCCCGGCCGGATGCCAGACCGTCTTGATTTCCAGGAACGACATCAGCCGCTGGGTGTCCGGCTGAGCGGCCCAGTCCTCGTTCCCGGCGCTGACTCGCTTGATGTTGCCGGCGGCGAGCTGCTGCAGCGGCGCGCGGGCCGACGCGTCGATGCCCGTCAGGTCGATCGCGTTTACGTCCATGTGCCCGGCAAGCACCGGCGCGATCTCGGCGGTGCGGCCAGTCAGCACGTTGACCACGCCGGCCGGCAAGTCCGAGGTAGCGAGCACCTCGGCCAGCGAGATCGCCGGCAACGGGCGGCTCTCGCTGGCCACCACGACGGCTGTGTTCCCGGTCACGATCACCGGCGCGACGACGCTGACGAGCCCGAGCAGGCTGGACTCGGCTGGCGCGACTATCGCGACCACGCCGCTCGGCTCCGGCACGCTGAAGTTGAAGTACGGCCCGGCCACCGGGTTGGCGGCGCCGGCGACCTGGGCAACCTTGTCGCTCCAGCCCGCGTACCACACCCAGCGGTCGATGGCGGCGCTCACCTCGGCTTCGGCGTGCGCCGCCCGGCCGCCGTCAGCGGCCGCGACCTCGGCGGCGAACTGCGCCGCCCGCCCTTCGAGCATCTCGGCCACCCGGTACAGGATCTGGCCGCGGTTATAGGCGGTCGCCCCCGACCAGCCGGCGAACGCCTTGCGCGCCGCGACGACGGCGTCGCGGGCGTCCTTCCGCGACGCCTGGGCTGCGTACGCCAGCAGCGCCCCGTCCGCGGCGTGCACCGGGTAGGACCGGCCCGACTCCGACCGCGGGAACGCCCCGCCGACAAATAGCTTGTACGTCTTGCGGACACCGAGCCGCGTCAGCGGCTGGCGCTGACCGTGCTCGCTCTTAGACATCTGCTTCCCGTCAGACACCCGCTTGCCGTCAGACATTGAGGTACGCCGCCAAGCCGTGCCGGCCGCCCTCGCGACCATAGCCGGATTCCTTATAGCCGCCGAACGGGCTGGCCGGGTCGAACCTGTTGTAGGTGTTTGCCCAGACCACCCCCGCCCGCAGCTGCTGGGCCAGCGACAGGATCCGGCTGCCCTTGTCGGTCCAGATCCCGGCCGAAAGTCCGTACGGGGTGTTGTTGGCTTTCACCACTGCCTCGTCCGGAGTTCGGAACGTCAGCACAGACAGCACCGGGCCGAAGATTTCCTCTCTCGCGATCCGGTGTGACTGGCTCACGCCGGTGAAGACAGTCGGCGGGAACCAGTAGCCGCGGTCTGGCAACTGGCATGCAGGCGACCAGCGGTGCGCCCCCTCCGCCTCGCCCGCCTTCGTGAGCTCGGCAATCTTAGCCAGCTGCTGGGGCGAGTTGATCGCCCCGATGTCGGTGTTCTTGTCCAGCGGATCACCGAGCCGGAGCGTGGCCAGCCGCCGCTGCAGCCGCTCGACGACGGCGTCGGCGACGGACTCTTGCACCAGCAGCCGCGAGCCCGCACAGCACACGTGACCCTGGTTAAAGAAGATGCCGTTCACGATGCCCTCAACGGCTTGCTCGATCGGCGCGTCGTCGAACACGATGTTGGCGGCCTTGCCGCCGAGCTCCAGCGTCAGCTTCTTGTCCGTGCCGGCCACCGCGCGGGCGATCTGCTTGCCGACCTCGGTGGATCCGGTGAAGGCGACCTTGTTCACCCCGGGGTGAGAGACAACTTCGGCGCCGGTGTCACCAGCTCCGGTCAGCACGTTCACGACGCCCGGAGGCAGCCCGGCCTGCTGGCACACCTCGGCGAGCAGCAGCGCCGTTAGCGGCGTTGTCTCCGCGGGCTTGAGCACGCAGGTGTTGCCGGCGGCGAGCGCGGGCGCAAGCTTCCACGCGGCCATCAGCAACGGGAAGTTCCACGGGATCACCTGTCCCGCGACCCCGAGAGGCCGGGGCCGCGGCCCGAATCCGGCGTACTCAAGCTTGTCCGCCCAGCCCGCGTAATAGAAAAAGTGCGCTGCGGCCAGCGGAATGTCGACGTCGCGCGATTCCCTGATCGGCTTGCCGTTATCCAGGCTCTCCAGGACCGCGAACTCGCGGGCGCGCTCCTGCAGCTGGCGCGCGATCCGGTACAGGTACTTGGCGCGCTCGCTGCCCGGCATAGGGCCCCACACCTGCTCATAGGCCGAGCGCGCGGCCGCGACGGCGGCGTCCACGTCGGCCATGCTCGCCATCGCCACCTGGGCCTGCGGCTCCTCGGTCGCGGGGTTGATCGTGGCGAACGTGCGGCCGTCGGCGGCCGGCCGGAACTCGCCCGCAACGAACAGGCCGTACTGCGGCTGGATCGAGACGATGTCACGTGATTCTGGTGCCGGTGCGTACTCCCAGCCCAATCCGGCCAGCGCAGGTGTGGTCTCGCCAGTTTGCTCCGGGTGCGCCGGTGCCATCTCCACCGCCAACCGGCCGCGTCCCGAGCTACCCCCTGACTTGGCCTTACCTGAGCTCATAGCCGATCGTCCCGTCGCTCGCCTAATCGACCGTGTTCTGATCGCGCGCAACGTCGACGCGGCCACGCCCGGCGCTGACCTGCACATCGTAGACCGACGTCGACGGTCATGGACCGTCTGCAGACCCGCGCCCGTGGCCCGCCACAGCCGCGACCCGGCCCAGCGGGTCGGCTCGGCCCCATGCAATGGTCTGTACATGCCGCTTTAATTGCCTTTCCCGTTGGTCGTACCGTCGCTTCGTGCGATCTTTGTCCTATCCATGGGGAGGGATTCGGGCATGGAGACCCTGACCGAGCAGCAGCTGACCGCATTGGCCCGGGCCACCGCGGACGTGCTGACGGCTGCCTGGCCGACCGTGGCGCGGGACGCAAATCCGACGCCGGCGCTGCGCTCGCCTGCAACCACCCTCTCCGTCAGGGCCCTGCTGGATCGAGATGCTCGCCCGGCGCTATTTGGCGTCGTGCACAGCCCAGGCGAGGGTGGTCTGCTAGCGGCGGCCCAATATTGGTCGGAACAGCTGTACAGCGCCGCCCACGCTCAACTCGGCCCCGATCACCGTGACACCCTGGCCACCCGGAGCAACCTGGCCTACTGGCGCGGGCAGGCAGGAGACGCGGCCGGAGCAGTCGCCGCACTCGAGGAACTGCTCGCCGATCAGCTGAGAGTGCTCGGACCCCATCACTCCGACACCCTGCTGACCCGAAGCAACCTGGCCCACTGGCGCGCGGAGGCCGGGGGCGCCGCCGGCGCGGCCGCCGCGCTGCAGGAGCTACTCGCCGACTGCGTGCGGCTGCTAGGCAGCGACCACCCCGGCACACTGCTGACCCGAGGGAGCTCGGGCCACTTGCCCGGCCAGGCTGGGGATGCGGCGCGCGAGGCCGCCGCGACCGAGGATGTCCTTGCCGACCAACTGCGGGTGCTGGGC
>Ga0187783_10002119_pt1 | contig 14779 bp, 18 predicted proteins | sample 1015_SJ02_MP02_2_FD_132471 | JGI IMG/M metagenome (GOLD analysis project Ga0187783, IMG submission 132471) | Tropical peat soil microbial communities from peatlands in Department of Meta, Colombia - 1015_SJ02_MP02_20_MG | ecosystem: Environmental > Terrestrial > Soil > Wetlands > Peat | place... | reverse complement strand
CAAGATATTGTTGATGACTAAAAATGAGCCGTAAGGATATTTCTGGCCGCCGAAGACCAGCGAAGCCGAGCCGTTGATACTGCCGGTCAGCGTCAGGCAACCCGTGCCGTTGCTGAATTGCGAGTGCGAGATGGTTACCGGCCATGCACCGCCGTAGTTCTGCGCTGACGAATCAAACAGATTGTTGCCGTTATACACGTGCGCCATGGCGGGTCCGGCTGAGACGACCACCGCAAATGCGAGAACGCCCGCAGTCATAACACGTCGAAACAAGGGCATGCACGATTCTCCTTGTGGGCTGGAGAGGGACGATACCGCAGTCTAAGCCACGCGGATGAAAAAAGTCTGAAGCAGTAGTCCCGGCCGCTCAGGCGCCTCCGCAAAAATGCTCGCTGTTCATGCCGTCATATTGGGCGTGCTGCCGATAGTCGTAAACGCGGAACATTCGCCCTCGGTTGTCCTCGTCAGGGTTGCACGTTAGGGTTGGCGCAGGTCGCGATAAGAAACACACTTGAACGCGATCGCCCGGCCGCTCGTTCATCATGATTTTGTTCCCCGGGGTGTCCTGGTAATGGACCACTGCGGCCTGCATATGGTTTACCGGATCCGACCCTAGGAACGTATTGAATTCCACCTCGACGCCGGTCTGCTCGAACTCTTCCTTCGTAAAAGTCTTTTGGTCGTCTGATACTAGGCGCGGTCCGACCAGCAGAACGGTGGTATTCACGCACGCAACGGATCGATAGTGCCAAACTCCGGGAACATATTGCTCGTCCTGCGCCGGCGCAGATAAAATCTGCGAACTCAGCGTTAGAACGGCCAGACTCGACAGCATGACGAAGAAGCGCATCAGAACGAACCTCCTGCCGCGACTATGGCAGCGGCCATTGCTAGTTTGTGATCGTTGTTCCATGGCGGCCCAACGATCTTTCGCATACGGAGAAAGTGAGCGTCGAAGCTCTTGACCCCCAGCGCGTCGGCTGCGGCCTCCGATACGTTCCTCGCGTCGTACCAGTGGACCGGCCAACCGCGCGCCACGGCGGCGGTGGCGATGGCTTTGCGGTACATCACCCAATCGGCGACGTTGCGCGCACGATAGTCCGTTAATCGCTGCGCAATTGTCGGCGGGAGCTGCGGGCAGGTACGAAGCGCGATGCCATGGATCGGCTGCACGGCTCTCGCGAGGGCGTCCAGCGCGAGCACTGCGTGCTTCTCGGCTGAAGCTCGCACGCGCTCGACTACCGCTGCCGCCTCGTGCGTCGTAAGGCCTGTGCTTGGGTGGTGGTGCGGAAGCACAGGGAGCTCGTCGTCCACCAGTTCGACACGGCGGCGGTCGAGAAGTTTTCCATCGCGCGCCACCGTTACCAGCACGGCCCAGCCCCCGTGGTCCGACACCCCGACGGCGCCGCCGCCTAACAGGTCGGCGGACAGTGGTCGCGCTTGAAAAAGGCGATCCCTAATTTCGCCGCGCCGATCGTCTTCCCGGAGCTGTCCTTTTCGATGAAGGTCGCGACACAAATTCCCGAAACTGTGCCTGCCGTCACGACGTAGCTGCGGTTCTCGCCGTTGACCTCGGCGATGCCCTTGTTGACGCATGCCGCATCGTTGTGGCTGAATTCCCCGTTCGTTGGTCCCGTTGTCTTAACGTCGGCCTTGGGTTGGTTAAGCGTCAGGTCTACGTGACAGGGAAGCACACTAACCCCGTGGTCCGATCTGCACTCTGGTGCATCGAGTGAAGCGGTTGCCGAACGCATTTGAGGCGCAGATCCCAAGCCGGAGCATCCCGCCAAGATCGCTGCGCTGACGCACAGACCTATAGCAGTTCTCAATAGTCAGTCCAGTTGCCGTCTCGCCATACCTGGACGCGGGTGGTCGGCTCGATCTCCCACGCCGTGGCGGTACCACCATGCAGCTCGCTCCAGGATTCTTCGTCATAGAGCAGCCAGCCGGTGATCCGAACGCGTGAGCCCGACGCCGCAAGAGTTCGCAGATCCGCCGTGCGCCACGATACGTGTACGGCGCGCCAGCGCGGCGTAACTTCGGCAAGGATGATTTTCGCCGGATCGCGTTCGCCGGGGTTAGCAGCCAAAAAGAGCTCGACGTCCTCATCGCGCGGCAACGACGATCCGCAGTTGCTCGGATCGCCCGTTTCATGGGTAACGCGGATGATGTATCCGATGAAAGCGACGCCGCGCGCTTCTTGAGAGTCAATCGATGAACGAACCGCGGCCGGCCACTGCGCACGCAGCGACGGAGTATTGGGCGGCACGCTTGGGAGCTGCTTCATCTGCACGACCGTAATCGCTGCGATCGACGCCGGCACCGAGCTCCGGTTTTTCAGGGCATTCAGTTCGGGATCGCCCCCCACGCCGCGAGCCGGGCAACCGGCGAACGAACCTGATGCGATCGGACTTGCAAGCGCCGGCGGGGCGAGACTAAGCGCGGCGAAACTTGCCGCGCAGACGAGGATCAAAGGCCGAGATTTCACGTTCCTAATCCTCCATACCATACGAACTTCGCCGTACCGAGCGGCGGTCCTCACGACCGCCACCCAGTTTATCAACGTTTCGAGGCGACGCTGAGAGCGATCCCGTAAAAAGTCTGGCCGTTGGCGTGCCGGGCGCGAAGAATCTTTATCACCTTGCCGCCCGCGGGATATTCCCACATGCCGACCTGGTCGAGCGACTGGCCGCCGGGATCGAGCAGCGAACCGTCTTCGATTACAAACGTTGACCCGCGATTGGCCAGGCCCTCGAGCGGAACGTTGCCGATCACTTTTGCCTTTCCGTCTGAAAGCGCTATGCGAGCGATGCCGGAGTATCGCGGTTCAAAGTTTGCGTAGCGGATCGCAAGATCCGTGCCGTCCCAAACAATCCCTCCGGGCATGATGAGCTCTTTGTCGAGTGGGACGCCTTTGAACGACTTGGCTCCTGAAGCGAGTTCGGCAAGCTGGTACGATCCTGAAGCAACGGCGAACAGATCGCCGCGATCGTCGTATCCGCAGAATTCGAAGTTCAGCTTCGAATCGTAGTAACGTTTCGGGTTGCTGCGCGCGTGCTGGTAGATTGCGATGTTACTCTTTCCGGCCGCATCTACCGAAACGACCGCAAGGCTCCCGGTTGTCGGGTCGCCGGCACAGTCCAAGGCGAGGTTGCCGTCGTTGCGAAGAACGGCAAGCGGCGTCGTAGCGCCGTGCGCGTACTCGTAGATCGCCGAACTTTTCGAGCTTAGGTCAACGGTGATGAAGATATCGCCGCTGCTGCCGGCGCACGCCCCCCACGCGGATACGCCGGGCGCAATAGTAAATTCACCGGAAAACTTGCCGCTCGGATATGAAAACAGAAAAACGTTGCCCGAAGTGCTGACGACGTAGAGCAGATCGCCCGTAAGCGCCCTCGCGTTGCCGGCGCTGCGGAGCCCCGGCGACGCGGGCGCCGGCGGCGATGCCGGCGGCAGCGGCGATTGGGCGCAAGCGGCAACGGCGCCGGCACAGCCCAACGCGGCAAAGAGCAGCCAGGTTCGCACCATTGCGAGGTTATTGCCGCAATTGCCGGGAACCCTTTGACCTTTCCGGTTCTTCCTATGCACGAGACTACACCACACGAAGCGCTGTTCGGATCTTGCATCGGAGCGTTTTTCACCTAGAAAGGAGCACCCGTGAACCGAATCTGCAAACTATCAGTGCCGCTGGTTGCGGTGCTGGCCGCTTCTGCCTGCAACGGCGGCTCGGCAAACCTGCCAAGCGCGCCGGTCGCTTCCAGCCAGGGAGCCCAGGTGCGAGCACTCGCGGCACCCAGCGTCGTAACGCCGGCCTGTCAAGGCAGTCGCAGAGGGCAGGCTCAGTGCGATACCCTCATTCTTCCGGGCGGCGGGCGGCGTGCGGTCGCCGGCTGGACGGCGACAGACATTGAGGAGGCGTACAATCTACCATCGTCCTCCCAAGGCTCCGGGCAGATCGTCGCAATCGTGGACGCGTACGACAATCCGAACGTTGCCTCGGACCTCGCTGCGTACCGATCCGAGTTTGGGCTCGGAACGGCGAACTTCTATAAGTACAATCAGAGCGGCGTGCAGGGAAGCTATCCGAGGGGGAATTCCGGCTGGGGCGTCGAGATCGATCTCGACACGCAGATGGTTTCCACCGGCTGTCCGAATTGCACGATTTATCTGATCGAGGCGAAGAATAGCAACTGGAGCAATCTCGAAGCCGCCGAAAAAGAGGCGGTAAAACTCGGCGCAACGATCGTCACCAATAGCTACAGCGGCACGGGTGCGAGCGCTTCCGATTACGATACCTCCGGCGTCACCTACGTCGCGAGTTCGGGCGATAGCGGCTACGGGCTCGAGGATCCGGCCGCATTCCAAACGGTCGTCGCGGCCGGCGGTACGATCCTGAGCCAAGGCGGTGGTTCGCGTGGCTGGACCGACGTGGTGTGGAACTCGCCGCCTTCGCAATGCAGCGGTGGGTGCGGCACCGGCGGAGGGTGCAACAGCGTCAACGTCGCCAAGCCCTCCTGGCAGAGCGATCCCGACTGCTCGCTGCGAACCGGCAGCGACGTGTCATCGGTCGCGTGGAACGTCGCGATCTACCTCTCGTACGGCTACACGCCGGGTTGGTACACCGTTGGCGGCACGAGCGCTTCGTCGCCGCTGCTGGCAAGCGTCTTCGCGTTGGCCGGAAACTCGACCAGCCAAGACGGCGGCAAGACCTTCTGGGCCAATAAGGGAGCAGGTCTTTACACAGTAACCAGCGGCACGATCGTACGTTGTCCAGCGAAATACCAAGGCACGTACCTGTGCGATGCCGGCACCGGACAGTTCGGCAATTTCTCCGGTCCCGACGGCTGGGGCGTTCCTAACGGAGCATCAGCGTTCTAATGAAAGGAACATCAGTGAACCGAATCCTTAAACTTGCAGTGCCGATCGTGGCGGTACTCGCTGCCGCGGCCTGTAACGGCGGCGCCGGCGGGTCTGGCAACCTGCCTAGCGCGGCGAGCCAAAGCGCGCTGGCGAAGTCAGCGTTTCCAAACAAGGTGACGCCGGCGTGTACCGGCAGCCGAAAAGGGCAAGCCCAGTGCGACGTGCTGATCCTACCGGGCGGGGCGCACCAGACCGTTTCGGGCTGGACGGCAGCCAACCTCGAGGATGCGTACAACTTGCCGTCGTCAACGGAAGGCTCGGGGCAGACCGTAGCGATCGTCGATGCGTACGATAACCCCAACGTCGCGTCCGACCTCGCTGCGTACCGGTCCGAGTTTGGACTCGGCACAGCAAACTTCTACAAATACAACCAAAACGGAGTGCAGGGGAGTTACCCCTCGGGTAATCAGGGCTGGGGCGTCGAGATCGACCTTGACACGCAAATGGTTTCGGCCGGATGCCCAAATTGCACGATCTATCTAGTTGAAGCAAATAACAGCGACTGGAGTAACATCGAAACCGCGGAAGCGACGGCGGTCAAACTCGGCGCCACCATCGTCACGAACAGCTACAGCGGCTCCGGCGCAAGCGAATCGTATTACGATACCCCGGGTATCACGTACGTCGCCAGCTCCGGCGACGGCGGTTACGGGCTCTACGATCCCGCGACGTTTAAGGACGTCGTCGCCGCCGGCGGCACTATTCTGAGCCAGGGCGGCGGCGGTTCGCGCGGATGGACCGACGTCGTTTGGGCAGGTGACTGCGGCAGCGGTTGCGGCACGGGCGGCGGTTGCTCCAGCACCGACGAGCCGAAGCCCTCGTGGCAGGCCGATCCGAAGTGCAGCTTTCGTACCGGCAGCGACGTTTCGGCAGTAGCTTGGGGCGTGGCCGAATACGACAGCTATGGGTACCCCGGATGGTTTACCGTCGGCGGCACGAGCGTCGCTTCGCCGTTGCTCGCTAGCGTCTTTGGCTTAGCGGGCAACTCCACCAGCCAAACCGGCGGTGAGACCTTCTGGCAAGGCGAGGGCAGCGGCCTCTACGCGGTAAAAAGCGGAACGATCGAAGGCTGCCCCAGCACCAAGCTTTCAAAGACGTACCTCTGCAAGGTTGGCGCGAAGGGTAAGAATGCGTTCCACACCTTCTCCGGTCCTGACGGCTGGGGAGTACCGGACGGCACCGCGGCGTTCTAAGCGTTCCTATTTAACTGGAGCGGGCTGAAAAAGGCCGCGGGGGCGATTGCCTCCGCGGCCTTTGCTAGATCCGGGAGGGCGAACGCCGTTGCGCTTGGCGTGTGATTCTGCGACGCGTTCGGGCGAATAATCCGGTGAGATGAGCGCGAACGGAGTGCAGGCGGAGTTCCTCGACGCCCTCGATCGCCATCGTGGGATCTTGGTCAAGGTCGGTAACAGCTACAGCCGCACTCCGGCCGACCGGGATGACCTGATTCAAGAGATCATCGCGCAACTCTGGCGCAGCTTCCCTCGCTACGACGGTCGCGCCAAGCTATCAACCTGGATGTACCGCATCGCGCTCAACGTTGCGATCACGTTTTACCGCAGCGAATCGCGGCGCGCTCGAAGTGTGGAATTGCGCGATCCCGCGAAAGTCGAAGAATTCGATACCCCCGTTGAGACCGCCGGCAACGAGGCGCTGGAAATGGTGCTCGAACGCGTCAATCAACTCGACGCGCTCAACCGCGCCGTGATGATCCTTTACCTCGACGACCGAACCTACGCTGAGATCGCCGAGATTATCGGCATCTCGGAAACCAATGTCGCCACGAAGATCGGGCGCATCAAGCAGCGCCTTCAAAGCGACATCGGCGCACAGCAAAGGAAATGAACGTGCAGAACGATATGGGATTCTCCGAACTCAAGAGACTTTGGCAAGAGAACGCGCGGCAGCTCGCCGCAAGTTTGCGCCTGAACGCGATGCTGATGCAGCGAGCGAATCTGGGTAAGGTTGAAACTACGCTCGGACGCCTCGCGCGCGCGATCGCGTTCGAGTTGGTACTGATTCTGGCCGGAATCGTGCTGGTGGGATGGTTTGGCGCCCATAACCCTCAGCCGAAGTTTCTCGTTCCCGCGGCGATGATCGATCTCTATGCAGTCGCAATGGTCGTCGCCAACGCCAGGCAGCTCGCCGTTTTGAAGTCCATCGACTACGATGAGCCGGTAGTCGCCATCCAGCAGCGCGTTGAAGCGCTCAAGTTGCTGCGGATTCGCACCACGCTGGGCGCACTGCTCTTCGGTCCGTTGATGTGGCTGCCGTTCTTTATCGTCGGCGTACGCCTGCTCTTCGGTGGCGATGTCTATGCAGCAGCCGGCCCGGAGTGGCTGATTGCCAACGCGCTATTCGGCCTAGCCGTGATTCCCATGGCGATCCTGCTGGCGCGAATTGCCGCACCGAGACTACACCGCTCGGGCGCGTTACGCAGACTGGCCGACGACGTCGCGGGGCGCAGCCTGGCGAGCGCGCTGCACGACCTCGCCGCACTGCGGCGCTTTGCCGACCACTAGTGAAGTCCGCGCTCTCCAGCCAAGCCAGGAGGGCGCTCGATTGCCTAGAACGCCCCCCGGACGAGAGGGGGATTCAAGAATGAGACGTCACTTTGCGTTGGTTGTCGCGATGCTGGTTGCCATATTGCCCTGCGCGGCCCAATCGGCATCGGCCGATTCGCTGGCGACGATCGGCGTCGGCGCGCACGGTTGGGATTTGTTGGTCGGCACCTGGTCGTGCAAGAACAGCTTGCCTTCCGCGCTCTCCGGTCCGGCGACGATTACGATCGCGATTGCGCGCTCGGTGGGCGGATCGCTCTCGATCCACGCCAGCGGGGCAAATTACGACGGCCTCGGTTACGTTGTTTACGACGCTAAAACCAAAACCTGGTGGGCTCCGGCGGCCGGATCGAATGGCGGGTACGGTACCGAGTCGACCCAGCAATCGGGCAAGAAAACCATTTGGGCGGGCACGTTTGTGGACCCAACGTCGGGCAAGGTGACGCAGCGAGATACGTTCACGTTCTCCACTCCCACCAGTTACACCGATCTCTATCAGATCGAAACGGGCGGAGTGTGGAAGACCCAAGGCAACAGCACCTGCACTAAACAGTAGCGGGCGCCATACGCCGTTCGACCATCGAGGCGGGGGGAACATCTTCCCAGCAACGTTTTATGAAAACCTGCGCCAGGCATAGTACGTCGCGACTCCGGCTATCTCGACGCAAATTCCGTACAGCGTATCCCGCGGATAGATCGACAACTCGGCCGCGAAAATCGCAAGCAATACGGCAATGAACAGGGCGGTGGTTAGAGGGTGGCCCGGGACCGATATCGCCGGCCGCGAATACGGACCGTCGCGGCGGCGTAAGACGAATACCGCGCCCGCCGCTAAGAAAATGAAGAGCCACTGCGGCGCAACGACCCAGTTGACGATCTGCTCGTACGTTCCGCTGACAGCGATTACCGATGTTACCAGCGCGTGCAACAAAATGGCGATCACCGGCACGTGCCTGGCGCTAATCCAAGCCACGCGCTTGAAGAATAACCCATCGGCTGCCATGTGATAGTAGATGCGCGGATAGGCGAGCATGCAGGTACTGAGAGCCCCCAGTGTCGAGAGCGCGATCGCGACAGCGACGAATCGGCTTCCGAGGTTGCCGATTACCGCGTGCATCGCATCGGCTGCCGGCGTCGCCGTCGCCGCCAAGCCCGATGCGCCCAGGGTCCGAAGATACGCCGCGGTGGCAAGAAAATAGATCGCGATGACGACGCCGATCCCGACCACGAGCGCTCGGGGAATCGTCCGCTCGGGATGCATCGTTTCGGCGGTCAGGCAGCCGGCGTATTGAAAGCCGGAATACGTAAAAAGAACCGGCAGCATCGCCACTCCGATCGCCGCGATCAAGCCGCCCGGACGCTGGAACGCCGGCAGCGCATGGTGCGCCGTGCCATGCGGATGCAGCGTCAAACAGGCGACGATCAGCAAGCCGAGCGCCGTGACCTTTAAAATAACGATCAGGTTCTGCCAGTTGCCGCCTTGCCGAACGCCAAGCAGGTTAATGCCTGCGATCACCGCTAGGGTAAGCACAGCAACCACGCGCGGATCCAGCGGGAGACCGGTCAGCGGCGCAACGTAGCCCGCAAAGAGCACGGCCGCCGCGGCGTTGCCACCGCTGCCCGAAATCAACAGCAACGTCCACCCGAAGAGAAATCCGACCAGCGGATGGTAGGCGTCGCGAAGATAGCCGTAGAGCCCGCCGCCCAGCGGGCGGCGCGCAGCGAGCTCGGCAAACACGAACGCGCCGACCAACGCAATGAGGCCGCCGCCAAGCCAGCACGCTAAGATCAATGCCGGGAAATGCGCGCGCTGCGCGACGACGGCCGGCGTGCGAAAGATCCCCGACCCCACGATCACGCCGATCACGATTAGCGTCAAATCGAAGGTTTTGAGTCGCTGCAGGAGCTGCCGCTTCACCGACGGCTGGTTCTGCATGGCCGCCGCGGCTTCCACCGAAGAAGCAAGGATGTCGAAGCTTAGATACGGCGATCGGGTGCTGATCGAAAACCTTGGGATCGAAGGTCAGATAATCGAGGAGGACACGCGTTCGATCGTGGTCCGCTACAAAAAGCCGGACGGTGAATTGGTCGAGCATCGCTTTCGGCCCGACGAAGTGACGTACATACCCAAGCCGCACGAAACGTAAATCGGCCGCTTCGACCGAGTCGAGGGCTGACGCCGCAACTCCGCTGAGCCTGGGGGCTGTTCTGCTCGATACCAACAGTCTATAGGAGTTTCATCAATGGATCTAACCAAAGAACATCCTCGCAGCGTGCGGGAGCAATGGCAGGGCATCGTACAACTCGGCCGCACCATCGATAAGGGCAAAGCGAAAGCCCACGGTAATTTGGGCGAATATCATTATAATTGCCCGATGGATCAGGCCGTCTTTGAATTCTTGGGAATCGATCACGACAAGCTGCTCGACGTCATCAAGAGCGCCAAGAACGATGCCGATATTGCTGCCTTTACCCAAGGGTACGTCGGGGCCAAGTCGCGCGAGGAGATAGAGCGCTGGAATCGCGATTGGCTGGCTCACGAGCCCGAAGGTCCGGGACGCGAAACATTCTTGAGTCTGCGAAGCCAGGTTGCGCCCGATCGTACCGACGTCAAGACGTGGGCCGATCTGCTCGACCTCGACGAAGGGCGCGAAGTACCGCGGCGAACGGCCGCCGCCATCTAGCCAGTCAACGGCGATGCTGTCGAAGTTTCGCACCACTGCGGTAGAGGTGTTGCTCTGTCTGATCGCATTGCTTCTCGCCGGCAATCTCTTCCAGAAAGCAGCCGGGGCTCCAGGCCCGGTCAAAATGGTCGTGGTTAGCGGCGTTTCACCCGGCGAACCGATCCGGATACCCGACGGCTATCACATTGCTACGGTGCTCCCATGCTACGGCGATGCGACGGTCGGCTTCACGTTCGGATCGGGCCGCGGGCTTTGTCTGATCACCGAGCCGAAGTAGGGGAGCCTCCACGCAGCGTTAACGCGTTAACAAGCCGTCCACGTCGCGTTAGAAAACGTGGGCGGGCTGCTTATCGTGTTGCAACACTTTTAAGAAAGCGCGAGGATAGTACCAGTACGGGAGCAGCGTTTTGCTGTAGCCTAAGCTGAGAATACGACCTGGGGGACCATCCGTGAAGCGTACCATGCATTCGGCGATCCCGCTGTACGCGTCGACGGCGTTAGGAGCTTTGATCGTTGCCTTGTCAGCCTGCAGCGGGTTGACGTCGGGTTCGCTTCCGGCTCAGCCTCAGGGGGCCGCACCTCTGAGCGGGAGCGCGACGCCCACCCCAATTCCGTTCTCGTACCAAACCGTGGACGATCCAAACTCCAACGTGAACCGGGTGACGGGAATCAACCAGCTCGGAAAAATCGTCGGCTGGTACGGCGGCGGGTCGGGAAGCGGCACTCCCGAGAGCTACACGGCCGAACCTCCATACACCAAGTTTACGAACATCAATTACCCCGGCGCGCAAAGCACTACCGCTACGGGTCTGACCAGTAATTATATTGACGTGGGCTTCGTAACCAACCCGAAAAACCTCCCTGGCGTCTGGGCTTTTCTGCGGATCAAGAGCCTATGGACGCTGATCAAATTTCACGGCGAGGGAAGCGGCCAGAACGCCGTCACCCAGTTGCTGGGCATGAACGATTCGGAATTGGGAGTCGGTTACTATCTCAACGACAGCGGCGTGAGCAACGCCTTTGCGCTCAACGGAGTGACGGAGCAGTTCACTGCGATCAAGCCGCCGGACGAGGCGGGCGCCGCGGCATACGGCATCAACGGTAAAGGAGACATTTCGGGGACAGAAACCACGACGGGCGGTAAGACCGAGGGATTTTTCCTGGAGACCGGGACCTACTATCAGTTCACGTATCCGGGAGCCAAGGTCACCGAAGGGATGGGGCTCAACTGGCAAGACCAGATTGTCGGCGATTATGAAGACCCAAGCGGCGGCATCCACGGCTTCATCTTGACCGATCCTCAAGCCGGCAGCGCGAAGCGAATTTGGCAATCCATTGACGAGCCGAATGCCTCCGGTACGACCGTGGTCACCGACATCAACGACAACGATCAGATTTGCGGTTGGTACGTTGACTCGGCGGGCAACATTGACGGATTTGTGGCGACCCCGAAATAAGCGCCCGCCGAAAAAGTCTTAGATCGTGGAATGGATAAACGTGACGGCGGAATGGCCGTTGGTGTCTTTAACTTGAATCTGCTCGGTATCTAAGTCGGTGGCGCACGTTAGGCCCTGAGGGACGACGACCCAGGCGCCGCTGGTCGTAACCGGAGCTTGAACGACCCAGCATTTGCCCACGATAGTCTGAGCGGTGAACTCACCGGTGTATCCATCTTCGACGGCGGTGAGCTGGAACGACGACTTGATCGATTCGGGCACGGGGCTGCTCGCCGTTCCGCTGGGCGATAGACGAATCACGTTGGGCACGTAATAGCTGGCCGCACAAGCGACCAAGGCGAGCGCTGCGGTCAGTCCAAGGCATAGACGGCCCACGACCGCGAATGTTTAGTCCGAGCTTTTGCGATCACCTGGTCTGCGCTAGAAGCAGACAGGCGTCGCCCGGAGGTGAATGATTCGTAAGCTGCTTCTCGTCTGGTTTGTTGGCTGCGCCGGATGCGCCTCGAGCGGTGGCGGCGGCTACGCGTCAACGGGTCTTCCCGCGACATCGCCGGCCGTGGGTAATCCGGTCGGTAAATACCTTTCGCACGTTGTGGTGATCATTCAGGAGAATCGCAGTTTTGAGAACTTCTTTGCCGGATATCCCGGTGCCGACGCGCCGATGTTCGGCTGCTCCGCGCAGCCCAGCCAGCGAGTACGAAATGCGGTCGGGTGCCCGCCCGGCGACGTTAAAGTGCCGCTCCATCAAATCACTTTCGACGGTCCCGACCTTCCGCACGATTGGGATTCATCAATGCAAGACTGGGATAACGGGAAGATGGATGGGTTCTATGCTTACGGGGATCACGGCACAGATGAAGCCTACTCGTACGTCGACCGCACGCTGGTTGCGCCGTACTGGACGATGGCGCAGCAGTACGTCCTTGCCGATGCAATGTTCCCCACCGAGTTTGGAGGCAGCTTCACTGCCCACCTGACGCTGGTTGCGGGGACCGACGACATCAAGGCGCCCAACGAAGCCGAAGTGGATTTTCCCAACGGCTTGTACGACGACTGCGACTCGCCACCGGGGACGACCAGTTCGTATCTCACCCCCGATCGAGTCGTTCATCGCTTCCGGGGCCCATTTCCGTGCTTCACTCAGTTCAATACCATGGCCGAGGTCCTCGACGGAGACGGCGTCTCGTGGAAGTATTACGCAACCAAGCACGTCGGTGCCGGAATGTGGTCGGCGTTCGAAGCGATCAAGTACGTGCGTTACGGCCAAGACTGGCTAAGAAACGTCATCAGCCCGCAAACGCGGATCCTCACCGATCCTGAAAATGGCAGGCTGGCGTCGATGACCTGGGTGACGCCAAGCAAACCCGATTCCGATCATCCCGCCGCACACAGCGATCTCGGGCCTTCGTGGGTGACGGCCGTCGTCAATGCCGTGGGCGAAAGCTCGTACTGGCCGTCCACGGCGATCATCGTGCTGTGGGACGATTGGGGCGGGTGGTACGATAACGCGCCGCCGCGCCAAGTCGACTACCGCGGACTGGGCATTCGCGTTCCGTGCTTGATCATCTCTCCATACGCGAAGCAAGGGCCGCACGGCGGGTTCGTCGCGCGTACGCAGTACGAATACGGCAGCATCATGAAGTTCGTCGAACAAGTCTTCGGCCTGCCCTACATCGGGCCGGCCTCCGACGGCTACACCGACCAGCGCGCAAACAGTCTGGTGGATAGCTTCGATTTCACGCAGTCGCCGAGGCCATTCACGCCAATCCCAGCCAAGTACCCAGCGGCCCGCTTTCTCCGCGAGCCGCCTTCTAACGAACCCGTAGATACGGAATAGTCACCCCCTACGATTCGGAGGTTCACATGGACAAAGCCATCTCGCGCCGCCTGCTGATCGCAGCTGCGGCTCTCGCATTTGCTGCCGGGTGTTCCGGCAACCCCTCAACCTCGAGCAGCGGCGGGTCGTTGCTGACGCCCTCGTCTAAATTAGCAGCTCCGGGAATGCGCATTCTTCCCGGCCCGCTCGTCGCCGGTCCGCTGATCGTACCGATCGTGCCGCATCGGTCGAATCTCCCTCACCGATGGCCGGCCAACGCGAAGCAAATTCTGTTCGTCGCCGCCAACTCGAGCAGCGAAGTGCTGATGTACGACCCCAAAGCGCCCAACCCGTCGCCCGAGGGATCGATTACAACCGGTATCGATTATCCCGTCGGCCTCGCCGTTGACAAGAGTGGAACGCTGTACGTCGCCAACATCGACAACAACACGATTACCATCTATCCCGCCGGCGCAAGCTCGCCGAGCTTGACCATCACGCAAGGGCTGAGCGACCCGTACGGGATTGCGGTGGACTCGAGCGGAGATATCTTCGCCAGCAATCTCGGCACCGATCAGGTGCTCGGATACAAGGCCGGCGCGACCTCGCCGTTCGAGACCATCAACTTTAGCAGCCTCGGCCAGCCGGTGGGCGTGGCGGTTGACGGCGAGAACAACATCTGGGTCGCATGCGACTCATCCAACTCGGTCTACACCATCGCAGCCGGATCGTCCACGCCGGTGAACTCCGGCCTGACCGTCACCGGGCCGATCGGCATTTCGTTCGGCCGAAAGGACCTGATGTACGTCTCCAACTTTGGAGCCGATCCCTCAAACGTCGCAGTCTATACCTACGGCACGAAGACTCCGGTGCAGACGATCACCGACGGGATCGAACAAAACGGTCCGACGCTCAATGGCGTCACGCGTACCGGACTTTTCTTCCAGTCGAATCAGGACGAGAACGTGGTCGGATACAAGAAGAAGGCGACGTCCCCGTTCTCGACGATCACCGGCATTTCGAATCCACTAGGCATCGCGTCGTCGCCGCTGGTCAAGAAATAGGCATTCGTTCGAGATGCGCAAAACGCGCGGCCGCGGCGGCTGCGCGTTTTGTTCTTCCGCGAAGACGTTAATAAATCGGCTGCGGTTGGATGCCGATCGGCGGTTGAATCGGAGACGGCTGCGGGATTGGAGTGGGGACGGGGCCTGAGATCGGACCCGAGATTGGACCGGGGTTCGGGCCGTAGATCGGATTCCAGATGGGATTTCGTTCAGACCCGTTCACCAGAGCGCCCCCGAGATCGACGTCGTGTGCGGTCACGTCGACGTTCACGCCGTT
>Ga0187783_10002118_pt1 | contig 14781 bp, 10 predicted proteins | sample 1015_SJ02_MP02_2_FD_132471 | JGI IMG/M metagenome (GOLD analysis project Ga0187783, IMG submission 132471) | Tropical peat soil microbial communities from peatlands in Department of Meta, Colombia - 1015_SJ02_MP02_20_MG | ecosystem: Environmental > Terrestrial > Soil > Wetlands > Peat | place... | reverse complement strand
CTGTTCCTTCACGCGGTAGTTGATGCCGTAGATGCTTTGGTAATGGAAGCCGGAAAAGTGCAATACGGCTTCGCGCATGGTCTTGCTGGGGATCGTGCCGGTGTTGATCGCCGTGCCGCCCACGACTTCGAGCTTTTCGACGAGCGCGACTCGCTTGCCGTATTTCGCGGCCTGGATAGCGGCCCGTTGACCCGCGGGTCCCGACCCGATGACCATGAGATCGTATTTTTCCATGTCCAGGAACTCAGCAGCGTCACTTCGGAAAGTATCTCGAGGACAAGACGCGCGAGTATATCACCGTCGCACTCTCCCGCAACTCGCGCCAGCGGCGGGTCGAAGGACAATTTACGCGTGGGTAACCGAGAAGAAATGGAGCAGAAAAATTTGCTCCGAGTGCAATATAAGAGTCGGACGGATCAATTTTCAGACGAGCAGATTTCGGAGAAACAATACGCCGAGACGCCCACGAGCGACGCTGCGGGGCCGCTTCGATTCAGTTCGGTCGAGCGCTTACCGGTCGCGCCCGCCTCGGCCGCCGCGCCCCCCACCGCCGCCGTAGCCGCCGCGCCCACCACCGCCGCCTCCCGGACCACGCCCGCCGCCACCACCGCCGCCTTCGCGCTGGGGGCGCGCTTCGTTCACAACGATTTTGCGTCCCTTGAAATCCCTGCCGTTGAGCGCGGCAATGGCCTTCTCCGCTTCGCCGTCGTCATTGATCTCGACAAATCCGAAGCCTCGAAGCTGGCCCGTGAAGCGATCGCGAATGAGTGCGACGCTGCCTGAAGTGATCCCGTTTTCCGCGAACAGAGCTTGTACATCCTCTTCCGTCGCCTGAAACGGAAGATTACCCACATACAATTTCTTCACTGGCCTTCTCCTTCCCCTGGCGGGGCGCACAAGTATGCGAGGCTGAAGAGGCAGGATCACGGCCACGGGCAGTCAGAAGGCGCCTGGCCACCTGGGCTGAAGCTAACGCTCCAGCGGCTCGAACAAATCTTGCGGCAACTTGCTTTTCCAGTCAATAAGCCGAGGACTCGAGCGCCGCGCGACGCGGGCCAAGTGAATTGGCCGTGCGTCTCAAATGCATGTTGCATGTATACCGTCCATGCGGAGAGACTTGCGCGTCGCGATTTTCCGCGAAGCCCGGGCACCGAATTCGCGCGGTACGCAATCGAACAGGAGATGGCTTGATGGGCGGTTTCGATTCGCGCAGGAAAAGTTCACCGAGTGGTGAAACCCGCGAGCAAACAGAGGTTTTGTGAAACGCAAGGTCATCCGCATCACCGCATGGACGCTCGGAATTCTCGCATTCATTTCGATTGTTGCATCCATCGCGCTGACGCTGAGCCTTCGCGGCTATGTGAAGCAAGCGGTGATCAGAGATCTTCAACAACGCTTCGACAGCACCGTCGAAATCCGCGACATCAGCGTCCTGATTGTTCCTCGGGTCTACGTCATGGCCACGGGGATCGTCGTTCGCCACCAGGGCCGCACCGACATTCCGCCGCTCCTGACTGCCGAGCGGCTCGACGTGTCCGCGGACTTGCGCGCGCTCATCAACTCGCCTCACAAAGTGGATCGAGTTGAATTCGAAGGATTGCAGGTTCACATCCCGCCGCGTGACTCGGAATCGCAGGCCCCGCCGCCCTCCGGACAAAAGCACAACTTTTCAGTCGAAATCGGCGAAGTGACCGCGGACGACACGACGGTGGTCATGATGCCGAAGGATCCGACGAAGATTCCGCTCGAGTTCGACATCCACGAGCTGGTGATGGAAGGAATCGGTCCCGGACATCCCGCCGCATTTCACGCCACGCTTCGTAATCCCAAGCCCGTCGGTGATATTCAATCTGATGGAGAGTTCGGTCCCTGGCAGGCAGACAAGCCGGCTCTTACTCCCGTGCAAGGCAAGTTTTCGTTTTCTCATGCCGATCTCGCGACGCTGAAAGGCATTTCAGGAATTCTGTCCTCGCAGGGCCAGTACGGCGGCGTTCTCGAAAAGCTCGACGTTACGGGCGATACCGATGCTCCGAATTTCGGGCTTCAATTCAGTGGAAAGCCCGTAGACCTGAAAACGCATTACATCGCGGAGGTCGACGGCACGAACGGAAACACGTATCTGAAATCGGTCACCGCACGTTTCCTGAGTTCCACTGTCGAGACTAGCGGAGAGGTCGTCAAAGTGCGTGACTCAAAACATCGCGAAATTTCTCTGAGCGCCAGGGTCCCCAAGGGCCGCATCGAGGACATGCTTCACCTCGTAATCAACAGCGACCAGCCCATCATGACCGGCTCCGTGAATTTGAACACCAAGATCGAGATTCCCGCGGCCGGCCCGGAAAACGTGTTCGACCGCTTGATCCTCGACGGCAAATTCGATATCGCCGACGCGCACTTCACGAGTTCCAGCATTCAGGAGAAAGTGGACGCGCTCAGCCGTCGCGGCCAAGGCGAACCCAAGAACGAGAACATCGAAGACGTGATCTCAAACTTGCAGGGCCGGTTTGTGTTGAAAGACAGGGTCGCTACGTTTACGAATCTCGCGTTTGACGTTGAGGGAGCAAAGGTGCAACTCGCGGGAAGCTACAATCTTGAAAGCCAGGACCTTGATTTCAGCGGCCACCTTCTTCTGAAAGCGAAGCTCTCGAAGCTCGTCTCGGGCAAGAAGTCGATATTCCTGAAACCGTTCGATCCGATCTTTGAAAAGAATGGAGCGGGCACCTCCGTGCCGATCAAAATCACGGGTTCGCGCGCGAATCCGTCGTTCGGGCTCGATCTCCACGGCAAAGACAAGAAAAGTAATTGACGACCGGCGCCAGCACCGAAAGGTCGAACGACCAAGCAACGCTCCTTGCCGGCAAAACGTCTAACGACGTGTAAGGAATCCACAAGGGGGCTTGGCGCGACATAGAAAATGAATTGCGCCGAAAGCGCTCTTCTGCTACAGATATCGTACTTCCCAGCCGACAATTTCAAGTAACCGATCGAGTGCCAGTACCTTGTGTAAAACTTCGGATATTTTTGTTGCGGCGAACTTCACCGCGCGTAGAATTTGTTCTCCTTCCTGAGGGGTCAGGAAAGTTCTACGGGTTATCTACACAGGTAACGTATCGGTACTTCGTGTCATCACACGGAGGGGGTTGTTATGAATTGCACGATTGTCACTGGGAGCTGCCGCCATCATTTTTTGGCGAACGCGTGGCTCGCTGCCTTCGCCATTTTACTCTCCTTTGCTGCATGCGCGACGACTGCGAATGCTCAGCAGTCTACGCTCAATATTGACCAGACGGTGGACCGCATCGTTGCGGCGGAGAACCGCGAGATTGCCACGATTCGCCGGTACAGCCCGATTATCGAAACTTATATTCAGGACATGCGCCCGGACAAAGATTTGGGCAGCGTGCCGGTGAAAGACCACTACTTCCTGGGTCTGGTGGATTTCAAGAAGGGCGTGGTCGACCGCTCGCTGCTGGCCAAGCACAAGGGCGCGTCGGGACCGTTCGCGCATTTCACGCAGTTTTTCTCAACGCAATACGAACCGGTGGGGTTCCTTGAAATGATATTCGTCGACAAGCGAGGAATTGACCGGTCGCACTACCATTTTGATTTCGTGCGCCGTGAGTTTCTCGGCGAGGTGCGCTGCCTCGTTTTTGACGTCGAACCCCTCCCCAATGCCGGAAAGTTTCGCTTCAAGGGGCGCATCTGGGCTGATGAAAACGATTACACGATCGTGCGTTTCAACGGCGTCTACACGCCGGTGTCGAGCCTGAACGGATACAACCTTCACTTTGATAGCTGGCGCACCAACATGCAGCCGGGACTGTGGCTCCCGACGTATATCTTCAGCCAGGAATCGGGCCTGAAGAGCGCGATGTACGGGCTCGTCCGGTTCCGTTCACAGACACGCTTGTGGGGCTACGACTTGCAGAATCCCACGCGCGAGAGCGAGTTCAGCGAACTGCAAGTGGAAGCGCCCGGCGCGATTCAGGATGCCGCGCCAACCCAGGATCCGACGCCGGTTGAGGCCGAGAGAGAGTGGCAGCAACGAGCCGCGGACAACGTGCTCGAACGCTTGCAACGCGCGGGGATTGTCGCGCCGGCGGGGCCAGTGGACAAAGTTCTGGCGACGGTCGTCAACAACATCGAGGTTACGAACAACGTCGATATCGAGCCGGAGGTTCGCTGCCGCGTGATGCTGACTTCGACGCTGGAATCCTTCTCGCTCGGCCACACGATCGTTATCAGCCGGGGCTTGTTGGATGTGCTGCCTGACGAGGCGAGCCTGGCAACGATGCTGGCGCAGAACATCGGAGAGATTCTCGTCACCAAGCGGACCACGGACGCGTGGGGCTTCAACGACATCACGAACGTCGCGACCACCGACGTGGTGTCGCGGTTCTCCTTCCGCACGACGCCGGATGAGTTGAAGGCCGCGAATCAGAAGGCACTGGATTTGTTGAAGAATTCGCCGTACAAAGACAAGCTGAAAACAGCCGGACTTTTTTTGAAGCAACTCGACATCGAGCAGAAGGCTCTGCCCGCGCTGATCAGCCCGAGCCTGGGAGACCGCGTTTTTCTCGGGCAGGAACTGATCGAATCAGCGCCGCAGCTTCAACTCGCCAATCTCGATCAAATTTCCGCGTTGCCATTGGGCGGACGCATCAAGCTCGATCCATGGGCGGACCGGGTCGAGATGGTCAAGGCTCAACCGGTGGCTCTCATTTCGGTGCGGGAGAAAATGCCGTTCGAAGTGACGCCGTTCGAGCCCTATCTCACCTATTACACGACGCCGAACGCGAAATTGCAGTCGAACGACTTCACGCCGAAGCCGGAAGCATCAAGCGCGAGCTCGGACCCAACGCGAGCGCCGGCGCCGCCGCAACGGTAAGCGCGAATTTTTGCTGAGCCAAGGTTCGAGCGCGGCAATTGGCCTGCTGCCCTCCGTATTTCCGCATGAAGCGGCTCGCCATTTCTTCGTTATAATCCGTTCACTTGATATTGGTGCGGAGGACAAGCCATGGCCGAGCCATCGTATGAAGAGTTGAAGGCACGCGTCGCCGAGTTGGAAAAGCAAGGCGGAGGCCGCCGTGCGGGCGAGCTGGAGTTCAGAGTCGGAGAAAAAGGCGGAGTGAGCGTGTACGGGCTGGGACGATTTCCGGTCACACTTTACTACGAGCAATGGATCCGGCTGCTGGACTCAAGCGCGCGCCTGCGCGAGTTTCTGGAGGAAAACAAATCGAGCGGCCGCTTGAAACTTAAAGAGAAATAGTTCGCGGCGCAGCCCAGGCATGCTTCGTCTCGCTGTCCGTCATCTCAGCATTGCGGCAACCAGTTGGCGCACCCTTCCTCGCGGCATTTACGTTGTACTAGCCAGAACATGACCGCACGAAACTAGGCGCGGTAGTTTCACTGCAAGATTTCTTGTCTGCGCCGTTCCTACCTATGAGGCTTGCGGAAACGACGTTCACCCGCATCCGCAAGCGACTCAGTTGCAGATTGGGCTCCCGGTTCGGCTTGGTGTTCCTGTGTGGAGGCGCCAATGCGCAAAATCCGCAAGACTTTTCTTCTCGCCGCCGTCATTTCGATCTCAGCCACCGTAGTCGCTCAAAATAAAACCGGCGCGCCAGCAGCGGAGGCTGGGATTGTCTCGAAGCCAAAAAGCCCATCCAACGCGACCAGCGGCAAACCAACTGGTACGAACCTTCCCGTGCGGCGTGTGACTCTCTACAAAACCGGAGTTGGATATTTTGAGCATCTTGGAACGATCCGGGGCGACCAAAAAGTTCTGATCGATTTCACCAGCAACCAGCTCAATGACGTCTTGCAATCGCTGACCGTGCTCGACCTCAACGGCGGCCGGATTGCGGGAGTTGACTACAACTCTGAGGCGCCACTGAGCCAGCGGCTTGGGATGCTTCGCTTGCCGCTCGAGGAAAAAACGGACATTTCGAAATTTTATTCCGCGCTGCGTGGCGCGCGATTGGAAGTGCGAAGCGGCGCGACCGTGATCACGGGAAGGCTGTTAAGCGTCGAACGGAAGACGCGAGTCAGCGGCGGAACAACGCTCGAAGTGGACTTGGCGACGATCGTCACGGACGCGGGCGACGTGCGCAGCGTCGAGATGACGCCCGCAGTCATCGTGAGACTTGCGGAACGCGACGTGACGCAGCAAGTGGGAAGTTATCTCTCAATGCTTGCTTCCGAGCGCAAAGAGGATTTGCGGCGAATGGCCATCGCGGCGAATGGCTCGGGAGAACGGCAACTGTACGTGAGTTACATCAGCGAAGTGCCAGTGTGGAAGACAACATACCGCATCGTGCTGCCGACCGAAAAGCAGAGCGAAACGCTGCTGCAGGGCTGGGCGATCGTTGATAACACCGTCGGAGAGGATTGGAGCAAGGTCGAGCTTTCACTGGTGGCGGGTGCGCCTCAATCATTCATCGAACAACTTTCGCAACCGTATTATGCGAGGCGTCCAGTGGTGGCGTTGCCGCAGAACGCGCAACTCACGCCGCAGACTCACGAGAGCGCGATGATAGGTGGATTTGGCGGATTGTCGGGAGTCGTGACGGATCCGAGCGGCGCGATCATTCCGGGGGCCAGGATTCAACTATTTTCAAGCGCAAATCAGATGGTGGACGCGACGACAACCGATAATCAGGGCAGATATGAATTTCACGACCTGCCGGCCGGCAACTATCGCGTGGAATTCACCTCGAACGGATTTAAGAAAACGGCGGTCAACGATGTTTTGCTCCAATCCAGTCGAGTTGAAACGCAGAATGCGGCGCTTCAAGTCGGAGACAATGGCGAGATGGTTATGGTCACCGCGGCAGCTCCGACCGTAGACACCATGAGTGAGTCAGAATCGGCAAGCGCAATTCGCACCGGGCATGCCGGATCGGGAAGAGAACTCGGAGGTGGGCACGGCAGTGGCAGCGGAGCCGGCGCGGGCACCGGGAGAAACTGGAACACGGGCGCCGGCTATCCAATGGCCGGAGAGGTGGGCCAGGCGATTCGTGCGATGTCCGCGGATGCGGAGGGATCGGATCTTGGAGATTACTTCGAATACAAGCTCAAGGATCGCGTATCGATCCACAAGAATGAATCCGCGCTTGTGCCGGTGGTTCAAGTGCAAGTCACAACGGAAAAGGTGTCGCTGTGGAATGCTTCGCTCGGTTCGCCGCGGCCGCTTCGGGCGATTTGGCTGACGAATTCGAGCTCACTCACGCTCGATGGAGGGAGTTTCAGCGTGCTCGAGAACGACGTTTTTGCGGGCGAGGGGTTGACCGATGCAATGAAGCCGGGCGAAAGGCGGCTGCTATCGTATGCGACGGATCTCGGCGTGCGCGTCGAGGCAACGCCGGACAGCGAGCCCCAGCACGTGACGCGCGTGCGTGTGATTCACGGCGCGATGATTGAGACCAGCGAGTTGCGGCAAGACACCACCTACACGGTTCGCAACGACGACACCGCATGGCGTTCCGTACTGATTGAACATCCGGTGCGCGACGGCTGGGCGATTTCCGGGGATGGCCCAAAGCCCGAAGAAACGACGACCCGCGCCTACCGGTTTCGCCAGGACGTCGAGCCGAAAAGTACGGCAAAAATCACGATTCGGGAAACGAAGGCCCTCGAAACGCGATTCGAATTGGACAATCTGACCGACGATCAAATCACGCTATTCCTGCAACAGAAAAGCATCAACGCCGATATCGAGTCGTCCTTCCGGAAAATCGTCGCGCAGAAAGACAGCATTGCGTCACTGGATGCGAAGATTGAGCAGGGTGAGAATGAAGCGGAGAAAATTTACGACGATCAGCAAAGGCTCCGGGAAAATTTGAAGGCGCTGAAAGGCAGCGCAGAGGAACGCGCGCTCACGTTGCGATACGCTAAGCAATTAGCGGACCAGGAGACGCGCCTCGAGACAATCCAGCACGAATCAGCGGACTTGCACGAGAAGCGGGATCAGGCGCAGTCCTATCTCGACTCTATGATTGAAGGGCTTAGTTTCGACGCGACGCTCTAGCCGGCATCGCGGCGAGCGGGGCAATCGCGCGCTGAGCTTTCAGCGAGCAAATGCGGTGAGACCGAGCGGGACGGCCGGCGCATTCGTTCCCAACAGAACAACCCAATACTGAACGGATTGGAGAGCGAAGCCGACCAAAATCAAGATGACGCCAAAAACGCCCATGCGCTTTTCCGGGAGATGGTCAACGGTCCATTCGATGAACGGAATCCAGGGGCTCACTAGCCCGGTGACGAGCCCGATGGCCAAGCCGCTGCGAAGGCCGACACTCAGCGCCGTAGCGCGCTCGTTTGCCACGAGCGAGCTGACGTACCCGGTGATCGTATAACCGACCGTGCGATTGATCACGCCAATGAACTGGCGCTTCGTAAGGCGCGGACGAGTGGCTGGGCGATAATCCAAGGCTGGCCGCATGTCAAAGCGGTACGCAACCATCTGCCCGATCGTGCTGAACGCAAAAAACGTGATGCCAAATTTGCCGCCATACAGATAAGCAGCGCCGAGGCCAAACCCCGCGCCGCGAATGGCGCTCATCGCCGAGTCGTACCAAAATCCCGGCTTCGGGCGCTGCCGGGAGGCGCGCGAAAACTCCCAAGCAAGAGTGATGCCGTGAGCGACCCCGCTGAAGAGCCCAAACACTGCGCCGAGCGCGATTCCATAGCCTGTGCCAAAGAGAAGGCCGTAGGTCACGCCTCGCGTGAGAGTGCGCAGCGGGCCGTGCTCGCCACCCAACAAATCGTAAGCGAGATACAGCGCTCCGAGAACGTCGAGGGAGCTGCCGATGATGCTGATGAGCGCGAGAGTGTGCTTATCGAGTGTCATGGAATATTCACGGACTCACCGTTTCGTAGAACGAGAAACGACGGATCGCGCCTGCAAGCCAGGAGCTCTTTTTTCGCGGTGTCGATACCGTCGTCCGCCAATTGAAAAGTTCCGTGGTGGATCGCGATGCTCGTCCTGGCCCCGAGTAGTTCATGCGCTGCCACCGCCCCGGCAGGATCCATGTGTACCCGGGACATGAACCACCGCGGCAGGTACGAGCCAATCGGCAAGAGCGCGACGCGAGGCGCTCCGTACTTGGCGCGGATCCCAGCGAAGTGAGAGCCGAAGGCCGTGTCCCCCGCGAAATAAACAAGCCCTTCCTGAGATTCGATCACGTAGCCGCACCACAGGCTCAGGTTGCGATCAAAAAGTCTGCGCGCGGAGAAATGCACGGCGGGGACGCAATGGACGACGACATTCGAAAGCGGCAAAGAGTCGCTCCAATCGAGTTCGCGAGCCGAAGTTATGTTTGCCGAGCGAAGCGTGCGAGACACGCGAGCGGGAACGACGAAAGCGGGATTATGGCGAGGCGCCAACTGGCGCAGCGTCGGCAAATCCAAATGATCGTAGTGGTCGTGGCTGATGAGCACCGCGTCAAGAGGCGGCAAGTCCTCGATGCGAACTCCCGGCGCGCGGTGGCGCCGTGGCCCGATCCAGGAAAGAGGACTCGTGCGCTCGGACCAAATGGGATCGGTGAGGATGTTCGCGCCCGGCAGTTGAATCAGCACGGTCGAGTGATTGACGAGCGTGATGCGCAGTTGGCCGCGTTCGACGCGGCGAGGCGGCACGGTGGGCTCGACGTCCGCGACAAACCGCGGCGATGGTTCCGGCCGCGACGTGAGTTTCCATCGCAGGACTTGGGCAAATCCGAAGGGCGGCGGAGCGTCCGGATTGTAGAACCGCTCGCCGTCGAAATGCTTCGGAAATTCGCGTTTTGCCGCGGCCCGGTCCATTCTCGCCTATTTGAAAAGCGATTCTTGGGACGGGTCTTTTGCCGGCGAGTCTGATTTCGTTGTTTCGGGCGTCTCTTCAGGCGCCGGCTTGATTCGAGCGACGAGCCTGTCGAGAAAGCCGGACTGGCCCTTCAGGATTCGCTCGCGTGCTTCCTCGAACGAGAACCAAGCGGCGCGATCCACTTCCGGAAATTCCTGCATCTTGCCGGATTTAGGCGGCCATTCAATGGAAAACACGTTGCTGCGAATGTCTTTCGCCGAGCAGTTGCCCTCGAAGGCCCAAGCGGAAATGAGCTTGCCGCTCGGCTGCTTGATGGCGCCAAGCGCGACGAAATTTCCACGAGGCTTGATGCCGGTCTCTTCTTCGAACTCGCGCTCGGCCGCGGCGAAAGCGTCTTCTCGTTCGGAATATTCACCTTTCGGGATGGACCACGAGCCGAGGTCTTTCTTTTGCCAGTAGGGTCCGCCGGGATGCACGAGCAACACCTCGAGCGCGGAGCCCCGCGTGCGAAACATCAGAAGACCCGCACTCAATCGCTTCATGCGGTTCAATCCTACATCGCTTCCGCGACGAAACAAGACAACGATGACGTGCCGGCGAGGCCCGCACGCGATGCGCGCGTTTAACGGCGGACCTGCATTTCGGCAATATTGCCGCCGCTCGACTAAATGTCTACGTGCTTGGTTTCCGGGCCGAGCAGGGCGCCGACGAGCAACAGAACGCCGCCAAGCGCGAAAATGACAAGCTGGGTGTTTTCGTACGGCACTCCCCATGCCTTTAGGCCAAGCATGTAAAAGGAAGAAAACGCCGGGATGATGGTCGCGGCGCTGTAGCCGATTCCGTAGCCCGAGGCACGGCAGGAGGTTGGGAAGCGCTCGTTGATGTAGGAAGTGACGATAGCCCACGTCGGCAGCGCGCACAGGTTCACGAGCGTGACCAGAAGGATCAGTTCCGCCGAATTCTTGTAGCCGGATTCCACGAGCACGTAATAGAGAATGGGACCGGCCGTGCAGCCGGCGAGGCCCATGAGCGCGAGCGCATTGCGCCGGCCGATTTTCTGCCCCAGCATTCCGAATGGAACGAAAGCGAGCCCGAGGACGACACTCGCGATGAGCTGAGCATTCGTCACCGTGACGCTGCTGACGTGCCGAACCGTAAGCAAAACGCCCGGCAGAATTGACGTTACGGCGTTGAGCGTGAACCACGCGCCACTCATCACAAGAAATACCTGCAACAGGGACCGAAAATTGCCGCCGCTAAAAAGTTCCTGAAGCGGCGACGCCGCCTTTGGCGCGGTGGCCCAGACGTTGGATTCAGGAACCCGCGTCAGGTAGTAGACGAAGACTCCGCCGGCGAGCAGCGCGCCGACGAAGAACGGAATGCGCCATCCCCACTGGACGTACGGGGAATGCAGTGAGCCCGCGGGAAAGACACGCAATAGGCTCGCCGTGATGAGCGACATTGCCGCTAAAGAGACCGGAAAGCCCGTGTGAATGATTGCCGCCCATTTTCCGCGCTTCTCCTTTGGCGCGAGCTCCATGGCCAGCGGATTCGCTCCCGTGTATTCGCCTCCGAGAAAGATGCCGTCCACAAGGCGCAGAAAGGTCAGGAGCGCGATACTCGTGGCGCCCAACGTTTCGTAGCCGGGCAGCAATCCTATCAGCAGCGTCACGAGTGAAAAGCCGCCCATGGAGATGATCGTGACCCTGCGCCGGCCGAGCCGGTCGGCGTAATGGCCAAAGAGCGTCGCGCCGAAAGGACGACCGACGAGCGAGACGGCAAATACGACGTAATACAGCGTTGATTGCAACGCAGGGCTCAGTGTCGAGGGCTGGAAATAAGAAATTGCAGGTCCAAGCGCGATTACAGGCAGGTAGACGTCGAACATGTCCACAAAAAATCCGAAGAATGCCGCGCGCAATGCGTGTAGGCCCGCTGCGCGGGCGGCCGATTCGGAGGCCGCAATCTGCGGCTGCGTGGCTTGATCCAGGGGAGCTGCCGACTCGATCATTCGCGCACCTAAGTTCTGAAAAGTGAGACTGGGGACAATCGGCTGTCCATGAGTGGTGCGTATCCTATCTGGCGCAGAGCGCGCGCGCAATCGAGGCGGCGATAGGCCGATTGAGCGGCGCGTGCCACGTCCGATTGTGCCATCTGCTCGTCGCAACATCGATTGGCGGGTGTACGTCGTGGGAACGGACTGAATAATTTCCTCGAGCTTCGCATCCAATCGCCGGCGGGCAATAGCGCGGACGTAGCCCATTAAATCTCCCGCATCGCGTTCGATCGCGCGAATCTCGGTGACGTTTTCCGGCGCAACGGCCTTCTGCCACTCCACCCAGAGCTTCCAGCCCTCGGGCATTCCGTCGGCCAGATCAACATTCACGAGTCCCGTTTTTTCCCAGTGTGAACGCCACCAGGATGCGGAATGCAGGCAGTGCATGCTTGGTTCCCACCACGGGATCAGTGGCTCGGGAACCCGGCCTTCGATCTCGCGCGTCAGCCCGGCACCAGCGATTGCGATCTGGCCGCCCGGTTTGACGAACCGCAGAACGTAGCCGAGATACAGGTCATCGGTTCCGTAATATGGAAACGAATCTATAGAGATGATCGCGTCAAAAAAGTTGTTGGCGAACGGAAGAGACCTCGCGTCGGCGCGTATCGGATGGACGCCACGTTCGACACCAGCATCGTGAATTCGCTGCAGGTTTTCGGACGCGCTGAACCACAAGTCCACGGCCCAAACCTCGACTTCAAATTCACGCCGCAGGAATATGGACGATAGAGCACGGCCACATCCGAGATCCAGAATCCGCATTCCGGAGCGCAGGTCGAGCGAATTCGTGAGCCATTCGGTCAGCCAGATCGGGTTGGCGCCGCCGCTGCAGCCCGCGATGATCCAATCAGGACTGTATTTGTTTGAGCGTGGAAACCGTCCGGACGTGAGCTGAGAGTTCAATGATGAGCCTCTTCGTGTAAATTGTGGCGGTATCTTAGCTTGGAAAAACGATTCAGGCCCGGAGGATGCTTTGCAAATGAACGGCCGTGCGAAGCACTCTGGAATCCTGACCTCGGTCTGCGGCCAGTTGCAGGCCGAGCGGCAATCCACTCGGAACCGGCAGGGGAATCGAAATCGCCGGAGTTCCGAGTGCGGTCCACGGGGCGTTCATTTTTGGATCGCCCGTGGATGACAGCCCAAGGGGTGCGGGGCCTGGCGCAGCGGGAGTCAAAATTACCGGCGTCGCTTTCATCATTTCGGAAACCTGAAGCTTGCAGCTCGCGACATAGCGCATCGCCTCGTTATACTTTTCCGTAGGAATTTTCAATCCGTCCTCAACCAGCGTGGCCAGATCTTCGAGACGCGAGCCGTATTGTTCATACCGCTGCTTGTGAATTCGCGCCCCTTCGTAAAACATGATCAGTTCGTTTGCGCTGGACAATTTATCCAGCATGTCACCCATCTTGACTTGCTGGATAGAAATGCCGCCCGTTCGCAAGACGGAAAGCGCCCTCGCGAATGCCTTCGCCATCTCCGGCTCGACTTCCTGGAGTGGATCAGGAACACCTAGGGCAAACCTTTCGTCCTTGCCGGGGTCATGGCTGAGACATTCCCATAGAAGGAGCATATCCGCAGGTGATTGGGTAAAAAGTCCGAGCGTATCCTGTGTTTTCGCCACGGGCAGCACACCCTCCATAGAAAACCAATCGTAGGTGGGTTTGAATCCCGTTACGCCGCAGAAAGAGGCTGGCCGCAGCACGGAGCCTCGCGTCTGCGTGCCAATTGCAATCGGCACCATTCCGGCAGCTACGGCCGCAGCCGAGCCGCTGGAACTGCCGCCTGGCGTATGCGCGAGATCTCTCGGATTGCGTGTCGGAGGCGGAGTCTTGTAGGCAAAAGACGCGCATTGTGTCTTGCCCAGCAAAATCCCTCCACGCTTGCGTAGATCTTGCACAATCGCCGCGTCAAATGCGCCGATTCTTCCTTTGTAAACGGGCGAGCCGAACTCTGTCGCCAACCCCTTCGTTTCGATGATGTCTTTAACACCGAATGGAATTCCCAACAGCCGGCCAGTTCCCGTGGGTTTCTCAGGCGAGACCTGCACCCAAGCGTGAATCGATGCATCCATTTCTTTTATTCGGTTCAGACATGCGCTCACGCCGTCCTCGCGTTCCGTTTGCGTGGCAGCCATCCATTGAGTCAGCGTTGAAAGTGCATCAGAGCTCTTGGAACGAGGCGCCCGCATGTACACCGCCGCCGCGATTCCAGTAGCAATGAATTCTCTTCGGTTCACTCGTACCCTCCAATGCTCAAACGTCAGGCAGTCCGAGCCAGGTTTGTCGAGCCAACAGACTGTCGTTCCATTGTCGATTTTATGCGATGGGCTGAAACACGGGGTAGCGAATCACGGGTAAAAGACTCGACGGGACCTAGAAATGGTAGGCCCGGGAGGACTCGAACCTCTGACCTCTTCCGTGTCAAGGAAGCGCTCTAACCAACTGAGCTACGGGCCTATCCAGATGCACCCATCTTAACATACCGATAAGTGGCAGAATGGGGTGGAGACTTCGCGAACCGACGGCGAAGGCGCTTTTGAAACCAGCGAGACTGCCTGAAGCTTGATCCTCTTTACCAGTGCAGAATGCGGGAAGGACAGTGCGGGGAGTTCTCTCGTGTTAACATGACCCCGGCGCAAAAGGGCGCATCCGGTCCGCGGAAAGGACAGAAGTCCACCTTGTTGTGACAATCCGGATCCACGAACTTACTTTCTGCCCGTCAATGCGGATCTAGGGCGTAGGAAAGGGAGTTCGCCATGCCTGTACGACGCCTTCCGCCGAATCCCAATCTCGAACATCTGAAGTATCAGGCTAAAAACTTGCTACGCGATCACGCCTCGCGCAATCCGGCGGCGGCTCAGCGGATCAGAGAATTTCATCCGCGTTTCGCTGGCTCCACTGACGCCGTGATTTTCGACACG
>Ga0187783_10002117_pt1 | contig 14785 bp, 12 predicted proteins | sample 1015_SJ02_MP02_2_FD_132471 | JGI IMG/M metagenome (GOLD analysis project Ga0187783, IMG submission 132471) | Tropical peat soil microbial communities from peatlands in Department of Meta, Colombia - 1015_SJ02_MP02_20_MG | ecosystem: Environmental > Terrestrial > Soil > Wetlands > Peat | place... | reverse complement strand
GTGCTGCTCGGCGAGCTGCCGCAGCGCGGGCAGACCGCGACCATACTCGTGCTGGCCGGGCTCGGCTGGCCCTGGGGCGCGCGCGTCATCCGCGCCCAGACGCTGGCAATCCGCGGCCGCGACTTCATCGCGGCCGCGCGCGAAACTGGCGAGAGCACCTGGCGCATCATCACCTTCGAGATCGTGCCCAACGAGATCAGCCTCATCGCGGCCAACTTCGTCAACACCGCCCTGTACGCGATCGGGGCCTCGGTCGCGCTGGCGTTCATCGGCGTCAGCAACCTGTCGACCTGGAGCCTTGGCACCATGCTCTACTGGGCGCAGAGCCAGCAGGCCCTGCCACTTGGCGCCTGGTGGTGGTTCGTGCCGCCTGGCCTCGCGGTAGCGCTGATGGGCACTTCCCTGGTGCTGCTGAACACCGGGATCGACGAGCTCGGCAATCCGAGACTGCGCGACGCGGCCAGGGTCACCAAGATTGCCGGTCGCGGGCAGCACCCCACTGACCCGACGCCGGTGCTGCACGCTGCCGCGGCGCCGCCGCGCCTTAGCCCGGTGACCGCGTTCGTCCGCTCGTTCTCCCGCACTGCTTACGTCACCGACCGCGCGAATCGGCTCGGCGCTGCCCCGACGGCGGAGGACGAGCGGTGACGGCTGAGCGTAGTAACCGCGTTTCCGGCCCGGATGGAGCCAGGGGCCAGGGCGACTATGCAGCCGGCCCGCTGCTGTCGATTCGGGACCTGTCGGTCGCCTACCGGACTGTCGCCGGCGACGTGCGCGCGGTCGACCACGTCAGCCTGGACCTGCAGGCCGGCGAGATCGTCGGCCTGGTCGGTGAAAGCGGATCTGGTAAGTCCACGCTCGCCTACGGCGCCTGCAGGCTGCTCCGGCCGCCCGCGGTGATCACCAGCGGCAGCGTGCGCTACCAGGGCCGGCGGATGGGCACGCCGACCGAGATCCTCGAGCTGAGCCCGGACCAGCTCAAGAGCATGCGCTGGCGCGAGATCGCCATCGTCTTCCAGAGCGCGATGAACGCCCTGAACCCGGTGCTGAACGTCGCTGATCAGCTCACCGACGTGATCCGAGCGCACCTGCAGGTGACCAGAACGCAGGCCGCGCAGCGCGCCGCCGGGCTGCTTGACCTGGTCGCAATTCCGCGCGCTCGGCTTCGCAGCTACCCGCACGAGCTGTCGGGCGGCATGCGCCAGCGAGTGATGATCGCCATGGCGCTGGCGACCGAGCCCGAGGTCGTCATCATGGACGAGCCGACAACGGCGCTGGACGTCGTGGTCCAGCGGGAGATACTCGGCCAGATCCTTGAGCTCAAGGAGCGCCTCAGCTTCGCGATCCTGTTCATCACTCACGACCTCTCGTTGCTGCTTGAGCTTGCCGACCGGATCGCCGTCATGTACGGGGGCCAGCTGATGGAGGTCGGCACGGCCAGTGAGGTTCATTACGAACCTGCCCACCCCTACACCAAGCGGCTGCTGACCTCGTTCCCATCGCTGCGCGGTCCGCGGCGGAAGCTGACTGGCATCCCCGGCACCCCGCCCGATCTGCTTGACCCGCCACCAGGGTGCCCGTTCCTGCCGCGCTGCAGCGACGGGACGGAAGCGTGCTCCCGGATCGAGGTAACGCTCGCGCGCGTTCGCACCTCGGCAGATCCGAGCCATCTCACTGCCTGCCCATTCGTGCTGCCTGACGGCCAGGCAGGCAGCGCCGGCGAGCAGGCAACCGTTCCGGCCGCCGGGCAGGCAGGGGCGAAGGAGCTCTCGCCATGAGCAGCCAGCCAGCCGACAAGCGGCAGCCAGCACCACTGGACCTCGCGTCAGACCTGGCGTCGCCGGCCGCAGCGCGCGGCAGGCTCGTGCTGGAGGCAGCCGACCTGAGCAAGAACTTCAAGCTCGGCCGCGGCCAGGTCCTCAGGGCCGTCCGCGCCGTCTCGCTCGGCCTGTATCGCGGCGCAGTCGTGGCACTCGTCGGCGAAAGCGGATCCGGCAAGTCGACAGTCGCGCGGCTGCTGGCCGGCCAGCTGCACCCGTCGGCCGGCCAGATCCGGCTGAACGGCACGCCGGTCGAGGTGAGCGGCCGCCAGGCGTTCCGCCGGTACAAAAGCGATGTTCAGCTCATCTTCCAGGACCCGTTCGCGTCGCTTAACCCCGTGCACACCGTGCGCTATCACCTCGAGCGCCCGCTCGGGCTGCACCGGGGTTCGCTGTCCAGGGAGCAGGTCCACAAGGAAGCCGCCAGCCTGATGGAACAGGTCCGGCTGACCCCCGCCGATACCTTCCTGGCGAAGTACCCGCACGAGCTGTCGGGCGGACAGCGGCAGCGGGTCTCGTTCGCCAGGGCGCTGGCCGCCGAGCCGAGCGTGCTGCTGGCCGACGAGCCGGTGTCCATGCTCGACGTCTCGATCCGGCTCGAGATGCTGAACCTGCTTGATGACCTGCGCAAGCGCTTTGAACTTGCGCTGCTCTACATCACCCATGACATCGCTTCGGCCCGCTACTTCGCCGACGAGGTGCTGGTGATGTATGCCGGGCAGATCGTCGAGCGCGGACCGGCCGAGGACATTACCCAGGAGCCGGCGCATCCCTACACCCAGCTCCTGGTCAGCTCGGCGCCTGACCCGGACGACCTGGGTGGCGCGCTGCGCAACGGCGCCCGGTTGCCGGGTGCCGCCGACGGTGACGTCGACGGTGCTGCCTGGTCGGGCGGGCGGGCCGGGCTAGCCGGGGCGGCTGCGACGCCGGCCGCCGGTGCCTGCCAGTTCAGCAACAGGTGCCCGCTCGCAATTGACCGGTGCCGGGCCGAGGCTCCGCCGCTGCTGAAGGTTTCCGCGTCCAGGGCCGCCGCGTGCTGGCGACTGGACGTCGCAGCCCCTGCTGTCTATGCCGGGCGGGAAGGGGGTGGGGACATTACGAGCTAGCTCACAATCCCCTCTACCAGGCGGGACATTAACTCCACCACAGGAAAGGTAAAGATGAGCGTTAACCATCTGAGTTCCCGAGGGCTCATTGCCATCTCCGCGGCAGGCCTCCTCGCGGTCGGGCTCGGCGCTTGCTCGTCAAGCAAGGCCCCGTCGAGCACATCGTCGAGCGCCGCCACGACGCTGATCATGGAGAGCTCGCCGGAAAGCTCGATCACGCAGGACTTCAACCCGTTCCAGCCCACGGCCGCACCCCAGGGCATGGGCGCGACCGGGCTGATCTACGAGCCGCTGCTTCAGTTCGACGTCGCCGCCCCGCCGAAGTATTACCCCTGGCTGGCCACGGGGTACAGCTGGTCCAACGGCGGCAAGTCGATCACCTTCACGATCCGGCAGGGCGTGAAGTGGAACAACGGCAAAGCGATGACACCGGCCGATGTGGCTTTCACCTACAACCTGGTGAAGAGCAACACGGCGATCAACCTCGGCGGCATCCCGATCACCAGCGTGACCACGTCTGGTAACACCGTCACGATCAACTTCAGCTCGCCGGAGTACCTCAACCTGCAGCAGATCGCGGGGGTGCCGATCCTGCCGCAGTCACAGTGGGGAACGGCCGGCAGCCCTGCGACCTACACCGACGCGACCCCTGTCGGCACCGGCCCGTACCTGCTGAAGAGTTTCACGCCGCAGGGTTTCACGCTGACGAAGAACCCGTACTACTGGCAGTCGTCGATGGTGAAGATCACCAACGTGTACTTCCCCGTGTACACGTCCAACACCGGCGCGCTGGCAGCCCTGTACTCAGGCCAGATCGACTGGACCGGTAACTTCATCCCCGGCCTGCAGAAGGACTTCGTCGACACCGCACCCGCCTACCACCACTACTGGGAGGCTCCGGGCAGCACCAACGCGCTGATCCCCAACCTGAACAAGTGGCCAACCAACCAGCTGGCAGTCCGGCAGGCGATCAGCCTGGCGGTGGACAGGACCCTGCTCGCCTCCGAGGGCGAGGACGGCCTGGAGAACCCGGTCACCAACGCCAGCGGTCTCACCCTGCCAACCTTCTCGGCGTGGTCGGCGCCGGCCGCGTCATACAGCGTCTCGGCGACCGGCAGCGCATCGGCAGCCGAGGCAGTGCTGACCAAGGCCGGCTACAAGAAGAACTCCAGCGGTTTCTTTGCCCTGAACGGCAAGGAAGTCACGGTGCAGCTGATCAGCCCGGCGGCCTACACCGACTACGCCGCGGTTGGCGCTATCGTCGCGCAGGAGCTCAAGGCTGCCGGAATCAACGCCAGCTTCTCGGGCATCACGGTGAACGCCTGGGACGCCGACATCGCCGACGGCAACTTCGAGCTGGCTGAGCACTGGTCGGCGGGCGGCCTGACGCCGTACAACCTCTACAACAACTGGCTCAACAGCGCGCTCTACAGCACCACGTCGGCCACCGGAGACTACGAAGGGCTGAAGGACGCGGCGATCGATGCCGACCTGGCGATGCTCGCTGGCGACTCCAGCGTGGCGGCCCAGACGGCCGACCTGGCGCCGATCATGAGCTACGTCGCGGCCAACGTTCCGGTGATCCCGATCACCACGGCCTCGGAGTGGTTCGAGTACAACTCGGAGCACTTCGTCGGCTGGCCGACGCAGGCCGATCCCTATGAGACCGGTCAGCCGACCGGTACCAACAGCGGTGCCGGGGCGGGTACTGACGAGGTCGTCATCCTCCACCTCAGCCCGCGCAGCTAGGACCACCGCGGCATAAGCGGGCCCGCCCCTGGGTGACCAGGGGCGGGCCACACCCCACCTGTACCGTAATCCCTCACAGTGAACAGATTGCTAACAGCCCTGCCCGCGCTGACGGTCGCCTAGCGCGGGCAGGCTGTTTCGCGGCCGCGGGGCTGGCGACATCCGGCCAGCGCTGGCGGCCTCGGGTCAGTCGTAGCTGGCCTCAATCAGCCAGCGGCCATCCTGGAGGGCTGCCAGCCAAGCGGCTCCGTCCTCGGTGACCAGCTGGAGCCTGGCCTGACGGCAGGCGCAGGGGGGATCCCACCACCGCTGGGTGACTGGCCATGGCCCGGCCCAGGCCGTGATTGCCCGTGGTGGTCCGCCCGCCGCCGACAGCAAGGCCGGCGGCGCGGACAGCTGGGCCCGTCCGCTGACCGACACCGCCTCACCAGAGCTATCAGTAACGCAGGCCGCTAGCGGGGCCTGGTAAACGGTGGCCGGGGCGGGCGCGGGAATCTGCCCAGGCCAAGGACGGTCAGGCGGGCGGTCAGGTACCGCGGCATCGCCGAACGGAACGAATATCACCTGCTCGGCTGGCCTGCGGCCACCGGCCGACATCGGGCGGGTGACACGGTCGTGGCCGAGCATCGCCTGGACCCGGATGGCCGCCCGCGCCACCCGGTCGGTGATGACCGAGTCACCCCACAGCGCCAGCTGCCGTCCAGTGGCGCGGACCAGCTGGTCCGGGATCAGCCGCAACATCGTGATGCCAGACGTCCCCAGCCAGCCATCGAGCTGCCAGCGAACGCGCTCGGCCACGGCCAGTGCCGACAGCAGCCCGTCGTGCCGCCATAGCCGGCTGAGTTCCTGTCCGTTCGCGCAGCGCACCTGCACCTGCACCCGTACGCAGGCGAGCCCGGCAGCTGCCAGCCGGTCATGCATCTGATCGGCTAGCGCCTTGGCCGCGAAGATCACCGGCTCGGAGTGCTCGGCTGGCGGCTCGAATTCCATCTGCACGGACTTGTCATCCGCAGCCGGCCGCGGGATCAGCGGCCGGGGATCAAGCCCGCGGGCCAGCCGGCTGGCGAGCTTGCCCTGGGCTCCGAACCTGCTGGCCGCCTCGGCCGGCGGCAGCGCGGCAAGCTGGCCGAGTGTCTCGATGCCCAGCCTGGGCAGCAGCTCACAGAGCTCAGGCAGGTCCAGCACGGTGACCGGGTGGCCCGCCAGGAATTCCGCCGTCTCTCCCGGCGGTACCAGCAGTCCGGTCGGCCCAGCCCGTGCCGCCAGCCCAGCGGCGAACAGGCCATCCGCCACCCCGACCTGACACGCGAAGCCGCCTAGGCAGACGGCCTCGGCGAGCTTGGCGGCCAGCTCGGCCTCGCCGCCGAAGAAGCGGGCCGGACCACGCGCGGCAATGGCGCAGATGCCCGGCCGCAGGACCTCGACTTGCGGGCAGAATGCCTCGACGATCGCGACGACTGGCTCGAACGCCCGCGCCGCAGTGCCGCTTCCTGCAGCCGCACCGCTTCCTGCAGCCGCACCGTTTCCTGCAGCCGCACCGTCGAGCCAGTCCGGGCAGCGCAGCACGAGCACCCGCCGCGCCGCCGCGGTCAGGCTGGTCATCCGCTGCTCACCAGTTGCTCGGCGTCGATCAGGTAATTCCTGCGCGCGCTAGCGTCATGCGCGCTCATGCCAGCGGCCGGGGCTGCGGCCGAGACCTTGCCGTCCGGCCCAGGCAGCCACAGCCACGCCGAACGCGGTCGTTCGCCTGCGCCCCGGCCGGATGAGACCACCTGCACCCGGCGAGCGCGCAGCCGCCCGTGCCCGACGCCGATCCCGGTCCATTCCGCGTCGGTCACGAGCAACCGGGCCTGCGCACCCGGCCAGTCCCCGGCGAGCACGAGAATGCTCCCGTACCGGCGGGCCACCGCCTCCAGCTTGTGCCGTAGCTGGGCGGACGGCGGTTCTGGCGGGCGCAGCAGCACGATGTCAAAGCCGTCGAGCAGGGACGCCACGACTTGCGGCCAGCTCGGACCCGGCTCAGCGATCAGCAGCAGCCGGCCGGGGTCCAGGCCAGCCTCGACTGCCGCCCGCATGCCGATGGACGGAATCCCGGCGACCGCGCACCACGCCCCGTCAGCAACTGCTTCTGTCACCAGCGCCAGCGACAGCAGTCCCCAGTCCCCCGATGTCACCACCGACCCGCGCCGCAGTCCGCCGTCCGGCAGCAGCTCCCGCAGCGCAGGCAGAACCGGCAGCAGGCCCTCACCGGCCAGCACGTCGTCCCGGTGGCGCACCGGAGATAGCGAAATGACCTGCGCTATCTCCGCTCCCATCTCACCACTATCGAACAGGTATTCGATGGAGTCAAGCTTAATACTGGGCCGCTCGCCGTATCCGTCTGGCCCAGGAGAAGCTGACCAAAAAGCTGCGAATCCAGTGCTCCGACCCGCCAGTCGTAGTAGACCTTCCGTACATGACCCGACACGCCAGGGCAGCCAACCACCGCTTAGTCTGGTCGATCACGCCCCTGATCCTCGTCGCGGCCGGGTCGGTCGTCATCGTCCACTGGGCGTCATCGTCTGCGGCCACGCAGACCCCAGCGCGCACGACCGCCGCATCCGCCAGGGTGACGCCCGCCCGCGCGGCCGCCGCATCCGCCCGCGCGGCCGCCGCATCCGCCCGCGCGGCCGCCGCGTCCGCCAAGCCGGTGTACTTCCACACCCTGCCGCCCGGCGCGAAGCTGCCCAGCGGTACAACGTGCGCCAGGCTCGTGAACCAAACACCCCAGCCAGAGAACAAGGCTGCGAACAAGCCATACAACCGCAGGACCGGCCAGCATGTCGGCCCGAACTTCTTCGCCGCGGGCGATAACCCGAAGGCCCAGAAGCTGCTGGCCCCGCGGATCAACGGTGACTTCACCGGCAGCACCATCGACATCCTGCGGTGGGCTGCCTGCAAGTGGGGAATTGACCAGGACATCGTATTCGCCCAAGCCGCCGTCGAGAGCTGGTGGCAGCAGGACACGCTCGGCGACTGGGGTACGCAGGCCTCTGCCTGCCCGCCTGGCCACAAGCTCGGTGCCGACGGCAAGCCAGGCGAGTGCCCGCAGAGCTACGGAATCCTGCAGAACCGGTATCCCTATGAGGATGGCGGCTGGCCGGCCATCATCTCCTCGACCGCGATGAACGCCGATGCGGCTTACGCGATCTGGCGGGCCTGTTTCGACGGGTACGAGACGTGGCTCAACACGGTGCCGAGGGGCAGCCAGTATCACGCAGGCGACGCCTGGGGCTGTGTTGGTCGCTGGTTCGCGGGGCGCTGGCGGACCGCGGCCGCTCTGAGCTACATCGCAGCGGTTAAGAAGTACCTGCGCGAGAAGATCTGGCTCCAGCCGGACTTCCAACAGGACTGACGGGCCTTAACCGGCGACGGCAATTGACCAAACGGCGCGGGAATGAGCAGGGAATACCGTGACCACGCCTTTGCCAAAGGTTAGTGCTCCTTTGACGTAGCCAAATCTTTGGCCGGAATTTGCATTGACTTGACGATCAGGGTTATCGGCTAGTTCGGGTGACTGCCTCTAGGGTGTGCGCCATGCCAGTTTCGCTCAGCAGATCGCTATTCAGCCGGTATGCCGTCTCGTGGGTATTCCTCGCGGGCGTCTGCGTCGCCGAGATCGTCTACGTCTTGCTGCCTGCCCCGGATCGGGCCGCGCTCCTAGGCTGGGCCAGCACCAGTGTGCACAATCTCGAGCACGACCCGGTGGGCTGCCTGGTCGTCTCGGCCTTCATCCCGACCGAGTTCCTGCTCGCCTGGCCGGTCCTGGTAGTGCTGGCCATGTTCGGCGCCAATCACGTGCTCGGCAACTGGCGAACCGCTGTGACCTGCGCCGCTGCCCACGTCATCGGCACGTCGGTAAGCGAGGGCATCGTCGCTTATCGGGTTGCCGCCGGCCGGCTGCCGGTAGCCGACAGGTTCCTCATCGACGTCGGGCCGTCCTACGTCGTGGTCGGCGCGATCGCCGTCGCGCTGCTGTACGGGACCTGGCTGGCACGGCTGGCGGCTGCGCTCGATTTCGCGCTGCTGATCTTCGTCGGGCAAATCTTCTCCGGCCTCAGCCACCTGCAGGTGTCGGCCGTCGGGCACCTGACCGCTCTGACCGTGGGTGCGGTCCTCGGCACTTACCTAGTACGGCAGCGGCAGCAAAAGGCGCGATCGCTATTGCGTCACGACTCGGCATCCTCTGGATAGAGGCCTGCTCAGCGGCTGCTAAATTAGGCCCGATAAAGTTGCGGTTGCCGGGTCCCGGCGATCCGGTTGGGTAGCGGGCAACTACCCTAGCTTCTTGAGTTACAGGGGCTTTTCATTAACTCCGAAATTAAGCCGGATAGAGCTTTCGCATGAGCTTTGACGTGCACGGGCCCGCTCGGACGCGGCCTGCGCTGGCCGCCTCGGCTACGGGGGCGTCTTCCCCCGCCCGGCCCGCGCGCGTGTACGGCTGGCTCGCGACGGCCGGTATCGGCACCGCCTTGGTCCTTTTCGTCTTGGTGTCGCTGGCCCGGGCATCGTGGATGCAGCCCCCGGTGCCGATGCCGCGCGTCGGGCCGCCGTTCGAGCTGACCGGCTGGCACCTGCAGCAGGGCACCGTGACCGTGCTGTTGTGGCTGTCCGCGCTCGCTGGCGGCCTCGGCGTGGCGGCCGGCCTGGTCGCGGCACAGCGCGGCGCGAGGCCGCCGATGCGGTTGCTGCTCGCGGGCGCGGCAGTTGCCGTCGCGATCTTGACTGTGCTGCCCCCGGCCGGTTCCACGGATGCGCTCGACTACGCCGCCTTCGGCCGGATGCTGGTGCTCGGTCACAGCCCCTACGTCATGGTGCCGTGGGACCTGATGCGGATGCACGACGCCATCGCCAAGTCGCTGCCGCAGGAGTGGGACCGCCTGCCGACACCATACGGGCCCGCAGCCACGCTCGAGCAGTTCGCGGCGGCACAGCTCGGCGGCGCCTCGGCCGCACGGATCGTGTTCTGGCTGAAGCTGTGCAACGCGATGGCGTTCGGCGCGGTGGCCATCACCGCAGATCGGCTGCTGCGATCCGCCCCTGAGGCCCGGCTGCGCGCCCACCTGCTGTGGACCGTCAACCCGCTGCTGATCTGGCAGGAGATCGCAGCGGCGCACCTGGACGTGCTCGCGGCCGCGGCGGGCATGCTCGGGCTGATCGTCGCGTGCGGCTGGCCGGCCGTGCCAGCTGCCGGGCATCCGCGGCTCGGCCGGGTGCTGGCCGGCGGAGCGCTGATCGGCCTGGCGGCGGATATCAAGATTACGTATTTGCTCTTCGCTGTCGGCATGGCCTGGGCGCTGCGCAAGTCAGCAGCAGCCTGCGCCGCTGGCGCCTGCGGGGTGGCCGGCGTGCTGCTGCCCACTTATGCCTGGTTCGGCAGGCCGGCCGTGCTGGCTGTGCTCGCGCGCGGCAACAAGACCACGGCAGACAACTTCTACCAGCTGTTTTCGCGCGCCCAGGACGGCTTCCTGATGGAGCATGTCGCCATCATCGCCACCGTGCTGGTGGTGTGCGTGGCCATGCTGGCCCTTGCTCACCTGCCCTTCCGGGCGACTGCTCACCCGGCCATCTTCGTTGCCCTCGCGCTGAGCACCTCCTGGCTTTTCATCTGGCAGTACCAGCTGCCCTCGTACGACGTGATGATCATCTGCTTGCTCATCCTGGTGCCGGTTTCCTGGCTCGACGTTCTGGTGGTCGTCCGCCTCACGGCGGCCACGATTGCGCTGATGCCGGGCAACCCCCAGCCCGTGCGCGAGCACATCCTGAACCGGATCTACAACTACGACATCACCGTTCTGGTGCCGATCGTGCTGATCGCGGTCGTTGCCAGCTTTATCGCGCTATGCCTATCCGAGCGCTGGCGGAATCGGCCCTCGCGGCTTGAGCCACGCCCAGAGCTGGCCTGACCTGCCGCCTGCCGGCCAGCCTGGTGCGGATGGCGAGCGCCACCAGCAGCACGAAGAGCGCCATTCCGGTCAGCACATACAGGTTGCCGGCGATGAGCTGGAACCCATGCCAGTGGTACTCGACGTACGATGGCCGGTCGCCTAGCTGCGCGAAGACGCCCGGGTTGGTGTTGGGTGGAGCCCAGATAAAGCCCATCCAGAAGCCGCCGAGATCGATCGGCTCACCCCAGAGCCACCCAGGCCATGCGCCGAAGACGGCGACCACGAGCGCAGCTCCGGCCAGGAACGCCCACCTCAGGCTCCCGCGTGCTCGCACCCCGTAGACCGCAAGTACTGTCACGGCGGGCGCAATCCAGACCCAGTGGTGATCCCAGCTGATCGGGGACACGAGCAGTCCGGTTAGCGCACAGGTCAGCAAGCCGACCACCCGGTGGCCGGCCAGGTCGAGCAGCGCCGCCGACGCGAGGCCGATGATCAGCGTGACGATAGCCGCCGCAAGCCAGATCGGCCGCCCGGCGGCGATGCTGCCGCTGAGCCGGGTAATGATCGCCTGCAGCGACTGATTGCCCTCCCAGCCGACGAAACCGGTCCTGCCGCTCTTCAGGAACAGTCCGTCCAGCCACCAGTCCCGCGAGTCCGACGGAAGCAGCACGAAACCGAGTGCCACCGTGCCAGCGAATGTTCCGGCAGCGACGCCCGCCTGCCGGAACCGCCGAGTTAGCAGGAGGTACGGGATAAAAACCAGCGGCACGAGCTTGATGCCGGCCGCGATGCCCAGCCCTGCGCCCTTCCACCAGCGCCGGTCCGGCTGGCACATGTCCCACATGATCAGCGCCATCAGCACCAGCTCGATCTGGCCGAGGTAGAGCGTGCGCTGCACCGGCTCAGTCCAGAAGACCGCCCCGGTGATCAGCAGGGTCGCTCCGACCCTGATCACTCCGAGCCGGTAGCCAAGACCACCGAGCGTTGCCCAGATGGCAGCGGCCAGGGCCGCGATGTTCACGCCGATCGACAGCTTCAGCAGCAAGGACGCGCTCGGCAGCGTGAGGATGGTGAAGACGAGCGCGGCGAACGGGGGATAGGTGAACTTCAGCCCGGTACCCGGCCACCCATACAGCGGGTAAGCCAGGTGCAGGTATCCGGGCGGCGCATTACCAGCCGCGATCTCGCCGCCCAGCCGGTAAACCCCGAGGTCGACCGGCGCCATCCAGCGGAACATCGGGTGCGTGGCCATGAACGTGAAGTACACGGCGAGCGCCGCGGCCAGGACTATCGACCCCGCTAGCAGCAGCCGGACGCCGGACCCCGGCCAGCGCCGCGGCGCGCGGATGCCAGCTGCGCTCGCCGCCCCCAGCCTGGCTACCATGACCAGCCAAGCGCGTCTGGACTATAGGTGCGCACAAGCTACGGTAACCCCCCGACTAACAGCCACTCGGCGGCGGATAGACCGCCGTGACCGAGTCATGATCAGGAGATTAGCGGAGCTATACCGCCGAACGAGCAACGCTCCACCGCGCAAGGATCCGGCCTGCGGCATAACAGGCCGCGCCGCCGGTACCGACGAAGAAGCCGATCGGCCAGTTCGTCTCGAATGACGCGGCGATCGCGAACCACACGGTGACTACGGCCAGGACCACTGACAGCCCGAGCGCCGCCAGCGGGCTGGACGTCAGCGACCTGGCCGCGGCGGGCGGCCCGATCATCAGGCTGAAGATCAGCAGGGCACCGACGACCGGCAGCGTCATGCTGGTCGCGATCGCCACGACGACCAGGAAGGCAAGCTCCATCGCGGTATTGCTGACACCACGGGCAGCACTCGACTCGGGTGCGAGCGACGACAGCAGCAGTGGCCGGTACAGCACCAGCACCGCCAGTACGCATACCACACCCAAGCCAGCAATCGGCACGATCTCGCCAGTGCTGACGCCCAGCACCTCGCCGAACAGCAGCGCGAAGATCTCCGACGAGTACTCGACGGTGAAGCTCAGGAACAGCGCGCCCAGGCCGAGCATCATCACCAGGATCAGCGCTGTCGCCACGTCGCGCCTGGCTCGCTTGCTCAAGAGGCCGATTCCGAGGGATCCGGCCAGGGCAAACAGGCCAAGCCCGAGAAGGGTGTTGACGCCGAGGAGACTCGCGCCCGCCGCCCCGGCGAAGGCGCCCTGCGGTACCGCGTCGGCCACGAACGCCGCGCCGCGCAGTACCACGAAGAAACCGACGACGCCGGCGATGACCGCCACGATCGAGGCAGTGATCCAGGCGTTCACCATGAACGGCGCGAACATGAGACTGCCTCCCTACCAGGCAGCGGCCCGGCGGCTGCGCCCTGCCAGCTGCGCTGCCAGGAACCCGAGGAAGATCAACGCCACGATGAAGAAGCTCACCGGCCAGCCATCGTGGCTCGGCGGCCAGGTGAAGCTGTCGTAGGCCAGCACAATGCCGACCCAGGTGGCCGCAACGGCGATCAGGGCAGCCATCAGCGTGGCGCGGCCGGGCGTGCTGGTGAGCCGCAGGGCGATTGCCGCCGGGCCGACCAGCAGCGCGGTCGACAAGATCGCGCCAACCGTCATTGCCGCCAGCGAGACAGCCAGCGCGATGGCGATAAGGCACGCCAGGCCTGCCAGCCGGACACTGACTCCCCGCGCCGCCGCCAGGTCGGCGCTCACCGAGCTGAGCAGCAGCGGCCGGTACAAGACCGCAATGACGGCGAGCGCGGGCAGGCCGAAGGCGGCGGCTAGCGGGACCACGCCGCTGCTGATCGTGAACATGGAGCCAAACAGGATCGTGATGGCGGCGCCGGTCGTGCTCGTCGATGTGGTGCCCCAGTACAGGAACAACGCAGCCAGCCCCAGGCCGGCCCCGCGCACGATCCCGGTTGCCAGGTCGCGGCCGCGCGGCCGGCGGATGCCGATCATGTCCATGATCCCCGCCGCCAGCACGCCGGTCCCCGCGAAGCCCCACAGCGGGCTGATGCCGGCCAGGAAGGAGGCGGACCCGCCGGTGACCGAGAGGTCGGCCAGCGCGTGCCCGGAGTACGACTGCCCCCGCAGCACGGTAAACGTGCCGACGATGCCGCTCACGAGCGCGGCGATCCCGCCGATGGCCAATGCCACGTGCACCGGCGAGCTGGCGAAGAACCCCGGCGCGAACAGGACACGGAAGGCAGTGCTCACGGCTTGTCCGCCGGGCCGGTCACGGCAGGGCCGGTCACGGCAGGGCCGTCCGGCTGGTCACTGCTGTGTCCCGGCTGGCAGGTGATCGGGATGCGCAGACTGCGCCGCGGCCTGGTCCCCGGCCAGGATCTCGAATCCCTCGCCAGCGTGCGCGACGACCAGCACCCGGCCATGGACGTTGAGCACATCCACGTGATAGCCGTACAGCCTGCTCAGCACGTCCTCCCTGATCACCTCGCTGGTCGTGCCGCTGGCTGCCCGGCCAGCTGCCAGGTACACGATCCGGTCGGTTACCGGCAGCAGCGGGTTCATCTCGTGCGCCGAGATCAGCACCGATACCTGCTGCTGGCTGGTGATCTTGGCGAGCAGTGAGATGATCTCCTGCGCGCTGCGGATGTCCAGGTTCGCAAGCGGCTCGTCCAGCAGCAGCAGCCTGGGCTTGCTGATCAGGGCGTGCGCGATCATGACGCGCTGCTGCTCGCCGCCGGACAGGTTGCCCACCCGCTGATCGGCGAACCGGCTGGCATCGACCGCGTCGAGCATCTCGGCGACCAGCTCGCGCCGGCGCCGCGACGGCACCGGGATGCCGAGCCGGTGCCCGTCCAGACCGAGCCCGACAAGATCGCGAGCTCGCACCGGCATGTCCGGATCGAGGTGGATTTTTTGGGGAACGTAGCCGACCAGCCCGCGGCCGTGCGCTGCCGGGCGGCCGACGATGCTGACGCTGCCTGCCGTGGCCGGCTGCAGGCCGAGTATCACGCGCAGGAGCGTCGTCTTGCCCGCTCCGTTGGCTCCGATCAGCCCGACGAACTCGCCAGGGCCGACGGTGAAGCTCACGTCGTCCAGGATCGGCCGGCCCGCCAGCCGGACGCTGACCCCGTCAACGGCCAGCACCTGGCCGGTGTGGTCGCTGCTGGTCATGGTCGCCGCCATCAGAGCTTCTCGGTGGAGATCTTGTCGGCTACCGCCTTGCGGAGGGCGCTGACCTCGGC
>Ga0187783_10002116_pt1 | contig 14786 bp, 14 predicted proteins | sample 1015_SJ02_MP02_2_FD_132471 | JGI IMG/M metagenome (GOLD analysis project Ga0187783, IMG submission 132471) | Tropical peat soil microbial communities from peatlands in Department of Meta, Colombia - 1015_SJ02_MP02_20_MG | ecosystem: Environmental > Terrestrial > Soil > Wetlands > Peat | place... | reverse complement strand
TCCCGGTGATCGCAGACATCCACTTCCAGCCGAAGTACGTGTTCGCCGCGATCGACGCGGGCTGCGCCGCTGTGCGCGTCAACCCCGGCAACATCAAGACCTTCGACGACAAGGTGGCTGAGATCGCCAAGGCCGCGGCTGACGCCGGGATACCGATCCGGATCGGCGTCAACGCCGGGTCGCTGGACAAGCGGCTGCTGACCAAGTACGGCAAGGCCACGGCGGAGGCGCTGGTCGAGTCGGCGCTCTGGGAGTGCTCGCTGTTTGAGGAGCACGGCTTCCGCGACATCAAGATCTCGGTCAAGCACCACGACCCGGTCGTCATGATCAACGCATACCGGCAGCTGGCCGAGCAGTGCGACTACCCGCTGCACCTGGGTGTGACCGAGGCTGGGCCGACCTTCCAGGGCACGGTCAAGTCGGCCGTGGCGTTCGGCGCCCTGCTCGCCGAGGGGATCGGCGACACCATTCGCGTCTCGCTGTCCGCGCCGCCGGTCGAGGAGGTCAAGGTCGGCATCGCCATCCTCGAGTCGCTCGGAATGCGCCAGCGTGGCCTGGAGATCGTGTCCTGCCCGTCCTGCGGCCGGGCTCAGGTGGACGTGTACACGCTCGCCGACCAGGTGACCGCCGCGCTGGATGGGCTGGACGTGCCGCTCCGGGTGGCCGTGATGGGCTGCGTGGTGAACGGTCCGGGCGAGGCGCGCGAGGCTGACCTCGGCGTGGCATCCGGAAACGGCAAGGGCCAGATCTTCGTGCGCGGCGAGGTCATCAAGACGGTGCCGGAATCGCAGATCGTGGAGACGCTGATCGAGGAGGCAATGAAACTGGCCGCGGCGCAGGAAGCCGAGCCGGCCTAGTACCCCCTCGACCGCCGCCTTGGTGCGCGGGGTTCCGGCGCAGACCAGAACTGGTCACCGGCATCCGAGCAGCGTTGCGTCCACCTCGGGCTGAACGGGACCAACGAAGCCGTTACCCTAAAGGTGTGCTGCGCACCAGGCCGTGGCGCTCGGCGTCGTTGCGGCTGCTTACCGATCACGATCGCGATGCGGTGATCGCCCTTTGCGATCGGGATCCCGTTGCCAATGTCTTCGTGGGATCGCGGGTGCGCTCGGCCAGTCTCGACCCGGCCCGGCTCGGCGGCCAGCTGTGGGGTTACCCGGACGGCGGCGAGCTCAGCGCCGTGTGCTACTCGGGTGCGAACCTGGTCCCGGTCGAGGCGGGCCCGGACGCCATCGAAGCGTTCGCCGCGAAGGCGCGAATGCAGGGTCGGCGCTGCTCCTCCATCGTGGGCCCGGCCGCGGCCGTCTCGCAGCTCTGGTCACTGCTCGCACCGGCGTGGGGTACCCCGCGCGACATCCGGCCGGTCCAGCCCGTCATGGCCATCTCCGGACCATCCCCGGTTGAGCCCGACCCGCTGGTGCGCGCCGTGCGGCGCAGCGAGCTCGACGTGGTGCTGCCGTCCTGCGTGGCCATGTTCACCGAGGAGGTCGGCGTCTCGCCCATCGGCGCCGACGGCGGCGCCGCCTATCGCGGGCGGATGGCCGACCTCATCCGAGCTGGGCGCTCGTACGCGCGAATCGAACCCGACGGCCACGTGCTGTTCAAGGCCGAGATCGGCGCCGTGACGCCGCTGGCGTGCCAGATTCAGGGCGTCTGGGTCCCGCCCGAGGCACGCAGCCGCGGACACGCAATCCGGGGCATGGCGGCCGTGGTTCGCGCGGCGCTCGCCATGTCACCGGTAGTCAGCCTGTACGTGAACGACTACAACCTCCCGGCTAGGGCCGCGTACCGGCACGCCGGGTTCTCCGACGTCGGCACGTTCATGTCTGTCCTGTTCTGACATCCGCCCGTCGTACCCGTGCTCCCGCATCTACCGGGGCGTTAATCGTTTGCGCGGGTCGGCTCAGCGGTGTTAACGTCTTTGGCCCTTTGTGCCAACGAAACCCTTCTGCGAGGTGATGAGTCATGCCGTCGGCAAATCTGGCCACGGCGGACGAGACCACTGACGTACTAGCGGCCGAGCGCGATCATCTGCGCCGGTCGCGCGAGTTCCTCCGGCTGATGCGCGAGGATGTGCTGTCGCTACGGGCGATGGGCGGCGACCCGGTGTCGGAGGAGTACCTCAAGGCCGAGCTCTACCGGCGCGCTGAGTCGCTGCGGGACATGCCGGATACCCCGCTGTTCTTCGGTCGGCTCGATTACCGCGAGGCGGGCCATTACGGCGGTGCGGTCGAGGATGGAACGGCGGTCGACGAGGCGGCGAGCGCGTACTTCCACATCGGCAGGCGGCACGTGCACGACCCGGAGGGCACCCCGGTCGTGATCGACTGGCGGGCGCCGGTGTCCCGGCCGTTCTACCGGGCTAGCCAGTCAGAGCCGATGGGGCTGGACAGGCGGCGCCGATTCGGATTCTCCGCGGGCGAGCTGACCGCGTTCGAGGACGAGCGGTTCGGCCTTGCCCCGGTGGGACAGGTCGCCCCGGTAGGCCAGGTCGCCGCGCCGAGCCGGATCCTCATCGAGGAGATCGAGCGGCCGCGATCGGGCCCGAAGCGGGATATCGTCGCGACGATCCAGCCTGAGCAGGACGACATCGTGCGGGCGGGCCTTGACCACACGGTGTGCGTGCAGGGCGCTCCGGGCACCGGCAAAACGGCGGTCGGCCTGCACCGGGTGGCGTACCTCCTGTACGCGTACGCGCAGCGGCTGAGCCGCGGCGGCGTGATCGTGGTCGGCCCGAACAAGGCCTTCCTGGCCTATATCGAGCGCGTCCTCCCGGCGCTGGGCGAGCTCGACGTGACGCAGCTGTCGGTGACGGACCTCACCGCCGCGGTGCCCGTACGCGGCACTGACTCCGAACTCGCGGCCCGGATCAAGGGCGACGCCCGGATGGCGACGGTGCTGCGGAACGCGCTCTGGGTGCAGCTTGCACCGCCCGCGGAGGCGATCATGCTGGCGCGGGGATCCAGGCGATGGCGGGTACCCGCCTACGAGATTGCCGAGTTGGTCACCGAGCTGCAGGACCGGGGCGTGCGGTACGGGACCGGCCGCGAGATGCTCTCGCACCGGATCGCGCACGTGATTCTCACCAGGATGGAGGCGTCGGGCGAGACGTGTGACGACCGGACGCACGAGTCCGTCCGGCGGAGCAGGACCGTGCAGCAGACCGTCGCGCAGGTGTGGCCGAAGGCCGACCCGGTGCGTCTGGTGTTCAGCCTGCTGGCGGATCCTGAGCTGCGCGCCCGTGCCGCTGACGGCATCCTGGATCCCGCCGAGCAGGCGGCTATTGGCTGGGCGAGCCCGCCCCGCGGGCCCGGATCGGCCCGCTGGAGTGCGGCCGACGCGGTGCTCATTGACGAGGCCACCGACCTGATCGAGCGGACACCGAGCCTCGCCCACATCGTGATCGACGAGGCGCAAGACCTCTCGCCCATGCAGTGCCGGGCAATCGGCCGGCGCTGCGCGACCGGATCGGCCACCGTGCTCGGGGACATCGCGCAGGGCACCACGCCGTGGGCGACAAGCAGCTGGCAGCAGTTGCTCGGCCATCTCGGCAAGTCCGAGGCCGAACTGCGCGTGCTCGACGTGGGTTACCGGGTGCCGCGGCAGATACTGGACTTCGCCTCGCGGCTGCTGCCGCACATCGCCCCGGACCTGACACCTGCGTCGTCCCTGCGACAGGACGCCGGCGCCCTGCAGCTGCGGCGGGTCGAGCCTGCGGACCTGGCGGGCGCGCTGGCGGAGGCGTGCACAGACGCCCTGCGAACCCCTGGGTCGGCGGCCGTCATCGCCGCCGACGAGCAGATCCCGGCCGTCACGGAGATGCTGGCGCGCATGGGCGTGCCGTGCGCCGTGCTGGACGGGGCTGCGGCCAGTGATATGCCGGTTGTTGTGCCGGTCACGCTCGCTAAGGGCCTGGAGTTCGACCAGGTCATCGTCGTCGAGCCGGCTCGTATCGCGGCCGCCGAGGCGCGCGGCCTGCACCGGCTTTATGTCGCGCTCACCCGGGCCGTCTCCCGGTTGACTGTGCTGCACGCCGAGCCACTGCCAGCGGAGCTGGCCGGCTAACACTGCCAGCGGAGCTGGCTGCTGTTAGAGCTCCTTGAGCACCGAGGTGATAAGAGCGACCGAGTCGTCGAACGACAGCGCCGTCGCCTGCAGGTGATGGAAGAACAGGTTGTACCGATCGACCTCGGCCATGTCCTCGATCCACAGGCAGCCGGTCGCGTAGCCCATGTACACGACGTCAGGATCCATCGCGTCCGGGAAGCTCAGGATCACAAACGGAAGGTCCAGCGCGACGTAGGCGCCGCTGCTGAAGGGGATCACCTGCAGAAAGACGTTCGGGCTCGAGCTCATCTCGCACAGGTACTCGAGCTGCTGGCGCATTACCTCCGGCCCGCCGACCTGGCGCCGCAGCGCGGCCTCGTCGAGCACCACCCACACCCGCGCCGGATTAGCCCTGGCCTGGCGCTGGCGCTCCATCTGCATCGCGAAGTGCCGGTCGTCACTAAGGAACTGGCCGCCAACGTGGCCTGCGGCGTTGATCGCTCGTGCGTAGTCCTCGGTCTGCAGCAGGGTCGGGATCCGGGTTGCCTTGTAGAGCCTGATCTGCGATGCCGCGCTCTCCAGGCCCAGGTAGGTGGCGAAGTGCGGATGCACGGTGTCGCCGAAGGCGTGCCACCAGCCCTTCTGCCGGGACTCCCTGGCGAGCTGGACGAGATCATCGCGCTGCTCTTCCGGTATTCCGTAGATCGCGAGCATGTCCCGGACGTCGCGCGGTGCCACCGAAACTCGGCCGGTCTCCACTCGGCTGATCTTCGACGCCGAACACTCAAGCTGCTCGGCCACTTCCTCGCAAGTGAGCTTCGCTGACTCCCGCAGACGCCGGAGTTCCAGGGCGAGACGACGCCGCCGGACGGTGGGGGTTTGTGCGCTCGCCACTGCTGCCTCCCGCGGCCGTCTTAACTACTTCTTTACCGGCTGGGTTCTGCACAGTCTGTCGGTAGCGCTGCCAGCGCGTCCAGTAGTGGCGAAAACTCCAGCCTGCGATTTTCGCATTGCATGTTGCACGATGGGCGCAAGCGTAGCAGTCTTTAGCCGTGTCATTACTCTATGCGGTCTCATGGCTACCAGAGGTGACAGCATGACGGCGATTCAGGCCCGGCCGAGCCGGACGTGGCAGGCGAATCTTGCCCGGCTTGAGAGCCTCGCCGCGGTGCTGGCTGGCCACGGTCTGCGGGCCAGGGTCATCACGCCGCCCGGCCGGGTGCCGAGCCTGCACGTGGTGAACCCGCATGCCGCTGTGCTCGCCGAGGATGTCTACGCCGGCCGGGGTCAGGACGGGCGGTGGTGGTTCTGGTGGTCGTGGGCCGAGCAGATCGCGGCCGACGAGGATCTCGAAGGCGCTGCGGCGATGATCGAGCGGGTGCTCGCCGTCGGCGCCTAGCGCCGCAGGCTGCTGGTCGGCATGCCGGGGAACGCCTCGGTTGTGCCGCGCCACGCCGCCGCCCGCAGCGCGGCGGCCCGGACCTGCTGAGCGCCGAAGCTGCGCAGGCCAGTCTCGGGCAGAGCCACCACCACGAGGTAGGCCTCGGCGACCCGGTCCTCCATGGTCGCCGCGAGCTGCTGCGCCGTGGCCGCCGACGTGACGGGGAATGGCAGCTCGTAGGCGACGGCCGCAGCCACCGGCTGACCGCCCCGGGCGCTGATCATCGTCGTCAGTTCGCTGCCTGCCCGCAGGTGTGCGACCCAGTCGGCATCCGCGGCGGCCGCAGCGGCCGACCCGAAACTCAGGTGGGCGCCCACGACGCCATATCCGTAGGCCGCCGCCTGCTCAGCGGCCAGTGCCTGTTGCAGCGCCGCGATGGCCGCGGCCGCGTTACTCGTCATGCCGGGGCCGCCTGGGCCTGCAGAAACGGACCGTGCGTCGCCTCGGATGCCGCGATGCTCGCGAAAAGCTGGGCGAGCGTGGGCGGTAGCACGGCGAGCTGCTCGAGCAGTCGGTTCGACGCGGCTTGCTCGGCCTGCTCGAGCCCGTCGAGCACACCGCTGGGGCTGCTGCGCGCCGCGAGCGCGGGTGCTCGCGGCGCTGCCGGAGTCGGCAAGCCGGCTGGCTCGATCAGCCGGGACCTGAGCGCACCGACGTGCGCCGCGTGCTCGGCCTGGACGGCGCGAACGGCGGCCAGCAAACCGGCGTTGCTGGCCGGCAGTCGCGTCAGCGCGGCCGAATACCTGGCCACCATCAGCTCCTCCGCCGCGATGGCGGCCCGCAGCGCCCGGACCTCGGGTGGCGGTGGTGGCGGCGTGCCGAGCGCCTGCACCCCTTTGCAGCCGGCGAGCAGGACCGGCAATGCGGCGCTCGCAGCCACGAGGAGGCTGCGTCGGCTGACCCCGGTCGGGCCGCCCGGACGGGCGTCCTCGACGGGCGTCTCCTCCGTCACGGCAGCATCCTCCGCCTCTTGCGTGCACCGGGCCCGGTCACGGACCCCCGGCGCCGATCCTTGAGCATGTCACGCTGGCGGCCCCGCGGCCGCGTCCCGGCTAGGCTAGGTGACAGTGCTCTGAACAGCATCAACAGCAACAGCATGGTCTGCGGGCGAGGAGGTCGTCATGCATGGTGGCTCGCGCCGCAGCTGGCGTTCAGGTCCTGCCGCTAGCCAGGCCAAGGCTAGTGGGCGTGGCGCAGAGGTGCGGCCCGCCCCGTCTGGTCCTGCCCCCGATCCGCGCGCGCTCACCGGGCTGCTCGAGCCCGTCGTGCACGCGATGAACATGGACTTGGAGGGGATCCGGGTCACGACCGCGGGCCGCCGCCGCGTGCTGCGGGTGGTAGTCGACGCTGACGGCGGGGTGAGCCTGGATGACATCGCGCTCGCCAGCCGCGAGCTGTCGAGCAGGCTGGATGGTGCGGCCGAGATGGGCGACGGGCCGTACACGCTGGAGGTGTCGTCACCCGGTGTGGACCGGCCGCTGACGCTGCCGCGGCACTGGCGCCGCAACGTTGGCCGGCTGGTCACGACGTCAGCGTCCGAGGGCGCCGAGGACGAGCGGATCGAAGGCCGGATTACCGGCGTGAGCGAGACCGGCGTGATCCTAGAGCGGGACGGCGTGACGCGCGAGTATCGCTACGCCGACCTCGGCCCAGGGCGGGTCCAGGTCGAGTTCAGCCATCTCGAGGACGAGACGGGCGAGGAGGACATAGGTGGACATTGACCTGAGCGTCCTGAAGAGCCTGGAGGCAGAGAAGGACATCTCGCTCGACCTGGCGATCAAGGCTATCGAGGACGCACTGCTCGTGGCCTATCACAAGACCGACGGCGCGGCTGCCGTTGCCCGCGTCGAGGTGAACCGGCGCACTGGTCACGTGACCGTCTGGGCCCGGCAGACCGAAGCGGATGGCGAACTCGGCGCGGAATACGACGACACGCCGGTCGGCTTCGGCCGGATAGCCGCGACCACGGCAAGGCAGGTGATACTGCAGCGGCTCCGCGACGCGGAGGACGAGCTGACCTTCGGGGAGTATGCCGGCCGTGAGGGCGACGTTGTGGCGGGGGTTATTCAGCAAGGCAAGGATCCGCGGGCCGTGCTCGTCGACCTGGGCAAGCTGGAGGCGATCCTGCCGCCGACCGAGCAGGTCCCCGGCGAGCGGTATGTGCACGGCGAGCGGATCCGCTGTTATGTCCTGCACGTCCGCAAGGGCTACCGCGGACCGTCTGTCACGCTGTCGCGGACGCACCCCAACCTGGTGAAGAAGCTGTTCGCGCTCGAGGTGCCGGAGATCGCGTCCGGCGCCGTGGAGATCGCTGCGATCGCGCGCGAGGCTGGCCACCGGAGCAAGATCGCGGTCGTCTCGCACCAGCAGGGCGTCAACGCCAAGGGCGCATGCATCGGCCCGATGGGCAGCCGGGTCAGGAACGTGATGACCGAGCTACACGGCGAGAAGATCGACATCGTGGACTACTCGGCCGACCCGGCCGAGTTCGTTGCCCACGCGCTGTCGCCCGCGCGGGTGACGAAGGTGAACGTGGTCGATGCCCAGGCGCGGGTGGCTCAGGTGATCGTGCCTGACTATCAGCTCTCCCTGGCAATCGGGAAGGAAGGCCAGAATGCCCGGCTCGCTGCCCGGCTGACCGGCTGGCGGATTGACATCAGGCCCGACACCGCGGAGGTGGGCACCGCGTCGGTGTCCGCGACGCCCGACGACGGAGGCGGCGCTGACTCCCGCCCGGTGGCCGAGTCGGGCACCGCGGGCGAGTGGGGCACTGCGGGCGAGTCGGGCACCGCGGCCGGTGCCTAGGGCGCGCACGCCCTGTAAGCTGGACGGCGGACAGGTCGAACCGGTCCGCAGCTGCATCGGCTGCGGTTCGCGTGCGGCTAAGTCTGAATTGATCCGCGTGGTGGCGGCAGGGGACGAGATTGTTCCCGACGTCGCCTTCCGGCTGCCTGGCCGGGGTGCGTACCTGCACCCGAGCCTGGCATGCTTGGAACGAGCCCAGCGCCGCAAGGCGTTTCCGCGGGCCCTTCGCCTGTCGGCAGCCCTGCCGACAGACAAGGTCGCGGAGTACCTGACGGTGCCCACAGCCGAAGGCACCGGACGAAAGAAGGCTGACTTGCAATGAGCGCCCGATGAGCATGCGGCGATGAACAGCACAAACTGACGCCGGACGGAGCACGCGCTGCCCCGGTCGGCTGACAGGCCCGGAATCCCGGGTCGAGTAGAGGGAGCGCAGTGGCGAAGGTCCGGGTGTACGAACTCGCGAAGGAGTTCGGCGTAGAGAGCAAGGCCGTGATGGCCAAGCTCCAGGAGATGGGTGAGTTTGTTCGGTCGGCGTCCTCGACCATTGAAGCGCCGGTTGTCCGCAGGCTGAAGGACGAGTTCGCCGCGCAGGCGAAGGCGTCCGGTGACGGCGCTGCCGCGGCGGCCCCGGTCGACCGGCGAGCGGCCAACGGCCGTGCTGCCACGGTGCCCGAGACGTCGGCCCCGGCGCAGAACGGTGCCGGGTCGGCGGCAGCTGGACCCGGATCGGCTGGCGCCGGCGCCCTGACGCCGCAGCCCCCGGCTGCACCGCCGGTGGCACCGAAGCCAGTTGCGACACCAGAGCCGCAGGTTTCCCCGGCTCCGTTCCCCAAAGACCCGTTCACCAGGGATGGCGGCCCCGACCAGGGCAGTGGTGGCCAGACGCGGCCAGCACCGGCTGGACCGGCAGAGCCCGGCACGCGCGAGCCAGCGCCGGGACCACGGCCGTCTGTGCCGCGACCCGGTTCAGCTGGCGCGCGGCCTGGCGCGCCGACGACGCCTGGCCAGCGGTCAGGTCCCCGACCTGGGCCGCGTCCAGGTAACAACCCCTTCAGCTCCACGGCGACCGGCATGGGTGCCACCCCGCGGACGCCCCCCGGCCAGGCCGCGGCGGGTCCGGCCGGACCGGGTGCGCCACGCCCGGCCGACCTGACTCGAGGCGGCGGACCGCGGCCAGGCGGACCGCGGCCCAGCCCCAGCAACATGCCGCCCCGGCCGGTCGGCGGCCGTCCTGGTCCCGGCGGCCCTGGCGGCGCGCGCGGCGGCGGCTACGGCGGCCCCGGAACTGGGGCGCCGCGACCGGGTGTCGGCCGCGGTGGTCCCGGTGGCGGTCTAGGTGGGCCGCGCGGTGGTCCCGGTGCCGGTCCTGGCGGGCCGCGCGGTGGTCCCGGTGGCGGTCCTGGCGGACCGCGCGGTGGTCCCGGTGGTGGTGGCGGCGCCCGGCCTGGCATGGCACCGGCTCGTCCGGGGGCCGGCGGTCGGGGCCGAGCAGGCGCGCCGGGTGCGTTCGGCAGGCCTGGCGGTCGGCCTGCGCGCGGCCGGCAGTCGCGAAGGCAGCGTCGCCAGGAGTTCGACAACATGCAGGCGCCGACCATCGGCGGCGTGTCGATCCCGCGCGGCAATGGGCAGGTCATCCGGCTGTCCAGGGGCGCTTCGCTGACGGACTTCGCCGACAAGATTGGCGTCAACCCGGCTTCGCTGGTGCAGGTGCTCTTCACCCTCGGCGAGATGGTCACCGCCACGCAGTCGGTGAACGACGAGACCCTGCAGCTGCTCGGCGCCGAGCTGAGCTACAACGTCCAGGTCGTCTCGCCGGAGGAAGAGGACCGGGAGCTGCTCGAGTCGTTCGACATCGAGTTCGGCCAGGACGAGGGCGACGAGGGCGACCTGGTGGCGCGGCCGCCGGTGGTGACGGTGATGGGTCACGTCGACCACGGCAAGACGAAGCTGCTGGACGCGATCCGGCACACCAACGTGGTCGCGCACGAGGCCGGCGGTATTACCCAGCACATCGGCGCTTACCAGGTCAACACCGTGGTGGATGGGCAGGATCGCAAGATCACCTTCATCGACACCCCGGGTCACGAGGCGTTCACCGCCATGCGCGCCCGCGGTGCGGAGACCACTGACCTGGTGATCCTGGTCGTGGCCGCCGACGACGGCGTGAAGCCACAGACCACTGAGGCGCTGAACCACGCCCAGGCGGCCGGCGTGCCGATCGTGGTCGCGGTAAACAAGATCGACAAGGAGGGCGCCGACCCGCAGCGGGTCCGCGCCCAGCTGACCGAGTACGGGCTGGTGGCTGAGGAGTTCGGCGGTCAGTCATTGTTCGTGGACGTGTCGGCCCGGACCGGCCAGGGCATCGAGGATCTGCTCGAAGCCGTCATCCTGACCGCGGACGCCGAGCTGGACCTGCGGGCGAACCCGAACCAGCAGGCCCAGGGTGTTGCCATCGAGGCACACCTGGACAAGGGCCGTGGCCCGGTGGTCGACGTGCTCGTCCAGCGCGGCACGCTGCGGGTGGGCGACTCCATCGTGTGCGGCGAGGCGTTCGGCCGAGTCCGGGCGATGCTGGACGAGAATGGCGACCAGGTACGCGAGGCATTGCCGTCCCGGCCGGTCGAGGTGCTCGGCCTGACCGGCGTGCCTGACGCTGGCGACAGCTTCCTCGTAGTCGACGACGACCGAGTTGCCCGGCAGATCGCCGAGCGGCGGGAAGCCAGGGATCGCAACGCCCTGTTCGCCCAGCGCCGACCGCGCGTCACGCTCGAGGACCTCGAGTCCGCGCTCAAGTCCGGTGAGCGGCAGGAACTGCTGCTCATCATCAAGGGTGACGTGTCCGGCTCGGTGGAAGCGCTGGAAGACGCGCTGCTGCAGCTCGATGTGGGCGAGGAAGTGCAGCTGCGGGTCATCGGGCGCGGCGTCGGCGCGATCACCCAGGACGACGTCAACCTTGCAATCGCGTCGGAAGCCGTGATCATCGGCTTCAACGTCCGTCCGGCTGGCCGGGCGGGTGAGCTGGCCCAGCGCCAGGGCGTCGATATCCGCTACTACTCGGTCATCTACCAGGCGATCGAGGAGGTCGAGGCGGCGCTCAGGGGCATGCTGAAGCCGATCTTCGAGGAGGCTCAGCTCGGCACCGCAGAGGTCAGGGAGGTCTTCCGGGTGCCGCGGGTGGGCAACGTGGCAGGCTGCATCGTCCGGTCCGGCACGATCACCCGCAACAGCAAGGCCAGGCTCGTTCGCGACGGCGTGGTCATCTCGGGCAACCTCACCGTCGAGTCGTTGCGCCGGTTCAAGGACGATGCAACCGAGGTCCGGGAGGGCTTCGAGTGCGGCATCGGCCTCGGCTACAACGACATCCACATCGGCGACACGATCGAGACGTTCGAGATGCGGGAGATTCCGCGGACCTGAGCTAGCGGTGTATGTAGGGGCCCTGACCCTCGACGTGCTGCTCGGCGACGTGCGGTCGCTGAAGCAGAAGCGTTCGGTGGTCAGGCCCCTCATCGCTGAGGTGCACCGCAGGTTTCCCGGCGTCGCCGTTGGCGAAACCGGGTACCTCGACCTGCACCGCCGGGCCGAGATCGGCATCGCCGTGGTCAGTTCGACCGCGGCGAACGCCAGGCAGGTGCTTGATGAGTGCGAGCGCTTCGTCGCGGGGCGCCCGGAGATCGAGTTGCTGGCCGCGCGGCAGCGGCTGCTGACGCCAGAAGGTGAGTGAGCGAGCGATGAGCCAGCCAAGACCCAGGGCGCGCAAGCTGGGCGACCGGATTGCTGAGATCGTCGCCGAAATGCTGGAGCGACGGATCAAGGACCCGCGGCTCGGCTTTGTGACGGTTACCGAGGCGAGGCTCACCGGCGACCTGCGGGAGGCGACCGTCTATTACACGGTGTACGGCTCTGACGACGAGGTAGCCGGCACTGTCGAGGCGCTCGCCAGCGCGACCGGCCTGATCCGGTCGGAGGTCGGTCGGCAGACCGGGCTCAAGCACACGCCGTCAATCAGCTTCACTCGGGACACCGTGCCGGACGCGGCCCGCAGCATCGAGGACCTGGTCGCCAAGGCCAGGGCCGCGGACGAGCAGGTCGCCGCTGCCCGGGCCGGCGCAGTGCCGGCTGGGGATCCGGATCCGTACCGCAAGCCTGCTGCGGGCGACGACGACACCGCCGAGCCCGATGCCGCGGGCGATGACGACGAGTCCTGAGTGGGTGCGCGCCGTCGCGATCCTCGACGGCGCGCAGCGCGTCTGTCTGGCGTGCCACATAAGGCCGGACGCGGATGCGCTCGGCTCGATGGTCGCGGTCGCGCGCGCCCTGCACGGCCGCGGTCAGAGCGTCGTCGCGTCCTTCGGAGAGCCGTTCGAGGTTCCCGCGATCCTGTCCTTCCTGCCCGGCCTGGAGCTGCTGAGCCGGCCGGCCGCCTACCCGGCCACGCCTGAGGTCATGATGACGTTCGATGCGTCGAGCGTCGACCGGCTTGGCGGGCTGGCCGGACCCGCCGCGGCCGCAGCCGAGCTGATCGTGGTGGACCACCACGCGTCGAACACCGGCTTCGGCTCCGTCAGCCTGGTGGATCCCGCGGCCGCGGCGACAGCGGTGCTCGCCGCCGAGCTGATCGGCCGTCTCGGCTTGCCGCTCACCCATGACATCGCGGTCGGCCTCTACGCCGGCCTGGTGACCGATACCGGCTCGTTCCGCTTCTCCGCCACCACGCCCGAGGTGCACGAGCTGGCCGCGCGGCTGTTGCGAGCCGGCGTGGTCCCGGCCGCGGTCTCCCGCGAGCTCTACGACCGGGCGCCGTTCGGTTATCTGGGCATGCTCGCCGCTGCCCTCGGCCGCGCCGAACTCGACCGCTCCGCGGCAGGCGGGCTCGGCCTGGCGTGGACCACCGTGACCAGGGCCGACCGCGAGCCGGCGAAGCTATCGCTGGACGCGGCGGAGGCAGTTATTGACGAAATAAGGCGCACCGACGAGGCGGAGGTCGCCGCGGTGCTCAAGGAGGACGACCTCGGAGTCTGGCAGGTCTCAGTGCGCTCCAAGCAAGTCACCGACGTTGGCAGAGCGTGCACCGAGCTGGGCGGGGGTGGCCACGTCCGAGCGGCCGGTTTCTCCCATACCGGCAGCGCCGACGAGGTCATCCGCGCCCTGAAGCGCGCGCTGGCGGACCAGTGACCGCGATCAGCGGGCTGCTGATCGTCGACAAGCCGGCGGGGTGGACCTCGCACGACGTGGTGGCGAAGATCCGCAAGGTCGCGGGCACAAAGCGAGTCGGCCATGCCGGGACGCTGGATCCGATGGCTACCGGCGTGCTGGTGGTGGGGGTGGAGCGGGCCACCCGGCTGCTCGGTTACCTGACGCTGGCGGAGAAGGAGTATGCAGCCACGATCCGGCTGGGCCAGACGACCGACACCGACGATGCGGACGGCGCGGTGATCGGCTCCGTTGCGGTGACCGCCGTTGACGACGCCGAGCTACTGCGCGCCGTCAGCGCCCTCACCGGCCAGATTAAGCAGGTCCCGCCCGGCGTCAGCGCGATCAAGATCGGTGGTCAGCGCTCCTACCGGCTCGCGCGAGCCGGCCAGCCGCCGGAGCTTGCACCGAGGACCGTGACGGTGCGTGAGTTCGCGGTGACGGCGGTCCGCCCGGCAGACCAGGTCGTCGACATCGACGCTCGGGTGACGTGCTCAAGCGGCACATACGTGCGGGCGCTAGCGCGGGACCTCGGTGCGGCGCTCGGCGTCGGCGGGCACCTGATCGCGCTGCGTCGCACCAGGGTCGGCCCGTATCTGGCGAGCGAGGCGCGGACGCTGGAGCAGCTGACGGCGGAGCTCGGGTTGATTCCGCTTGCGGTGGCGGCCGCGGCCGCGTTTCCGCGACGGGACCTGACGCAAGCCCAGGCGGGCGCGGTGGCGCACGGCGCTCGGCTGGATGCGACGGGAACGGGCGAGCAACCGGTCGCGGCATTCGCCCCGGACGGCACGCTGGTTGCGCTTTTGACCGACGTCGACGGCCAGGCGCGGTCGCTCTGCGTCTTCGCAAGCCCAGGGTCCTGACGTGCCCGTCGGCCTCAGGTCATGGCAGGCTGTTCGCATGCAGCGCTGGCTGAGCCCGGCCGAGGTGCCCGATGACTGGGGCGCCTCGGTGGTCACCATCGGCGAGTTCGACGGGGTTCACCGTGGCCACCAGCGAATAGTAGGCATCGCCCGGCAGACGGCGGCCGATCTCGGCCTGCCGGTCGTGGTGGTGACGTTCGACCCGCATCCCGACGAGGTCGTCCGGCCGGGCTCGCATCCGGCACTGCTGTGCACCGCGCGACGCAGGCTGCAGCTGCTAGCCGGGCTCGGCGTGGACGCGGTCTGCGTCATCCCGTTCACGCTCGAGTTCTCCCGGCTCGGGCCCGACGAGTTCGTCCGGACGGTGCTGGTGGACCGGCTGCACGCCGCGCGAGTCGTCGTCGGGGATAACTTCCGGTTCGGACACAAGGCAGCCG
>Ga0187783_10002115_pt1 | contig 14787 bp, 13 predicted proteins | sample 1015_SJ02_MP02_2_FD_132471 | JGI IMG/M metagenome (GOLD analysis project Ga0187783, IMG submission 132471) | Tropical peat soil microbial communities from peatlands in Department of Meta, Colombia - 1015_SJ02_MP02_20_MG | ecosystem: Environmental > Terrestrial > Soil > Wetlands > Peat | place... | reverse complement strand
GGGACCTTCTGCCGGACGAGAGCGAAAGGTGACCACTCATGCTGGTCCTGACCGAGGCGGCCGCCGAGGTCGTCAAGTCCGTCACGTCAACCCCGCAGACCCCGGAAGGGGCGGGCCTGCGAATAGAATCCGACGCGCAGGAACCGGAAACCCCCGGTGCGCTCCGGGTCACCGCGGCGCTGGGCCCCAGCGAGAACGACCAGGTGATCGAGACCTGGGGGGCGCGCGTGTTCCTCGAGCCGCAGGCCGCCGCCTACCTGGAGGACAAGGTGCTCGACGCGCGGTTCGACGAACAGGGCGAGGCCCACTTCTCCCTGGGCATGCAGGCCGACGCCCAGTCGTTATACCGCGGCGACACCAAGCCCGCCGCTGGCGGCGAAGGTCGCGCGGGAGACCGCGACGCTGGACCTGCTCAGCGGCGGGCGGCTCACCCCTGCACGCCCGCGCTCAACGTGAGAGCCGGACCGGTCAGGACAGCGCGAACGGCCTGATGCTCCCCCACAGCTGGAAGCGCAGGAAACGGGCGAACCGGGTAAGCCGCGCCGTGACCAGCGGCAGGCCCGGCGTGATCGCGGTCAGGACGTAGGGATCGGTGAAGTCGCTCGTGGTGGCCGCGTTGATCAGCTCGAAGTAGACGCCGGCCGTCGTCGATCGCTGGTAGGCAATCCAGAGGGTCTTGACGGTTACGCCGCAGGGCTGCAGGCTGACCAGGGTCCCGGGGCCGGGCCCGAAGGCGACGCCCACGCAGTTGTCGGTCAGGGTGCCGTCGGGCGCGTACACGATCTCAAGACCTTCCAGGTTTCCGTACAGCGCGGCCAGCCCGGCCGGTACGAATCCGTCCCGGTAGAACTCCTCGATCGTGCCCTCATCGAGGACCTCGAAGTCCTCCGCCGGGTTGAGGGTCCCGGCGATGTTGAGGGTGATCGGCGTGCCGACCGGGCCGGACTCATTCGCCGCGGCGAGGAGGTAGTTCGGGTGCGCGGTGGTGCCGTACTGGGCGCTGAAAATGTCGGTGCAGCGCGCGCCGCACGCCTCCGTGGCCGCGTTCGCGGTCAGCGTCCCCGCCGCGCCGGCGCCGGTGACGACGGCCAGCGCCGCCGCGGCCGCGATGATCGTTCTCTTGACCGACATATCCCGCTCCCTTGGGTGTCCTGTCGATGAGTCAGCTGGTGGGAATGACTCCGTCGATCGCGCCCCACAGCTGGTGAGTCAGCGTAGGGTGGCCGGCCGCCAGCGGCGCGGTGGTGAGCAGGGGCAGGCCGGGCAGCCCCGCGGTCAGCACCGAGGGGTCGGTGAAGTTGCTGGCGGTGGCCCCGTTGATCAGCACGTAGTAGGTGCCGGCTGACGTCGTTTCCGGATCGAAGATCCAGAGGGTCTTGGCGGTCACGCCGCAGCGCTGCAGCGTGACCGGAGTGCCCGCGCCTGGCGTGGTGCCGACGCCGATGCACAGGCCGGCGGGGCTGCCCTTGGGCGCGTACTGGATCTCGACCACATTCAGGCTGCCGTAGAGCTTGCCCAGTCCGGACGGCACGAGGCCGGCCTTGACGAAGTCGCTGACCTGGCCCTGGGCCGAGAGCCCGAAGTCCTCCCCCGCGTTGCTGTCGGTGGCCTTGGCCAGGATGACCGGCTGGCCGGCGCGGCTGACCTGGTTCCGCACATCGGGGATGTAGCCCGGGTGGGCGGCGGTGCCGAACGCCTCGCTGAACAGGTCCTCGCAGATCGGGCCGCACTTGGTGCTGGCCGCGTTCGCGGTCAGCGTCCCGGCCGCGCCGACGCCGCCGATGACGCTCAGCGCCAGGGCAGCCGTGATGACCTTGCTCCGAATGGACATGCCAGCTCCCTTTCCCGTCCCGAGCCGGAATTTAGCGCAAACGGCACCGGCTTGTACGGCTTTCGGCACTGCCCCGCGCCGGAGTGTCCCAGTTGTTACCGGCGGGCTGGCACCACGTTCCGTTATGTTAAAAAAGGATTTTAATTTTCTGAACGGACGGTGGCCTTTGCTGCCCGGTCCGCCGGAGGGGATCATGGGTTTGAGGTGAGCATGCAACCGGGGCGCCCGCTGAAACGCCACGAGAGCTACGTGGCGCAGCAGATGGTCGAGCGCGCGGCCGAGCTGGCCCGCGACTCCCACGCGCGGACCCGGCACGCCGCGGTGCTGATGCGCCACGGCAGCCTGCTGGGCTGGGGCATCAATGGGGTGCCGTTCCCTGGCGAGGACCATTGCTACTGCAAGTTCGGTGAGTACGGGCAGCACGATCAGTGCCGGACGCACGCCGAGCAGCGGGCGATCACGCTGGCGCGGGACGGCGACGGATGGCGCCTGCTGCCGGAAGCGAAGCTGATCTACGTGCGGCTGGAGCCCGATGGTTCGGTGCGGCTGGCCGAGCCGCACTTCTGCCTGCGCTGCGCCCGGCTGGCGCTGTCGCTTGGCGTGACCGAGTGGATCTTCGCGCTGTCGGACGGCCTCGTCGGGTACACCGCGGCCGACTACGACGCGATCGCCCAGCTGCAGTGGTGACCAGGGGTAAGGGCGTACCGAGGAACTCCCGGAGAAGCTGGGTGAGCCGGGCGGGCTGGTCGAGGGGGATGAGCGTGTAGCTGTCGTCGATCTCGGCCAGGCTGGCGTGCGGGAGGAGTGCGGCCAGGCGGGTGCCGTGCTGGGGCGGCATCACGCGGTCGCGGCGGGCCCAGACGACCAGGGCGGGACGATCGAAGGAGGGCAGCGACTCGGCCGCGCGGGCCAGCAGGCGCTTGTCCGCGGCCATGGCGCGGAGCACCCGGACGGTGTCGCGGCGGATCGCGGGCCGGGTGAGGACGGGCCTGATCCAGCGGGCGGTGGCGGCGTCGCCGCGCTTGGTCAGCCAGCCGAACGCGATCGGCAGCCGCCGCACCGGCCGCAGCCGCAGCTGCTGCATGAACAGGCCGAACATCCCGGGCGTGAGCTTGCCCGCGGCCACCAGCGTCCGGCCGGTGAGCCCGGGCGGGAAGTTGTCGAACGCGTCGCAGGAGACGAGCACGGCCCTGCTCACGCGCGGCGCCCCGTCGGCGATGAGCAGCTGGACCAGGGCGCCGCCTGTGTCGTTGCCGACCAGGGTGACCTCGCGCAGGCCGAGGCGGTCGAGGAACTCGTCCACCAGCCGGGCGATGCCGGGCAGCGAGAGGTCCGCGTCCGGCTTGGTGGCCAGGCGGTGCGCGCCGAGCGGCAGCACCGGCGCCAGGCACCGGTGTCGGCCGGACAGGCCCGCGATCACCTCCTCCCATAGCGAGGCGTCCATCATCAGGCCGTGCAGGAAGACCACGACGGGCCCGTCGCCGCCGGTGTCGGTGTACTCGACCGGCCCGGCCGACAGCTCGATCTCGTTCATGCCCGGTCTCCTCCCTGTCGGGCGGCACCCGTGCTGGCCGGGCGGTCGGCGCCCCCGCGGCCGACCGCCGGCTGGCCGAGCAGGTGACGGCGCAGGAACGAAAGCTCGGCCGCGACGGCCTGCTCGTGGCCGTCGAGGAAGGGCGCGTAGTGGCCGCCGGGCAGGCGGACCAGCTCCGCCCGGGGCGCCTGGCGGGCCGCGCGGATGGCGGGCGCGGCGAGTGCGGACTGGTCCTGGTCGCAGACAAGCACAAGCAGCGGGCAGGTCACCTTGGCCGCGTCGCGGCCGGGGCGGTAGAAGGCCATGCGCAGCGCGGAGCGGGCGGCGACCTCCTGGCGCCAGTCCGGGTAGGCGTTGTCCGGGTTGAGGACCCGGCCGCCCTCGCGGCCGTCCGGGGTGGTCAGGACCGCGAGGGTTCCCGGCTGGCCGGCCAGCGGGACAAGCAGCGGACGCCGGCCGAGCAGGCCGCCGAGCCCGTCGGCGATGCCCCGGGCGGTGAACCGCAGCATGGCCAGCGGCTTCTGGTGGCGGGCCGCGTTGCGGGCGGCGGCCGGGCCGTCGGCGTTGGGGCTCTGGGCGATCGCCGCGGCCAGCTGCGGGTTGCGGGCCGCGACGCGGAACACGTGCCCGCCGGCCGAGGAAAAGCCCCAGACCGCCAGCCGGGCCGGGTCGACTCCGGGCCGGGTCGCCGCGTAACCGATCGCGGCCTGCCAGTCGGCCAGTTCGTCGTTGATCCGGACGACCTGGCGCGGCCGCCCGCCGCTGCCGCCGAGACGGCGGTAGTCGAACGCCAGCACGCCGAACCCGGCCTGGTGGAAGCGGCGCGCGAACCGGTCGGTGCCCGGCTCCTTGGTCACCGCGAGCCCGCCGGTCATGATCACGGCGGCGCCGTTCGTTCCCGGATAGTGCCAGGCGGCGCACTCGGTGCCGCCGCTGGAGAACCGGACGTTCTCTCGTTCCATGGGTACCTTCCTTCTGGTTTCTAGCTCGGGCCGGTTTCTAGCTGGCGCCGAATGCCTGGCGCTCCAGCCGGGCGTAACGGTGGCGGCCGGCGGCCAGCAGCAGCCTGGCCTCGCGTCCCCCGGCGGCCAGCACCGTGCTCAGCTCGCCGGGCCCGGCGAACCTGGCCAGCCAGGGCGCGCGGAAGCGCAGGTCGGCCAGCCGGGCGCGGTGCCAGGACTGTTCTTCGCACCACCGGTACGCGTCGGCGGGCAGGTAACCGCGCATCGCGGGCAGGACGTGGGCCTCTTCCTCGGCGATGTGTTCGTCGAGCATGTCGCGCAGCTCGGAGGCGGCCCTGGAGGACAGACGCCAGCCGGCCCGGGTCCGGCCGGCCCGGCCGAGCGCCGCCCCGATGGCCTGGTGGTCGTCGGTGAGCGGGGCCAGGTCGACGCACGGCCCGGCGGCGGCCGCGATGACCGGCCAGAGGATCCCGTCCTCGTCGTCGAGGTGACTGGTGATCTCGGTGAACAGCGCCGCGCCGTAGCGCCGCAGGGCGCCCCGGCTGGCGGCGCCTGCCCAGAGGGCGGCCGTGCCCTCCGCCGCGATCTTGGCCAGCACCGCCGCCAGCCGCGCCGTGTCCGCCCTGATGGCCCGGTGCCTCACCAGCAGCGGGGTGAGGTCGGGCGGCGGGCCGGCGGGCCCGCGGGCCGGCCGCGGGAAGCGCGGTCCGTTCGTCATGGACCGAGCCTGCGCGACGGCACTGGCGGCCGACTTGCGGCCGACTTGCCAGCTGCCCTCAGCCAGCCAAGCGATCGCGGGCGGCCTGGGCCCACGAGCGGACGCCGGCCTGGCCGGCCACGGCCAGCGCCTGCCGGTAGTGCGCGTCCGCGCCGGGGTGGCCGAGGTAGCGGGCCAGGTCGCCGAGGATAAGCGCCGCGGGCCAGAGCGTTACCGCCCCGGTGTCGGCCCCGGCGGGCCGGCCGGCGAACGGCAGCAGCGCCTGGTAGGCGGCGCCGGCCCGCCGGCGGTCGTCGATGGCGATGCCGAGCAGGCCGCGGACACCGGTCATCAACAGCCAGAACATGTCCCGGAAGATCGGGCGCGGGCGGCGGGCCACGGCCCGCGCCTGGTCGGCGCGGCCTGCCGCGGCCAGGGCGAGCGCGTACATCTCGGAGAGCAGGCCGGACCAGGCCGGGACGCTGTGCATCTGCGCCAGGCCCTCGGCGCTTTCGGCCGCGCGGTCCTGGGTGAGGTGGATGCAGAACTGGCCGAGCAGGCGCAGCGCGCCGCCGTGCTGCCACATCCCGAGCCGGCCCATCTGCTCGGCGGCCTGCCGGTAGCCCTCGTCGGCGGCGGCCGCGTCGCCGCCGAGCGCCGATCGCAGCGCCCGGTACGCGGTAACCCGGGTGGCGATCACCGGCAGGTTGTAGCGGTCGGCGATCGTCCCGGCCTCGGCGGCGTGCCGGTCCGCGGCGGCGAAGTCGGCGGCGCCGCTGTACGCGGTCATGAGCATCAGGTGGGCGAGCGCCTCGGCCGTCACCGGCTTGCCTGGCAGCGCGAGCAGCTCGGCCCCGAGCCGGTGCCGCTCGTCAAGCCCGTCGTGGCGGTAGCTCTGGAAGAACCGCCCGTTGAGCGCCATCGTGAGCGTCCAGGGGTCGCCCGCGCCGCGCGCCAGCTCGACCGCCTGCGCGGAGGCCTGGTAGCCGCGCTCGGTTTCGGCGCCGTCAAGCTCGAACGCCAGCGTGGCCAGCAGCCGACTGCGCAGCGCCCGGTCGCCGGGCGGCAGCTCAGTCGCGGTCCGCTCGGCCGCGCCGATGAGTTCGTGGTCGGTCACGTTGTATTCGTGCGTCGGCCACAGGGTGGGCACGTCGAACGCCGTGATGACCCGGGCCAGCAGGGCCGGATCGCCGAGCGGCAGCGCGGCGCGGACCGCGTCGTGCCGCCAGGAGCGCGCCCTGGTCAGGTCGCCAATGTGGGCCAGCGCGCGGACCAGGCCGAGCACCAGTTCCAGCCGGCTGGCGACGTCGGCCCCATCCTCCCGGCGGGCGCGGTCCAGGCAGGTGATCGCCTGCTCCCACAGCCGGGCGGCCTCGTGATAGGCGAAGCGCTGCTCGGCCTGCTCGGCGGCCAGCCGGGCGTACCTGGCCGCCGTGGCGGGCTCGCTGCCGGCCTGGGCGAAGTGATAGGCCAGGGCGGCAACGTCGCCCGGCCTGCGGGCCTCGATGGCCTGGGCGGCCCGCGCGTGCAGCCGCGAGCGGCGCAGCCGGGACAGGCCGCCGTAGACGGTGTCGCGGACCAGGGCGTGGGCGAACCGGATCCGGCCCGCCTCGGGCTCGGTCACCAGTCCGGTGACCAGCCCCGCCTCCACCGCGTCGAGGACCACGTCCTCGGTTGCGCCGGAGACGTCGGCCAGCACGTCGACGCCGGATTCCATCCCGATCACCGCGGCCTGGGCCAGGATCGTCTGGGCGGTGGCGGGCAGCCGGGCGATCCGGCGCGCCAGCACGTCGGCCACCCCGGCCGGCACCCCGCTGGTGGCTGCGGCGGCGCCCTCGGCGTCGAGCAGCCGGGCGGTCTCCTTGAGGAAGAACGGGTTGCCGCCGGTCCGCTCGGCGATCGCCCGGACCGTGGCGTCGTCGACCGCGCGGGCCGCGGCCGCCCGGATCAGCTCGGCGGCCGCGGCGGCGTCCAGGCCGCCCAGCGGGATCCTGGCCGGCTCGCGGCCGGCCAGCGCGGCCAGGCAGTCCGACAGCGGCTCGCCGGCCTCGGCGGGTCGGTAGGTGCCAAGGACCAGGATCCCGGCGTCGGCCTGCTGGGTATCCGGGTGCAGGTCCGCGGTGACGCTGGACAGGATGGCCAGCGTCTCCCGGTCGGCGCGGTGCAGGTCGTCCAGCACCACGAGCAGCGGCGCGGAGCCGCTGACCGCCGCCAGGTACGCGGCCACGGCCCGGTGCAGCCGGAACCGGGCGGCCGGCGCGTCATTGGCCCCGGGCGGGGCGTCGGCCAGCAGCGGAGCCAGCGCCTGCGTTTCCCTGGCCGCCGGGACGGCGCTGACTGCCAGCTGCCGCAGCGCCTCGGCCCACGGCCAGCCGGGCGGGGCGCCCTCGTCCTCGCGGCAGCGCCCGGTGACCGTGATCCAGCCCCGCGCGGCCAGCCGCTGGCGGACCTGGCCGGCCAGCGCGGTCTTGCCCGTCCCGGCCTCGCCGGCCACCAGGACGATCCGCATGCGGCCCGCCGCCACGTCGGCCGCCGCGCGCATGGCCGCGGCCAGCTCGGCGTCCCGGCCGATATACCACTCGCCCGGCGCCGTCGACGCTGCGTCGGGCGGCACCCGGACGGGGGCGGACGGACGGACTAGCGGCGGGACGGGAGGCGGCGGGGCGGGCGCCTGGGGCACCGGGCGGGGTGGCGGTGCCAGGTGCGGTGCCTGGGTCAGGATGTCCTGCTCCAGGTTGCGCAGGGGCGGGGCCGGGTCCACGCCGAGTTCGGCGGCCAGGTGGTCCCGCGCCCGCCGCAGCGCGGCCAGGGCATCGCCCTGCCGCCCGGACTGGTACAGGGCCAGCGCCAGCAGCCGCCACGTCTCCTCCCGCAACGGGTTCTCTGCGGCCAGCGGGGTCAGCTCGGCGGCCGCCTCGGCCGCCCGGCCCAGGCGCAGCGCCGCCTCGGCGAGCCGTTCGGCCGCGGCCAGGCGCACCTCGTTCAGCCGGGATGCCTCGAGGTCGGCCCAGGCCAGGCCGGCGAACTCCGCGAACGCCTGGCCGCGCCAGCACGCCAGCGCGGCCGACAACCGTTCGTGGGCGGCGGCGGGGTCATCCGTCCCAGCCGCCTGGCGCACCTGGTCCTCGAACCGCCAGGCGTCCACCGCCTCTCGCCCCAGGCGCAGCGCGTACCCCGGCGGGGACGTGACCAGGACCTCGGCGGACGCCCGCGGCGGACGGCCAGGCTCGAGCACGCGCCGCAGGTGCGAGACGTACGACTGGACCGCGGCCAGCGCCCGCGGCGGGGCCTCGTCCGCGTAGAGATCCTCGATCAGCCGGTCCACCGACACCACCTGGCCGCCCCCGGCTACCAGCCGGGCCAGCACGCACCGCTGCCGCGGCCCGCCCAGATCGGCCAGGCTCCCGTCGACCACGGCCTCCACCGGGCCGAGTACCCGGACCTCGATCACTGGCTACCTCAGGCGGCGTGCAGGCGGAGGTCGGCGGCGAAGCGGCGGGCCATCTCGAGGGTCGGGGGCAGGTCGGGGTGGCGGACGATGACCATGCCGTCGCCGATCAGCGTGGCCCGCCAGTCCCGGCGGGGCGCGCCGACCGGGAGCAGGTCGACGGCGACGACGTGCTCTCCGAACTCGTCGAGCAGCCGGTCCAGGCCCTCGTAGCCGGTGATCCGGCCGAAGCCGCTGGCCCGCTTGAAGATGCTGGCCGCGTTGTAGTGCCGGGTGATCGGCTCGGAGATCCGGCCGTGGGTGACCGCCTGCGCCCAGGCGGTGAAGAAGTCGGCGTCGGTGGCGTAGTTCATCACGTCGACCGTTCGGGCGCCCGGCGGGCGGGCGCCGATCTCGCCGAACACCACTTCGCCGTCGGCCTTGCGGTACCACTCCATGTGGGTGAACCCGTCGCGGAAGCCGAGCGCGCGGATGGCGGCGGCGCCAAGTTCCCTGCCGTCCTGCAGCCCGGGGTCGCCCAGGTCGCGCAGCGCCAGGGTGATCGGGCTGATCCACTCGTGGATCTTGGTCAGCAGCGGGCGGGGATGGTACTGGCAGATGTTCTCGACCAGGATCTGCCCGTCCGCGCAGATCGTGTCGTAGGTGAACTCCTCGGCCTCGATGAACTCCTCGACGCTGACCCGCGGCACGTGGCGCAGGCTGGGCAGGATCGCGTCGAGGTCGGCGGACGAGTCGGCCCGGTAGGTGTCGGCCGACCCGGCGCCGTCGACCGGCTTGACGATGAGCGGGTAACCGACGCGTTCGGCAGCGGCCCACACCTCGCCCACCGTGGCCGCCGACGCGTGCCACGGGGTGCGCAGCCCCGCCGCGTCGAGCAGTTGCTTCATCCGCTCCTTGTCCCGGAACGGCACCGTCTGCGCCACCGTCAGCCCGGGCAGCCCGAGGTCCTCCCGCAGCCGCGCGGCCAGCACCATATAGGGCTCCCACAGGCACTCCACCTGGTCGATGCGTGCCTGGCGGGCCAGTTCGCGCACGGTCGCGGCGACGTGGGCCCCGGCCGCCAGCGAGCCCACGTGGACGTAGCGGGCCAGGGCGTCCCTGGCCGCGGGCGGGAGCGCGTCCGGCGGCTGGTCGCCCAGGCCGGTCACGGTCGCCCCGGCCCGGGCCAGCCCGCGGGTGAACAGCGCCATCTCCGCCGGGTAGCCGGGCGAGATCATCAGGACGTTCATCGGTCAGCCGAGTTCGACGCGGACGGTGGTGAGGATCTGCCTGACCGCGGCGGTCACCGCGGCGGTGTCGGGGTGCCGGACGGTGAGGTAGCCGTCGCCCTCGTAGCTGCCCGAGGACGGCTGCCCGGGGCTGGGCAGCCGCGAGTCGACCACCAGCGCGGTCACCTCCGGCGGCAGCCGGTCAAGGCCGTGCACCCCCTGGACCACGCCCGCGCCCTGCCCGCGCAGGTAGACGGTGCCCGCGGCCCACTGCCGGGACGGCGGCTCGAAGCCGCCGTGCACCATGAGCCCGGCCCAGGCTCTGTACAGGTCGAAGTCGTGCACGTAGCACAGCATCGAGGTGATCTGCGCGCCGGGCGGCCTGGCCGCGACCTCGGAGACGGCGACCGAGCCGTCCGGGCGCCGGAACCATTCCATGTGGGTGAGCCCGGTGCGCAGGCCAAGGGCCCTCAGCGCGACCGGCGCGACCGCCTTGATCGCGTCGTATTCCGGCCCGCCGATGTCGCGGGGCAGCAGCACCACCCACTGCATCCACGGGTTGCGCAGCACCTCGAGCGGGGTCGGCAGGTATTCCGAGATCGAGTCCCAGACGACCTGCCCGTCGACCATCACGCTGTCGTAGGAGCCTTCCTCGCCGGTCAGGAACTCCTCGATCAGCGCGGGCCGGTCCGGGGCGGGCGGGGCCACCGCCAGCCAGGCGTCCAGGTCGGCGGGACCGTCGAGGCGGAACGTGGCCTTGGCCCCGGCGCCGGCCGGCGGCTTGACCACAAGCGGGAAGCCGACCTCGGCCGCGAAGCCGACCGCCGTCTGCGCCCCCTCGGCCAGCCGATGCCGGGCGCAGGGCACGCCCGCGGCGCGCAGCACGGTCTTCATCTGGTCCTTGTCCCGGAAGTTACGGGCGGTGCCCGCGTCCATGCCGGGGATGCCCAGGTGCTCACGGACCATTCCCAGCGGCACCTGCAGCTGCTCGAGCACGGCCAGCAGCCGCTGCACCGGCCCGAGCTGCCCGGCCAGGCCCTCGACCGCCCAGGCGATCTGCCCGGCGTCGAGCGGGTCGTCGATCCGCCAGTGCCCGGCCAGGCTGTCGCGCAGCCGCGGCGGCAGGCGGTCGGTGGGCTCGGCGGTGATCAGGGCCAGCGTGGTGTCCGGCAGGTCCGCCGCCGCCTCGACGAACCGCGTCGTGGTGTCGAGCAGATAGGGGGCGACAAACCCGGCGACCACCATGGCACCGACGCTACCGTCAGTGCCCCTGGCCCCGGTAGCCCTCCCCGGTGACCTAGCATTCCAGGCATGAACGTGGTCTTGGTCGAGCCGTTCTTTCCACGCAACCAGCGGGAGTTCGCCCGGGCGCTGGCCGAGGTGGGGGCGACGGTGATCGGCATCGGCGAGTACCCGGTCGACGGGTTCGACGATGCGCTCAAGGGCTGGCTGTACCACTACGAGCAGGTACCGTCGGTCACCGACGTGGCGGCGATGACCCGCGCGGTGCGCTGGGTCCAGGACAAGCTGTGGGTGGACAGGCTCGAGGCCACGATCGAGGCGCACATCATGGCCGCCGCGCAGGTCCGTGAGGCCTGCACGATCCCGGGCACGTCGGTGCACACGGCCTGGCTGTGCCGGGACAAGCCGTCGATGAAGGAGGCGCTGCGGGCGGCGGGCGTGCCGACCGCCTTGTCGGCCGCGGTGTCGAGCGCGGCCGAGGCGCACGCGTTCGCCGAGCGGGCCGGGTTCCCGCTCGTGGTCAAGCCGCGCAGCGGAGCCGGGGCGTCGGGCACGGTCCGGGTCGACTCGCAGGCCGAGCTCGACCAGGCCCTCGGGACCTTCGGCGGGCAGGGCGCGGACTCGGTCGCGGTCGAGGAGTTCGTCGAGGGCCACGAGGGGTTCTACGACACGATCACGGCGGGCGGGCAGGTGGCGCTTGATTTCGTCTCCCATTACTACCCGAACGTCCTCGAGGCGATGCGGACCCGGTGGATATCGCCGCAGTTCGTCTCCACCAACCGGATCGATACCGCGCCGGAATACGGCGAACTGCGGGAGATGGGGAAGCGGGTCATCGCCGCGCTCGGCATCGGGACGTCGGCCACGCACATGGAGTGGTTCGCCGGGCCCAAGGGCCTGCGGTTCTCCGAGATCGGGTGCCGGCCGCCCGGCGTCGGCGCCTGGGACCTGTACTCGGCGGGCAACGACATCGACCTGTACCGCTGCTGGGCCGACGTGATCGTGCACGGCGGGACGGCCGCGGCGCCGTCGCGGCGGTTCGCCAGCGGGATCGTGGCGCTTCGCCCGTCCCAGGACGGGGTGATCAGCGGGTACGCGGGCGTGGATGAGCTGCAGCGGCAGTTCGGCGAGTGGGTGATCGACGCGCACCTGCCGCCGCCGGGCACCCCGACCCAGGGCGTGGCGGCCGGGTACATGGCCAACGCCTACGTCCGGATGCGCCACCCGGACTACGACGTGCTGCGCGGCATGCTCGACACGGTGGGACGCACGCTGCGCGTCTACGCTTCGTGAGCGCCGCCCTGATCGCCATCGACAGGCTCAGGGAGCTTGGGCCGCTCGACGCCGCGGCGGTCGACCGCTTCCTGGCCGGGCACGAGGTGCCGATCGTCGAGGGCGCCCGGTGCACCTTCCTTTACCGGGGCGAGGCGGACGAGGTGTTCCTCGTGCACCGGATGTTCCGGCTGCCCGACCACCTGCCGCTGCGCCGGCTGGCCGGCACCGACCTGTGGTACCTGGTCATGGCGCTGCCGGCCGGCGCCCGGATGGAGTACCAGCTCGAGGTCGCCCGCGGCGGGCAGCGCGAGCGGATCAACGACCCGCTGAATTCCCACGTCGCGCGCAGCCCGGTCGGCAGCTCGTCGGTGTGCTACGCGTCCGGGCACGAGATACCGTCGTGGACCGTTCCCGATCCCGCGGCGCCGGCCGGCTCGCTGGCCGAGCTGGTCGTGCGCAGCCGCGCGCTGCGCCGCGACTGCCGGGTCACGCTGTACCGGCCGGCCGGGTTCGACCGGTCCGCCCGCTACCCGCTGCTGATCGTCCATGACGGCGGCGACTACCTGGAGTACGCGGACGCCAAGACCGTGCTCGACAACCTCGTTCACCGCGGCGACGTGCCCGGTTTCGTCGCGGCGTTCACCTACCCAGGGGAGCGGCTGACCGAGTACGCCGACTCGGCCGCGCACGCCAGGTACCTGACCGCCGAGCTGCTTCCCCGGCTGGCCGGGCAGTTCCCGCTCGCGGGGCGGCCCGGCCTGATGGGCTCCAGCTTCGGCGCGGTGGCGTCGCTGGCGACGGCGTACCGGTTCCCCCGGGTGTACGGGTCGCTGCTGCTGCAGTCGGGGTCGTTCGTCTTCTCCGGCTTGCCCGGCGCATCCCGCGGCGGCGAATCGGCCGCCGGGCCACCCTGGGCGCCGGTGGTCCGGTTCGTGGACCGGTACCGTGCCGCGCCGCGGCGGGTCGCCGACCGGGTGTTCGTCAGCTGCGGCTCCTTCGAGCCGCTTGTGGTCCCGAACCGGGCCATGATCGGCGTGCTCGAGGGGACGGGCATGGCCGTGCGTTACGTCGAGGCGCCGGACGGGCACAGCTGGGAAGACTGGCGCGACCGGATGCGGGACGGCCTGTCGTGGATCTTTCCCACCGAAGGTGGTCTTTGATGGCTGTGGTCCTCTGATGGCCGGGGTCCTCTGATGGCCGATCTCAGGGTCAGGGAGCGGTGGTTTTCCGAGCGGGTGCAGCGGGAGATCACCGTGGTGCGGTGGGGGGTGTTCGGCGCGCCGGTGCTCGTGTTCCCCTCGGCGGGCGGCGACGCCGCGGAGATCGAGCGGAACGGCCTGGTCGACGCGTGCGGCCCGCTGCTGGCCGAGGGCCGGGTCAAGCTGTACTCGGTGGACAGCGTGGCCGGGCAGGCGATGGTGGCCAAGGAGGGCACGCCCGAGTACCGGCTGTGGCTGCTCAACCAGTTCCACGAGTGCGTCCGCTGGGAGGTGCTGCCGGCCATCCACGCCGACCTCGGCGGCCAGGCCATCGACGTGATCACGACCGGCGCGTCGATCGGCGCGTTTAACGCCGTGGCCGTGCTGTGCCGTTATCCCGATGTGTTCGCCTCGGCGGTCGGCATGAGCGGCACCTACCGGATCGACCGCTTCTACGACGGTGCCTGGAGCCAGGACCTGTATTTTTCCGCGCCGTTGCAGTTCCTGCCCGGTCTCGAGGGCCCGCAGCTGGACCGGCTTAGGCAGCGCCGGATGGTGCTCGCGGCCGGCGAGGGCGAGTGGGAGGACATCGGCGAGTCCTGGCGGATGGCCGAGGCCCTGGGGGCCAAGGGGGTCCCCAACCGGGTGGACAACTGGGGTCCGCAGTGGGGGCACCAGTGGCCCACCTGGCGCCAGATGCTGCCGCAGTACCTGCGCGAGCTGGTGTGCTGAGCGTGTGCCGGGCGCTCAGCCCGGCTCACCCAGCTCCTCGGCGATGATCTCGTCGCACAGCGCCAGGCATTCGGAGCAGACGGCGGCGCTGGTGGAGGTCCGATCCACCGTCACCTCCGGCATGACGGCCACGGCCGCCACCTGGCCGCGGTTCTTGCCGCAGAAGCTGCACTGCACCCCGGACCGCTGTTCGGGCACGACGGTGATGTCGCCGAGCGCGGTGCCGGCGGCGCGGCCGGAGCCGAGCACCTTCTCGGCCACCCCGACGCAGCCGTCGCAGATGTACACGCCCGGGCCCGCGATCAGCTTGCGCACCTCGTCCTGGGACTTCCCGCAGAACGTGCAGGCTATGAGCAGACCGCCGTTCTGGGTCTTACCGCGTCCCCCGACACGGACCCACCGGCGGGAACCGCCGGCCTCCTCGACGATCTGGTGCACCCGCTGATGGCTGAGGCCCAGGCTGGCGGCGAGTTCGCGCAGCGACGAGCCGTGCAGGTGCAGGCGCCTGACGGCGCGGTGGAACTCGGCGCGGGCCACCTCGGCGTCGCGCTCGGCATCGATCAGCCGTTCCCGGGCCTGGCGGGCCTCGGCCAGCAACTCGTCGTTCATGTCGTCTACTGTAAGTAGACACTAGACGGTTGCCAAGACGTGCGGTGGCG
>Ga0187783_10002114_pt1 | contig 14790 bp, 12 predicted proteins | sample 1015_SJ02_MP02_2_FD_132471 | JGI IMG/M metagenome (GOLD analysis project Ga0187783, IMG submission 132471) | Tropical peat soil microbial communities from peatlands in Department of Meta, Colombia - 1015_SJ02_MP02_20_MG | ecosystem: Environmental > Terrestrial > Soil > Wetlands > Peat | place... | reverse complement strand
GAGAAGTTCGACCAAGCCGGTTGTCACTTCTCTCCCTCGCTCCTTCCGTCCGCTCCGAGGAGCTCCCGGGTTTGTTCGTGAACGACGTCTCCGTTCTTGATCACGCAGCTCCCGGCCACCACTTCGTCGTCGAAGTCGGGCGCGAGCTGCCCGTCCTTTGAAAGCAGAGAGAGGAAGTTCGCGACGTTGCGCGCATAGAGAAAGCTCGCGTGCGTGGGCATCCCCGAAGCGGGATTGCTCATGCCACGCACGGTTACGCCTTCGTGCACGACGTCACGCCCGGCTTCGGTCAATTCGCAGTTTCCTCCGCCGTCAGCGGCGAGGTCTACCACGACCGATCCGGCTGACATCGCTTCGACCATTTCCTTGGTGACCAGTACCGGAGCTTTCCGGCCCGGCACGGCGGCGGTCGTGATGACGGCGTCGGAGACCGCAACCTCTTTGCCGAGAAGCTCGCGTTGGCGAGCTAGAAACTCCTCGGATTGCGCGCGTGCATATCCCCCCACTCCCTCCTGTGTCTCCAGGTCGAGTTGGACGAACGTCGCGCCGAGCGATTGGACCTCCTCTGCGGCGGCGGCTCGAACGTCATAGGCGCGCACTTGAGCGCCCAGCCGACGGGCGGTGGCGATGGCCTGGAGTCCGGCCACTCCGGTTCCCATGACGAACACCTTCGCGGGAGGCACTGTCCCGGCGGCGGTCATGAAAAGGGGGAAGAACTTCGGTAGAAGCTCGGCAGCCGCGAGGGCGGAGCGATATCCCGAAACGGTCGCCTGGGACGAGAGCGCGTCCATCGACTGCGCCCGGCTGATCCTCGGCACGAGGTCGAGGCTGAAGGCCGTCGCTTTCTTCGCAACCAGCGCCTTTACCACTTCGAGCTGCGAGGTCGGCTGGAGAAAACTGACGACGGTGATCCCCTCGGGCAGCTCCGACGTCTCTTGCGGTGTCGGCGGCTGAACCTTCCCAATGATCTCGGCGTCCTTGGAGATCGAGGTGAGGTCGCCTATCGACGCACCCTTCTCCCGGTAAGCGTCGTCTGTGAAGTACGCCGCTTCGCCTGCCCCGGATTCGACGGCCACCTCGAACCCCGAACCTTTGAGCCGGCCCGCCACATCGGGGACGATCGCCACACGATGCTCGTTCGGGTTGAGTTCCTTCGGTACGGCCAGCTTCACGGGGCGATATAAGAGCACGCCCAGAGCCGGACCATCCACCCCGCTCGTGACCTCGAGCGGTCGGTAAACAGGTCAGCCGGCCTCTGCCGCGTTCCCGTGGCCCGGCTTCGGGGGAGTCGATTGCCCACGACGAGGTGGGTTGCTCTGACCCTTCGAGGCACGACCGCCTCCGCTGCGGCGCCTCTGTCCGCCCTTGGCCTTCGATGCCCTTTGCGAGCCCGCCGGCGAAGCGCCGCGTCCGGTTCCCGACTGTGAGCCGCGACCCGCGCGCGCTGACGGGGAGGCCTTTGCCGCCGGGCGCGCAGGTGAGGATGTCTTCTCTTCCGCCTCTTGCTCGGCGTCGTGCTCCTCGTCCGAGTCCCGGCCCGACCCGACATCTGGTCCCAAGCTGGTCGTCGGTTTCGCCTGGGCAGCCGAAGGATGATCTCGCGCAGCGCGAGAGATCGCCTCGGCGTCGGGGTGCGCGCCGGTTCCGCCCTCCCCGGAACCGCCCGCGGGATGGACGTCGTCCGCACGCCCTTCTCCGGTGATCACCTTCAAAGGAACCGTCGAAGTCCTTGCCACGCCTCTCGGGTTGGAGGCACCCGCAGTTCTCGGAGCCCCGAGCGGGTACACGGCGCGTGGTTCGACGTTGGCGAGCGAATGGGTGGCGCTGTCGGACAACGGCGGGTCGAAGAAGTAGCCCTGCCCTACATCCGCGCCGAACTCCCGGAGGATCGCCACTTGCTGGGCTGACTCGACGCCTTCGGCGACAGTGCTCATTGCAAGCGTGTGACTGACGTGGATGACGGCTTCGACGATCGCCCGGTTCATTCCCTCGCGCGCCTCGAGGCTCGTGATGAACGCCTTGTCGATTTTCACCGTCTCGACCTCGAAGCGACGCAGCGGTTCGAGCGTCGACCAACTCGTTCCGACATCGTCGACCGCGAGGTGGACACCCAGACCGGAAACTGCTCGCAGGTCTTGAGAAGCGTTCTCGTCCGCGATCGCGCGTTCGGTCACTTCGATCGTCAGACGATCGGGGTTGAGACCGGATACCTCGAGCGCGTGTATGACGGCGCCCGAAGCTTCTCCTCTGCGTAACTGGACGATCGAACAATTGACAGCCACCTGGATGCCCGATGGCCAACGTTGTGCCTGGGCGCAAGCCTCGGAGATCACCCACGAGTTCAGCGAGACGATGTCGTCGTTGGCCTCGGCCCAAGGCAGGAGCACCTCGGGCGGTATATGTCCTTTCGTCGGGTGGTCCCATCGGACCAGAGCCTCGAAACCTAGAAGTCGCCCCGTCGCGAAGTCGACGGCAGGCTGGAATTCGAGCACCGGCTTTCCGGCCAGCACGAGGGTGGGTTCGGCTGTCATCTCACCTCCACTGGTACGCCGGACCGCTTCGACAAAAAGCGGCGCCGTCGCACTTACAAGCTGCCAAACCCGTAGCTACCGTCGTCCGGCGACTCTGCACCTGGATGCGCTGCGCCGGCACATTGCCTTGATCGGCAGAAGCAGAGCCACGCTTGAGAACGCGCACGCTCCGCGCGGTTCGGTAAAGGGACGCTACGTGACGCCTCGAACCGCCGACAGATAAGTCGGCCACTCTCCGCCGCCGTCGGCCAAGATGTTCGCCCCTGACACGTACGCCGCCAACGGCGACGCAAGGAAGACGCAGATCCCTGCGATGTCCTCCGGTGAGCCCATTCGCCTGAGAGGGACAGTCTCAGCGACGCGGGCGACACCATCTGGGCCTCCGTAGTGGTCGTCTGCGGCCTCCGTCGCGAGTAACCCCGCCACGACACCGTTGACCCTGACCTTGGGAGCCCATTCCATTGCAAGGGTGCGAGTCAGGTTCGCCAGTCCGGCTTTCGCCGCTCCGTACGCCGCGGCACCCGGAGATGGGCGGGTCCCCGACACACTGCCGATGTTGATGATGCTGCCGCCAGACGACTGGTCCTGCATCACGGCGTTCGCCGCTTGCGCACAGTAAAAAGGTGCGAGCAGATTCAAAGCTACGACAGACGAGAAAAAGCGCGGTGAAACGGTCGCTGCATCCGCCACAGGGGCGCCGCCGGCATTGTTCACCAGAACGTCGAGTCTTCCGAACCGTTCGGTCGCCGTTGCGACCGTGAGAGCGGCGCCGTCAGGTTCACGAACGTCAGCCGCTACGAAGACCGCACGCTTTTTTCCTCCGGTTGGCAGGGCGTCCTTGTCGGGAACCTTTCGACCGCACACGACGACCTCGGCACCGGCTTCGAGAAACGCTCTCGCTATGCCCGATCCGACGCCGCGGGTGCCCCCGGTAACGGCGATCACCTGTCCCGAGAAGTCAAGCGTTGAAGCCTTCAGGTCCACACCTGTGTGATATCAGGTTCCGTGCATAGACCGGTGCGGCCGGTGCGGCCGGGGCGTCAGGGGGTGGCGCGGTGGTGCGGCTGAGGTCGTCTGACCTACCCTGCGTGCCTTCTCGACGAAGGACCGGATCTCGCAACGGAGCCCTGCTGATGGGTATCGAAAGAAACGACCGCAGTCCGAACGTGGCGGAGGTCGTCATCGACGTCCCGCCGGTGAACGCCCTGGACGTGGCCGGCTGGTACTCGCTTGCCGACGCCGTCACCGATGCCGGGCGGGACCAGTCCGTGAGGGCGCTGGTCCTCCGGTCGGAGGGCCGCGGCTTCTGCGCAGGGGTGGACATAAAGGAGATCCAAGCCAAGGGAGACGAAGCTCTAGTGGGGGTGAACCGCGGCTGTGCAGCCGCTTTCGCCGCTGTCTACGAGTGCGAGGTTCCTGTTATCACGGCCGTGCATGGCTTCTGCCTAGGCGGCGGGATCGGAGTCGTCGGCAACGCAGACATCATCGTGGCGTCGGACGACGCCACCTTTGGCTTACCCGAAGTGGACAGGGGAGCGCTGGGGGCAGCGACCCATCTGTCACGCCTCGTTCCTCAACATCGGATGCGCGCCATGGTCTACACGGCGACGGTGGTCAAAGCGTCGGAGTTGCTCCACTACGGGTCTGTGTTACGGGTGGTGCCGCGTGAGGATCTGATCGACGTTGCCTACGAGGTGGCCAACGAGATCGCGGGAAAGAGCCCGACGATCATCCGACGTGCCAAGGAATCTCTAAACGGGATCGACCCCGTGGACGTTCGCCGCAGTTACCGCTTCGAGCAGGGGTTCACGTACGAGCTGCACGTCTCGGGTGTTGCAGACGAACAGCGCGCAGCCTTCGTCGAGAAACGAGCTCCGGACACTTCGAAGTGAAGATCCGACGCAGTGCTCGCAACGAAAGCCCATTGAGCCGTGGCGGATAAGCGAGCGAGCCGTGGCGGATAAGCGAGTCAGCCGTGGCGGATAAGAGAGCGAGCCGTGGCGGATAAGAGAGCGACGATCGAAGAGGTCGTGAGCGAACTTCACGACGGCATGACGATCGGGGTCGGTGGATGGGGATCGCGCCGCAAGCCCATGGCCATCGTTCGCGCAATAGCGCGCAGCGGCCTGCACGATCTGACGGTCGTCTCGTACGGTGGGCCGGACGTCGGAATCCTCTGCTCTGCCGGTGTGGTTCGCAAAGCCGTCTACGGCTTCGTCACGCTCGACTCGATTGCCCTCGACCCGCTCTTCCGTTCTGCGCGCCAGAACGGAGAGATCGAGGCGATGGAGATCGACGAGGGAATGTTCTATCTCGGACTGCTCGCTGCAGCACAGCGGATCCCGTTTCTTCCCACCCGTGCGGGCCTTGGTTCGGACGTGCTCAGGATCAATCCCGAGCTACGGACGGTGACCTCCCCCTACCCCGGAGGAGTGTTCGACGATGGCTCGGCCCTCGTGGCGATGCCCGCCCTCGCACTCGACGCGGCGTTCGTGCACGTGAACCGCGCGGACACCCATGGCAACGGCCAGGTGCTCGGGCCCGACCCGTTCTTCGACGAGCTCTTCCTCGGTGCGGCGCGCGTCCGAGTGGTAACAGCCGAAAAGGTTGTCGAACCGGGCGCGCTTCTCGGCGAGGGCCCCGTTCAGACCGTGACGATCAGCAGGCTCCTCAGCGATGCCGTAGTGCAAACGCCGAACGGGGCACACTTCACCTCGTGCGCGCCCGACTACGGGCGGGACGAGGACTTCCAACGCTTGTACGCCAAATCTGCCGGCGATCCGGATGCGTGGGCCGCCTTCGAGCGCCGATATCTCCAGGTCGACGAGCAGGACTATCAACGCGCAGTCGACGAAGAACGGTCGAAATCGGGGGCGGCGTGACCGAAGTGGGTGCAGGCACCGACACCGGGGTCAGTCGCGCCGAAGTTTGTGCGGTCGCATGCGCAGAAGCATTTCGCGGTGATGGCGAGATCATCGCCAGTCCGTTCGGCACGATCCCCGCTGTCGGCGCGCGCCTGGCTCGACTCACTTTCGAGCCCGATCTCGTTCTCACAGACGGCGAGGCCGCTCTGATGGCGAACACGCCGGCGATCGATTCGGCGCGCGACGACATGGTTATCGAGGCATGGCTCCCATACAGGCGAGTATTCGACGTCGTGTGGTCGGGCAGGCGACACGTGATGATGATGGCCACACAAGTCGACAGGTACGGCAATCAGAACATCAGCTGCATCGGGGATTGGAAACGCCCGAAGACCCAACTGATCGGTGTCAGGGGTGCTCCGGGGAACACGGTCAACCACACGACCAGTTACTGGGTGCCGGCACACTCTCCTCGCTCTTTCGTGGAGAGAGTCGACGTGGTCTGTGGGGTGGGTTATGACAGGGCGAGCGAAGCCGGACCCGTCGCCTCCCGTTTCCATGAGATCCGGGTGGTGGTGAGTAACCTCGGAGTGTTCGATTTCGACACGCCGGATCACCGCATGAGGGTCAGGTCCCTGCACCCCGGGGTGACCCTGTCCGAAGTAGAAGAGGCGACCGGATTCGAATTGGCGCGCGCCGAAGGTCGAGCCGAGATCGAAGAGAGTCGCCTTCCTACACCCGAAGAGCTCTCTTTCATTCGGGAGGTGCTCGATCCACGGTCCCTTCGCGACCGGGAAATCTCCTCGTGACGACGCACGATCCTCATCGAGGTGATCGTCCGCCGCACCGCGCTCTTACGACGCGGCTGGTCGGACTGACCGGCGTCCGATATCCGATCGTCCAGACCGGTATGGGTTGGGTGGCAGGCCCGCGACTTGTGTCCGCGACTGCACAAGCGGGTGCGCTGGGCATCCTTGCTTCGGCCACAATGACGCTCGACGAGCTGCGCGCCGCGATCGCCGACGTTCGTTCGCGCACCGACGCCCCGTTCGGAGTGAACCTCCGCACCGACGCTACCGACGCCGCCGAAAGAATCGCGTTGATCATCGATGAAGGCGTGAAAGTCGCGAGCTTCGCGCAAGCCCCGAAACCCGAAATGGTGCGGCGTCTTCGCGGAAGCGGCGTTGTCGTCATGCCGACGGTGGGAGCCAGGCGCCACGCGGAGAAAGTCGCAGAATGGGGAGTCGACGCCGTCATCGCACAGGGCATGGAGGGCGGTGGTCACACGGGACAGGTCCCCACGACACTGCTCCTACCCGAGGTCGTCGATGCAGTCGGCAGGGACGTTGCAGTCGTAGCCGCTGGGGGATTCTCGGACGGCCGTGGGCTTGTCGCGGCCCTCGCTTACGGCGCAGACGGCATCGCCATGGGGACGAGGTTCCTACTCACCCGCGAAAGCCGTGTCCCCGACGAGGTGAAAAGCCTCTACCTCGGAACCCCGGTCACCGGTACCGTCGTCACCACACGGGTCGACGGTGCACCGCAGCGGGTAGTTAGGACGGATGTGGTGGACCACCTTGAACGCGCGGGTCGGCTCACTGCACTTCCCCGGGCGGCCAGAAACGCGCTCGCGTTCAGACGCCAGACCGACATGTCGATCCGCACGCTCGCTCAGGAAGGGCTCTCGCTCAAGAAGTCGGCTGAACTCACGTGGGCCCAAGTCGTCATGGCTGCCAACGCGCCGATGATGACCAAGGCGGCCCTGGTCGAAGGCCGAACGGATGCAGGCGTTCTCCCCACTGGTCAAGTGGTGGGCAACATCGACGAGATCCCCACTGTCGCGGAGCTCGTGAATCGGATGGTCGAGCAGGCGGAAGAAGTTCTCGTGCGTTTGTCGCCCGGTTGAGGGTCGGCTTTCCTCCACGACTCCACAACGCTTTCCGTGCGAATTCAGCTCACGCTGCAAACGCTCACGTTCGACCCGAAGTAGTTGGCGATGGTCAATGCGCCGGTCCGGCTCATGTCCACATATGCACGCCGGGGTGAAGACGAGAGCAGCAGCCCAGGTCCGGAGAACCCCGTTCCGGAAAGTAGGGAGAGCGTTGTCGTGGAGGTTGGCAGCCCGTCGACCCCGAGGGAGGTGGGTCGGGTGGTTCTCAGCGTGAGCTCTGCACCGTGGGGTATCACGAAACAGGACCCCTGTCGGATTGCTCCCTTCGACCGGACAACCTGGGTAGCTCCCGAATTCGCCGACGGGTTGTTCGTGCGGAACGGGTAGACCGGATAGATCGGGCTCTGAGTAATTTTCGTCTGAAGAAACAACTGTGCTGCGAGCAGCCCGGACGGGTTGGCCGATCTCGAGGACAGATCGCCGTCCTCCGTCCACTTCGAGATGAGTGTCACGGGAAGTGTGAAATCCCCACGAAAAGGTCCAGAAGTTTGCGGGGCGTCGCCGAGCTCCGGGATCCCCTTGCCGATGATGACGGCATGAGTGCCGACAAGTTGAGCCGCCCCGAGGAGGTCCGCGTGAAAGGGCTGCTCCAACGCGTCAAACGCCGATCCGGGAGCGGTGAAATTCCAAAGGAGGTACACGTTGTTCCCCAAGACGAACAGCGCAGCACCCGTAACTAACAGTGCTCCGGCGGTTCTCCATCTCCTCATCACCTCCTGTGCACCGAGTGCTGCCATCGGCGTGAACAGCATCGCCTCTATGTAGACGTACCTGGGGGTCGCCGCTTGAGTTGCCCCGAACTGACCGCGGGCAAGGCTGATGAATGCCAGCGCGAAGATCCCAGCCGTCAGCGTCGCGTAGGCGGGCAAGGTCGGGCCGCCCCCAGTTCTGATTTTCCATATGGCATAAGCGAGAAGAGCGATCACGAGCACCGCTCCAGCGCCTGGCACACCCGACGTCTCCCTTAAGGCGTTGGTCATCCCGCTCCACACGTAAGAGGGGATGTGGACCAGCTTGGTCACCGTGACCTGATCGACGTGGCTCACACCTTTGTGCCCGTAAGAGAGGTACCACGCGGCGTAGATCACCACTGGGACGGAAGCTGCGATCAGCGTGAACCGGATGCCTCGCCGAACCAGCACCACTATGCAGATGCCCACGAGCATCGGCACGCCGATTCCGGAAGACGCCAAGCTCAAGCACGCGAGCAGCCAAACAGCCGCCAGCCGCTTGCCGCTCCACGGATCGGTGTTGTCCGCCACGGTCACAGCCCATACTCCGAAGAGCACCGACAGCACGAAGCCCATCTGGAATGCCCAAGTGAGGTTCGTCGCGCCCGCCCCCAACACGGCGAGGATCGTTGCTGCCCCTGTGGAGATCCAGCCCGACACGCCGATTCGCAACATGAGGCGCCACACGAGGTGGACCAGAGCGAGATGGATGAGGATCAGCGTGGTTATGTACGGCCAGTAGCTGTGTAACTGCACGAAGTGGAACAACACCCAGAAGATTGCGAGGGGCACCGTCGACCAATGCTCGTTGTGCGGAAGAAACCACGTGCTCGCCGTTTGCGGACTCGTGATCCTGTTGTAGAAGTCGAACTCGTCCGCGAAGAACCAGGAGTGTCGGTTTACAACGAGCAGGACCACCAACGCGCACGCAAGCGTCAGCCAGTGCGTGATCGTCACGGCTCGCGACGGCGCCTTCGAGGAATCGTCGGCGACGGTCGCTTCGTCTTTCGACGGGGATTCAACTAGCGGAGTGGACGGTCCCTGAGACATTGTGCGTAGGCAGTCGACCTGGTCTGAGGCGAATCAGTCGACCTGGACTGAGGCGAACGAAGATAGCTAGGCGACCGGGTACCGACCAGCCGGACCGTCGAGCGTCGCATCTCGACTACATAAGCTTTGAGAATGTCAACGGAAGTCGGGCCTGGACCTGTCGATCCGACAGAGCCGCCGGAAGCATCCGGACCGCCTCAACCGCCCGAAGGCGCTCAACCGGCCGAAGGCGCTCAACCGGCCGTAAGCGCTCAATCGCCCGAAGGCGCTCAACCGGCCGAAAGCGCCTCGAGTGGTCTTGCGGCACAGGTAGCTGAGCGGAGAGCCAAGCTCGACTCACTGCGTGAGCTCGGGGTGGACCCCTACCCGACGAAGTTCGAGCGGAGCACCACCTTGGGCCACCTGCGCGACTCGCACCAAGGCCTCGAACCAGACACGAAGACCGGAGAGGTCGCGCGCGTCGCAGGCAAGATCTCGTCGATTCGGGGGCACGGCCGACTCGTCTTTCTGACGGCTCGGGATTCGACCGGATCCGTCCAGCTCATGTGTCGCCAAGACGTGCTCTCCGAACAAGGCTCAAAGGTCCTCGAAAGGCTCGACATCGGCGATTGGATCGGCGCCGAGGGCGAGATCGTGACGTCCAGGAGAGGTGAGCTCTCCGTGGAGGCGAAGTCGCTGTGGATCTTGGTAAAGGCGTTGAGGCCGCTTCCCGACAAGTGGCGTGGCCTTGCAGACTCCGACACTCGCTATCGCCAACGCGAAGTCGATCTTCTGTCGAACGAGGACAGCCGTCGGGTCTTCGAGGTCCGCTCCGCGGCGATCGCGTCGATGAGATCACACCTCAAATCCGATGGCTACATCGAGGTCGAGACTCCCATACTCCAGCCCCAAGCCGGCGGTGCGCTCGCCCGCCCCTTTGTGACCCACGCTCACGCGCTCGACATCGATCTGACCTTGCGCATCGCGACGGAGTTGTACTTGAAGAGAATGGTCGTCGCCGGTTACGAGCGCGTCTTCGAGATAGGAAAGAACTTCCGGAACGAGGGAATCGACACCCGGCACAGCCCCGAGTTCACGGTGCTCGAGGCTTACGAGGCCTTGGGTGACTACAAGAGTGGGATGAACCTCACCGAGAGCCTGCTCGTTTCCGCGGCGAAGGAGTCGACAGGGCGTCTTGCTTTCAAGAACGGCGACCTTTCCGTAGACCTCACTCCACCATGGCCGAGGCGCGCTCTCCTCGAGCTCTTGTCTGAGCGACTCGGGAAACAGGTTCACCCGTCCATGCCCACAGAAGAAGCGCGTTCACTCTGCAAAGAGCACGACGTCGAGTTCCAAGACGACTGGTCTTCGGGCCGACTGCTGTTCGAGCTCTACGACAAAGTCCTCATGCCGGGATTGGAAGGCCCGATCTTCGTCTACGGCTATCCGGTCGAGGTTTCACCGCTCGCGCGGGCGAACAAAGAGGATCCGACCATCACGGATCGATTCGAGCTCGTCATCGTGGGACGGGAGTTCACCAACGGCTACAGCGAGTTGAACGACCCCGAAGAGCAGTTGAAGAGGTTTCGCCTGCAAGCCGTCGCCGCGGCGGCCGGAGATCTCGAAGCACCGCCACCGGACATTGCTTACGTGCGTGCGCTCGAGTACGGGCTTCCTCCCACGTCGGGGATCGGCATCGGCGTTGACCGGCTTGTGATGCTGCTTGCTGAAGTCGGCTCGATCCGGGACGTGATCCTCTTTCCGACGCTGCGCCCGGAACAGGGATTGGGCCTGAGCGAGGACGGCGTGCTCACCGAGGACTGAATCGGGCCTAGCCCTCGGTGGCGACCTGCTTGGGGACGTTCTCCGACCGGCCGGCCATCTCAGACGGCCCCGCCAGCTTTCCGCTGAGGGTTCCTGGGGACCTTGGCTCGCCCAAGGCGTCTGCGGTTGCCTGTTCGATTCCAGCCAGGCCGCCGGTCACTTCGGGGATGTCGGTGTCCTTGGCGAAGGCCAGGGCACCGAGGCCGATGACCACCCCCGCGAATCCGATCATCCTTAGCGTCAGAGCGCCGGGCGCGGACGGCAGGCGTTCGCCGAAGATCACCGAACCCACGGCGATCAGGTACGCACTGGAAACGACGTTGCTGACCGGCACGAGCACCGGCGCCGAGCATCTCTGGAAGGCGGTCTGGAATAGCACCAGTCCGACAGCCCCTGCCGCCGCCAGCAGGTAGAGGTTCGGAGACACGAGGATCCGTGGGATCGACGCCACCACCCCGTGACTCTGCACGATGGTCGACAAGCCCTTAGTCCCCAGAGCTGCAATCCCGTACATGAGCCCGGACGCCATTCCGTAGAGGGGGGAGTTCCACTTGGTCCCGCGACGCCACCAGGTTGTGGCGTGGTCAGCCACGTAGAAGAGCCCGAGCCCTGCGATCGCCGTCGGGATCGCTGCGATGAGGATCGTGGAGAAAGGCGCGTGAGCGCCCGCCTTGTCCGCCTTGGGATCCACCGAGAGTCCGAGGGCCACGAGCGCCACGAGCACGGTCCCGACCCCCACCCATTCGGCGGTGCCCATGTGGTCGTCGAAGATGAGATGAGACAGCACGACGAACAGAACGAGCCCCGAAGCGAAGACCGGCTGGACGAGGGATATTGGTGCGACCGACAGCGCCAGGACCTGCAGTCCCAGTCCGGCGAGCAGGGTCACGAAACCGAGCAACCAAAGTGGGGAGCTGGCGAGCGTCTTCACCATGGCGCCTGCCTTGCGAGCGTGTATATCCGGCAGCCGACCGAGGGCGTATTTCTCGGCGAGCAGCCCGCCGTTGTAGAAGAAAGCTGAAAGGATCGCGAGCCCGATCCCCACGGCGTTGTGACCAGAAGTCACGCGGGTACCCTCATGTCGCCCCCCTCGACCAGGACCTGCTCATCCCGGTGCCTTTCTTGCCGTCCGCTCCGTCTCGGTGCTCGGTTCATCATGCCGGGTCCGGCACGCCGATGCCATCACGCTGCGTCGACCACCTTTCACACGCTCCGCTTCCCGAGGGCTCACACAGGGCCGTTGCCCCTATCCACGCCTCGCCGAGGCGAGCAGGATGGACGAGAGACCAGGGGTCCTGCAAAGGAGGCGGTCGAGCGGCCGGAACAGGCGCGGGACGTCGTGGTAGGGAGCGCCGGAGATCTTGACGTCTGAGAAACCCCTGGCCACGAGCAGTTCGGCCAGCGCCCTCCGAGTGAACAGCCGAAGGTGTCCAACCACCTGGCTTCCAGGCCGTCCGTATATCCCGCGCAGGCTCACCTCGCTGAACACCGGCTGTACCCCGAATAGGAGCAATGCCCGGTTGAACCAAGCGGCGAGATTCGGCGTCGACAACAGGAGCGTCCCTCCGGGCGCGAGCACACGCCGCGCTTCTGCGAGCGCCTCGTCGGGGTCGACCAGGTGCTCGATCAGCTCGCTCATCACGACCACGTCCGCGGTCTTGTCGGGGAATGGGAGCCCCGGGCCCTCGATCGAGCCTCTGAGAACCGTGATGCCTCGCCGTCGAGCCTGTTCCAGAGCGAGACGCGACCAGTCGATTCCGACAAAGCTCACCGGCCCGAGGTTCGCATCGTCACGCCGTCGCCACTCATCGCACACGCGTGAGGCCACGTGGGTCGCGGCTCCGTCACCGCACCCGACGTCGATGACGAGAAGAGGGCGTCGCAACTCAGAGGCGATGGCGGCGAGCATCTCGGCTTGAAGGCGCGCTCTGTCGCTTCCGGAGCTGAGGGGCGTGTCCGGTGATTCGTAGAGCCGGCGCAGGGACCCACCGGGGTCGTTGGAGCCGGCACCGGGCACCCGGCAAGTCTGGCACCTGGTCGGGGAAGCGGGGTCATTATGGGCTTGTGAACGAAGAGATCCCCAACCAGAGCCCGCCTCGGGTCGACGTGGACGAGTTCTCCGACAACGCGCCCTTGGTCGATTCCGTGAAACGTCACGACGCCGAGTGGGCGCTCGACTCCCTTGTGGAGGTCGGACGACTCGTCGGTTCCGGTCAGTTCCAGATTTGGGCGGAGCTCGCTAACACCAACCCGCCCGAGCTCGTTGCTTACGACCGCTACGGAGCGCGCATCGACGAGGTCAGGTACCACCCCGCTTATCACGAGATCATCGCCCGGGCGTTCGCGCACGGAGCTCACTCGTCTGCTTGGCGCGACCCCGGGCCGGGCGCACACGTGGCGCGGGCTGCGTGTTTCATGTTGTTCGCTCAGGTCGAGCCCGGGCACGCGTGTCCTGTTTCGATGACCTATTCAGCGGTACCCGCCCTTCGCGCCGAGCCGGCCCTCGCGGCGAAGTGGGAGCCGTTGATAACGCGGAACGGGTACGACCCGAAGCTCGCCCGCGCAGACGAAAAACCGGGAGCGATCTTCGGAATGGCCATGACCGAGAGACAGGGAGGCTCAGACGTCCGCGCGAACACGACGACAGCACGACCCCTCTGCGCCGGTGGACGAGGGAACGAGTACCTGCTCGACGGTCAGAAATGGTTCTGTTCCGCACCGATGTCCGACGGTTTTCTCGTCCTTGCCCAGGCCGAAGAAGGCCTCTCGTGCTTCTTGGTGCCTCGAGTCCTCGACGACGGGAGTCGCAACGCGTTCCACTTGGAGCGGCTGAAGGACAAACTGGGCAACCGCTCCAACGCGTCCGCGGAGATCGAGCTCTCGGACACGATCGGTTTGATGGTCGGCGAGCCCGGGCGCGGAGTCGCCACCATCATCGAGATGGTGAACCACACACGTCTCGATTGCACGCTTGGCACGGCGGCAGGTATGCGGCAAGCGGCTGCCGAGGCCACATGGCACGCCGAACACCGTTCTGCGTTCGGTCGTTTGCTTGTCGATCAACCGCTCATGACCAACGTGCTAGCTGACCTGTGCATCGAGTCTGAGGCGGCGACGACGGTGGCGATCCGACTCGCGCGCGCGTACGACGTCGACGCGAGCGACAGCGAGAAGCGGTTTCGCAGGATCGCCACCGCGATAATCAAGTACTGGGTCTGCAAGCGGGGTCCGCTCCATGCCTATGAGGCTCTCGAGTGCCTCGGAGGAAACGGCTACTGCGAGACCTTTCCTCTCGCTCGGAGATATCGCGAGCAGCCCGTCATGTCGATATGGGAGGGTTCGGGAAACGTGATGTGCCTCGACGTCCTGCGGGCGATCGCGCGTGAGCGCGAGAGCCTGGAGGCCTTTCTGGAAGAGGTGGAGTTGGCGAAAGGGGGCGATCGCCTTCTCGACGAGCATGTGTCGAAGTTGAGGAAGGACTTGGACGATCGCCTACGATCCGACGACCAGGCTCAGATCGAATTGCAGGCCCGGTCCGTAGTGGAAGACCTTGCGCTTGCACTTCAAGCTTCGCTTCTCGTCAGGTTTGCACCGCCGTATGTCGCCGACGCCTTCTGTGCGGGACGTCTTGGGCCCGAGCGAGGACTTCAGTTCGGCTCCCTTCCTAGGTGGGTCGACCATAGGTCCGTCGTCCAACGAGGCGGTTCCCGAGCCGCTTGAACCTGGTCTCGGGCCTAGCCCCACCCCTGCGTCGTGGTCGGGGTCGGGGGCGGATTGGTAGGGGGCGGCGGGGGCGGTACCTGTGTCGTCCCAGGGCTCGGCCGTGCGGGCATAGCAGGCGCAGGAGCCGGATTTGTCAT
>Ga0187783_10002113_pt1 | contig 14790 bp, 12 predicted proteins | sample 1015_SJ02_MP02_2_FD_132471 | JGI IMG/M metagenome (GOLD analysis project Ga0187783, IMG submission 132471) | Tropical peat soil microbial communities from peatlands in Department of Meta, Colombia - 1015_SJ02_MP02_20_MG | ecosystem: Environmental > Terrestrial > Soil > Wetlands > Peat | place... | reverse complement strand
TTGGCCACCTCGGAGGGACTCGAACCCCCAACCCTCAGAGTCGAAGTCTGATGCTCTATCCAATTGAGCTACGAGGTGCCACCTGCTTGCGCTGCCCTAACATCTGAATCGGTTTATGCCGAATTGCAACCTCTTCGGCGACCTAAGCTGCTTGTGCCAACCATAGCCGCCTAGCGAGCCTTTTCCGCCGGACGCAAGCGCTTGCCCCCTCGTTCATTAACGGTCCATCAACGTGATGCCTATAACATTACGGGTTGGAATTGGCTACTTGGGGATCGGTACGCTTCGGCACCGAACGCGCCACGCGTACTCGGATCCCGCACAAAGGTGGCAGGGGGTCATTTCGGCTCACGCGAGGTTGGAGCGAACGGAGGGACGCGTGCCCTGGTGTTTCAACTGGCTCAAGCCGCTAACCGCTCTTCCACTTTGCATCCTGGTCGGCAACTGCTCGGAGCCTCAGCACCCCGACACGGTCCATTACGAATATCGCTACATGAATGGAAAATTTGTCGCGCCCTACCGCGCCTTCCCGGCGGGTGCCGAACGTGAGGGGTGGCAGTGTTTCGATGGGAATGCGAGACGTACCTATGACTGCACTTTCATACGCGACGGCGGATTTGGTCAATTCCAGTATATTTTCCGCCCGCGGGTTTAGCCCGCGCCGTCTACTCGCCCGCGCTTGAGGAGACGCCTGCGGACGGTGTGGGTCCCGTCGGCAATTAGGAAATCGCCGCATTGGCCCATCGGCCAGATCTCGACTGAAAACGAGCCGGGGGACGCTCTCCCTTAAGGGCGGCAATCAGGCGTCGGTCATCAAGGATCCGCCACAACGCCCCCAATGTTTCTTCCATCGACGTCGAGTTCGCGTCGCGGTAGCGTGCGAGCACTTGGCGGATCTGACGCATCGCGCGATCAACAGGAGGGGCAATCCGCAATTGTTGCGTTGGCGTCATGACCGCGCTTTTGGGGTCGAACAAGTGCAATAGCTGATCCATTGTTTGATCAGGTGAACGTGTCCCGGTCTTAACGTAACCTGCCAGGATCACATGCGCGCCATGAATGGCGTCGTGAATCTGTTGTTCGTTCATGGTGGACTCGCTTCGATCTGATGGAAGGCAACAACTTGGCCTCCGACATCATGCCGTTAACCACCCAAACGCACGGATGTTCCACGACTTGCAGCTTCGACGGCTTCATCGAGCGACCATGAGCGGCAAAATGGCACGATTAGTCCCGCCGCGTTACGCCTTCACAGGATCGCAATTTTGAAAAGTCAGTTCGTAAACGTCCAAAAATCGTCTGGGCAGGGGTCGACGATTTCCCACAACTCGCGCCCGTTGATAATGTGTTTCATTTCGGCGGCAAGTCCACCATGTCGGCTGAGCCAGGTTTTGACCGGGGCCGGATAAACCGACATCAGCTCGGCGGTGCCCGCAATGCTGGTGATGCGGATGCCGGCGGTCCAACGCTTGTCGAAATAGGCTTGGTGGAACCCAAGGCTGGCACGGGGCGTCGCACAAATGCGGTTGAGCGGCACGATGCCGAGCACCAGCGTGCAGGCAGAATTGCAAACGCCATCAATGATGACCCGCTCGCCCTTGTCGCGCAGCGCTGCGTACTTTGCCTTGTATTGCTCGAGCTCTCCGCCATGATCACGGGTGATGCGGTAATCGGCAGTGGCCGGGTCCGCAAGCGCCACCATGGTCAGGAAAATCAAGCTGAGCCAACGCATCGCACATCCTGCACTTGAACTGGTCGTTACCAGCCCATTCACAAACATCCGGTAAACGGCAGCCGACCTGCCCCCAGGCCGGCGCACCCCCAGCAGGCATCTACGAAGCCGCGCATTCACGACAAAATTGTGAAAATCCCACACGACTTTTTCGAGAGGGCCGCACTCATCCACGTCAAAATATGTGATCGTAGGACCACTGCCGTAGATGAACCGCTGATATCGACCAAATTCGTGGGCCAATCCCCAAAGCCGGCCCCACGATGCAACCATCCTTTGGCCACAAATGCGCTTAGGCTTACGCCGCCATGCTTGGGCCGGATCTATCCCATCCGGCGGTTGCATTCGATTGGTCGGATCTTGGTCGAGATTGGTAACCGGCTGTCCGTCCGCATCCGGGCAATCATTGCGGGGACTGGCGGGCCGGCTTGCTGGCCGCCACTTTGCCTTGCGCGCACGTGCGGTCCTGAAGACTGGACGATGTGCGGTCCGCCCCTGCCGGCACCAGCATCAAGCCGAGCGGTCTCCACCCGATTTCCTGCGAAATCCCACCGAACCGCGCGAAGAACCGCCCACTTCTCTCATCGGTCACCAAAATTCAAGGAGCGAACATGGCGCTGATCGATCCCCATCTCGCCAGCCTACAGCCGAGCGGCAGCTGGTCACGCCGCACCTTCGTGGTCACAAGCCTGGCGAGTGGTTTTGCATTGGCCGTGCAGCCCGTTTCCGCCCAGACGATCACCACTGACAGCGACGGCTTGACCGCCGGCGAAGTCAAGATTCCGGTCGAGGGTGGCGAAATTCCAGCCTATCGGGCCATGCCGGCCAGCGGCGGCCCATTCTCGACGGTGCTGGTCGTGCAGGAAATCTTTGGCGTCCACGAGTACATCAAAGACGTCTGCCGGCGCCTCGCCAAGCTCGGCTATTTTGCGGTAGCACCCGCCCTCTATGCGCGGGAAGGCGACGTTTCATCGATGAGCGATGTGAGTGAAATCATCGCGAAGGTGGTGTCGAAGGTTCCCGAACCCCAGGTTGCATCAGATCTGGACGCCACGGTCGCATGGGCCAAGGGCACTGGGCATGCCGACACCGAGCGCCTCGCCATTACGGGCTTCTGCTGGGGCGGTCGTCAGGTGTGGCTCTACGCGGCTCACAATCCAGCCGTCAAGGCGGCGGTCGCCTGGTATGGGCCCTTGCAGCGACCGAAGTCGGAACTCACGCCGACCAATCCGATCGAACTCGCAGAGCAAATTAGCGTGCCGGTCCTCGGCCTCTACGGCGGCGCCGACGCAGGCATTCCGGTGGTGCAGGTCGAGGAAATGCAGGCCACCCTCAAGAAGGCCGGCAAGCCCTCGGAAATCGTGATCTATCCCGATACGCCTCATGGCTTCCACGCTGACTATCGGCCGACCTATCGGGCCGACCAGGCCAAGGATGGCTGGAAGCGATTGCAGGCGTGGTTCAAGGACCACGGCATCACCTAATCTAGGGTCCACGACCTCGAAGGGCGGGGAGCCGAAAGCTCCTCGCCGAGGGGCAACAGACAGACGAGCGATCAAAGGGGGGACTATCGCGGCTTAAGAACGGATGCAGGCATTCGGGCGAGATCTCACCGTCGAGCAGTGAGCCGATCGGTTGCCACGCATAGTTTTCCGGCCACGAGGCGATTGCGCGGCCTCTAATGTACCGCATCCTCTTCGAGGAAGGCCTGTACCTCCTTGACCAAGGTCATCCGGTTCTTTTCGAGCATGATTGTGTGCGTTCCCTCGCCCACGATGACGAGTCGTTTGCGTGGAACATTCTTAAGCAGTGGAAAGAGGGCCTCCGCCATATAGGTTGGTGTGTCTTGGTCCCACTCCGCCAATATCAGCATCGTCGGGGCCGTAATTTTCGCCGGATCATACAGAGCTCTCCCGGAGAGCCAGTAATTGAGCAGATCGTACATGTCTCCGTTCGGTGCTCTGACGGTGCGCGGGTCCTGCGCGGCGCCAACCGGATCGCTGGCGATGGTCGCGTTCCACCAAGCATCGAACCAGCCTGGCGGGATCAGCTTCGGCTTGGCGTCCGCCGGCGCGCCGCGCAGCCAATGTTCAAGTGCCGCCTCTCGGGTGATTGAACGGTAGGCCCCGAATTTAGGCGGCGCGGCTGTGAGAACCGGGTTACCGAGCCAGAGTGGTGCGTAAAGACTTAGGCCTCGTACCTTCTCGGGGTTCTGGGCAGCGTAACCCGCGACGATCGCCGTTCCCCACGCCCAGCCGAGCAGATTAAGCCGAGCAAGGCCCCGGCGCCTCAGGATGAAGTCGATCGCACTGGCAACATCCCCAATGGCCGTTTCGGTATTTACAATGGGCGCATTGGCCTCGGAAGGCGCATCCATTTCGGTCGGCCAGGTCGATTTGCCATAGCCTCGAACGTCGACGAGGTACACATCGAAGCCTTGTCGTGCCGCAAAATCCATCCAGGACATCCCATCCACCGGAAGATCGAAGGAGGATTCTGCCGGATACTCACCGTGGACAAAGAGCAGAGTGCGCTCAGCTCCAAATGCATCCTGGCCCTCAATATGTTTGTTGCGGACGTAGAGCTGAATGCCCGTCTGTTTGGCCGGGACCAAAAATTCCTCGATGAGGACGTTAGGGTGATTCTGTGCTGGCGCGAGGCCACATAATCCGATGAGTCCCGCTGCTAAGCCACAGACAACCCCAATTCGCCACATCCGGTCCCCCTGCGCACCCCAGACCCGCCCGGGCGGGGCTGTGTGCACGGCTGAAAAGGTAAAGACGGCGCCGCCGATCAAATGGTATAGTTATATGCATTGCCAACAGCCCAGGCCCATCGGCCAGAGCGAGTCGTTTGTAATTGTAGATCGCGGGTCTCAGGCCAGCAATCCCCAAGCAGATTTGCCGATTTCGCGACGCGCAACTTTGCGGCCGCCACTGCGATAGTCGAGCGGTCCTTAATCAGAAACCTAGACCTGCAGAAAAAACCGGCGCTTGCCGCCCGTTGCAACGGCAAGCACCGTCAATTGAACATGATCGTCAGTTAGGCGGGAATCACCGCGACGACTTCCAACGTAACGGGATCGACGATAACGACTTCGTCGCCCACGACGATATAGTCATAGCCTTGGTATTCCGGGACGATCTCGAAGATCTGCGCCGGAAGCGGATAGAGGTGAATACGCGCCGGTACCCTTGCGCCCACAGAAAGCGCGAAGCCTGCACTGCCTAGTGGGCGCACGCCACCAGCCGCGAGCAGTCGCTCGTGAATTTGCGTGCGCTGTTCCGAAGTTAGGTCGACTGCCCGGTGAGGTGCGTATCCGACCGTTCCGCGCCCCCCGCGCTGTTCGCCCGAAAATTGGCCGGCGCGCTGTTGGCGCGGTTCGTGGCGAAATTCACCGCGCTGCTCGCCGCGAAAGCGGGTCTCGCCTCGCATTGCTTGGCCCTGCCCGCCATAGCCGGGTCGCTCGACGCGCTCTCGGGTCTGCGGCATCGACATCGGACGACTCTCGGCACGGCCCATTGTCGCCGGACCGCGCTGCACTGCGGGGCCGGTACTCCCGGTCATGCCACGACCGCCGCCGTGCATTTCTCCTCCGCGGGCGCCTTCCGGCGCGGCATTACCCGGACCCGCGCCCCGGTTCATGTGTCCCTGCTGTGCGCCAGCTGCCGAAATGCCAAGAAGCAAGGCCGCACTGGCAGCCGTCGTAACCAATAGCTTTCTCATTAGTGGCTCCTATCTGGATCTGATCAACCTCCCGTGAATGCCTGGGCATGGGTGTGAACGTCTCTTGCTCCGCGTTGTTCCAGTCAAACATGATTTTTGAAAATTCGTCGTTCAGCTTCCGTTCATAAAAGAAGTAGCCCCTTGTCGCTCTCGATCCGCTCGCCTTTGGTTGGTGGTCGCCGGACTGAATCAGATCCCACCTAAATCGATTGAGCAGAGAGCAATTGCGAGCTGTCAGCTGCCAATCAACAGAAATAGCGTTCACTGGTTTGGCGGTTGACGTACATGACCCACCCAAATGAGATAAATGTGAAGCTGCAGCGCTGTTGTGACACCAGGCGCGCAAGAGTCGACGCGGCCTCAAACCAGACATCGCGGCGGTAGCGCAGGGTGACGAGCCGCAAGGCCCTGACCGAAATCATCGCCGGTCTTTGCAGGGTGTCCACTGATCGACATGCTTTTGCGGCGACTTCGGCCGAGTCTTCGTGCTAAAATCTTGACTAATGCGATGATCGATGCGACCGACCCGTCCCAATGGGGATCAGGGTTGCGCTGGTCAACTGGAGCATAAGAACCGGTCGATCGGCAAGTTTCCTAGGGGGGCCAGACAATGATGACGACGGCAGATATTCAACAATCCGCAGTACCGCAAAGGCCACAGCGCAAAGGCTCGTGGGTGATGGGATTGTTTCAATGCGTACTCGATCTAGCGTTGGTCCTGTGGGTCGCCCGCGCGGCGCTGATCAGCGTGTCGATCGGATTTTTGCTCATCGCGCTGACTCCGCAAGCACAGGATCTCCTGATCCCGCTGGCCGATCACGAATCCCCATGGCAGGGCATCGAGTGGCCGTGGACGATTGTGATCTTTTTCGCCTTGCTTTTTCTTTTTTGGGCAATGCCCACGCACTATTCTGCGCGGCTCGCGCTCGACGATGACGCACGACTGCAACTGTACGCCAAACATCGAAGTTCGTCTTGTCTCAATCGGGGGATCCTGTGGATTCCCCGCCTGCTTGGTGCAGCGACTTATGTTGCCATTCTGGTCGGCTCCTATCGGGCGTTGGAGAATCTGCCGATCATCAGCGATCCGTATGTGATCCCGGCGATCGAGCATAACCTTCGATGGTTTGCCGTTTGGGATGTCGCGGCTTTAATTCTGTTTGTGATCTACACGCTAGCGCGACCGGCGATTGCCAACAGCGCTGTCGTCGGCTGGGCCGAGAGATCGCTGGCATTTGCCAGGCCGCTGCTGCGACCGTTCGAAATCGCCGATTCGAAGGCCGCTGTAAGGCTGGGCGGTCCGACTGAGAGCATTTTGGGTCGCGTGCTTTTCATCGGTCTATTCGCCATATTCGTCCTAGCTCTCATCGGCAGACCCAGTCGTGTGGCCGAGTTGCTGCCGCGCGCGTTTGCAATTGCCCTGGTCCTCGGCGGATGGCTACCGATCTTGACCTATCTGTCAGTGATCGGCCGCCGCATTCGGGTGCCCCTTATCGGATTGGTCGGCCTTGGCCTCGCAGCCATCTCCGCCATTTCTGATCACCATTACGACGTGCGGAAAGTCGCAGCCCCGCAAGGCAACCCGGCAGCGCAAAAGCTCCGCCTTGGTGACGCGCTGACTTTATGGATGCGCGAGAATCGCTGCGAACAGAATGAGGCCGCTTGCCCACGGCCGATCATTGTAACCGGATCGGGCGGCGGAAGTCGCGCCGGCTTCTTCCTGGTCAGCGTCATCGGCGAGTTGCTCGATCGCGCCGGTGAACACCAACTCGACGCATCCGCAATCCGCAATCGACTCTTTGCCATCTCCGGTGTGTCCGGAAGTTCGGTCGGAGCGGTGATGACGGTCGCGGCTTTGGCCTCGGGTGGCCCGGGCACTCAGTTTCCATGCGCCCCAAAGGGATTTGACCAGTGGTACGGTGAGAAGGTGGAGAATTGGCGCGGTTGTCTGGAAGTCCTGATGTCGGGCGATTTCCTAACGCCAGTCTTCATCGGCCTGACTTTCCACGACGTCGTGGGCCTGCATCCCAAGTATGACCGTGCCGTCATGCTGGAGGAGGCCTGGGAACGTCGCTTCGAGACGGCGACCCTGGAGGGAGCCGGTCATGGCAATCCGCTGCCCTGCCCGGCCCGACTCGACTGTCCATTCATGACATTGCGTCCGGTTCCAGGCCTTTGGGTGCCACTGCTTCTGCTCAACGGTGTTTCGGTCGGAACCGGCCATCGCATCCTCACCACCATCTTGGACACTGATCGCGACGGCAAATGTCCGCCTGATCCCGCACCAGACGGCTGCCCGCTCTTCACCGAGAAGACAGATTTCCACAAGCTACTGATGGACACTGCCCAGCCACCGAGTTTTGCGGGCATCCGACAAATGCTTGCCGGCGTTGAATCGCCGGGACAACAGCAAAGCGACATCAGCTTGAGCACGGCGGCGGCTAATTCCGCGCGATTTCCGCTGATTTCGCCGCCGGGCGGCATACGAAATGGACAGGGTGCGCTGGTCGATCGAATCGTCGACGGCGGCTATTTTGAAGATTATGGCGCCCTGACCGCGATGGAGCTCATCGAGGCCATACATCTTACCAGGCCTGGACTCGATCCCTTCGTGCTTGTGGTCACCAATGACCCTGAGGTGCCCCTCGATCTTCCGGCCAGACCGGTCGATGTCTCCGCAACCCAAGTCCTGACCGATCTGACCGCGCCGCTAACGGCCGTTGCCAATACCCGCCAGGCACGCGGCACATTATCGGTGCAGCAGATGCGCGCCTTGCTCGGCGACATTCGCGCCGGCTGCAACGGTCCGTCGACCGCCCACATCCGTGTGTGGCCACAATTCGAGAACGCGCCCGCGCCAACCTGTCAGGATCTCAAATCGAAAGTCCCTCTGCGCGACAAGACCCGCGCCGTATCGCTGAGCTGGTGGCTCTCGAGACCGGTGCAATTTCACCTGTTCGATCAGCTCACACCAAAAAGTTGCAACAGTGACGCGCTGCCGCAGATGTGGGAGGCCCTCACATCGCCTCCACATTGTCCAGCACCATCCCCTCAATGAGATTTTTCGCCAGTCAAAGCAATATCGATCCAGGGATCGACTATTGCAAATGGGCACCGCCCGGGCGTCCTTGCTGACAGGACGGCCCGTCTGATGCCGAACCAGAGCAGATGCATAGCTCAAATGTAATGACGCGTTGGTATGTGGAAGATACAAACACGCGGAATGGAACCATCATGTCTGATGAGGTCGCCAGCCGAAATATCGACCAAGCAAACGGGTGCGGCGTCATCGAATTGTTTGTGGCGTGCGACCGCCCGGCGAACATGCCCAAAAGAACCGCCTGCCTCAACCGTCGGCAGTTGGAAGCGAGTGGTGGGACTTCTCTTCGCCAACGCAATGCGCTGCTTTGCGGCAGGATCGCAATGCCCCGTGTCGTTCGCGAGCGGGTCAAACCCACGGCATCCATGCCGACATGTGAACAAGTCGGTCGGCTACCCTCTTCTTGCGCGCTGCCGCAATCTAAAACATGTCATACTGGCGCCGAGCTTGGCCGACCGACATATCGACACCTCTTGGCCAGCGCGCTTCCCCACCTTCTTCGCCAAACCCAAGACCTTGCAGGAGGACATCATGACAGCACTGACCCGTGCGTTGGCATTGGCGTTGACTCTTTTGGCCATTGGCGGCTCTGCGGCCTGCGCCGCCGATCCGACCGGCACTTGGTTGACCGCGAACGGTCGTTCTCGTGTCCGCGTCGTCAATTGCGGTGGCGGGCTGTGTGGCAGCATTGTCTGGCTCAAAGAACCCAACGATCCGGCCACCGGTCAGCCGAAGACTGACAAAAACAATTCAGATGCTTCGCAGCGCAGTCGGCCATTGATCGGCGTCCAGATCATCCTGGGGATGACGCCTTCCGGCACGCCGGGCAAGTGGGCTGGACAGGTCTATAACGCCGAGGATGGAAAGACTTACAGCGGCAGTTTCACGTTGCAGGATAGCGGCGGCGCCAAGCTCGAGGGGTGCGCGCTAGGTGGATTGATTTGCAAGGCCCAGGTTTGGACGCGCGCAAACTGAATACGCAATTCCGTCGTCCCTTCAGGGAAAGCTATAGCAACTCTTTTTGGGAGATGGCGGTCCAAATAGTCTGGTAGGGCATCGAGGTCACGCACCCCGCGGCCTCCGCCCCCGCCGGAGGCTCGCAGCCCTATCGCAAAGAACCTGCCGGCGACCGCCAGATTCTCGAACTCGTTGCAGGGGGCCCGTTAGACGCTCTTACCGCGACTGCGCATGATTCGCCCGCACGGACCTAAAGCCCCCGCGCGGAGCCTCACGCGCCGTGTCGCGCTGTCTCGGATCAAAGGCGCCGGATTGCCAAATCAGCCACGCCACACATATGACCGACGGTGCCAATGTTACGGCGATGCCAAGTAGAAATGGCTGCATTAGTTCCTCTCCACATCGATGCCCGCCCGCAAGGCTGCAGCAAATTCCGCGGTTTCACCCGCGATTTCTGTCTCCTCATAGACCCTTAGAATGGCACCGTATCATGATGGCCGGATCATGATTGAAATGCGCAGAAACCGCAGCAATCAGAGCTATACACGCTTATCGTTTATAATATTTGGTCGTTACTAAGCTTTTGCGTCACGTTAAATGACTTCGATTTGCCTCTGGCCCAAGGCCGTTGGCAGTTGGGTTTCGGCGGTATCAAGAGGTGACAACTTCAATTTAGCTGCGATGCAGCAACCGGCCGATGTCATAACCGCGCGCATTGGTTATAACGAATACGAATGACCTTCCGAGGTCTGTCGGGCCTCCCACATCCCGCCTAACAGGCGGCGTTGCAGGACCTCATCGATCGAGGCGGGGCGGTCTAGAGCCCACGGACCGGGCAGGACAAGCTCCCCGAACTCGGTCGGGGTCGGCGTCGGGACCTGTTGCTCTCGGGCGTCTGCATCGCGCCCTGAGCGGTTCGACGGCGCTCGAGACCCATCGCGACGGGGCCTGAACGCAATGCCGTCACGCCGATCGATCGCGGGCTTTACGGGTGACAGATCGGCTAGGTATCACTACGGATCGCCGGGCGTGCAGCCGGGTCGTTTCCAAACCACCGTTACCGCCTGAGAGATCGACTGCGCTCGCGAGGACTGTCTGCCCTGTCGGTCCGATCAGATGACGGTCGCGATTGGATCAATCTGCGATCAGTTGTCCACGCAATCCCCAGGGTGCCGCGACCCGACGTGTCACTCAACAAATCGTGTCGGCGACCCGCGATACATATCGTAAATCTCGCCAAACGACCGCTTGAGCAGTTTCATCGGCGCGGCCGCGCGATTTCGTTTTGGTTATGCGATCCATCTATGCAGCAAATCGCCATTGCCTCCCGAGCCAATTCTCCCGGTCGGCCGCTATTTGTTGGGCACACTTCCACCTATTCGTCGTGTGGTTGCAATAGTGTTGCCGATCTATTCAAACAACTCGGAGGAGGTCCTCACTCTGCGGTGATCCCTCTGGTCCAACAGACGTGGTCGCCGGATTTTTGACTCAATGCAGCCCGAATCAACGACCTACAATAGCAACACCCGAATCAATCCCATTAGGATCTGAGAATCCCGTTGGATTTGAAAGATGTGGTAGGGAGATGCGGCTTTGAACGACAGGCGACCAGAGAGACGAATGCTCAATCGTGTTAGATCAGGCGTGTCGGCCGTTCTTGCTTTTACCGCCATTGGCGGGGCGGTCGCATTGTCGTACACCCATACCGCGCACGCCGTCGACAGCTGTCTCACCGAACCGGATCTCCAATCAACCGAGCCCGGCCACTGGTACTATCGGATTGACACACCAACCCATCGCAAATGCTGGTTTTTGAGCTCTGACCCAGCGGGCGTCCGCCAAGCAGCACCAGCAAAACCTGCCGGCGCCCCCGTTCCACTGCCGCGTCCCGATACAAATGCGCCAGCAACGTCAGTAGCCACGATCCAAGCAAATACTCCGGCGCCTGCGAGCGTCGATACGCTTAAGCCCGCGGATCTGATCCAACCTGTGGCGACGGCGAACCGCGCTGCAATCGATAATAAGCAATCCGACCAGACCTCAGCGGACGAGATGCCTTTGGTGTGGCCTATTCTCACTCCCGCTGAACTGGCCGCAGCCGGTCAGACGAGCGATGCCCCGACAAGCCCCACCAAAATCGAATCTAAAATTGAGCTCAAAAACGTCCCCGAAATCGAACCAATCTCCACGCCGCTGATCGTAGCGCTGGCTCTGGCGGCAATCGCCATCGTCGCCGGATGCACGATTCTTACCTACGTTCTGCTACAGCGTCGCGGCCGGCGCAACTTGGCCAAACTCCGCCGCCGAGAGAGTCTGCGAGGCTATCCGCTCGAACGCGAAATGCTGACCGGCGCTTCGCAGGGAGTCGTCGCAAGCGCACCGCGGCACGAACAGCCAAGCCAGAGTGGAGAGCCCGTCGACGCGCCCCACGCCATCGAGGAGACGCTCGAACAGCTGGCCCGGGCTTGGGAGCGTTCGGCCGCCTGACTGGTGGGCTGTATGTTGATCCGAGGTTGGCCTCGCACCGCAGCCGATCAGCGATTTCCCGGCGCCATCACCGCGTCCTGCACCTGCCGTTCCGAGGAGCAACAGCAGGTCCGGCGAGCGCATTGATTCGCACGAGTTGGTGACGCAGGATGGAGGCCGCGCAATGGGTGCACGGCATGCTCAAGCTTCAGGATTCCATCATCAGTCCAACGTTCGTTCAAATCATGGCCGCCTACAATGCGGAGATGAACCGACGCATCTATGCGGCCGCGCATCGTCTTCCTGACCAGCAGCGCCGATCGGATCGGGGCGCTTTCTGGGGATCGATCCACGGGACATTGTGCCATCTCGTCTGGGCGGACCAGATGTGGATGTCGCGCTTTGACGGCTGGGCAAAACCAACCGTCACCATCAAGAACAGCGCGAGCTTGATTCCAGATTTTGATGAATTGCACCGGGCCCGCATCGAGGCGGATGGACGTATCTTGGCTTGGGCCACACGCCTGCCCGAGTCCTGGCTGGGCGACGATCAGGTCTGGTTCAGCGGTGCAACCGGACGAGAGATGCGAGCCCCACGTAGCCTGCTTGTCACACACTTCTTCAATCATCAGACCCATCATCGCGGTCAGATTCATGCCATGATTACCGCCGCCGGCGAGCAGACCGGCGATACCGATCTGTTCTTGATCGCCGATACCTTCGTTGAGACTTCCTCGTCGGCTTAACGGCTCGAATCCGGTCGCGCCACACCGGTGTGAGCCGCAGCGCACCCGCGCCGTTATCCATCGGATCGGCACCTACAGGCCCGGTCTTGAGCCAGCGCGGGATCGCGGATGCGCGGTTCCTTGATTGTTCCGCCCCTTGGGGCCCGCCCGGGGTAAGGATGAATACGCAAGGCGGCTTATACCCACCACGCATCATTGGACTGTCGCGATTTCAGGGTATAAAAAGAGCATCTGGGTAAGAAGCGCTGGTGCTGCGAATCGCGCCTAACTGCCGATGTACTCAACGCATTTTTGACTTCCGGTCAAAAGCGACCAAAATGGACTAGAAAAGCGGCTTATTCTCGGGGAGTAGCGGCGGGGCCCAGGATGTAACCCTGGGTTGAGTGATGCCAAGTAGGTCCATGTAGGCTAAGTAGGTGTGGCGTTTCTGGGGAACTGCCATGGGGTCGAGACAAAGCGAACGTGCTTCTTGTCGCCTCGACAAGTTGGCCGTGTTACGCAGTCATGTCCTGTTCCGAGAGTTTCCGCCTGGGGTAATTGACCAGCTCGGATCCCACATGACGAGGCAGATCGTGCCTCGGGGTAAGACGGTTTTTTCCAAAGGTGACCCCGGCACTGGAATGATGGCCGTCCTATCCGGATCGGTGAAAATCAGACTGATGTCGGGGGATGGACGGGAAGTCGTCCTCAATATCTTCCGGGCCGGTGAAGTCTTTGGTGAAATCGCGCTTCTGGACGGGCAGGCACGCACTGCCGACGCCATCGCCATCTGTGAGAGTGAATTGATGGTGATTGAGCGGCGTGATCTTATTCCGTTTCTGCGCGCCCATCCCGACGTAGCTCTGAAATTCATCGAGATCTTGTGTGCCCGCGTGAGGCGGACCAGCGAGCAGATCGAGGATGTGATGTTTCTTGATCTGCCGGCCAAGTTGGCCAAGACGCTGCTGCAGCTCTCGGTTTCACCAACAACGCCAGCGGCGACGACCAGCGCTTCCAAGGCGAAGCGCAAGGTTTCAATCACTCAACGCGAAATCGGCCAGATCATCGGCATGTCGCGCGAGAGCACGAACAAGCAGCTTCGTATCTGGGCAGAACGCCAATGGGTTCGCCTCGAGCGGGGCGGCGTTGCCGTGCTCAATCAAGACGCCTTGGCGGAAGTCGTCGAAAAAGGTCACCATTACGGGTTCTAGCATCTCCGGGCCATCTTCCGCCGTTCGGTGAGGGCGCCTTTCTGGCGGGATCGAACTGTCGGCGCCCGCACGGCCTCAACATCAGATCGCGATCGGCGCGCCCGACCCCAATCCGGTCGGTCAGTTCCGGCCCCGCCGCAGGGCGGCGGGACGAATGGTCACCGGAGAGGCGCATTGCGCTCCGCCGGAAGGGACCCGGTCCGACCATTTCGATCATTAATTGGTGATGACGCCCCATGCGGCCAGAATCGGATGTCCCTTCGGTTGATGCAGATCATTGTTGGCCGAGGCCCAAACGCCAATTTTTTCCAGACGATCTGGCATCGTGAAATTTGCGCCGCCAGCGGACGTCCCGCCCAGGGATTCGCTCGGTTCGGAATCGATTTTGTCGATTTTTTGCTTTGACAGCTACATTGCGGACGTAAAGATATCGCTCAGGAGCATATCCCTACGAGTATCACGAAAACAATAACAGGAGGCGGAGGTCGTGATCTCATGCCGACGCTGCAATCTGGACAGCCCAGAGGGTAGTCGATTGTGTGACACCTGTGGCACCAGCCTGGAAAGTCACTGCGGCAACTGCGGTACACGCAACCGTGCGGCCGCGCGGTTCTGTGACGCCTGTGGCGAATTCCTTACTGATGCATCCAAGATTACGCCTTTTCGCGCACAAATCGCCCCGCTGGGTGGGGGTGAGCGAAAGCAGGTGACGGTGCTGTTTGCCGACGTCGGGGGATCGACACAACTCATCGAGGCGCTCGATCCTGAAGCCGCGATGCATCAGCTGGATCCAACTATTCAGGCGATGATTGATGCCGTTACGGCCAGCGGGGGCGTTGTAAACCGCATTCAGGGCGATGGCGTCATGGCCCT
>Ga0187783_10002112_pt1 | contig 14793 bp, 10 predicted proteins | sample 1015_SJ02_MP02_2_FD_132471 | JGI IMG/M metagenome (GOLD analysis project Ga0187783, IMG submission 132471) | Tropical peat soil microbial communities from peatlands in Department of Meta, Colombia - 1015_SJ02_MP02_20_MG | ecosystem: Environmental > Terrestrial > Soil > Wetlands > Peat | place... | reverse complement strand
TGCCGCGATTAGAAAGTCTCCCGCGTCCGGTGTTGCACCAGGCTGCGAATCCGCTCCCAGTAGGTCGACCCTTTCGCTCGCAGTGCCGCAAGCATGCGCGTGCCCGAATTCTGCCGAATGTGAATCTCAGCCCGAATCCTTGTCCCCCGCCCTGGCTCGCTCGAAACTGAAAAATCGCCCCGCACGGCGCGAACGCGCTCACGCATGCCGGCTAATCCGAAGCCTTGACCTTGTGGCGCTTTGGCGTCGAAGCCCGTGCCATCGTCGATCACAGTCAGGCAAACGCTCGATGGTGCGTATTCCAGATTCACTTCAAGTTCCGTCGGACGGCCGTGGCGTAGTGCGTTGGCAATCGACTCCTGCGCAATCCGATAGAGAGTGTCTGTCATCACCAGCGGAAGTTGGGTCGGTGCGCCGCGGATTGCGAACCGGGTGTTTAACTGGCAACCAGCCGTGCTCTGCTCCAGCGACGTCTGGATTGCGGCCAGAAGATCGGCGCTGTCCGACAGTTGCTGCGGCCGAAGCATCATGATGCTGCGGTGCGCTTCCGCGTGACTGTGCCGCACCATGTCCATCGCAGTTTCCAAATGCTTGTTAAGAAGGCCGTCGGACGGCTCCGCAATTCTTCTCGCTGCCTGGATCTGATACGAGATTCCCGCGAAGCTCTGCGCCAATGTGTCATGAAGTTCATGGCCCAGCTTAGCCCGCTCCGCCATGATGGCGCGGAATCGCCCTTTCAGAATCTGGACCAGCGTGACGTGGCCCGCAACCACCAGCAACCCCAGAAGCACGCCGAGTTCCGTCAGGTGTTCGAAGCTCCACCAGGGAGGGCCGGCGATCACGCTCAGGTCCTCGGCAGAGCGAAGCAGGACCGCAAACCCGCCTTTGTAGAGCGTGTCCTGCGGTTGCAGCGAACATACACCGCGCACGCGCAACGTCGAGCCGTCCTCAATCACTGGCAGAAGGGAACTGCCGTATTCAGTCATCAAACGAACAAGGAACGCCTGATGGCCGCTTTCCAGCCGCAGCCAGGTTTCTCCCTTCACGGTTTCTGTGTCGACAACCCGTCCGTTCACTTCGATAAGGAGTCCGGCGAATTTTCCCAGCGCTGCCTCATCCGCGGTGACCGAGAGGGGCGGCACAGGCGAACCGTGCCAGAGCACTACGGCTTTGCTGGCATGGATCACCAATCCCGTTTCACTAAAATCCGCGCGGCCCGTGACGAGCAACTGATCGCCGATCTTCAGATTCTCGAGTGAAGTTCCATCAACTTCAGCGCCGCCGGTCAGGTCCTGGATGTAGGCGGGGTTGCCGGTCAGCGTTAAAGTGGCCCGCACTGTGACTACCGAGGCCAGTGCGCGAGGCTGCGAACGGATGGCAGCGATCGAGATGTACGGGGCGGCTGCATCCTCGGCGTTCGATAACGCGGCGGCAATCGCCACAAATGCGAAAACAACGGTCGCGAGCCGTACAGTCATCTTGCAATTCCCTCAGCTTCCGGCCTGCGGAAGCGCCGTCACCTCGACATTCTTCCACTGGCCTCCTGAATCGTAGGAACGCAGGCCAATCTTCCCCCAAGCCGGGCATTGTGGCAGTCTCACGTCGAGTCCGACGCTGTCACTTCGTCCGCTCTGGCGAACCGACAAATTCACGTGGCATCCCTGTACCTCCATCCGGATGTGATACCAGACATTCGAGAGAATGGGATAGGGCATCGGTTTGGCTTCGACCTCGTCCCAGTTGTGGTCCGCAACTCCGAGCACGAGAGTTTCGTCTCGGTCGCGTAAACCGCCGTAAATGCCACTGTAAGAATCTACTCCCGGTTCGGCATCCGATACGCGTGCGATAATGCCGGCTTCTCCGGTGCTGTTCAGCGCAATATCGGCGTCGAGAGCGTAGTTGGCCCAATAAGGCGAGCCAGTCACCAGTTTTGCCCCGCGCTCATTCGATTCATTCACCATGACTCCTGACTGCACTCTCCAATTGCCGTCGTATGCGACCCATTTTGAATTGCCTCCGCTTGCAAAGTCGTCGTGATACGGCAAACCGCGAATCGGTGAACGAAGGGCATAAACGGCTCCCGTCACCGCAGACGCTCCCGTCACTGCTGCGGCCGCAAACAGCACGCAATCTCGAATGAAAGGCTGCATAGACTCCCTGTTCCTTGCCGATCTCGGCTCCTGCGTTCGAGCCTCAAGGCGCCGCCAATCACGCGTTCGTCATCGGTTGTTGGCTTGCTCAGCACCGTCTTGAGTGAGCAGGAAAGCGTCGACCTTTTCCGGGAATGGCAGCGGATGTCCTTCCGCGCCTTCCACTGCCGCTCGCATCGCCAATTCGCCGATTCGATTCGGGTCGGCCGTGACCACAGAATCCAGTTTGCCCTCGCGTAGATCGTCCTCGAGGAACCAGTCGCGGTCGCACCCCACCAGAGCAATCGACTGTTGTCGGTCCAGGTCGTGCAACGCCAACATAGCGCCCTGAGTTGCTTCGGCGCTTACCGCGAAGATCGCTCGAAGGCGGGGATACGAGCTTAAGATTTCCCTCGTGCTCTGCTCAGCTTCCAGAATCTGAACTGAGCTCGGCAACTGAGCAACAACTTCGATCCCAGGATCGGCGGCAACGGCCTGCATGAAGCTCCTCGCACGAATCAAAGTTTCGGGCGCTCCAGGATCCAATCCAACAATCGCAACCTGGCCTGCGCCACCGATCACATGCTCGATCCGTTTCACAGCAAGATGTCCGAACTCATCCTGGTTGGCCGTAACAGAAGTCAAATACGGCCCCGTCGGCACCGGAGCTTCCGTCTCGACGACGACTACCGGAATTCTTCGTGCTATCAGTTCATTGATCAAGGTCGTAACACCGCCCGGATTGGTTGGGCCGAGTATGAGTGCCTTGGCTCCTCGACGGACGGCAGCCTCGGCGATCTCGATCTGGCGATCGAGATCGTCTTCTCTGGTTGGGGCATTCCAATAGATGCGGTAGCCAAGTTTCTGCGCTACTTCCTGGGCCCCACGACGCATGTCCTCGGTGTAATTGGATCCGGTGGTTCGCGGGATGAACGCAACGACAGGCGACGAAGGCGGGAGCTGACGAAAATGCCAGTAAGCCAGCGTGCATCCGAAAATGCCGCCAAGAAGTGTTGCGGCTGCCCAACGAATCAACGAACGGAGCTCAAACTTCGCCTTTCCCGTTCTCCTTAACTCCTGCACAGGACTACTCATGGCAGCGCCGTTTTCAACCCTCATTCAGCTTCACAAGCCCGCGCCTGATCGCAAGGATGGCCGCCTCGGTCCGGTCTTTGGCGCCGAGCTTTGAAAGCAGGCTGATCACGTGATTACGGGCCGTGATGTCGCTGATTTTGAGCTTCCGCGCAATCTCTTTATTGGTAAGGCCCTGGACCACGAGTTCGAGAACCTCCAGCTCCCGTGAGCTAAGCGTTGAGCGGCCGACCCTCTCCGCAAGACGCACCGCCAAAGCATAGGGGACATGCTTCTTTCCTTGGCTTACCGCGCGGATGGCGTCGACCATTTCATCCTGGGTGCAACTCTTCAGAAGGTACCCCATCGCACCGGCTTCCAACGCGTTGAAGATATCCTCATCAAGCTGATAATTCGTGAGCACGAGGATCTTGCTCCCAGGCTGCGATCGACGCAGCGCTGAAATCACTTCTACGCCGCCAAGATCGGGCATTCGCAGATCGAGCAGCACCACATCGGGGTTCAACTTCTCGGCCGATGCGATGCCCTCTTTTCCTGAAGACGCCATTCCAACGATATTGATCCCCGACTCCCCGTGCAGCATGCTGTGCAGGCCCTTGCGCACAACCGGGTGGTCATCCACCACCAGCACGCGAATCGACGCCACCTCTGTCATTGCGATGTTTGGCAAATTCGGTATGAACCTCGTCGAGGGGCTTAGCCGGCAAGGAGTTCCGGCACGTTCGACAGATTTAGAAACCGGACAAACTCCGCGGCATACCCGAAATCATCACCCCAGCCTCACAGATTCTGGAGCCGGCAGCGCAAATCGTATCGATGCACCCGCATCATCGATATTGCACACGGGCCATGTTCGTTGTATTCCCGCCTTACTTCGCTTGTCAACAATCGCATAGAATCTCGATTGTAGCGGAAGCGGCGGGGCGCCTGCCGGCGGACTCAAGGCGTCGATTCGCTGCCGCGACCGCTCGAGGGAAGTGTCCATGAAACCGCACAATGCGTGCCTGCTCCTTTCCATCCTGCTCTCGCTTGCGGCACAAATTCCCAGTCAGGTGCCCCGACAGTCAACGCCCGAACAGCAAACTGAGATGGAGCGCCTCGCCCAGCAAGCAGAAGCCGATCTTCGCAATCAGAAGCTCGACCTTGCTGCTGCCGATTACCAGAAAATTCTTGCGCTCGATCCCGGCAATGTGAACGCCCGGTCCAATCTCGGCCTGGTCTACTATATGCAGCAGAAATTTGCTGCTGCGGCGGAACAATTCAACGTCGCCCTTCAAGCCAAGCCGGATCTTTGGAACATTGTCGCACTATGCGGGCTCTCCGAAGCGAGGATTCAGCAAAATGCAAAGGCAGCCACGCACCTCGAACAAGCTTTCCAGCACGTCGCCGACCCGTCCCTCCGCCTGGCCGTCGGTAAGCAGTTATACAGCATCAGGTTTGACAGCGGCGATCTGAGCCGCGCGGCCGATGTGGTTGACCAACTCCAGCAGCTCGATCCGAAAAATGCCGACGTTCTCTATGCGGCGCATCAGGTCTATTCGCTTTTGGCCAATCGCGCCTTCTTGACCCTCGCGCGCTTGGAGCCCGACTCGGCGCGAATGTACCAATTGTGGGGAGACCGCATGACGCAGCTGGGAGATTCAAAGGGCGCGGTTACAGCCTACCGGAAAGCCATTGAGCGCGATTCAAACCTATCCGGTGTGCATGTTGCCTTAGGGGATGCGCTTAGCCTCTCCCGTTCGCCCGCCGACAGAGCCGCCGCCGAAGCGGAGTACCAAAAGGCCCTCGCTGTAAATCCTCTCGACGAGCGGGCAGAATCGAAACTCGGCGATATTGCCTTTCAACATTCTGACTTGGAATTGGCTTCACGCCGTTATAAGCTCGCGCTTCAACTGCAACCGGATGACCCCGAAGCCAATGAGGGCCTGGGAAACGTGTTCTTGCAGTCGCAATCCTACCAGGACGCCCGCACTTACCTGCGCCGGGCCGCCCAGCTCGATCCCACCAACAGCATTGCTTATTATCAGTTGAGCCAGGCAAGCAAAAAGCTCGGTGATCTTGATGCTGCGAAACAGGAAATGGACCAGTTTCTGAAACTGAAGGCCGAAAGCGAGAGAATGAAGCACAGCTTCAGCAGCATGCCCCTAGGACAGGCTTCTTCCATGCCGAAGTCGGCGGACGCAAACGGCGGGCAGGGAACTGGGAGCCAGCGGACTTCCGACTCGCAGACCAAGTCACCCCGTTAACTGTTTCGATTCCCACAGGCGGGATTGAACCGCACTCGCAGCCTTCAACGGCGCCGGAACAGTTTTGCGATCCAATGCGGTCGGCATGACCCCAAATCTCCATGCTGCAATATCGGTAAACCATCGAAATTCAACAGATCCGCAGCGCGTACGACTCGGCCAAAGCAAACGATGAAGCCGCCGCCCGAGGCCCTTTCGGCAGATTCAGGAACACGCCATGTCACTCCCACTTGCCATCTGCCACTCACGTTACGCCCGTGATGGTAAATAGCAGCAGAAATTGACTTTGCGGTCGGCTTCTCGTTGAAACGAATGGCCGAACGCAAGCGGCATGGTGCAAATGCACCAGCCAAAATTGGTGCATTGCCATCATGACGAATCTCTTCTCTAAGCCGTATCGTTTTCATGATTTACGCGACCCCGTTTCCAAGTTTTGAATTTTCTGGATTGAAGTGTGGGAGTTTCCCGAATCCCGCACCGAGATGACGCACCTCGAATCCAGAACGAGCGCTCCGCAGGTTTGCCCGGCGCAAATTGAAGCAACTCAGAAGGAGGCGAAATGAAATTTCACGGCATCCGCTCTCAAAGAGAAACGAAGAGGCATCACTCCGTGTCGGCTGGCCTTGCGCGAGCGATGACTCTCACGCTCTGCATCCTCGCATTCGGCTTTTGCTGTCGGCAGTTGAATGCGCAGGTCGACATCTCGGCATCGCTCGTCGGCACTGTGACAGACCAAAATGGCGCAGTGGTCCCCGGCGCTTCGCTTATTGCGCGTAACGTCGCGACAGGAGTCTTGTCGAAGACCACCAGCAACGGTGAGGGCTTCTACCAGTTCGTATCACTGGCTGCAGGCACCTACACGGTAACCTGCACAACGCAGGGTTTCAAAACCTTCACCGCCAGCGACGTTCTCCTTCACGCCGGGGGATCATCCACATTGCCCGTGGCTCTCCAGGTGGGAGCCGAAGCGCAGACCGTGACCGTCTCGGGCACCGCCGCCATGGTCGACACCGAGACTGCCAACAATTTGACCACGATCGACTCCGACCTCATCGAAGGAATTCCAGTGGAGGGCCGCGACCCGCGCGAATCAATGGAACTCTTGATGCCCGGAGCCACAGCCGCAGGAACCGGCGCCAGCTTCTTTATTCCCGTCACCAGCTTTAACGGAGTCTCGCAGCTAACCAACAATTACGACATCGACGGCGCAGCCATGAATGACTACATGCACGGTTCGGCCGCCTCCAATTACCCCCAGGCCGAGAACACAGCCGAATTCAGCGTGGCGTCCGCTCTCCCCGATGCCTCGGTCGGACGCGGCGCCGGCGGTCAGATTGAAGCTACACTGAAGAACGGCACCAACGACTTCCACGGCCAGTTCTGGACCTACTTGCAAAATGGCGCCTGGAATGCAAACCTGTGGTCAAACAATTTTCAGGACATCCCGCGCCAGCCGTTCCACCAGGAGTGGTACGGCGGCAACGTAGGCGGCCCCGTCTGGTTGCCCAAGCTCTATAACGGCAGGAATAAGACCTTCTTCTTCCTTTCCTACGAGCGCACGTCAACCTCGAAGAATTCAACCACCACCGGCCAGACCATCACCAGCGCGGAACGCGGCGGCGACTTCAGCGACTCTCCCGACGGAGTTCCCATCGTCAACGGAGAGCCGATGCCGAATATTCCCACCTCGGACTTCGGACCCCTCGGCCAAGCACTGAACAGTTCCGGCGGAACAGCGATCATGCCCGCGGCAACCAGCGGAGACGACAATTTCAGCTGGAACCCCAGCTTCAATACGCTCATTCAGACTTGGGTGGTGAGAATCGACGAGAATTTCAGCGACAAGCATCGCCTCTTCGGAAGCCTCTGGTGGTATAACGACAAACCCACTTTCCAGGATATGTACGACGAGTTCAGCGAAGCATCGTGGGCAACGCAATATCCCAACCCCGATGCGACCTGGGGCGAGCCCATCCAGACCAAGGTCTGGGCCATCAACGACACCTACAGCATCACCCCCTCGATGTTGAACAACTTTGTTCTCGGCGTCACCCAGACTGAGATTTCGGTAACTAACACCTGCACATCATGTTCGGGAGTGGTGAATCCACAGAACACTGGAATCAACTCAGTGGGCGACCTTCTGGCACCGGATATTACCGGGATTTCGACCCCGCGAAACATGGGAGTGGATATCTGGAATGGATATCAGAATCCCATGACCCAGCACACATGGGACATCACCGACAATTTCACCTGGACAAAGGGGCGCCACACCTTTAAGACCGGCCTCGAGCTTCGCAACTACCACGAAACCTTTATTCAGGACTGGGATGCCGGAGGCACAGTCGGATTCGCAGACTCCGACAACGTATTTGGCGGAACCGGCAATGGAATCGCCGATATGATGCTGAATGGCGGGCCTCTGGGCCAATTTGGCGCGAGTTTCTACCAGGGCAGTACGGCAGACCTCATCGTGAACTATCCCGCGCGGGAAGCCTATGTCCAGGATACGGTCAAGGTGAAACCGCGCTTCACTGTCATGATCGGCGCACGCCTGCAACCTTACTTCGGAGTCAGGGAACAGCGGAATCGCTTTGTCACCTTCCGCCCAGGTGAGACATCTTCGGTCTTTCCCACCGCGCCGACCGGGCTGGTCACGGTTGGCGACCCGGGAATTCCGCCGAACCTGTCAGGGAACATCTACAACGTCGGGCCGAAGGTATCGTTCGCCTGGGATATGTTTGGAAATCACAAGGCGGCGCTCAAAGGCGGTTACGGAATCTACACCGACTATGAATACCTGCTGAACTATAACGGATATACTTCGGTCGCACCGTACGGTGTCAGCTATTCCCCAATCCAGGGACCGACACTGAGCCTGGCGCAGCCGTATGTGCAATATGGGAGCGTGCCATTTCCGTATACGCCGCCGACAGCGGGGTCTGCGGCGGCCGCCACCTACGTATTTCCCGATCCTGTCAGCATCCAGGCGGTCACTCCTCATTTCAACAACGGTTCATATGGCAAGTTCAATCTGGCTTTTGAAATCGAGCCGATCAACACCTATGTCCTCTCTGCGGCATGGGTCGCAACCCGCGGAACCCATCTCTTTGAAGAACACAACGAGAATTGGCCCATGTTCGTTCCCGGCGAGAGCACCAACCTGAACACGCTTTCGCGCGAGCAGTACTATCCCGCCGGATTCAATCAAATCAGCGCTTTCTACTCCGATTTCAACTCCTGGTATAACTCCCTCCAGGTTCAGGTCAACAAGAGATACTCCTACGGCCTGACGCTGCTGGGCACTTACACCTATAGCAACTCTGTTGCCCAGCAAGGGTGCCGGTATCTGGCGGACTGCGGCCTCGATTACTACAGCCCCGGCACCGTGCACCAGATGACGGCCGCGTTTCGGTACAAGCTACCCAGATTCCTCCATCAGAACTCGGTAGGCGACAAGATTGTTGATGGCTGGGCGATCGGCGGAACCGGTATAGCAAGCACCGGCGCCTACGGGAGCATCGGAGATAACAACTGCAACGCGTATAACTTCCAGTCGGCGGGGTGCTATGCGACCTATACCGGCGGCGGCTCGCTGCTTTCCAGCCGAAAACAGACCGCTTGGTCGCTCGGATCGAATCCAGCCCCGATCGGCGTAACTTGGGTCGACCCCAGCAAGTTCCTCGGAGCCGACCAAGTGCTGGTGAATGGCGTGGTAACCAACCTGCCGCTGGGTGATCGGCTTTACCTGGGTAATGCGCAAGACGGCATCTTCAAGGGACCGGCATCGGGCATCGAAGACTTCAATGCCAGTCTCGACAAGGACTTCGGAATCTGGGAGTCGGTGAAACTGAATTTCCATGCCGAGGCATTCAATGTGTTGAATCACACCGTGCTGCAGGCGCCGGGCTATAACAACGCTGTGGGAGGGGACCCGCAGGGCTTTGGCATTGTTAGCACCGCCAATGCTCCCAGAAATATCCAATTGTCGTTCCACGCGATTTTCTAAGTCGCGGCGCGCGGCGAATGAGGGGATTTCCCGTGGGTCCATCGCCAAAAGGTTGGACTCACGGGACCATCCGTGATAGTTGTGTGACTTACTCAAAAGTTAGCTGCACGAGTTGGATCCCGGCTACGGCCGGCTGAACCAATAGACCACGGTCGAGGAAGCCATGTTGACAAGAAGAGATTTGATGGTGGCTCTGGGATGGATAACGACAGAGTCTTACTTGAGCCGTGCTTTGGGCGCGACCGATGCGGCGAACGACGCCGGATGGGTGAAATACGAAGGGAACCCCGTTCTCGGCGGCCAATACGGGACGTGCTTCGACATCAGCGTTCTGCGCGAAATGGGAAAATTCAGAATGTGGGTCTCATGGCGCCCCAAGAAAAGTGTTGCCATTACCGAAAGCCCCGACGGTATCCACTGGAAGCCGCCCGAAATCGTTCTCGGGCCGCGCCCCGAGACCGGCTGGGAGGACGACATCAACCGTCCCGTAGTGGTCCATCTCGACGACGGATATCACATGTGGTACACCGGCCAGGCAAAAGGGAAGTCTTCGATCGGCTACGCAACCAGCAACGACGGCGTCGCCTGGAAGAGGCAATCCGACCAGCCGGTCCTCACTCCTCAGGCGCCCTGGGAAGGCGTGGCCGTGATGTGTCCTCACGTGATTTGGGACGCCGATCGCCGCATCTGGAAGATGTGGTATTCCGCCGGCGAGCAATATGAGCCGAATGTCATAGGCTACGCGACCAGCAAAGATGGCCTGCATTGGGACAAGTATCCGTCCAATCCCGTGTTGACTCCCGACACGCGGTTCGACTGGGAGAAAAACCGTGTGACCGCCGCGCAGATTTTCCCGTGGGAGGGCTGGTATTACGCCTTTTACATCGGCTTTCGTGATATCGACCACGCTCAGATTGGAATCGCCCGATCGAAAGATGGAATCACAGGCTGGATTCGTCACGCCGGAAACCCGATAGTGCGGCCGACTCCAGGCGGGTGGGACGCCGACGCCTGCTATAAGCCTTACGCTGTGTTCTCCGACGGCGAATGGAGACTCTGGTACAACGGAAGAAACAATCATCTGGAGCAAATCGGTCTTGTAACTCGCTCTGGCGAAAGTCTTGGATTCGTGGCGGCTTCGTGATGAACCGAAACTTATCGTTGTTTGGCTGCAGCTGCGTCATCGCCATGGCATTCCTGCTGCCCAAAGCAGGCGTGTGTGGCGCAGCCCGGCAGGATCTGGATAGCTCAATCCTTCATGCATCCGATTACAAGCACTATTTTTCCGATTTTGTCCGCGATGAGCGCGAGATGTTGGGCAGTGCCCCGTCTCTGCCCTGGGATTGGTTCGTAGCCAATATTCCTTGGCTCGATATTCCCGACAAAGAGATGGAGCGGATCTACTACTTCCGTTGGTATTCATTTCAAAAACACATCGTCCGCGGGCCCAACGGGTATCTCATCAGCGAATTCCTCGACGATGTTCCGTGGTCGGGCAAGCGCAACATGATTGATGCTGCAGCCGGGCACCATATACGCGAAGCCCGCTGGCTGCGCGACCCGGAGATTGCCGAGGATTACACCAGGTTCTGGTTTGGTCCCGAAGGAGAGCCACGGCGATACAGCTTCTGGGCCGCCGATTCGGTTTATCAGCTTTATCTCGTAACCGGCGATCGTCAACTCGCTGTCAGCTTGTTGCCTGCCTTGGTGAAGAACTATGAAGGTTGGGAGCAATCTCACCAGGATCCCGATGGCCTGTTCTGGCAGATCGACGATCGCGACGGAATGGAAGACAGTATCAGCGGAAACGGCTATCGTCCAACCATCAATAGCTATATGTACGGGGATGCAGTCGCGATATCCCGCATCGCCGAATTGGCGGGCCAGGAGAAGCTCGCCGACGTGTATCAGGCAAAGGCTGCGCGTCTCCGTGAACTGATCGACAAGAGACTTTGGAATCCACGCGACGATTTTTATGAGACCGTGGCCCGCAGCGATAACGACGGTTGGAGCGACGACCGGGAGCTGATTGGATACATTCCCTGGTATTTCAACCTCCCTCCTGCTCAGCACGACACGGCATGGAAGTTTCTCTTTGACCCCGACGGATTTTGGGGACAATACGGGCCGACGACGGCGGAACGTCGCAATCCGCGATTCGAATACAAGGTCCGGCACGAGTGCCTGTGGAACGGGCCGTCCTGGCCCTATGCAACGACTCAGACCTTGGTCGCTCTTGCCAACGTACTCGATGGCCCCAGGCAGAGCGTGGTGAATGATGACGATTACTTGCGCCTCCTGCAGGCATACGCTTACTCGCAGCACATCCAGCTTCCTGACGGTAGAGTGATCCCTTGGATCGACGAAGACATCGATGCCGATACGGGACGATGGATTGCGCGAAGCATTCTCATTTCTCTCGATCAGCCCCCGCCAAACCGCGGCCGTTATTACAACCATTCGGGATTTGCCGACCTGGTCATTACCGGGCTCATCGGCGTCAGACCCTCCTCGGGCAACTCGCTGGTCGTCCATCCCCTCGTCCCGCCCGGCAAGTGGAGTTATTTTGCGCTCGACGGCCTTCCCTACCACGGGCATCGACTTGCCATCGTTTACGATCGCGACGGCTCCCGGTATCACAGGGGAACTGGGTTGCTGGTCTTTTGCGACGGCAAACAGATTGCGCACGCTACTGAGTTACGGCCTCTCTCGGTTTCACTTCCCAATGACATCGCGCAGAATCGATGAAAGTCTAAGGGCTCCGTGCCGCCCAGTATGACCTCTGGGGCGTGATCGCCGGAGATAAATCCTGGCGCAAAGCGCAGATGTGTATTCTGGAACTCATGAGGCGCTGGCGCCGGTTTGCTTCATCGCCGCCGGCCGCCCCAACGAGCTCCGAATGCCTATGCCCAGCACGGCCCCACATCTCCATCCGCGGGGCAGATCTTCGTGAATCAACCCGGCGCGAAGGACGACTCAATCCGGCAGGTTCCAGCCTGGCTCCGCCCGTTTCAGCCTCATCCCTGGCTCTCCAACGGCCATCTGCAGACTATTGTCGGCAATTTTCTTCCTCGCCCATCCCTTCGTCTTCCTACCATCGCTGAGACCGTCGAAGTCGATCCCGCAGACCATAGTCGCGTGCTTTGTCATTGCCATTGGCAGCCTGAGTCGGCTCGCGCGGCGAGCCTTACGGCTGTGCTCGTGCATGGCCTCGAAGGCTCATCCGATTCCCGTTACATTAAGGGCATCGCCGCGCGTGCATGGGCCGCCGGCATCAACGTGGTCCGCATGAACATGCGCAACTGCGGCGGCTCCGAAGCGCTCACGCCCACGCTCTATCACTCCGGCCGCTCTGCCGACGTGGGTGCGGTCATCAGCCATTTCGCCGCCCGCTTCGGCCTCGAGCGCGTCGCGTTGGTCGGTTATTCCATGGGCGGCAATCTTGTGCTCAAGCTTGCCGGCGAATGGGGTTCTCGTCCGCCTCTCGTCGCCGTCGCCACGGTCTGTCCAGCCGTCGATCTCGCCGTCGGCGCCGATGCCCTTCATGAGCCGGCCAATCGCGTCTACGAATGGCGTTTTCTGCGCGGCCTCAAACGGCGCATGCGCCGCAAGGCAACCCTTTTCCCTGGCATCTACCGGCTCGCTGGCATCGGCCCCATCCGCTCTATCCGCGAGTTCGATCACAAGATCGTCGCACCCTATTGCGGATTCCGCTCGGCCGACGACTACTATTTCCGCGCCGCCAGCGCTCGCGTCATCGACCGTATCGCCGTGCCCACGCTCATTCTCTCGTCCCAGGACGATCCCTTCATCCGCCTGTCTCCTGAGACGCGGGCGTGCATTCTCGCCAATCCCAATATCACTTTTGTTGAATCGCTCCGCGGCGGCCACTGCGCGTTCCTCGGCACCGGCTCAGGAGATGATATTCATTGGGCTGAAGCTGCCCTCGTCCGCTTCCTTCAGGCTGTCGCTTCAGATTCGCCCGCTCTCGAAGCTCCAGCGGCATCCGCGGCAACGCAGATAAAATAAAGATCGTGGGCGAGTAGCTCAACTGGATAGAGCACCGGCCTTCTAAGCCGGGGGTTGTGGGTTCGAGTCCCGCCTTGCCTACCATTCAACGGCCGCGAGCCTACCCCGCTCACGCTTCCTTCTTCGCCTGGAACATCGCGATGGCCTCGATCTCGACCAGCAGCTCAGGCCGGCAAAGAATCGCCTGAACGCCTGTCGATGCCGGCAGCGGATCGAGCCCCTGCTCCTTGTAAAACGCTGTGCGTTCCTCGTTGAATGCCGCATAATCGCGCTCGATATCGCGCAGGTAACACGTCGTGCGCACCACGTCGTGCCAACTCGCCCCTTCGCTGGTCAAAAGGCCGGTAATATTGGCCAGCGTGCGCCGCAACTGCTGACGAAAATCGCCGATGTGCACGCTTTCTCCATGCTCATCGATCGAAGCAGTGCCCGAAATCAGAAGAATCGTAAGACCATTCAGGTCGATCCGCATTCCACGCGAGAATGAGCTTGGCTTCGCGTACGCGTATGCCTCGTTAAGCACCCCGTGATTGGTAATGGCGCGCTTCCTGATCGGCACGTGAGCCAATGCCGAAAGAACCTCCGCTAACTCACTCATTCAGTTGTCTCCACCTCTATGGGCTGCAAATATCCATCAATTTCCTTGTTCAATTCTACTTGCGCCCCGAGCAGCGGGCCAGTGTCTGGTTGCCCATCCCTCACACTCCCGTACCGCTTCGATACAATGCAGTGAACAGGCCGCCGCCGACCGTCGCAGGCCTGTTATCAAGGAGGCTCCATGCACGTCCTGGCCATCGTGGCGGGCGCCCTTTGCCTCTTGGTCGTGCTGCTTGACGCCTTCCAGACCATCATTCTCCCCCGTCGCGCCACGGGGCGCTTCCGTCTCACGCGCATCTTTTACGTCGCCACGTGGACCCCATGGCGATACTGCGCCAGGCGCATTCACAACCCTCGGAAACGCGAAACCGCATTCAGCTTCTTCGGGCCTCTGTCGTTGATTCTTCTTCTCGTAGTTTGGGCGACCGGCATGGTGCTCGCATTTGCGCTACTCTTCTACGGGCTCGGCAGCCCTTTCAACGACGGCGTACAGCGCGCCGGCTTTCGCTCCGACCTCTACGTCAGCGGAACCACGATCTTCACTCTGGGTCTCGGTGACGTCACACCACAGAATGCCTGGGCCCGCACCCTCATCATCCTCGAATCTGGAACCGGCCTGGGCTTTCTTGCTGTCGTAATGGGCTACTTCCCCGTTCTTTACAGCGCGTTCTCGCGCCGTGAAGTCAGC
>Ga0187783_10002111_pt1 | contig 14796 bp, 12 predicted proteins | sample 1015_SJ02_MP02_2_FD_132471 | JGI IMG/M metagenome (GOLD analysis project Ga0187783, IMG submission 132471) | Tropical peat soil microbial communities from peatlands in Department of Meta, Colombia - 1015_SJ02_MP02_20_MG | ecosystem: Environmental > Terrestrial > Soil > Wetlands > Peat | place... | reverse complement strand
TCGTCTTCGACCAGGATCGTACCGAGGATGATTTCCGAAACGCCCGCGCGCAACGCGTCTTCGGCGTGTTTGGCGGCACGCAAACCACCGCCCATTTGCACCGGAACGTTCACGGTCGTGCAAATCGCAGCGACGGCCGCGAGATTCTCACCCGACCCGAACGCCCCGTCGAGATCGATGACGTGCAGTCGTTGTGCACCGGCATCGACGAAGGCCTTTGCTCGTTCGACCGGATCGCCGTCATACTCCACTTCGGTCGCCGGATCGCCTTGCTTCATGCGGACGCACTTGCCCGCGCGCAAGTCGATCGCCGGAACGACCATCATCCCGGTAGCTGACCGTTTGCCGAGCGCTGATCGATGGGGACGTACGGTCCGGTTGCGGGTCCCTCGTACGTTGCTTGCGGACGAATCAGGCGATTGTCCGCGAGCTGTTCGAGGATGTGACCCGTCCACCCAGCGATCCGGCCGCAGGCGAAGAGACAGGTGAATTCGTCGCCGGGGATGCCCAGATCAGCCAGCACCGGCGCGGTGTAAAAGTCGACGTTCGCATAGATCGTGTTGCCGGGCTTTTTCTCCTGAAGGACTTTGCGTCCGGCCTCTTCGATCGCATGCGCGGTTTCGTACCAGCGATCTCCACCAACGTGAACGGAAAGCTCTTTCGCCATGGTCTCCAAGTGGCGGGCGCGCGGATCGCGGACCTTGTACTCGCGGTGACCCATTCCCATGATGCGCTTGCCGCGATCGAGAATCTCGCGGACGTACGGCTCTGCGTTCTCCGGCGACTTGACTTCGTTGAGCGTCCTGAACGCTGCACTCGCAGCGCCGCCATGCCAATCTCCTTGGAGCGTCGCAAGCGCCGCAGTCACGGAAGCGTACATATCGGCAAGCGTCGATGCGGCCACGCGCGCGGCAAAGGTGGACGCGTTGAACGAATGATCGGCGAGCAGCACGAAATATGTGTCGAGCGCGTCCTCTTCTATAGCGTGGGGCACTTTGCCGGTACGCATGTAAAGGAAGTTTCCAGCTTGTGAGAGATCGGAGCGCGGCGCGACGGGATCGAGACCACGCCGAATCCGGTCCCACGCTGCGACGATCGTGGGCACCTTTGCGATCAGCTCGATTGCGGTATGTACGTCGGAAAGATGTTCGCCTTGCGCGTTGATCGGCGAGAAAAGTCCGAGGCCGCTGACGATCGTTCGTAGCACGTCCATCGGCCAAGCCGTCTTCGGAACGTTCTGCATCGCGTTGACCAGCGGCTCCGGAAGCGCGCGGCACGAGCCGAGTTCGCGCTTGAGCGCTTCGAGTTGATGACGGCTTGGAAGACGCCCGTAGAGCAGCAGATGAACGATTTCCTCAAACGTCGCGTTCGGCGCGAGATCGTCGATGTCGTAGCCACGATAGGTCAACCGCCCGATCGCGCCTTCGACGTTACTAAGCTGGGTGGACCCGACGACGACTCCCTCGAGACCACGATCGACAACGGTAGGCAACGATTTCCTCCATTAGATGACGCAAGATGACGAACTATGACGTGGGGCTCTTCCCCCGGCCGCAAGCCTTCGACTCCTTCTCCGGTCGGCCTGTGTGCGCAAAGGCTTGGACTGGCCGGCGGGTTGAAATGGATGCGGCATATGGAAGCATTGGACCTAACGAAGCAGCCGCCGCGCAGTCCGCGCGAGCTCTTGCCGGGACTCGATCTGCTGATGGCAGCCCGAACGGTCGATAAGTTGCGCGCGACGCTGCCCGGGGGAAATATCGGCGAGTATCAGATCACCGGATTTAGCTCGAGCTTGATCTTAGCGCTCGACATTGCCGAGGCGTCGCTGCGAAAAGCAATTGCACAGGCGAAATCAGATGCCGAGATTGCAGCTTGGATTCGGGAGCATACCAACCCCGAACGCTACCCCGACATCAACGCCAAACTCGAGGCGCTGACCGTCGGCGAGCGCCTCTCCGATCCGCAGTTCGTGGCGCGCTATCCAATTGCAAAGCGCCTGCCCCCGCAGTCCTCGCGTCTCGATATGTTAGTTGCGGACGACGCGGAAGCGTTCGCCGAGCCTTAGCAGGCTGCAGCCTGCTACGCGACGGCATCCCGCAGATCGGCGCGCGCGCGAGCATAACCGATCAGACGCTCGATCAAGGCTTCGAAGGAGATTCCTATAGCCGCGCAGGCGTCGGGAACCAAGCTGACCGGTGTCAGACCGGGAAGCGAATTGATTTCCAAAAGATATGGCCGGTTGTCGCGCGTGACGATAAAATCGCTGCGCGAATAGTCGCGCAGGCCGAGCAGCCGATGTGCCGACAAGGCAAGCATCTGCAAACGCGCGGCGAGGTCCGGGTCAATCGGCGCGGGTACGACGTGAGTGCTTCCACCCGGTTCGTACTTTGCGTCGTAGCTATAGAAGCCGTCGCGATTTGCAACGATCTCGACGATCGGCAACGCCTCTTCACCAAGCACCGCACACGTGAACTCGCGCCCCTCGACATACTCTTCGGCGAGTATTTGAGCGTAGGTTTTCGAGGCATCGAGCATTGCGCTCGTCCATTCTTCGTGCGTGTGCACGATTGCGACGCCGATGGCCGAGCCCTGGAAGCGTGGCTTGATCACCAGCGGCAGATCCAGCGAGCCCGGAAGAAGGGGCAGCGTTCCGCCGGTGAGGTCGAAGAGGTCCCAAACCGGCGTGGGCAAGCCCTCGGCGGCGAGCAGCTTCTTGGTGAGATGTTTGTCCATCGAGAGCGCCGCTGCTTCTAAGCCGCTGCCCGTATACGGAATCGCCAGATACTCGAGCAGCGCTTGAACGTGCCCGTCCTCACCGCCGGGTCCGTGCAGGGCGATGAAGACCAGGTCGGGCTTCAACTGGCGGACAGCGTCGAAGAAGCGGTCGTCGTAATCGAGCGATTGGACGTCGTAGCCCAGCGCGCGCAACGCGCGCATGACCTCCGAACCCGTTCGAAGCGAGATCTCGCGCTCGGCGCTCTCGCCGCCCATGACGACGGCAACTCGCTCTTTTCCGCTCTTACGTTCCATCGATGAAAACTCCGACTAAGTGCACTTCGAGTTGCAACTCCACATCGCGGCGATCGCGCACTGCGCGCCGCACGCGTCCCAGCAGCGTCGCTACGTCTTTGGCCGTGGCCCCGCCCAAATTGTTGATGAAGTTGGCGTGCAGCGTCGAGACTTCAGCGCGCCCTTCGCGCCATCCCTTAGCTCCGACCGATTCGATCAGGCGCGCCGCCTTGTCGTTCGGCGGATTTCGGAAACAGGAGCCCGCATTGGGAAGTGCGATCGGCTGCGTTCTTTTGCGTCTGACTAAGCGCGTCTGCATCTCATGGCGCACCTCGCGCGCGTTGGAGTCGCGAAACTCGAGCGCAACGCGCGATACCACGACGTCCCGCGCGAGCGTCGATTGGCGGTAAAGGTAACGGGCGCTCGCGGGGTGGGGCTCCGGCCGGCTGGGCGATTGTACCCATACCTCTCGAACGAACTCGCCGATCTCGCGATCGGTTCCGGCATTCATCCGCAACGATCCGCCGATCGTGCCCGGGATGCCCGAGAGCGAACCAATGCCGATCGCTCCGGCGGACGCGGCCTTCGCGGTGACCAGCGCCATGTCGGCCGAGCCGCCGGCTTCGACGATCACGCGGTCCTCCTGCGTGCGTATCCGCACGGCGGCGAATTCACCGCCGAGTCGGACGACGACGCCGCGGACGCCGCCGTCGCCGACCAGCACGTTGCTCCCGCTGCCGATGACCCACCAGGGAATGCGCCGGCGCAAGCACAGCCGCAGCAGCTGTCCGAGTTCGGTTTCGCTCGCGACGGTTACGAAGGCATCAGCCGGACCGCCGATCTTCCACGAGGTATACGGCGCGAGCGGTTCGTCGAATCGCGCGCGTTCGCCGAACATTTCGAATAAGCTGCGGCGGTCGGATTGGTCGAGCAGGCCGCGCAACGCCTGTGCGGCAGTGATGCTCACGCGCGCATCGAGACGCGACGCAGCGGAGTTGCAGAAAGCCGCTTCGCTAAACGCGTGGCCACATCGGTGATGTCGCCGGCTCCCAGCATCAGCACGATGGCGCCGGGCGGAACCTCGTCGAGAAGCCGGTCCTCCAACTCGCCCAACCGGCTCACGTAGGCGACCTCTCGGCCGAGCGCGACCAGCGCCTCCCCGATCGATCGTTCGCTCACACCCGGTATCGCCGGCTCAGATGCGGCATAGACCGGCGCGAGATAAATGCGATCGGCGCCGCGCAAAGCTTGCGCGAACTCGCGCGCAAGAAATGCCGTGCGGCTGTACCGATGCGGTTGAAATGCGACAACGAGCTCGCCGAAATGGTATTGACGCGCTGCCGCGATGGTTGCGAGCACCGCCGTCGGATGGTGCGCGTAATCATCGACGACGGTCAAACGCGAGCTCGAAACCAAGACCTCGAATCGGCGACGTACGCCCCGGAAGTCCCGCAGCGCGCCGGAGATCGTGGCAAAAGGAATGCCTAACTCGTGGCCGACCGCGATGGCTGCGAGGGCGTTCTGCACGTTCATCGCGCCGGGGACGCACAGTTCCACGCTGCCGAGGCGGCGATCGCCATAGCTGACGTCGAACCGGGATCCGAAATGCTCGAAGCGCAGATCTGTCGCTTGCACCAACGCGCGTGGATCGAAACCGAAGGTGGCGGTGCGCGAGCGAAGGTCGTGGGAGGTCAGCGACGCGGCCAGCGGATTGTCGATGCCGATCACGGCAAGACCTCCCTCCGGCAGCCTGGCGAGAAACTCGGCAAAGGCCCGCGCGAGTCCGGGCAGCTCGTCGTCGCTGGTAAGATGGTCGTTCTCGATATTCGTGACGATGGCCATCGACGGCTCCAGCAATGCAAAGGAGCCATCCGATTCATCCGCTTCGGTTACGAACCACGGCGACGATCCGTCGTGTGCATTCGTTCCAAGCGCGATGTCGATGCCGCCGAGCGCGAGGCCCGCATCGATGCCGCCTCGCCGCAGAACGGCGTGCGTCATTGCCGTCGTGGTCGTTTTCCCGTGCGTTCCGCAGACGGCGATGCCGCGGCGCCCGGCAAGTAGCTGCGCCAACATTTCGCCCCGGTGCAGCAAGGGGATTCCGCTTCGTATCGCAGCGAGGCATTCCGGATTGCGGCGATCGATCGCCGAGCTGACGACGACGGTGTGCGCGTCACGGATGTTGCGTGCGTCGTGACCGATCGTTATCCGAACCCCTTCGTCGCACAACTGCTCCACGAGCGGCGTGAGACTTACGTCGGATCCCGAAACCGGTTCATTGCGGGCAAGCAAGATGCGCGCGATTGCGCTCATGCCGATGCCGCCGACGCCGATGAAGTGGTAGCTCGTCACTGATTGCTACTTCTATGAACTAAGGTATCGATCCGTGCAAGAATCGCGAGAAGCGGATCGGTTCCTCCCAAGCGTGCCGCACCTTCGCGCAGTGCAGCTAAGCGGTGCGGCACGACGATTTGAGCGAGCAGGTCGGCAAGAGCGCCGGCCTGCAGCGCCCGATCGGTAAGAATGACGGCGGCGCCGGCCGCTTCAAAGCGTGCCGCATTTGTCGCCTGATGCCCTTGCGCTGCATAAGGATACGGAACCAGGATCGAGGGTTTATGCAGCGCCGCGAGCTCACCGAGCGTCGAGGCGCCGGCGCGCGCCACCACGAGATCCGCCACCGCGTAAGCATCGGCCATGTCGTCGAGATACGGCCGGGCGTTGCGAAGGCGAGGACGGACTCGCTCGTACTCGCTCTCACCCGTTAGCGCGAAGATCTGCCAACCTTGCGGCAAGCGATTGCTTTCGACGAGATGCGCCAGTGCATCGTTGATCGAGCGCGCGCCTTGGCTTCCACCGATAGCGACGAGCGTGCGCCGCGATGGATCGAGTCCAAGACGCCCGATCGCCTCTTCGCGGGGAGGCAGCCGGCGCAGCGCGGAACGGATTGGGACCTCGGTCCAGACCTCGTCGACGATCGGGGTCAGCAATCGATTCGTCAAGCCCGGCGCGACATTCGGCTCGAGCAGGACGAGCGGCGCCGCCGAAAGCCCGGCAAGCCGGCGAATGCGCGCCGCGACGGCGACCGGAAACGAGACGTAGCCCCCCGTCGCGATGACGACGTCGGGCTGGGTTTTTGCGAGGAGCTTCAAGCTTTGAACGATTCCTTTGACGTTGAGCGCAATGGTCCGCAGCAGCTCGAGCGAGAACGTGCGCGGCAACGAGTGGCTAGCGATCGGGTGCAGATCGTATCCCGCCTTTGGAACGATCGAGGCTTCGAGGCGCTGCGGACTTCCGATGAAGGCAATCTGCGCGCCGCGATTTTGCAACGCGTCGGCGATCGCGATGGCGGGATAGAGGTGGCCACCCGTGCCTCCGCCGGCAAAGACGACCGTCACGCCCGATCGCGCGCTCTGCGATGCCGGCCGACGTTGGCAATGAGTGCGACCGCAATGAGATTGGCGACCAGCGAGCTGCCGCCAAACGAGATGAAGGGCAAAGGAACGCCGGTGACCGGCCACGACGACGAAACGACCCCGATGTTGACGAAGGCCTGTATCGTGATCATGGCGGCACAACCGACGGCGAGAAAGAATCCAAATCGGTCGGGCGCCGCCAGCGCAATCCTGATCGAACGGTATGCCAGCGTGACGAAGAGCGCGATGACCGCCACCGTACCGATCAAGCCCAGCTCTTCACCCAATACCGAGAAGATGAAGTCCGTGTACTGCTCGGGCAGATAGAAGAACTTGGCGCGCGAGGCGCCGAGTCCGACGCCGAAGAGTCCACCGCTTCCCAGCGCGAGGAGCGACTGGACGATATGGAAGCCGGTATTGAGCGGATCCTTCCAAGGATCCAGAAAAGCAAAGACGCGCGCGCGCCGGTAGGGACTCGCAAGCACGGTGAGCGCCGCAAACGGCACCGTCGCGCAGAGAACCGCGGCGAGATGAACGAGGCGCGCTCCGGCCGCAAAGAAGAGCGTCAGCGCGATAAAGAGCAGCAGGCTCGCCGTTCCCATGTCGGGTTCCTTGAGCACGAGCACCGCCATAATCGCAACGGGGATGCAGAGGGGAACGAGTCCGCGTGCAAGCGACGTAATGCGCTCTCCGCGAGCCGATAGGACGGCCGAAAGATAGATGACGAGTGCGAGTTTGGCGAACTCAGACGGCTCGACGCTCAGACTTCCCGTTCCAATCCATCGCCGCCCGCCGTTGACTCCGACCCCAACATGAGGAACGAAGACGAGCGCGAGGCCCACGATCGCCGCAAACAACAAGTATGGCGCAGCCCGGCGCAGACGTTCATAATCGATGCGGTAGAATACGTACGCACCGCTCAGCCCGACGGCGAGCCAGACGAGCTGTCGCTTCAGGTAGTAGGCGATGTCGCCGTGCTGCGCGTACGCGGTGGCACTCGACGCCGAGAAGACCATGACCAAGCCGATGCCGATCAACGCGGCGACCGACGTGAAGAGCGCGAGGTCGAGCGAGTCGTGACGCGTTCGCAGCGTCGCCGCGTTATGCACCGGCGGGTTGCCTCAGGCCCGCGACCGCCGCCGCGAACTGCTCGCCGCGATCCTCGGCCGATGTGAACATATCGAATGAGGCACAGCCGGGAGAGAGCAGGACGACTCCGCGTGGCACCGCCAGCTCGCGCGCCCGCTGCACCGCTTCTTCCATCGATGCTGCCTGCGCCGTCGGCATTTCTCCGGCGGCACGCCGAATTTCGTTTCCAGCTTCCCCAATCGCCACCAGTGCTCGCGCTCGCCGGCGAATTTCGGCGCCCATCGATTCGAAATCGATGCCTTTCGAACGGCCGCCCGCGATCAGCACGATCGGCGCATCGAAGGTGCGCAACGCGGCAATCACCGATGCGGGATTCGTTGCTTTCGAGTCGTCGACGTAGCGCACGCCGTCGATTTCCGCGATCGTTTCGAGCCGGTGGGGCATCGGCGCAAACGTGGCAAGGACCTCGCGCAGCCGCGGCGCCGGCGCGCCAATCGCCAATGCCGCAAGCAGTGCCGCCATGGTGTTTTGCACGTTGTGCTCCCCCGCCAGCGGAATCTCGTGACGCGGCACGATCGGAACTAGACGGGGGTCGCCCGAGACCGGCGCGTATGTGAGCACGCCGTCACGCGGGTACATCGTCGCCTGTTCGTGACCATCGAGGGTGTACCACAGCTGCCGTGCCTGTACGCGCGCGTCGCCGGAGCGCCAATGAAGCGCGCGGATCCGCGGATCGTCGAGGTTTCCGACGAACCAATCCATCATCGATTGGTTGGCGCAGATTCGGTACTTCGCTTCGGCATATTCGTCCATCGAATGATACCGGTCGAGATGATCGGGCGCGATGTTGAGGAGCACCGCGACGCGGGGTTTGAACGAGCGAATCGTTTCGAGCTGAAACGAGGAGACCTCCGCAACGACCCACTCACTTTGATCTGCGCCGCGGACTTCCCGGATCAGCGGATTGCCGATGTTTCCGCCGACTCGCACGGCAAGCCCGCAACCGCGCAGCAGATGGCCGATCAGCGCCGTGGTGGTTGATTTGCCTTTCGTTCCCGTCACCGCGATGATCGGCGCTTTGCAGAGCCGGTAGGCCAGCTCGATCTCGCCAAAGACCGGCACGTTCGCAGAATGGAGCCGGCGTACGACCGGCGACGTCGGCGGCACGCCGGGCGACAGGACCGCACACGTTACTTTGCCGATAACGCTCTCGATTTCATCCGGTTGGAGAAAACGTGCGCCAAAGCTTTGCGCCGTCACGATTGCTTGCGCGATTTCCGAAGCCGGTTTTTCGTCGGTCGCGTAGAGCTCGACGCCGTGTTCGCGCAACACTTCGATGCTCGCCAAGCCGCTGCGGCCCAAACCCAGGACTAAAATCGTTTCGCCGGCGTCGAACGCAAAGATCCCGCTCATCGCACGATGGACCATCCTAGCAGCGAACAGAACAGCGACGCAAGCCAAAAACGCGCGGTCACTTTCGTTTCTGGCCAGCCGCCCAGCTCGAAGTGATGGTGCAACGGACTCATCCGCAGAATTCGCCGCCCACGCGTCAGTTTGAAGTAGGCGACTTGAAGGATGACCGAGAGCGCTTCCGCGACGAAGACGCCGCCGACCACAACGAGCAAGAGCATCTCCCCGCTCAAGATCGCGACGCCGGCGAGCAGCGCACCCAGCGCAAGCGAGCCGGTATCGCCCATGAAAAGCTTAGCCGGATGGCGATTGTACGGCCAGAATCCGATGCACGCGCCGACCCCGGCGCTCGCTGCGATCGACGCTGCTTGGACTTGCGCGGCCGCCGCAATCAGCGCAAGCGCCGCGAGCGGCGGAATCGTCGTGCCGACGGCGAGTCCGTCGAGACCGTCCGTGAGGTTGACGGCCTGGGCGGTTGCCGTAACGGCCAAGATTCCGAGCAGTAGCCAAAGCCAGTGCGGCGCCACCAGCCAGAGGCCTCCCGCGTGAAAGAGAACGTCACGCGGAAAGAGCCCGGTACCGGTTGCGATCGTCCGCATGAAGATTGCCGCGGCGAGCGCCGTCGCCAGCGGTTTCGTTCGTGCCCGCAGGCCTCGGTTGTTGCCGCGCGCGATCTTACGCAGGTCGTCGACGGCGCCGACCGCCGAGCAGAGCACGACCAGTAAGACGAGGTCGGACAGAAGCGTCGATTCGCTCACCGCGAGCGCGACGAGAAGCGCCAAAACGAAGACGATGCCGCCCATCGTCGGCGTTCCGGTCTTGACCTGATGCGTTTGTGGAGCGTCTTCGTAGGCGTGCTGTACGACGTGAAGACGACCGAGCAGCGCCGGCAGCACTATGCCCGACGGCGCCGCGACGGCAAAGCCGAGCAGCGTCCACGCAAGCAGCGTCGGGAGCGCCGCGGCGTTCACGTCGACTCTCGCCGCAGCAACGGGTTTGCTCCCGAAGCGCGCGATTTGAGCACGACGACCGGCGTCTGCTCGTCGCTATTGCCCCCTGGATTGTCGAGCAGCGCCGCCTCCACGGCCTCGGCGCAAACGTCGCCCGACGATCCGAGCACTTTTGCTCGTCCGAGATCGTTGGCATCCACGACGGCGCATGCAATGCCGATACGATCGCGCAGCCGTTGCGCAAAGTCGTTCGGATCGCGCGGCGCGAAAACGATGGCGCGTTCGAAAGGGGGCATCGTCCCAGTATATCCGTCGAAGGCTGCAATCGCGTCGCCCATCAGCTCGTAAAACACGCCGCGCCGCCCGACAAGGCGCGAAACGGACTGCACGATCGTTGCGTAGATCACCTTCCACACGCCGACTCGATCGATCACGAGCTGGATTGATTCAGGCTGACTGATCGTCGCCATCGGATGCGCTCGGCGCGCGATCGCATAAGCGAGACGCGAAGGCCGGACGTACTCGGCCGCGAGGAACTCGCCTTGTGCGATTGCAACGGCAGTCTCCGAAACTGCAACGACGTCGCCCGGGCGCGCGATGCCGCGCACGGCCTCGGCGACGACGGCGGCGAGATCGTCGCCTGGATGCACGAGCGGCGTCCGCACGGGAATCGCCGTCAAGCCGGCCGGCGCTTCCGGCCGCGTTACGACCAAACTTCGTGTTGCGAGACTCACGTGCGCAACTCTTCGACGATCTCTTCCAACTTGTATTTGCGCGAGCCTTTCAGCAGAATGACGTCGTCGGGTCGCATGTGTTCGCGCAGCCAGCGCGCCGCTTGAGCGTTGGTTCCTATTTCTACGATCCGTTCCGCGGCAAGACCGCCGCGCTGCGCGCCTCGGGCCAACTCGGCCGCGTGCTCGCCGCTAACGAGCAGGACGTCGACCCGGCCGGCCGCGTGCGCACCGACCCGCTCGTGCAAGGCCGCCGATTCCTCGCCAAGCTCCGCCATGCTCGCGAGTACTGCGATTCGGCGCGACGCGCTCTCGCCCGCAAACGCATCGAGCGCTGCCATCATCGCGCCGGCGTTGGCATTGTACGCGTCATAAATCAGTTGCGCACCGGATCCAACTGCAAGACGATCGTACCGCCCGTGCGGGAGCGTCAGCGATGGGATCGCAGGCAGGACCTGGTCGAGCGAAAGCCCGAGCTCGAGGGCAGCGGCCAGCGCTGCCGCCAAGTTTTCGTGGTTGTGCGTACCCGGCAGCCGCACGTCAACGTAACGCTCGGTTTCGCCGCTAGCGCGGCGATGAACGATGCGATCTCCGACGACCGCCGTCAACGGCTCGAGGTGTGCGTCGTCGAGCGAAGTGCGGCCGGCCGCGAACCAATGCGGCGGCCGCGCCAGCGTCGGGGCGCGCCGCCTCGAGGCTGCATCGGTCGCATTGAGCACCGCGCGTGCGCCGCCGGAAAAGAGAGCCCATTTCGTTTCCTCTAGGCGCTCGCGCGATCCCATGATCTCCAAGTGCGCCTCGCCGATGTTCGTGAGAATGCCCAGATGAGGACGCGCAACCTCGACCAAAGCGGCGACGTCGCCAAAATGCCGCGCGCCCATTTCGACGACGAGGACGTCATGCTCGTCGTTCGATGCGCGCAGCATCAGCTTGCTGACGCCGACTTCGTTGTTCTCGTTTTCAGGCGCGCTTAACACGCGGTCGCCGAACGCCGCGGCAAGGAGCTGGGCGAGAAAGACCTTGGTCGTCGTCTTTCCGGCGCTGCCGGTGATCCCGACGATTCGACCGTTGAAAAGCCCGCGCGCGGCAGCGGCTAAGCCCATGTAAGCGGCCTTGGTATTGTGGACGAGCAGCGCAGCCGTTCCGCCGGCGCGCGCTTCCAAGCGGTCTACGATCAGCAACGCGGCCCCGCGACGCACTGCTTCGGCCGTGAAATCGTGGCCGTCGAACCGTTCGCCGCGCAGCGCCACAAACGTATCGCCCGGCTCGATCGTTCGGGTATCGGTGTTGACACGCAGCGTCGGCGGCGCCGCCTCGCCGTCGAGAAGCGTCGCACCCGTTGCCGCGATTGCCAGTTCGAGCGTCGGGTTCATTGCGGCACGCGCCGCGCTTCGAGCGCCTCGCGGGCAACCGCCGCATCGTCAAAAGGCAGAATGCGTTCTCCGACGATCTGATAGGTTTCGTGACCTTTGCCCGCGATAAGCACCACGTCGCCGGTTCGGGCTTCGGAAATCGCGCGCTCGATCGCGCGGCTGCGATCGAGCTCGACAACGTGCTCGCGGGAGCCAATTCCGACGCGGATCGCATCGATGATCGCTTGCGGCTCTTCGCTGCGCGGATTGTCATTGGTCAGATAGAGCCGATCGGCCAATCGCGCGGCGACGGCGCCCATCTCCGGTCGCTTTCCGCGATCGCGATCTCCGCCGCAGCCGAAGACGACGGCGACGGCGCCGCTTGCGGTCTCCCGCAGCGAGCCCAACGCGTTGCTGAGCGCATCGGGCGTATGGGCGTAGTCAATCACGACATCAACGCCGCCGCTTTCGAGGCGCTCCATACGACCCGCAACGCGCTCGAGCTTAGTCAAGGCGGACGCGCTTATCCGATCCTCGATGCCGACCTGCCGCGCTACGCCGATCGCGGCGAGCGCGTTCCAAACGTTGAATCGCCCCGGCAGGCGAAGCTCGTGCTGCTGACCGCTTAGAATGAAGCGGCTCCCCGACGGTTTGAGGATGATTTCGGTCGGGACCAGCGTGGCGCCGTCCGCAATGCCGTAGGTGACGATCGTTCGTCCTTCGTCAAGAAGTTCGGGCGCCCAGCGACGGCCATAGCTATCGTCGTAGTTCAGCACGCCGGCGGGCGCAAGCGCAAAGAGCTCGCGTTTTGCGGCGGCATACGCATCCTGCGTTTCGTGAAAGTCGAGATGGTCACGCGTGACGTTCGTAAGCACGGCGATGGCGAAACGAACGTCACTGACGCGGTCGAGCGCGAGCGCATGCGAACTCACTTCCATTGCGACGGCTTTCGCGCCCGCGTGTCGAATCTCTGCGAGCAGTCGGTGAAGCTCGACCGGCAACGGCGTGGTGTTCTCGAGCCGCCATATCTGCGATCGAAACTCAGCGCCAGTGGTTCCGGCAACGCCGCATGGTTTGCCCGCCGCGTCAAGGATTGCGGCTATCATATGAGTCGTCGTCGTCTTTCCGTTGGTGCCGGTTACGCCGATTACATCGATCGACTGCGAGGGATCGCCGTAAAAAGTCGCGGCGAGAGCCGAGAGTGCACGCCGCGAATTAGCGACGCGCACCATCGTTACGTCGCCGCGCAAATCGGCCGGTGGCGTCGTTTCGACGACGAGAGCGCGCGCGCCATTGGCAATCGCTTCACGCAGATAGCGATGCCCGTCGGTGTGCTCGCCGCGCAGGGCTACGAAAAGCGCACCTGGTTTGACCGTGCGCGAATCGGTCTCGATCGCGCCGATTCTGCGCCCGCGATCGCCCGTGACCTCCAAAGGACCTTCCAGACGTTGGAGCAACGTCGCGAGTGTCATGTCACTCAAGACGTGACGCCTCGGAGCCGCTCAATCCCCACGTGCGACGGTCGAGCTCGGCAATACCCCGGCATGCAGCATTGCCGAGCGCGCGATCGCGGCGAATGCCGGAGCGGCAACGACGCTGCCGTAGTACGACCCGATCGGCCGTTCGACTTTTACGTAGATGAGATAGCGTGCCCGCGGATATGGGACCATGCCGATGAACGACGCTGCGTAGTAGCCGGACCGATAGGCGCCGTCGACGACCATTTGGGCGGTCCCGGTCTTTCCGGCGGTCGCATAACCAGGAATCTGCGCGGTTGGATCCCCGGTGCCGCGTAAGACCACGCCCCGCAAAAATGTACGCAGCTCGGTAGCGGTGCGCTGCGAGAAAACACGCCGGACGACCTTCGGCGAAAAGCGCTTCACGAGGTTGCCTTGCTGATCGTAGACGGCATGCACGATGTAAGGCTGCATCAGCAGGCCGCCGTTGGCGATCGCGGCGTAGTAGCGCGCCATGGCGATCGGCGTCACGGAGACGCCTTGACCGAACGACATCGTTGCCAGTGAGGAACCACTCCACTCCGCCGGCGGCGGAACGATTCCGGGATTCTCACCGGGCAAGCCGGCCCCGGTCGGCGATCCGAAGCCCGCGCGGCGTTCCATTTGATAGAGAGTTTTCGCCCCGATCGAGAGTCCAACTTCCGCCGCCCCTACGTTGTGCGAGTATTCCACGATTTGCTCGAGCGTCTCGCTCCCACCCGTGCCGGCCATGAAGCCGTCTTCCGCATTGTGAATCGTCTGACCGCCTACTTCGAGACGATCGTGCGCCGGAAAGCGGGATGCCAGCGTAACCTTGTGCGAATCGAGCGCGGCCGCGGCCGTGATCAGCTTGTAGGTAGAGCCCGGCTCGTACGCGTCCATGACGGCGCGGTCGCGCCGTTGCGCATCGGTATACTTCCAAAAATGATTGGGATCGAAGTTGGGCAGATTTGCCAGCGCGAGGATTTCGCCCGTCCATGGGTCCATGACGATCGCCGTACCGTCGAGCGCATGGAAGGTTTGAACTTGCTTCGCGAGCGCCCGCTCGGCAACGAACTGAAGATACGGATCGATCGTCAGCGAAACGTTCAGGCCGGGCTGCGACGGCGTCACGATCCGTTCGCGGCCGAAGGGGATCGGCCGTCCGAATTCGTCGGCCTCGAGCGTAACGCTTCCGGATTGGCCGCGCAGCAGATTGTCGTCGGCATACTCGATCCCGTCGAGCCCATTTTCGTCGGTGCCGACGAATCCGAGCAGCGTCGAGGCGAGCCGTCCGGCAGTATCGACGCGAAGGCCCGTTTCCTCTTCTTTCAAGTCGATCCCGAGCAACCCGAGATTGCGAACGC
>Ga0187783_10002110_pt1 | contig 14798 bp, 10 predicted proteins | sample 1015_SJ02_MP02_2_FD_132471 | JGI IMG/M metagenome (GOLD analysis project Ga0187783, IMG submission 132471) | Tropical peat soil microbial communities from peatlands in Department of Meta, Colombia - 1015_SJ02_MP02_20_MG | ecosystem: Environmental > Terrestrial > Soil > Wetlands > Peat | place... | reverse complement strand
AAGCTACAGCAGCCCCTCGGCCGAGCTTGCTTCCAAGGTCGCCAACGAGCTGGTGTCGTTGTATCTCCAGCAGAACATCGAGTCGCGCGAGCAGAGCTCGCGCGATGCCGCGATCTTCCTCACCGGCGAGAGCGCGCGGCTCGACAAATACATCAAGGAGTTGCAGGCGAAAATCGCGGACTTCAAGGAGCAGCACGCCGATGAGCTACCCGAGCTGACGCAGCTCAACCTGCAGAAGATGACTCACGTTCAGGACGAGATGCGCGACACCGACTCGCAGCTGCGCTCCCTCGATCAGCAGGTCACCTACCTCGACGCGCAGCTGGCGCAGATCAACCCGACGGCGCAGGTCTACGCCTCGACCGGTGAGCGCGTACAGTCGCCCGCGGATCGACTGAAGTACGTGCGTACCGAGTACGCGCGGGCGTTGGCTCTGTACTCCCCCAATCACCCGGACGTGCTGCGGCTCAAGCGCGAGATGGAGGGACTGGAGGCCGGCGCGGCGGCGGATGCGGATGGCGGCAAGGGCGGCGAGGCCAATGACGATCGCCGCCAGCTGGAGGAGGCCGAGACGGAGCTCGCCAGTGCCCGTAAGCGCTACTCGCCGGACCATCCGGACGTCGTGCGCCTCGAGCGGCTGGTTGCCTCACTGCAGAGCCGCCTGGAGCCGCCGGCGGGCGAACCGGCACGGTCGAGCGGTGTTGCCAGCCCCGAGACGGCCGACAGGCCCGTGGGCACCGGTGCCGACAACCCGCCCTACATCGAGATCGAGGCGCAGCGCCAGGCCTCGGTGAACCAGATGCGTGCGCTGCGCAGGAAGCGCGACGAGCTGCAGTCGACGCTCGCCGACCTCGAGAAGCACATCGCCCACACCCCGCAGGTCGAGCGCGATTACACCGCCATGCTGCGTGACCTCGACTCGGCTCAGCTGGAGTATCGCAACGAGCGGCTTAAACAGATGGAAGCGCAGACGGCGGAGAATCTGGAGACCGAGCGCAAAGGCGAGCGCTTCACGCTCATCGAGCCGCCCTTCCCGCCGGAGGAGCCGACCAGCCCGAACCGGCGGCTGATCCTCATCCTGGGTCTGGCGGCCTCGCTCGGCATTGGTGCGGCAACGGTGGTAGTGCTCGAGGCGCTCGATGGCAGCGTTCGCGGCCGCCATGACCTGCAGCTGCTGCTCGCGACGCCGCCGCTCGCCATGATTCCTTTGATGCTGACGCGCGATGATTACCTGGCGCGCCGCCGCTGGCGCACCACTGCGTTTTTGGGTGCGGTCGGCGGCATGGTGGTCGCCGTGCTGCTGATTCACCTCCTGTATCGCCCGCTGGACGTGTTATGGATGATCACGTTGCGCCGCCTGGGGTTGGAGAGTTGAGCGCGGACATGCTCTTCAAGCGCGACAAGGCGCATTCGACGGCGCTCGTCGTGCATGTCGCCAAGCCGAGGGGTGGCGAGACTCTGCAGTCGGACAGCCGACTCGTGGAGATCGACCCGTTTGCGCTCGAGCGCGAGCGCATCCTGCCGCCGGGGGCGGCCGGCCGGCACGGCGCTGCTTACAAGATGCTGCGCACGCAAGTGCTGCGCCGGCTCGACAAGATCAAGGCCAACTCGCTCGCCATCGTCGGTACCGAGCCGGGTACCGGCAAGACCCTCACCGCGATCAATCTGGCCATCGCCGTGGCCGCCGATCCCGACCGTTCGTCGCTGGTGGTGGACCTCGATCTGCGCAAGCCCAGCATCCACCGCCGCCTCGGGTTCGAACCGACGGCCGGCGTCGACGACTACCTGCGGCAGGAGCGGCCTCTCGGCGATGCGTTGGTGCGCCTCGGCGGCTACGAGCGCCTCGTCGTGCTGCCCGCGCGCGAGCGCTGTGCCGATTCCTCGGAGCTGCTCGCGGGACTGCGCGCACAGGAACTGATCAGGGAGATACGCCAGCGCGACAAGGAGCGCTGTCTGATCTTCGATCTGCCGCCGGTCCTCAAGTCGGACGACGCCCTGGCATTTTCCCGTCACGTCGAGGCGGCGCTCATCGTGGTGGGCGAAGGCCGCACGCAGCGCCAGGATCTGGTGCGTACCCTGGAGCTGCTGCGTGACCTGCCGATCGTGGGTACGGTGCTCAACGGCACGCGTGAGCGGGTTGACAGCTATTACTGACGAACGTTGACCGATCCGTGAAGCGCTTGCTGGTCTACTCGGCGCAGATGGAGTCCATCGGCGGCATCGAGAGCCACGTGGTGGAGTTGTGCCTGCAGCTGGCGCGCCTCGGGCACCGCCTGACTCTGATGAGCAGCCGCTTCGCGCTCAACGCCGACAGTACACGGCGCCTCGAGCGCGCCGGCGTCGAGCTGGTGGTCAACGAGCGGCGCTGGAGCTCGCGTTCGCCGCTCGCGAAATCGCTGTGGACGCTGTGCGCGCTGTTGTGGTTGCTGCCGCGCAGATTCGACGTTGTCTACACCAACGGCCAGGGTCGCAATCCCGCGCTGGTGCACGCCTGGTTCCGGGGCAGATTGCGGCTGGTGCACCATCACCACACGGCCTGCGATTCACTCGACGTGGCCACCTGGCCGGTGGCCTACCGGGAGGCGATGCGCCGTGCCGACGCGCTCATCGTCTGCGCCGACTACATTCGCGGGCGCATGCAGCAGGCCATCGGCCGCAGCGACGTCGACGTGATGTATTGCTTCTCCCGCCAACTGCCGCTCACTGTCGCAACGCCGCCGCCCGACGGGCGGATCGTGTTCGGCTACTTCGGACGGCTGATCCGCGAGAAGGGCATCGACTGGATTTTGCGCCTCAGCGACGATCCGCGCCTCGGCGGCATCACCTGGAGGATCTGGGGTGCGGAGGCTGCCTACCGCGCGAGTGACTTCGCCGGTCGCAGCAACGTGCGCTACCTCGGGCCCTTTTGCGGCGATGACGGCTTGCGCAGCGCGATCCAGGCACTCCATTGCTACTGCCTCTTTTCCACACATCCCGAGGGCGTGCCGGTCTCACTCATCGAGGTCATGGGTGCCGGCAAGCCGTGGATCGCCACCGCGCAGGGCGGCATCCCGGAGCTGGTGCACGATGCGGAATCCTGCGTGATCGTGTCGCTCGATGACTATGAAGGGGTGGTCGACGCCTGCCTCGCGATGAGCGCGCGCATTCGCACCTCGCGCGTCGATGCTGCAAGACAGCAGGCCTTTTACCGCGCACATTTCGCGAGCGAGGCGCTGCTGCCGCAATGGCTGCAGCTGCTGACGGCGCAGAGCTGACCTTCAGCGCAGGAGATTCGGAAACGGCAGCGCTGCGGCGGACGGCTCAGCAGCCGCAGCCGTCGCGCTGGCACGTGCGTGTGCGTGTGCCGTTGCGGATACCGCGGCGAGCCCGGTGAAGAGCCAGGTATAGCCGTTCACGGTGCCGTGGCCGGTGATCTCCCCGTACAGCAGCTCCACAGCGCAGCTGGCAAACAGCAGCAGTGGCAGCTGATTGCCGCTGCTGCGGGCCCCGACGATGCAGACGCGCCCGAGCCAAACGACGAGCGCAATGCGGTACACGATGAAGGCGATGCCGAGGACCGGACCGAGATCGACGACGTGGCGCGCCCAGTCAGACTCCGCCCAGCCACTGAATCCCGGGATCGTGACTCCAAGCGTGAGGCTCGCGTTTCCGGCGAGCCCCAGGCCGTAGCCCGTGAGCGGCGCGTCGCTGAGAAAGCCGAGGAAGTCGTACAGGCTGTAAAACGCGCGCCCGAACACCCCACCGCCAAAGACTTGCGCCTCGGCCTCGTGCGCCTGCGCCCAGCGGTTCATGAAAGTGCTGTAGCCCTCGGGGAAAACGATGGGATAGAGCACCACCGCCAGCAGAATGAGGACGACCGGCACCACCAGCGCTCTCGCCGGGACGCCGCCTTGCCTGACGACGGCCGCCGAGCCGACGGCGGCGGCAGCGACCACACCGCAGGCGAGCATCGCGCCGCGACTGCCGCTCAGGGCGAGGCACGTGAGCAGCGCGCAGGTGACCACCGCCATCTGCCAGAGCTTGAGGTAGCGGTGCGCCGGGGCGGCGATCCACAGCGCCAGCAGCATTGCCATGCCGGTGACGATGAATTCCTTCTGCCCCACGTCGGAGGTAAAGGTGCCCATCGGCCGAGTGTGATTCATGTCGACGGCGAGACCGTGGAACTGCTGCGCGCTGCTCGCGGCGAAGCCTACGTTGATCGGAGCATCCAGGGGCGCCCGGAACTGGAGCACCACCAGCACGGCGATGGGCAGCGCGAGCAGGAAGGTGATCCTCGCGATGCGCTGCAGGTCGGCTTGCCTGAGCGTCTCGGCGATCACGAACGGCAGCGGAATGTACAGGAAGTAGTTACGCCATCCGTACGCAGCGAGCAGCGGCCACTTGTCGATGGTCGCGGCCACGCCGAGTGCCTGCACCGCAATCGTCAGCAGCCCGACGAAGCCGAACGCGAGGCCCACCCAAAGCAGCACCCGGGTTCGCGGGAAAAAGCCGTGGCGAAGGGCCAGCCAGTAGATCGCGAGCACCACCGGATCGCGGATGAAGAAGAGCGGCTGGCCGTAAGAGGTCAGTAGCCACTTGCGCAGCGCACCCTCGAAGATCAGCAGCAGATAGAAGACCGTGACGAGAGCGACGACCTGTCGTCGAGCGCGCTCCCTGGCATCGGCCGGCGCGGCGTGCGGTGTCGCTCGTGGCCCGTCTTCGGCGAGCAACATTGGTATTTTCCTGGCCGGACGAGGTGCTGATGATGTACTGCGACCCTGGGAGGGTCAATGCCTGTCTTGGTGCTGCAACATTTCTAATCGATGCTGAAGGGCTGGATTGCAGGACATCGGGCATGAAGATACTGCTCGTCGGCAACTACGCACCCGATGCGCAAGAGAGCATGACTCGCTATGCGCAGCTCATGCACCACGGCCTCACCGCCGCCGGGCACGAGGTGGCACTCGCACTTCCCGCGCCCGTCCTCAATCGCCCTGGCCGCGGAGCGCGCGGCGTATGGAAATGGGTTGGTTATCTGGACAAACACCTGTTGAGCGTACCGGGACTCAAGCGCACCGCAGCCGACGCCGACATCGTGCACATCTGCGACCACGCGAACTCGGTCTATGTGCCGTTGTCGGCCAGGGCCCCGCACATCGTTACCTGCCACGACCTCCTGGCGGTGCGCGGGGCTCTCGGTGAGGACACGGATTGCCCGGCGAGCTTCACCGGGAGACAGCTGCAGAGGAGCATCCTGCGCGGCCTGGCGCGGGCACAAGCGCTGGCTTGCGTGTCGCGCGCCACGCAGCGGGACGCCTGCCGGCTGCTGAACGGATACCGCGGTCAGATCGTGCTCGCGCCGAATGCGTTGAACTACCCATACGGGAGGATCGAACCACAGACGGCACTACGGCGCCTGGCGGTGGTTCGTGGCCTCTATCCCACATACCCGTTCGTGCTCAACGTTGGCTCGAACCTGCGCCGCAAGAACCGTGAGGCGGTGCTCCACTCGGTGGCGGCCATCCGCGATTCGTGGAATGGCCGGATCGTCTTTGCGGGCCAGCCATTGAGTGCCGAGCTGCGTGAACTGGTGCGCGAGTTGCAGCTCGCCGATCGGGTCATCGAAGTCGTCAAGCCATCCAACGAAGTTCTCGAGGCGCTTTACAACCGCGCACTGGCGCTGCACTTCCCGTCGCGCTTCGAGGGTTTCGGCTGGCCGATCATCGAGGCCCAGGCTTGCGGCTGCCCGGTCATCTCGAGCGACCGCGAGCCGCTGTCCGATGTTGCAGGCGGCGCGGCAATCACCTGCGACCCTGATGATTTCGCCGGCCTCGGGGCGGCGATTGTCAGGTTGGCTCGCAGCAGAGATGTCAGGGAAGACCTCAGCGCCCGTGGCCTCGAGAACGCACGCCGTTATGGACGGGAGGCCATGATCGAGCGCTTCGTCAGCCTTTACCGGCAGGTGGCGGCGGCATGAGCGCACTGTTGCGCGCCTTCATCGTCGTGCTGCCGTGGCCGCTGAAGCGGCTGCTGCTGCAGCTCATCTATCGATACGAGCTGCACCCGACCAGCCACATCGGCCTGGCGTGGGTGTTCCCCAGGCGACTGATCATGCACAGTCAGTCGCGGATCGGACACCTCACGGTCTGCAAGGGCCTCGAGCTCCTCGAGCTCGCAGAGTGCGCCTCCATCGGACGGCTCAACTGGATATCCGCCTATCCCCTCGATGGTTCGCCGCACTTCGCGCACAGCCGTGCGCGCAGCCCCGCGCTGACTCTCGCCGAGCATGCCGCTATCACCAACCGGCACATCGTCGACTGCACCGAACGGGTGAGCGTCGGCGCTTACGCGACCGTGGCCGGCTATCGCTCGCAGCTTCTGACGCACAGCATCGACCTTGCAGAGTGCCGTCAGGACGCCAAGCCGATCACGATCGGCAGTTACGCCTTCGTCGGCACGGCCTGCACGGTACTCGGCGGCGCCGTCATTCCCGATCACTCGATCGTCGCGGCCAACTCGCTGCTCCACAGCGCCTACGATGAGCCCTACCGCGTCTACGCCGGCGTGCCTGCCAAGGCCGTAGCCCAGCTCGATCCGCAGCTCAAGTACTTCACGCGCTCCAAGGGATTTGTAACGTGAGGGACGCCGCGAAGGGGAGGTTCGCGTGGCTCGCTCTGCCAGCCCTGACGCTCAGTCTGATGGGCCCCGCGGCTGCTGGCAGCGCCACGCTGACGCTTCCCTGCCAATGCGACACCAGCGCCGGAATTTTCGGCCCCGGCGGACGCCTGGTTCGTACGCTCTGGAGCGGCCAGTCACACCCGGCCGGACCGCTCGCCATCGAGTGGGACGGTCGCGACGACGACGGACGGCAGGCGGCGCCGGCCGGGAGCTACCAGGTGCGGGTGCTGGCCCACGACATCCAGTACGTATGGGATGGCGTCATCGGCAACACCTCGCGCGACTTCACCGGGCCTCACGTGCACCGTGCCGCTAACCCGATCAACGGTATGGCCATCGACAGCCACGGGGATGCGTTTTACGTGGTTGGCTACAACGAGCAGCAGAATGCCATTCACCGCTTCAGCACGCTCGACCCGCAGAGCAAGACGGCGCTCGCCCGCGACGACTACCGTCGCGTATTCAAGTACGCCGCGACCGACGGCACGCTCGCCTACTTCGCCAACGTGGGCCTGGTCGCGCAGCGCGATTCGCCGCTGCGTGACCCGGCGACATTCGTCATTGCGCTCAAAGTCAGCGATGGCGCCGAGTATCCCTTCGCCCACGGCCGTGTGGTGTTCCCGAACCCGGCGTGGCCGTGGGCCAACCGCTGGAGCAGCGTGATCGACTATCGGGATGAGAATACGGATGTTGACGGCGCGTTCCGCGACGCACCGAGCGGCCTGGCCGTGCAGCAGCAGGGCGCTGCGTTGTTCGTCGCTCACTCGCGCCTCAACGAGGTGTGCGTGCTCGACAAGCGCGACGGGCGGCTGTTGGCGAAGATCGCCGTCGAGCGACCGGCCGGCGTCGCCGTCGCGCCCGATGATTCGCTCTGGGTGCTGAGCGAGGAGCGCGGCGCGCCGGCGCTGGTGCGTTATCGCCTGCAGGGTGGGCAGTGGGCCGAGGTCCTGCGCGGCTCTGGAACGCTCGTCAAACCGGTGTCGCTTGCGGTCTCGCCGGTTGACGGAACGGTCGTCGTGGCCGATGCGGGGACGGAGCAGCTCCGGGCCTTCGACGATCGCGGCGAGGCCCGCTGGAGCTACGGACGCTCCGGCGGCTATCGCGATGGCAACCCGGACGTTGCCAACGATCGGCTCTGGCTTTCGGCCGACGTTACGTACGTCGCGTTCCAATCCGACGGATCGTTCTGGTTCGGCGATCCCGGTAATGCCCGCAATCTGCACCTTTCCGCCGAGCGCCGGTACCTGGGACAGATCATGTACATGCCCATCACGTACCACGTGGCGGTAGATCCAGCTCAGCCGAGCCGGGTGTTCAACCGCTTTCTCGAGTTCTCGGTCGACTACTCCCGACCGCTGCATGACTCGTGGCGGTTGGTGCGCAACTGGAAGGCGGGACTCGACCGTTCGTACTTCACGGACATGGAGGGCTTGCGGCAGGTCGTGACGCTCAACAACGGCCACACCTATGGCGTCGTGCCCCGCAACGGCGAGAAGTTCACGGAGATCGTCGAGCTCACCCCCCGCGGCTTGCGTCCCACCGGCGGCAGGCTCGACTTCGGCGTCAAGCTCTACCCCGATGGATCGCTGCGCGGCTCACAGCAGCGGCTGCCGGCGGTCGAAGTGTTCGCGCGCAAGCTTACGGGCTTCGACGCCGCTGACAATCCCCAGTGGAGCCCGCCTGAGCGGCTCGCCGGTGTTGCCGCCGTAAAACCGGAGGACCCGTACTACCACGACGTCCCGCAGGGCTCCGGGGTGAATGAGCCAACCTTTCCGCTCACGGCCAGCGGGCTCGTGGTGTTTTTCAACCCGGGGCGCAGCGCGGGTCTGCACCTCGGCGGCGTCCGTGTCGGAGGCAATGCATGGGTCTGGCGCGCGAGCCCGTCGGGCAGCTGGACGCTCGACTCCAAGGGCGCCATCACCTCGCTGAACGGCACCTACGAGCTGGGGCGCGGTGTGCAATACCTCGGCAACGTCGTGACGGTTGCCGGGCGACACATCGTCTATGGGTACCACGGCGAAGCCTGGAACGGCGGACAGGCCGATCAGTGGATGCATTTTCTCGACGACGGCCTGTTCGTCGGCCAGTTCGGGGTACCGGTTTATCCGGCCGACAACAAGGTCGTGGCGCAGCCCGGCGCCGCCGGCAACGCGTTCAGTCCACAGCTCGTCACGCAAAACGGGCAGCTTTATCTGTGGCACAACGATGAGGGCGTGCATGGCGGCGTCCATCGTTGGCACATCGAAGGTGCTGCGCGCTTGCAGGAACTCGAAGCGCCGATTCAACCGTGAGCACCGGGGCGACTGGGACCACCGTGCTGATGGCCAACCTGAGCGCGCCGGAGATCAGCCGGCTCGGCGTCGAGCTCGAGCGCCGCGGCGTGCTCGCCCGCTACGTGCGGCCGTACGTCAACAAGCACCGCTGGTGGGAGCGGCTCATCGAGCGTGCACCGGGGCTCGGGCGTCTGTACAACCGCACGCTCGGCCGCCGCGCTCCGCCCGCCGGTTTGCCGCTGCGCAAAGTGATCGGCGCCGGCGTCACGCAGGACCTGCTGGCGGCGGCAGTAGGAAGACTGCCGTTGATGAATGAGGAGTGGCGCCGCAATGTCTCGAACTCGCTGCTCTTCGCCGCCGAACGCGCAGTCGCAAGAGCCGCCGGCCATTGCGCCGCCGGCGCGGACGTCGTGGTCGCGAGCTACGGAACCGGGCGCTACGCGTTCGAGACGGTGCGCCGTGCGGGCGGTCGGGCGGTGCTGAGCTACCCCATCGCACACAAGGAGTTTCAGGCCCGACTCTACGAGGAGGAAGCGGCACTGCAACCGGAGTTTGCTGCGGCGCTGCCGCGTCTCGATAAGCTCCCGAGCGAGTACTCCGAGCGCCTCGAAGCAGAGTGTGCGTTGGCCGACACCATCCTGGTGGGCTCGTCCTTCGTGCGTCAATCGTTCATTGCCATGGGTCACGACGCGCGCAAGATCGAGCTCACGCCGTACGGCGTCGATACGGAGCGCTTCGTGCCACGCCGCGCCCGCCGCAGCGACGGCACCTTTCGCATTCTGTTCGTCGGCCAGATCGGCCAGCGCAAGGGCATGAGCTATCTGCTGCGGGGTTACGAGCTGTTTCGACGGCCGGACTCCGAGCTGCATGTCGTCGGGAGCTACGTTCCCGGACACGAGGTCTACCGCCGCTACATGCACCTCTTCCGTCATACGCCGCACCTGCCGCAGAACGATCTTCCCGCGCTGTTTCAGGCGGCGGACGTCTTCGTGCTGCCGACCCTCGTTGAAGGCATGCCCCTGGTGGTACTCGAGGCGATGGCGTGCGCAGTACCGGTCATCACCACCACCCATGGACCGGGCGACGTGATGCGCGACGGCATCGACGGGTTCTTCGTGCCCATTCGCGATCCCGAGGCCATTGCGCAGCGGCTCGAGCAGCTCTATCGCGACCGCGAGCTCGGGGAGCAGCTGGGCAGGAATGCACGCGAGCAGGCGTTGCGACACACGTGGGAGGCTTATGCCCGCCGCGCCGCGGAGGCAGTCCTGGACACGAGAGCCACGCCTGCCGCACCGGCCGCGGCTGCCACGTAGCTGTCATCAATCGCGTGAGAAAATCGTGCTCGCGTGCGACCTGAGCGCGGCGAACGAACGACCCCGCGGCCTCCGATCAAAACAGCCCAGGTTGCCCGCTCTGTGCTGCCGTCGCCGCCATAGGGTATCGATGACATGAGCTCGCGGTTCAGTGTCGACAGCACGGTGCGACGGCGCATTCTGCAGAAGGCGCTCGTTGCGCGATTCGTCGATGAGAAGCTGCTCGAGCTCTTTGCGGCCGGGAAACTCCACGGGACGGTGCACACGTGCATCGGCCAGGAGATGTCGGGTGTCATCAGTGAGTTTCTGCGTCCCACCGACACCGTATTTTCGAATCACCGCTGCCACGGACATTTCCTGTGGCGCACCGGCGATGTACGCGGGCTGATTGCCGAGCTCATGGGTCGCAGAAGCGGCGTGTGCGGGGGCCTCGGCGGCAGTCAGCACTTGTGCAAGGACGGATTTTTCTCCAACGGCATCCAGGGCGGCATCGCGCCGGTGGCAGCCGGGCTCGCGCTCGGCCATCGACTCGGAGGCCGCGGCGATATTTCCGTGGTGTACCTGGGCGACGGCACGCTCGGCGAGGGCGTGGTGTACGAGACCTTCAACCTCGCCGCGAAGTGGGATCTGCCACTGCTGTTCGTCCTCGAGGACAACAAGTACGCCCAGTCGACCGCGCAGCACGAGACGCTGGCAGGCGACATCTGCAGCCGCCCTGCTGCCTTCGGCATCGAGACCGTCAAGGCGGATACCTGGAACTGGGAGAACCTGTACGCACTCGCCGGCGCGTTGATCGAGCAGATGCGCGCTGACTCCCGGCCCCGTTTTCTGTACATCGAGACCTACCGATTGAAGGCGCACTCCAAGGGCGACGACACCCGGGCCCGGGAGGTCATCGAGCCCTTCGAGAGACGCGACCCGCTCAACCGCTTCCTCGCCACCGTGGCCGAGGTTGATCAGCGGTGGGTCAATGAGCTGCGCGCGAGCGTCCTCGAGGCGGTCGAGGCCGCCGAGGCGTCGGCGACCGCGGTCCTGCCTCAGACGCCGGATTTGTCGGGGTCACCGCCGGGTTGGTCATCGGCCCGCCTCCCGGCGAGGAAGCGAATGGGCACGGCGCTCAACGAGACGCTGCGACGGTTGCTCGCCGAGCAAAAGCGGGCGCTCGTCCTGGGAGAGGACGTGCTGTCACCCTACGGGGGAGCCTTCAAGGTGACCAAGGATCTCTCGGACCTCTATCCGGGCCGCGTGAGAAACACCCCGATCTCCGAGGCGTGCATCGTCGGCGTTGGGACTGGCCTCGGGCTGCTGGGCTATTACCCGATCGTCGAGATCATGTTCGGTGACTTCGTCGGGCTGGCGTTCGATCAGATCGTCAACCACGCGGCCAAGTTCCGGCAGATGTACAACCAACAAGTGACGACCAATCTCGTGGTGCGCACGCCCATGGGCGGCGGCCGCGGCTACGGCCCGACCCACAGTCAAACACTGGACCGTCACTTCTTTGGCGTGCCCGGGCTGCGCGTGCTCGCCGTCAACCACCTGATGGATCCGACGTCGCTTTACCGGCCGTTGCTCTCGTCCGCCTCCGGGCCGACTCTGGTCGTCGAGAACAAGCGGCTGTACGGCAGCTACCTGCTCGAGGAGCCTCCGGCGGGCTTTCAGGTGCTGGAGTCGAACGAGGAGTTTCCCGCACTCTGGATCAGGCCGGACGCCGATGCGATCGATGTCACGCTGCTCGGCTACGGCGGCACGAGCGAGCTGTTGTTGCAGGCGTGCGAAGCGCTCTTCGAAGAGCACGATGTCGTGGCGCAGCTGCTGATCGTGACGCGCGTTTATCCCTTCACCATCGCTCCCCTGCTCGAGCCGCTGCGGGCCGCGAAGCGGCTGCTGGTCGTGGAGGAGGGCCAGGGGTTTGCGGGGTTCGGTGCGGAGGTCATCGCGCAGCTCGCCGAGTTGAAGCCGCCGCCCACGATCGCCGTGCAGCGACTCTTTCCTCCGCAGCATTGCGTTCCTGCAAGCGGTCCGCTGGAGCAGGAAGTGTTGCCGGGCCTCGAGCGGATCGTGGGCGCCTGCCTCGCCATGTGTCACGCACGATCACCGTAGTTCAGCGATGGTCACCACGGTCCTTGCTCCGCAGATCAACAGCAACGACGACAATGTCGAGGTCGTCACCTGGCACGTCGAGAACGGCGCGTATGTCGAGGCCGGACAGGAAGTCGCCGAGCTCGAGACCTCCAAGGCCACCGTCACGGTCACGGCTGACAGCGCAGGTTACGTCGAGTGTCTGCTGCCGGCGCGGACCCTGGTTCACGTCGGAGCGCCCATCTTCAGGATCGCGGCATCGCGCGAGGAGCTCAATGGCGCACGCGTCGGCAGCCGCGTGGTGCCTGAGCGAGCGCACAGCGTCACGGCAGCCGGCGCGATGGCCGGAGCCGACGCGGTGCCTGGAGCCGACGCGGTGCCTGGAGCCGACGCGGTGCCTGGAGCCGACGCGATGGCCGCAGGGCCCGGGCTCGGCGCACCGGTGACCGCTGCCAGAGCTGCCGCCCGCTACCCTGCGACGCGTTTTTCCAGGGCAGCCATGCAGCTCTTGCGGAGGCACGGTCTCTCGCCGGAGAGCTTTCGGGGGGCCGGCCTCGTCACCGCCCGGAGCGTCGATAAGCTGCTCGGGCCCGATGGCCAACCGTCGGAGCGCGATGAAGGCGGCGCGACGGCGCTCCCGGTCCCCGCGGACGGAACTCGGCCGCTCCTGGCCTCACGGTCCGAAAGACTGTCGCTTGCCAAGCACGCCGAGATCCAGGCCCTGTCGCTCGGCGAGAGCGGCAACATCAACAGCATGCTGTCGGTAGGATTCGATTCCGCTCCGATCCGTGCGCGACTGCAACAGGAGCGGCTTTTCGATGGCAACGTGTTGCCGCTCGCACTTTACGAGCTCTCGCGCCTCCTCAGGGCCTGGCCGCAGTTCACGGCCTGTTATCGGGAGGGCGAGATTCGCTATTACGACCGCATCGACCTCGGCCTCGCGATCGATCTGGGAAAGGGACTCAAAGTCGTCACGATCGGTAACGCCGCAGAGCTCTCCCCGGCCGATTTTTTTTCGCGGACGCTCGACATCGGCATGCGTTATCTCGAGAACCGGCTGCGGCCCGACGAGCTGACCGGCTCGACGCTGACGATTACCGACCTGTCCGGCCTCGACATCCTGCACTTCCACCCCCTCATCAACGGCGCGCAATCGGCGATCATCGGCCTCGGCGGTGACAAGACGCGCGCGGGACACCCGATGACGATCAACATGACCTTCGACCATCGCGTTTCGGGAGGTCGCGACGTGGCCGCGTTCCTCACCGAGCTGCGCGCGCGGCTGCTGAGCTATGCGTCCCTCGCTGCGGCCGGCGGGCAGCGGAGCGAGCCCGCGGACGCGCGCGAAGACACCACGCCGTCGTCAGCCGCCTGTGACCGATGCGGCATCGACGGGCGCGCCTATTACTCCGGGTTCGAGCGCGACGGGTACATGCTGGCCTATTACCGGGCAGACGGGAGCCTGGGCCGCGTGTGCCACCGTTGCTACGACCGTTGGACCTGAGCGCGGCGGAGCCGTAGCAGATGGAGCGCGCGGCGGTTGTCGGTGTGCTGGCCAGGATCGCCAGAAGGCGGCCGACCGATATCCTCGATCAGGCGTCACTTTCGAGTCTGGGCCTGAGCTCATCCCTCGGCCTCAGCCTGCTGCGCAGCAACCTCGAAGCCGCAGGCGGCAAGGCGCTCCCAGCATTTGACGGACATACGTGCGTCGCCGATTTGGTGAACCTGCTCGCCAACGGCTCGATGCCGCCGGTTGTCAGCACGACGGCTGAGCCCAGCGGCGCCGCTGGGGTCGCGAGCCTGCCGGCGGGCGGTGTCGCAGCCATGCCATGGGCTGGCGTCGGACTCGGACTCGACATTCAGGACGTCGGATCAATGCCGCTCACGAGCGACTTTCGCTCGCATGACTTCTATCGCGACCACTTTGTGCCGACCGAGATCGCCACTGCCGTGCTCAGGGCCGATCCACGCGTGCATTTGTGTGGAATATTCTGCGCCAAGGAAGCCGCCAAGAAATCCCACCCGGCATTGCTCGGCGTGCGGATGAATGCGCTCGTCGTCACGCATGACGCGGCCGGCAGGCCGTTCCTCGGGCTGACGGACGGCGTGCTGTCGCAGTACGGTTTTCAGTTCATCCTCAGCATCAGTCATACGGACAAATTTGCCGCGGCAGCCTGCATCACCATTGCAGGCGGCCCGGGCGTAGCGGGCGGGCCGGGCGTAGCGGGCGCCCCGCTCAGCCGTCCGTGACCCTGTCTTGCAGGCAGGGCTCAGTTACCCATCCAGCGTGAACATCAACTACTTCCTCTATCGACGGCTGTGTCGTTGGATCACCTGCGACCTGCGACTTCCGCATCGGGTCGAGCTCTCGCTGTCGAGCAAGCACGACGTGGCGAGCTTTCAGGACGTGTTCTGCCATCCCTTCTACTGGCAGCTGTTTGCCTGGATGGAGCATCCGCCGCAGCTCGTGGTT
>Ga0187783_10002109_pt1 | contig 14800 bp, 9 predicted proteins | sample 1015_SJ02_MP02_2_FD_132471 | JGI IMG/M metagenome (GOLD analysis project Ga0187783, IMG submission 132471) | Tropical peat soil microbial communities from peatlands in Department of Meta, Colombia - 1015_SJ02_MP02_20_MG | ecosystem: Environmental > Terrestrial > Soil > Wetlands > Peat | place... | reverse complement strand
CTGGCCCTTGCGAGCTGAAGGACAGGACCCCTATAACATCCACTGGAATTCCTTTTCAGCCGTGCTCCATCGTCTCTTTGTTGCCGAGCCCGAATTGAATCCTCAACCCGTTGCTCATCTTCCTGCCCTTTATGCCGTTCTGCAGCCTGTTTGCCAGGCTTTGATCTTCGTGCCATTCCTGTGGGCAATGGGCTCTTCTCGCGCTGGGGTCGAGCGCGAGAAACTGCTCTGGGGCACCTATGTCGCCATGCTGCTGATACTTTCCACCAATGCGGCTTCCTACGACTTCAATGCCCTGATCCTGACGGCCGTTTTGACGGTCGGTTGCCTGATGGAGGCGGGCCGTGCACGCGCAACTGCTATCGTAGTCGTCCTGTACGGGTTAGTCTGCTTTCCGTTTCCCTATTGGTTTGGGGGCTCACCCTCCGGATGGCGGACGCTTCTGGCGGTGCCACGACTTTGGGCGATGACAGGACTGTGGATTTGTCTGCTGGTGGTTTCGTTGCCCTCTACGTTCGTGCCGATAAGAGTGTGGCTGAGGTCGCGTGAGACCGTGGTTTTTGTCTCGATTTGGCTCGCTCTCGTCGTGCCAGCAGTGGCCTTGAACCTCCTTCACCTGAGAAGCGAGTTTGCGACCTACGCAACCCGTCTGTTCATCGCGCCCGATTCCTACCTGCAGACCGATCCAGTGGTGGCCGGTGAAAGGGTTTTATTCACGATGATGACGGACCGGGGCTACCTGACGGGCGTCTTCGACGGAACCTCGCTGTCACGGCTTTGGTTCGGCGCCGACTCTTTCCACCCCGCAGCGGGTCCGACCTCGCCCGCCGCATGGGTGGAGCTGGCGTCGGGGGGCTCCCAAATCGTTCGGTTCCCTGTGGACGCCAAGGCGCTCACACCCGATCAGTTCGCTACCCAAGCGCAAGACGCTGAGAAACCCGCGATTTCGATGGACGGTCGATGGCTGGCCTTCATCCGCGAGTCCAAGGGAAGAGGAACACTTTGGGTGACAGAGCTCCAGCAGGGCCCGAGGGGCACAGCAGGAGACTCGCGCGAGAGGCGGGTGTCGGGAAGCGAATTGGATGTGCTCGACGCGGCGTTTGATCCGTGGGATGAAATCACCTTCTCGGCCCGGCCGCGTGGCCGCCCGCCAGCCCTATTCCGGACAAAACCGGAGTCTACATCAGTAGCGGAGGAAAGTGCGCCAGCACCCCGCCGCTTCCCTGCTGTCTCCCCGGATGGCCGATGGTTAGCCTTCAGCCAGCGGGAGGGGAGCTACTGGGAGCTTTGGGTGCAGGATCGGCAAACCCGAGCCGAGCGCCGCCTCACCCACAGCGACTGCAACTCCACCGCCCCCGCCTGGTACCCGGACTCCAAACGGCTGGTTTATGCGACGGACTGCGCCCGCGGCTATGGCTTGACGGCGCTCTGTCGCATTACGGCCGTGCCTTAAGGGCCAAAGGGGAGCGCAGAAATTCGCCCGGGCAGCCTCAGTTGCGGTGGGCCAGTCTCGCTGAACCTTTCCAAAACGCGCAACCATTCAGCGTCGCGTCTTTTTAGGGAACAGAACCAACTTTTTCCCAGAGCTCGTCTCCAGTTGCGAATATTTTGGTCAGTCGATAGTTGGCCTGCAGGTACGCGACAAACGGCATAGCATGATTGGACGGGCTGTTGACGGTGAGAGGATATAGCCTTTCGGAGGGCAGGATGATGATCGGTACGTCATGTTGTTCGAGGGCTCGCAACACGGCAGCAATGTCCTCAGGGCGCGTGTATTCCGATGTATCAAGACTCTCAATTGCAGCGGGATTCTGCAGATGAAACGGTACATAGAGCGGTGGCAGGCCCCAGAAGAATTGGGCCGGATGGGTGTGTGTTAGCACCCAACGGTATTCCTCCCCTACGCTGCTGTCAAAAAATGCCGTCCGACCGGCAGGCAGATCAAGATAGGTTTTCGGGCGAGTTTGGCTGTGAACCGCGGCCGTAACGGCGAGCGCAGCTGCCACTGTTGCCAACGTCGTGTTCACGACGGCGAAGACTCTGGTAGGCTTGTTGAGCAGCCAGGCGAGAACAATCATGGCCGGAGGGCTGACGGTTGAAAGCCGTTTGATCGAAGGCGATTGTGCAATCGCCAGGAACATCGCGATCCCTGTCACGGTAATCAGCAGCAATTGGTCCCAGGGGCAGCTGCGATCCTTCCGCCATTGTCGGTGCATAACCAGCAGAAAAACAAGGTAGACCAGCGGGACTGCAGAGTACACAAAAAGGAAAGCGACCCAAGTGGCCGTACTCTGGCTGGCGCGAAACTCATAGTTGACCACCCCCCAGTTGTTCACAGCAGGAGCCGGATAATAGCGCAGTGGATATACAACGAGGCAATAGAACCAACGGCTCAGTCCGGCCGTCGCGATGAAATACCGGTTCACCGCAGCAAATACGGCTAGGGTCCCCCCACACAGGACCAGGCAATTCAGCCAGGTATCTCCCCTTCTTGAGTTCTCGCGCCACGATCTCCAGATCAGGTAAGTCACAAAGCCGGCAACCGCCATTGCCCCTTTGGTCTGTGTGAAGCATGCGGCCGCACCGCAACAAGCTCCGGCAGCTACAATTCGGAGGATTGTAATCTTGCCCAGCAAGATCAGCATAGCTGCCAAAACCAGCACCGTGCTGAACCAATGATGAGTAGCGTCGGCAGATTGGGAAAGAACAGGACCAGCAAACAACAGGGCTGGCAACGCTACGACATTTCCCCGCATGACCCGGCCAGAAGCGAGCGTCATCAGCAGTACCGTGGTCGCGGCTAGGCACGCCATTACTAGTAGCGGAATCCAGTTTCGCAGACCGAACATTCTTACCAATAGGGCATAGGTGTACGGCGTTCCGGGCGGAAGTATTTCTAAGAAATCGCGATATGGAAGCTGTCCGCCGACTATTCTGGCACCCTCATTTAGGAAGCCGATCGCATCGCCCAAGGAAAGAATGGGAATGTCGGGAAAAACGAACAGACGCAAATAGCACGTCGCAAAAGTGAAACTGACCATCAATATCGTGATCGCATTTAGAGGCCCGACAGTTTTCGGTCGAGGATTGTGCATACGGAACCGGAAGTTCGGGACGGAACTAACAAATCCGCCTCTTTATACCATCTCCAACTTTTACGCCGGGAATGACAGATGGAGATTATTCCGCTTTCGCTGAAAACGGGGACGTTCTCTGGACTCAGTCGGATTTCCGCTCAGAGGCTTCTGCCGGCTCCGGAGTTCGGCCGAGCAGCAACACGCTGAGAAAGAAACTGGACAGCATGATCTGGCCGCCGAGGGTGAGTGAGAAGACGGCCGGAATAATCAATCGCATGGCCTTGACTGGATCCAGGTCACCAAAATGCTGTGCTCCCCAGCTACCTACCGCGAACACAGAAGCGCCAAGCCCGGCAACCACGAGCAGACCTCCGACAGCCAATCCCAGCTCGAGGCTAGTGAGGCGCAGGACTCTTTCGAGCCTGAGATCCTCCGGTAGCAATCCCTCGCGGATGGCGAAGATCTTGCTGAAAGCACCGAAAGTGATCGCCTGGAAGCCAAGAAGCACCGCCGTGGCAGCATAGAGAAGCGTATGGATGTCGAAGATTATTCCCTTCACTACGCGGGGACCCGGTATCAGCCATAGACCGATCAGCAGGCCCAAGACCACAAGCAGGCCACCAGGGTATAAGAAGAGCCAGCGTGGGCAGTGCAAGAGCATCAGTCGTAAATGTCGCCACCCGTCTCGCCAAGGCCGCAGATGCGGCGGACGCCGTCGACCGGAGATAAAATGAGTGGTGGGAACTTCGGCGATACGTAGCCGGAGGGAAGCCGCTTTGAGAACCATCTCGCTGGCGAACTCCATGCCCGTGGCGCGCAGTCGCATCTTTGAGAAGGCAACCCGGCTGAAACCCCGAAACCCGCATTGTTGGTCTCCGCAAGGGCTGCGGAAAAACAACTGGCCGACGCGCGTTAAAACAGGGCTTCCGAGGTAGCGGTGGAGCCCCGGCATGGCACCTGGCTGAATCCCCCCGGTGAAACGATTACCAATCACCAGGTCATAGCCGCTTTGCAGTTTGTGCAGAAAGGTCGGGATCTCGGCTATGTCATGACTGTTATCGGCGTCCACAGTTATAACGTACTTGCCCCGCGCACTAGCGGCACCGCCTCGGAGAGCATTCCCGTATCCCTTGTCTTTCACCATCACCACGCGAGCTCCCATACGAGCGGCAATCTCCGACGAGCCGTCGGTGCTGCCATTGTCCGCTACAATGATTTCACCCGCGATCCGGTGTTCGCAAAGCACCCGCTGGACCTTTTCGATGCATTCCCGTAGAGTCTCAGCCTCATTGAGGCAGGGCACGACGACGGACAATTCTACCGGGCGGGTTTCCGGCTCCCGCGTAACTTTTGCAGTCGCACCCTTTGGCATACTTTCTACCTCAATGCTGGCACGGCCAACCCGCTCACTACCCCGGGATGAGCAGAGAGTTCTAAACTAGCTGTGGGCATAGCCCTGCGACAGGGGCTTGCTGGCGCGAGTCTATCACAAATGAACTCTGGTTAGAGACGCCGTACCCGGGTTTGGTGCGGAGCACAGATGCAGCATTCGCGGATCCCAAATACGAGGCCAACCCTGGATTTCGGATTATCTTGGTCGTGCTCGCGTTTATTTCCTTTTGTATTTTTCCGCCCATGAACTTGGCGCCGAAATCGCTTCGGCTTCCTGAGTGCATAGCATTCGGTGGACACGGCATGTATCGGGGAACGTGCGTAGATGATGGAAAAAATTTGGCGCCCCCAGGGATTCGAACCCGCTATGCTGATCGAGAGTCAGGACTCACTCCAGAAGTCCAAAATGCGCCCCATCGCCTCGCGGGACGTTCCCAAGGCTGCTCTTGATGCACTTCGCGAGGAGTGCGTCGCATGATTAACTGCAGGAAGTTTGCTGCTCTGTGATCGTCGGTGCCGCTGGTCGGCGAGAGCGATTTGCTGGCCTGCCTGACGCCCAAGTACCGGCCGCTGCTCCGCCCGGATCGATACAGTGTAGTCTCTGCGGCGAGTTCAACGGCAGCAGGGATGCGAAGAACCTGTCCGGCGAAAACTACAGCTGGACGAGAGAAGTCAGCGGGACCTGTACCCGACGGAATCACCGTCCCATTTCAAATCGTAGGGAGGCGCGCACAGGCTCGCCGAAATCCGCACGCTTTGATGTTGTAGTTCAACTCGCGAGCCTTAGAATCCGTACGAAATACCAAGGGCAAATTGATGCCGTGCCTCGAGATTCACTCCCGGCAGGATGGCGTTCGCCACTTGGGCGACACCGAGGTCGACGGTAAGCCTGGGAGACTCCACGCCCCAACCGTGAAGAGGTAAGGCACCGGCGGGGACGATGCGAACCGCGTAAGTGATCGTGGTCGGTACCACGGCACCGGGTAGGCCCTGAATGCCCCGTGGTTGCTGCATCACTTCAGAAGCCAGCAATATCGTACTTCGCCCCGGTCCCTTCAGCGCGAAAGCACCCGCCCCAAACAGTCGTCCCTGGTAGCCTGGAGCATTTCCAGCCAGTCCGAGCAAGGATGCATTGGTCTCTTTAAATCCGAAATTGAACACCAGCGGGAGATGGCGAATCTGTGTGATCGTCTTAGTGGCTACCACGTAGTAATCCCCGTTACTGGTTTCTTTGTTTTGGATGACACCGCCTACGTTTTGAACTTGCGTGCGTGCCACGAAGCCTATCGACAAGGCGGGTCGCCAGGTTCGCCTTTCCGAAAGGAAATTGAGTTTCCCATGAAACGCATTGAAGCCGCTGCTCCACAAATCACTAAGGCTCGATGTACCTGCCTGATGAAGGTCTCGCGTATACCCAAACTCAATGCGGTTCAATGCTCCGATGGTGACCGACACCTGATGGAATCCGCCCAAAACATCGCCACCGTCCAGGTAGTGATAAGCGACAACTGGCCGGCCGAAGTTTTTGTCGGCCGATGGAACCGCGTAAGCCAGCGGCGTAACGAAGATTCCATCCTGTCCTTCCCAGTTCAGGCTCTGAGCCGATGCCCGGTCCGTGCCGACGCCCATGTGGATTATCGTTACTAATAGGACGCTTAGGACACTCCCCCCAAACCACCTGAACCTGCGCGCGCCGGACGCCGGGTTATAAGGATGTGCTCTATACGACATAATTGATTCATTCTCCTCAGTCCAGAATTTGCACGCGCATCACCGCCTCATCGAGGATTCACATCCACGACGGCAAGCTTTCAGAGCCAGCTTCCAATATCGCTACGTTCTTTGCGGCCGTGCAGCGGCTTAGCGCGGGCTCAATCGCCAGAGCTTGATCGTGCCGTCCTCGCTACCCGAGGCCAGCCAGTGGCCGTGGGAGTCAAATGCCAGCGCATATATGTGATGGTTATACCCTGTCAGGGTGTGCATCTCCCGCCCTGTCTGTACGTCCCAAATCTTGATGGTCCTATCCCAGCTGCCAGAAGCCAGCCAACGGCTGTCCGGGCTAAAAGCAACACTAGTCACGTCGCTCCCATGGCCGGTCAGAGTATGCATCTCACCGCCGGTGGTGACGTCCCAAAGCTTTACACTCTTATCTGCACTTGCGGACGCCAGGTAGCGGCCATTCGGACTGAAAGCAACCGCATAAACATTTTTCTTGTGACCACGCAACGTCCGTATTACCTTTCCTGTGGCCGCTTCCCAGATCTTGATCGTTTCGTCGTCACCCCCGGAAACGAGCCAACGCCCATCCGGGCTGAAGGCGGCGTAGATCACCGACCGATGAGATGCGGTCAGGTCCCGTATCGATTGCCCGGTGGTGACGTCCCACACTCTGACGGTCTTGTCGTCCACACCTGAAGCCAGCCAGCGGCTATCGGGAGTGAACGCTATCGAATAAACCCAGCTGCTGCCCAAGACTCCTAAAGGCTTATTACCCGACAACGTATGGACCTGCTGTCCCGTCGCGGCGTCCCAAATTGTGACGGTGTCGCTGGAATTCTCTGCCGCCAGCCAGTGGCCGTCGCGACTGAGGGCCAGCGCTTGAACTTCTTTGATTCTGCTGGCGACCGTGCTTGTTTCTTGGCCGGTTGGCACATCCCAGAACTTGACGGTCTGGTCTGAGCTGCTTGAGGCCAGTCGCTGCCCATCGGCACTAAACGCAACGCCAGTGACCCAGCCAGAGTGAGCCTTGAGGGTGCGATAAGGCACAAACTCGGGAACCGATGGGCTGGCAATACCAGGAATTGTTGGGTTGAAAGCGAGGCTTGGAGCTTTCGCGGGCCCGGTCAGAGGTGGCAGTTCGAAGGGCTCAAGCTTGGCCGCGATTCTCGAAGTCTGCCCTGCTCTTAGATCGAAACTCTTTTCATAATCCTGATAACCGTTGACCGTAACGCGCAAACGATGCTGGCCAGGAGAAAGGGTCGATACTTCAGCTTCACCGTTGGAACCCGTCGAGCCGGTTAACTGGTCATCTACAAAAATCTGCGCTCCAGGCGGTGCCCCCTCAATGACAACCGCAGGTCGAGGGACCACGGTTAGGCCGGGTAGGGCCGTGCCTGGCGGCCTTTCGGCGGGTGCGCCCGCCGCCAGTCCTGCACTGGGCTGGGGGCGATAGGAGGGAGATGAAGTCGTTGGAGCTGGGACTACGCGCTCATAACGATCCGATATTGGGCCCTTCGTTGCTTCGGGTTCGGTTGTCCTAGCCTCCGTCGTGGTCGGCCGTGGTGCGGCGGAGTTGGACGCTCGGGGAGCACCCGGGTGGGTGGCGGCAGAAAGTACGTTCCTCGGCCGGTGATAAAACTTGAACCAGGGCAACAGCAAAGCCAACAAAATGGCCAATCCCGCAAAAGTGATCCAGGCGCGTCTCTTCCCCCCTCGCACTTCGGCCCGCGTGAGTTCGTCTCGTTGCAAGACGGGAACGAGTAACTGAGCGATGCGCTGCAATTCGGCCACATGCTCCATGCTGAATGCGGTAGTTCGAGAAGAGAGGACCTCGATGACCCCCAGAACAGAACCTTGGCCGTGAATGGGCACCAACACCACGGAACGTAGCCGCCAACGCGTCGGCGCAAGCCTCTCCCGGAAATCTTCTTCAGTTTCTTCACAGATCACGACCCGTCCGCTTTCAATGCATTTGCTGGTGAGCGTGGGTTCAGAATGGAGCTTGGAACCAACGTCCGGGCCCTTTCCCACACTGGCTCGACAAACGACTCCCCACGCGTCAATCAGGGCTATGAGGGCGCCTTCGGCGTCCGTGAGCGAACGAACCCGTTCAATCACTCCTTTTAAGACAATGGAGAGAGGCCGCTTCTGATTCTCGTTTATCCATCTCTCGATTTCGCCTATTTGGATTTCCGCTCGGTTTTGGGCATAGGCAGAGTCTTGGATCGTGGCAGGAGCGGTGGAAGGCTGGGCACTTTCTCTGAGCATGAAACGCGACTATTCTTCCCTGTGAAGGGTGGGGGAGAAGAACCTGGCCTGCTAAGAGTATAAACCGTGGGTAGGGGTTGCGCGACCTTCCTTTTCTCGCCAGGGGCCGAAGCCAGCGGAATGCGATTGGCAAGCTAGTGATGAAACCCACTACCGAAGTGAATGCACGAAGGAATCCGCTACTACGGGAATCCCTGTAGCTCATCCTGCCCTATCCTGGTACACGACGAGATCATGGCTCGATGGAAATCGCTTGCCAAGCAAGTTGTTGATTGTGGGAGAAATAAATGCGTAAAGGTCGGGAGTTACGGGGTCAAATAAGGGCGAATAGTAAGCAATCACGCACACCTGAGAACAGGTTGGTCGAGGTATGACTCAAGGGTGGTTAAAGGGTCAAAACTGCACTTGCGGCCCCGGGAAAGGATGGGGAGGGTTTTGATTCTCGGATCGCCAAAGAAGAAATTTTAGGCAGACGCAAGTCCAGCTATATTGATGGGTGCGATCTACCGTCTTCGTTGGTGGTTTCATGTTCCAATCGCGACCTCAACGTCAAAAATATTCCCAATGGCCTGAACTGGTAACGGCAGGCTTTACGGAACGGAAGACGTAAAATGGCTCAGTTGGTAATTCGTGAGGCAACAACTGCAGACATCCCCGTATTGCTGCGCCACCGGCGCCTCATGTGGTGGGATATGGGGCACCGAGACGAACTCGCACTCGACCAGATGGAAAGGGCAGCAACGGAATATTTCTCACAAGCGGTGCCGCAGGGCTCCTATCGAGGATTCGTTGCCATCGATTCGAGCGGCATCGTAGTCGGTGGAGGGGGGATCGTCATCAGCCCGTGGCCCGGTTTGCTCGGGCAGCTTCGGCCAACGCGCGCGATGATTTTAAACCTCTATGTGGAAAGGGAGCATCGGCGTCAGGGCATTGCCAATGCGCTGATGAAGAAGATGATTGCGTGGTGTCGAGAAAACGGGTTCTGCAGTGTCGCGCTGCACGCTAGTGAAGAGGGACGTGCTTTATACCAACGACTAGGATTCAAACCCACGAATGAAATGCGGCTCGACTTCGACTCGTCTGCGGCGCCAGCCATTGAGCTGTCGCAGCCAGGCCATAACCCTCGAATGCCAAATGCAAAGCCCTGAGTCTCGCGGGTTCTCATTCTAAAAGCCGATCTATTTTTCTTGCACATCGAGCTCTCCAGGATTTCCTAGTCTGATAAGCTCGGCTTGATGGAGACGAAATGGAAGTCGTCTTTCATATTGGCGCTGTTGGTGATCGGTCTCGTGGTCCTGTTCGCCTGGAAGACAATCTGGAAGAGGACTAGCCCTCCTTTCGAAACGAAAGCACTACCGCTGCTTCCCATCCGCCACGAGCACGTAGATCCAACCAGTGAGTTTCCCGATCGGTTTGCCCTGCAAGTCGCCGTGCTCTGGACTGCTCCCGACACGAGTTCCGAGAATCCACTGCCGCTTGTGCATGCGCTGAAGGAGATGGGCATCCCATTCTTCATCACTCGCGATCTTGGACAAGCCCTGAAGCACCGGCTTGTAATCCTCTACCCCAGCGTTGATGCGCATACCTTCAACCAAGATCAAGCGAAGCAATTGACAACCTTCGTGCAGAATGGCGGGTCCGTCTTCGCACAGAACGTATTTTGGGGTGGCCTGCGCGACCTTTTTGGCTTCCGCGAATTCCAGCCTTCGCGAAAGCGCTATCACCTGGCCTTTGTGGGACGGGACCCGGTGATGAAATATCTCAATCGGCCGGAGGAACGCGAAGTTCGCTTGGGAAGCGACAGCTATCGTGAAATCTTCTGGAGTAACGGATATGTGCTTAGCGGAGGTGCCGTCGCCCTGGCCCGTTTTGACGACGGTACCGCGGCCCTGCTCACCAACATGCTCGGCAGGGGCCGCGTCTATTGTCTCGGACTGAGCCTATTTGATGTTGTGTTACGGAGTCAGAACAATCGAGATTTCGAAGCCGAGCGGCACTATGTGAATTGGTTCGAACCGGGAGCAGACGTCTGGCTGCTGATTCTGAGGGCCTGGTACGAAACCTATGCCGGCGACTGGGTACGACTGGCCACCATGCCGAACGGTCAGCGCTCCGTGCTGCTGCTCTCGCACGACGTTGACTGGCAAAACTCGTTTGTTCCGTGCCTTGACTTTGTTCGCCTTGAGAAGGCAAGCCAGGCGAGCAGCACCTTTTTTATTCAGACCAAGTATGTCAATGACGCCAACAGCAAAGCTTTTTTTTGGCAAAGCCTGGAGATTCTGCGACAACTAAAGGGCGGAGGCTCGACCTTGGGCAGCCACTCCGTCATTCACTCGCGAGGTTTCAACAAATTCGACCTGGGTTCAGGGCAAGAAGCATACGCGAACTATCAACCGCGCGGACTCGGATTCGATACCGCCTCGGGAGCTACGGTGTTTGGCGAAGTACGCGTCAGTAAGGAATTGCTGGACGGACAGATTCCGGACCAGAACACCGTATTTTTTCGGGCTGGACATCTCCGGGTTCCCCCCTCCTTGCCCGAAGCTCTGGAGCGCTCGGGCTATGAATTCGACTCTTCTTTTACCGCCGACGATGTTCTCAGCAACTTCCCCTATGCTCTTCCTCTCAACCTGGGATTTGATGAAGACAGCGAGATTTATGAGTTCCCGGTGACGATCGAGGACGAAGAACCTCCGGGGTTCGCGAAACGAGTGCCGCAGGCTCTCGACGTGATCCTGGCAAATGCAGAAAACGAAGCGGTCAACGTCTTGCTGGTTCACTCCAACGAGTCAACCCAGAAGGCCCCCGCCGAGCAGGATTTGCTGCGGCAGCTTCCCGAAGACATCGGCAAAAGCGACATGCTTCATTTTGCACAATTCTGGAAGGCTCGGGATCGGCTCACGTGGACGATTACCCCGGGTTCCAAAAGTAACGAAGTCCTACTCGAGGTCAGCACGAAAGACCGAGTCGAGGGCCTCACGTTTGAATTTTGCCGGCCGGTAGCTCTAGTTTCCAGCGGAGCCACGCTTTCTTCCAATAAGCATCGCGTCATTCTGCCAGAAGTCAATTCCGGGCAAACCGCCGTAATCGATATCCGCCTATCTCATTAGCTCGCTTTGAGGTGTGCCACTTAACGGTAAGACACACCTAAGCCATTGAACTTGAGTAACTTACGGTAATACCTCCCTAAGGGCAAAATCAAGAAGATGGCCACCAGTACGTGGCTCGGTTCGGAGTGTGCCTGCCGGAATGCGAGCAAGTTTCTCAGGGTTGGAGCTTGAGGTGAGAGCGACCGAAGAAAGGTCAACTGATTCAAGATGGGGGAGGAAGATCGGGGCCATCGCTTTCAGATTGGCAATCGTCCTCGGATTATGGTCTCTCGGAACCGCCGTACCGTCGTATGCGCAAACTGAGAGCGACTGGCAGCAGGGAGTACGGAATGAGGTTGAGGCGCAGCATCTGGATGCCGCTCTGGGCATCGTTGCGCAACGGCTGGCAACGGTTCCGGACGACTACGAAGCGCACGGTTGGCGTGGACGGCTGCTGGCCTGGAAAGGCCGCTGGACCGAAGCTGAGGCGGAGTACAAACTCGTTCTGGAGAAATTCCCCGATGACGTCGAGATTCTGACTGCCCTCTCGGACGTCTTGGTCTGGCAGCATAACTACGCCGACGCTCTACAGGTTCTCAACCACGCAAAATCAATTTCGCCATCCGATCCTGAAGTTCTGAGCCGGCAGGCTCGCGTACTGACCCTGTTAGGTCGCAGCAACGACGCACGTGCGGAATATCAGCAACTTCTAAAGTTCGATCCGAACAATCAAGAGGCAAAGGCCAATCTGATCGAAAATGCCAAACATGAACTCCGACTAGGAAACGACACCGATTTCCTCAGCTTCGCGAACAATGCCGAGACACAGAATGTCGCCCTGATCTCTCACTGGAATCAGCGATACGCGACGACCTTCGGACTCAGCACCTACCAGAGGTTTGGCCAGGATGCGGTTAAGTTCCTGGCCAGCGGAGCATTTCACGTTACCCCACGCACTTGGGCCAGTGTCGGCGGTGCGGTCGCCAACGATCAAGGAATTGTGCCAACCAACGAAGCGTTCTTCGAACTTGGACATGGGTCGCAATTGGACTATCGCTGGCTGCAAGGCCTGGAAAGCTCCTATCAGCAACATTGGTTCTGGTACGAAGGCGCGCACGTCCTGACTCTGTCCACAACTCAAGTTGCCTATCTGCGCAGCCGTTGGAGTTTGACTCTGAATGTGACCGGGGCACGCACCGGTTTTAGCGGAACACCCACAGCTTGGGAGCCCTCGGGATGGGTCAAACCGGGTTTTCCGGTGTTGCGCCGCGTCACCGGCTACGTTCTGTACGGAGTGGGCAATGAAAGCTTTGCCCAAATCGACCAACTCGAACAGTTCTCCGCACACACCTACGGCGGAGGCCTGCGTTATCGATTTACGGAACGCCAGGACATCGAGAGCTGTGTGGCCCGTGAAGACAGAAGCCATGGGCAGACCGACACCACGCTGGGATTCAATTATGGGATCCGTTTTTAGCGCCGTTGCAAAATCGGGAGTGGCTGGTCTGGTGCTGGACGCGATCCTGGGATCGTTGCTAGGAATCTTTCTGCTTGTAGGATTCATTGTTTTCCGCCGCTGGTATCGAGGGCGCTATTTTCACCGAAGAAACGAACGAACCGTCGCCCTGCGGGCGCAGTGGAACGATATCGTTTCGGGAAGGACTCCACCGCAGGATTGGTGTTTCGACTCGCTCGATTCCGAGATCGTGCAGACGATCCTGCTCGACGCCATTGAAGTGTCCACACCGAAAAATCTGCCAGTGCTTCTGGAGTGTCTTCGTAAGAGCGGATTACTCGACATGTTGATTTATCAAGCACGAACCGCGCGCAGCTGGAAGCAAAGAGCGGCGTTACTGGCATTAGGCCGCACCCGCGCCCGGGAAGCGATCCCCGCCTTGGCGGCCGGATTGGATTCGAAATCCGCCGAGACTCGAGTCACGGTGGTTCGAGCCCTCGGGCGGACCGGGATCACCGAGGCGGCGATCCCCATTCTGGATCGAATCGTCGAGGGCCGGCTCGACGCGCCGGAGCGCTCGCTGAAGAACTCCATCGCCAATTGCTGTCGCAACACCCCGTGGACCTTGATCGGCTATCTGGACCAGACGCAAGGACCTGCCCGGGAGCTGCTGGCGCGTGTACTGGCCGAAGTGGCTTCGCCGGAGCTCGGTGAGGAATTACTCGTGCTGGCCGCAGATCCTTTGCCGGAAGTGCGTGCATCCGCCGCCCGAGCCCTCGGCAGTACCGACACCGCCTACACTCTCCCTGCGCTCCATAGTTTGGCCACCGATCCCGAGTGGTTTGTTCGCCTGCGTGCCGTGGTAGCTCTGGGACAAATCGAGAACGTCGACAAGATTGGAATCCTGCTGCGATCGCTCTGTGATGCGAACCGGCACGTGCGGCAACGCGCCGCGTGGGCACTGGCGCGTATGGAGCCGCAACTGGAGCAGATCCTACAGGATGTGGTCGCCACCAAAGACAACTATGCGCTGCAGGCATTCATCTCTGAACTGGAGCGCTCGGGGGCGATCGAGAAGATCATCAGCGGCCTAAGCGGATCCGGTAAGCATTCCGCGCCCGCTGCTTTGCGGGAAGTCGTCGAAGGAGCCCGCAAGAGCGTGGAAATGAGCGGAAAAGCTATGGCGGCTGTAACGGGGCATTGACCTGTGCGCTTTCTTACCCTATCGAACGACATTTTATTTGTTTACTACCTGCTGGCGAATCTCATTTATCTTGGCCTGCTAATCGTCGCCATCACCAGAAATGTTCGCCATCATCATCAGCACGGCCAGTTCCGACTCGAACTGATCAAGGTTTCGCCGTTTACCCCACCCATCACCCTCATCGTCCCGGCACACAATGAAGAGCGCTCCATCGTCAGTAGCGTAGGAGCGCTGCTCGAGCTCGACTATCCCAACCTCGAAATCATTGTGGTCAACGATGGGTCCAGCGACTCTACCGTAGAGAGGCTGCAAGAAGCGTACGGGCTTAAGCTGGCTCGCATCCTCTATATCGCGGAGATTCGAACCGCGCAGGTTCGCGCCATCTACCGCAGTCCGCAGGAACCGCGTCTGTTGGTTCTGGACAAAGCCGCTGCAGGTTGTAAAGCGGATGCCATTAATGCCGGCATCAATGCTGCCACCAGTCCTTACGTTTGCGTGGTCGACGCTGATTCCATCCTGGAGAAAGAGGCTCTCATCCGCATCATGGCGGGAGTATTCGCTGATCCCGGCCGTGTGGTAGCGGTGGGTGGCATTG